>Ga0181355_1000047_pt1 | contig 39307 bp, 51 predicted proteins | sample Fa13VDMM15DN_FD_130099 | JGI IMG/M metagenome (GOLD analysis project Ga0181355, IMG submission 130099) | Freshwater viral communities from Lake Michigan, USA - Fa13.VD.MM15.D.N | ecosystem: Environmental > Aquatic > Freshwater > Lake | place: USA: Michigan | collected 2013-09-23 | reverse complement strand
CGACCTCGAGCTCGCCGCTTGACCGTCCGACCGCGCCCGGGCACGTCCCGGGCGCCACGGACGGCCACCAGGCCGACCAAACAACCACAACAAACACGGACGAGCCAACCGACCAAACGGGCACACCACAGCCATGGACAACTGCAAAGACATCCCGACCATCATCTCGGAACACCGAGACAAGACACTGAGGCCACGCAGCACGCACCCCAGCCACACCCGCCGCGCCATTCTCGAGCGCATCGACGAGCTGCATAACCGCGCCAGCGAGCGTTATGCCATGCACCTCGAAGCCCTCGAGCAACCGGAGAACGACTTCATCCACCAGCTGTATCTTGATTACGATGAATTCACCTACGCAATCAAGTATCTCATCGAGCGTTTACCGGCCTGACATGAAAACACCCAAAGCCACCAGAGGCCACGACCAATGACCACCACCGCCACCCAGGAGCTCAACGACACCCGCGTCGAGCTGCTTGAGCACTTCAAGTCCAACCCAAATCTCTACCGAGCCAGCGCATACGTCTCGGCAGGGATTCTTACCAATGCTGACTTTGCCAATCTGCAAATGACACTCCATCCAAAACAACCCAAACGGATTAGGTGGAACCACGAAAGCGATGGCCGACGAGGCATCATGCGGCGCGTTAAAGGGCAAACAGTCATCAAGTGGATTGATCCCGCTCCCGATGGATGGCTGCAACGGCAAGCCGAATTTCTCACAACAATATGACCGCCACCGCAACCCAGGAGCTCGAGGACATCCGCGCCGAGCTCGACCTCGGCGAGCGCGACGGCCGCGCCGCCGGCGCCCGCAGCGCCGCCGAGCTCCTCGAGGGCCCCGGAGCCCACGACCACGCCCGGCAGATCCTGGCCGACCTAGCCGACGGCAGCCCCGACTTGTGGCTCCAGTGCCCCGAGCCGCACCACATGCACGGCGAAAGCTACGTTGACGGCTACGGCGCCGGCTGGGCCGCCGAGCTCGAGCGCCAGGCCCGGATCACCGTCACCATGCTCGCCGACTTCGAGACAGTCCCGCATTGACCGCCGCACCCCGGCGCCGGAACATCACCGGCGCCGGCCGCGGCCGCCACGCCATGAGTCACCAGGAATCCAAACAAATCGCCCGCCAAGTCATCGCCGACCTCCTCGAGCGCCACCCGCCCGGGCTTGTCGTCATGATCCTTCGCGAGCTCAAGACCATTCTCCGCGCCACCAAAGACATCACCATCCACGCCAGGACCGAAGGAAAGCAGAAGCATGAAAACCAAAACAACCCACACCCCTGACACGTGCCCCCACTGCGGCGCCTCGATTAACGCCGCCTCACTCCTAGCCCAGCGCCCCAGCCCCGCCCGGTCCGCGGCCGCCCGCCACGCCGCCACCTTCCCGCGGCCGGGCCGAAGGAAAGTCAAAGCTCAAAACCCATGAACCCCACCACCCGCCTCGGCTGGCACCGCCTCGCCATCTTCGCCGCCGCCCTCACCGGCAGCGCCTATCTTATTGCCCTCACTCTGGTCGCCCTCGACCACCCCGGCGCCATAGCCTGGCGCGTCACGCTATTTCTGCTCATCACCACGCCCCTAGTCTCCGCCCTCGCCTGGCTCGTCATCCGCGGCCTCGCATGGGTCTGCGCCGGCTTCGCCCGCCGCCGCAGCGACTTCAGCAAACCGAACTGGAACTAGCGCCAGCTCAGCGCCGGCGCCACCCCAGGAAGGCCCCGCAAGTCAAAGAGCATCCGCTCCGGCACCGGCTCCCCATAGCGCACCATCTTGCGCTCCCAGGCCCCGCTCGAGTGCGTCACCGTGATCGCATTGATCCCCTTCGGCAGCCCCCGCTCCGACGACCGCACCCGCACCGCGATCGGCGCCACCCCCACATAGCCCGAATTATGCTCCACCCAGCATCCTCGAGGGATGGTCTGCACCATCACCTCCTGGAAATGCTCCACCGGCGCGACATACGGCGCCGGCTCCGGCCTCGCAGCACAGCCCACCGCCGCGGCCGCCGTGCAAAGTAAAAGCAGCCACCTCATAACGGCGACGGCTCCACCAAAAGCCCGTGGTAATACTTCCAGGTCGTTTGAATGCCGCCATGGCGCAGCATGCGCGACGCCACCTCGAGCCCATCCCGCAGCGCCACCTCCGCGCCGAACTGCTTGCGCAACTCATACGCACCCTTGTTCCGGTCCGGGATAAACCGCCGCACAAACCGATTGATCGTGCGCTCCGTCACCGTCTCAGCCTCCGTGGGATTCGCCCGCGGAATGACAAAGCCCGCCCGGTTCCCGGTCGCCGCGGCCAGCTGCTCGAGCAAATCCTCCCGCATCGGCACATCACCCGACCGGCCCTTGGGCTGGAAATACGAACCATCTTCCAGGCGCCACGGCGCGATCCGCCACAGCCGGCCCTTTGAGCCCTCCACCAGCCACTCCCACCGCAGCGCCGCCACCTCGATATTGCGCAGCCCGCACCAGCGCATCAGCGCATAGACCGCCCACAGTCGCCGCAGGCCCCCGCTCGAAGCCCGCCGCAGCCGGTCGGCCGCCACGTCCATCCGCCGCAACACCTCCTTCGGGATCGGCGTGAACCCCTCGAACCTCTGCTCCGTCGCTCGCACGCCGATCTTCACCGCCCGAAAATCCGCCATATCCGGCAAGACCAGCTCACGCTTAGCATACCAGCGCATCGGCTCCGGAGCGAACACCGCCCGGATCTGCGCCCCGGTCGACTTGCGCCCGGCCGGCGAGCCCGGCCAATTCCGCAAATACCGATCGAACTGCTCAGCCGTCAGCTTTGTCATACACACATTATCCGCCTCGCCCGAGGAAAACGAACGCACCCACTTACGCACCGCCGACATATTATTCTTACGCGTCTCGGCCTCCGACATCTCCTCCCACACCACCAGCACCTCACCCAAGGCCGCATACCCCGGCCGCTTCATCGTAGCCCGGCCCTGGCCATCCTCGAGCAGCTCCCGGCGAATGATCTTGGCTTGTGCAACGGCCGCCTGGAGCGTAGTCTGTCCGGTCGAACGCTTAAAGCGCTTACCGTGCAACTTCACCCGATAGTAATAAAACTCCGAGCCCGACTCCTTAAAGACGGAAACCTCGCTATGCCGGCGCCGCTTCACCGCGGACGCAGGCCCCGCCGGTCGGGCCACTTGTTGTGCCACTTTCATAGGCACACAGTGGCGCACGCAGGCCTATCTTGCAAGAATTTTCTGAGTCAAAGATCAGAACAAAGAACAGAAGCCGGGCCACCAAACCGGCTTCTTACAAGAAGAAAAGCGGCCATAGCTCAATTGGATAGAGCATCTGACTACGGACGCGTCGATTTTCTCTGACGGATTTTGACTTGGGCCACGTATCGGGCCACTCAGAAACGCCGCTCCAAATAGTCCGCGGCCTGCTGTTGTGGCGAGGCCGGTGCGATTTTCTTTAGCAGCTCGAGGGCCTGGTCGATTGTTTTGATGCGGTCCCGGTTGCCCATGAGCAGGCTTTGCGTCAGGTCCGTCTGCATGGCGCGTGCGTTCCGTTCCTCGCTCCATTGCTCCGCCGTAGCATACGCCTTGGCCAGCGCCTGCACTTCTTCCATGGTGCGCAGGCCTTTGCGTAGCCCTTGCAGGTATTGCAGCTGGATCTGCAGCTTTTGCAGGTCCGGGCTTAGCCGGTCGGCCGGGTATTCTGGATTGCCGTCTTGGTCGAACAAACCCAGCCTACCGTAGCCTTTGGCCTGCAGCCTGGTGCTGAGCAGCTGCAGCCGGCCCTCGATCGCATCGGCATCGCGCACCGCCTGGCTGCCGAAGCCGATCGGATCTCGGACAAACAACCGCCCGACAAAAGGCACGTCGGCCGACTCTTGTATCGGGCGGCCGCCGTCGATGGATTCCATCAGTCGCACCATCTCATCGGCCTGGCGGGAAATTGCTTGCTGCATGATGTATTGCAGCTTGGCCGGGGAGTAGTTGAACATCTCCCCGAGCTTTTGATAAAACTCCGGGGTCGTGGAGTAGTATTGATCGCTGGCCGAGAGTTTGGCCATCCACGGCGAGACGATCGGCCGCTGGCGGAAATTCGACCAGTTCATGTTGGCCTCGTTGATCGACGCAAATTGCGGGCCGAGGAATTGCAGCGGCGAGCCCAGGTCAAACACTCGTTTGATTAGCATGAGAGACGTCTTCTCCGCGTCTTTCATTGGCCGGCCCAACAGATCATCCATGACCGCGTTGTAAACGACGGTAGCCATGACTCCTTCCGGGCCGTAGGGGAACGGAATGGCAAAGCCGTTATGATCCATGAAATTCATGCGGTCCTCGATCGGCCGTTGCCGCTCCCGGTCGCGGTCTTTGCGTTGCATCGATAGATAGGCAGCGACGGCCGCGGTCGAGAAGACCAACGGGATCATGACCATCATCCGCGTCCAAGCCGTGCCGCGCACCTTGGGGTCGGGATCGGTGAGTTTTTGCATGGCGTTGCGCGTGCCCTGGAACATCGGATTGAGGAACCCCGGGATGCCCATGACCACGCGGGCATCGGCCACGCCGGCGTGCTCGTTAAATTGTCCCGCGGCCGTCCAATACTTGAGCAGCGCTTCCTCATCGGTCCCCCCGCGTTGCAGCACCGAGACGGCAGCGCCTTCCCGGCCGGCCGTCTCGAGGAACGCGGCCAGGTTCGCCCCGGTAAAGCCAATGGCCGGCCCCACCACGGCGCCCACGACGCCGCCCACCGGGCCGCCGACCAAGGCGCCGGCCGTCGCGCCCGGGGCGATTAGATTGAATAGGTCAGCCGCTTTCCAGAAAGGGAACAGCAAATTGCTCGGCTGCAGCACCGTGGCCAGCAGCTTGGTCACCGGGTCCTTGGCCTGGCTCGTATACCAACCCTCGCTGAACCATTGCCAGATCGCACCATGCTGGACCGACTTGACCAGCTCCGCCTCGGTCGGCTGCACCCGGCTCAGCAGTAATCCCTCTTGGAATACCTGCGGGTATTTCTTGGTAAATTTATTGATCGTGCCCAGGACGTGCGTGCCCCCGGGAATCCAACCGATCGGGTCCGGGTTGAGCACGCTTTGCGAGAAAATATCCCGGAACAAGCCGCGGATGGGAAAGACCGGCCCTTGCGTGATGTTACGTTTCCAGTTTTGCGTCATCGGGCCCAGCGCCCAGGACATAAACCGCGCCGCCTTGCTGGCCACCTGCGGGTTGGAGAACATCCCGAAGACCGCCGGATCGCCGAGCTGGAAGTAACGGCGCTCCCCATCGACGAGCAGACTGACCACGTTAATGTCGCCCGGCTTGGTCGGCCGCCAGACGTCTTTGAAGTTCCAGGACAAGTTAATGTCGTCCGCTTTGAGCTCCGGCCGGAAGCCCAGCGCCGCCTCCATTTGATCCTTGATCGCCTCGAGCACCCACGGGATGACCTCCTCGCGGCTGACCGTGGCGGCCACCGCTTGCGGCATCTTCATCTGCACCATTTGCGCCCCGGCCAAGGCCCTCGCCTCGATCGGCAGAGTGCGATCGGCGGAGACTTTCAGCATGTTCTTGTAAAGCATCAGGCCGAACCGATTCCAGTAATACGCCTCGAATGCCGTCCGCGCCCGCTCCTCGGCCACTTCATCCACCTGGCGCGTCGGTCCGCTATGGCCCTTGGCCCGGAACAATCCGGTCGTGATGTTGCCTCGCCCCCGGCCGCCGCGGCCGCGGCCGGCCGTCGTCGCCGCCGGCAGCGGCCAATATGTGGCCCGGGTCAGGAGGATTTTGTCCCGCTCGCCCGGCTTGAGCAGCCGGCCGAAATCCTTGAGATCCACCACCGCGTCGAACCACGCCGACTGTTCGGCAAACAGCTCGTCAAATTTCGGTATGTCCCGCCTGGCTTGAGCCACGATGAGCTCGAGCTGGTCCGGGGTGAGCCCTTCGCGCATTCCCTTGTATTCCAGCCCGCGGGACTTCCACCGGCTCAGCGCCTCGAGCGCATAGGCCGCATTGTCAAACTCAGTCACCTTGCTGGCCGGGATTTTATTCCGCATATCCACCCATGCCTGTCTGGTGAAGTAATTAAATTTCCCATCCGGCCCCACCACGCGCAGGCCCTTGCTTGCCCCCTTGCCAGTGATCGCCAGCTGCGTCTCCTGGCCGATCGAGAGGATCATGTTGTAAGCCTGGAGCAGAGGGTCCGTGTATTTCGCCCGCACCTGCCGGGACCGGTCCAGAGCCTGCTGGTAAGTCATGCCCACCTGATCCCGTTGCTTTCGGATCGCCCGGAAGATCGTCCGGTCCAACTTGCTGATCCGGCTGCCACTCGAGAGCGAATTGATGAAGCCCTCACCCATGCGGATCAGCCCGCCGATCACCTCATTGGCCGACGGGTTGGCATTAGGCATCGCGTCAAACATCATCAGCCGCAGCGCCGCCGGCTTTTCCTGGAACGCATTGACCGCCCGAGCCCCGTCGCGCAGCGCCTTGGCCAGCTTGGGATAGGCCGCCGCGGTCATGGCGTCCACCGCCGCGGTAAACTTCAGCCCCTGCACCGCCGACGGATCGACCATCAGCAGCCGCGTCCACTCCGCGATGCCCTCGCCGATCTGGTAATCCTTCTTCTCCGCGGCCGAGGCCGAGGCCGGCGGATCGCTCGCCATGCTCCCAGGTCGTTGCGTCAGGCCGATCAGCTCCGTGGCAAAGGTATCCAGCTTGGCGCCGCCGAGCGCACTCTGCGACCGGAGCAGCTCCTCGAGCCCGTGCCCGGCCTCGTGAAAGACGATCTGGCTCTGCGAGTCCCGGCTAAAGCCCATATGGTGCGCCGGTTTGTAATTCGCCGGATGCGTCGCCGACGTCTGGCTCCGGCTGTAGCGGATCTCCACATTCACCGCCTTGTTCACGAAGTCGACGATCGTCCGGTAGCCCCAGCGCTGGCCCGGCTTGAAATTCTCAATCCCCTTGATCAGCCGGCGGCCCTCGCTCGTCTCGCCTGGTTGCAGCACCCAATCCGGCACCCCGGCCGCCGGCGCCGAGCCCGCCGGTGTCCCGGGCGGCACCTTGGCCCCGCCCCCCGCCGACTTAAATTGCGGCGGCACAGTCAGCGGATCGCTCGAGATCGGGCCGATACCGGCCGAGCCGTAAGGCGCCTCGGGAGTTTCTAATAAGGCCAGCTGCTTAAACGAATCGTCCATCCCGACTATCGCTGCATCGAGCAGCGGGATCTGCATGAGGGCCGCGGCATCCCGGAGCCGGCGCATCAAGTCACGGGCCGTGGTCTGCGGCATCGACGGCAACGAGACAAACATGCCATACGCCGACGATGGCGTAGATGCCTGCATGATCTCTGCCGGCGTCACATTAAGCGGATGCCGGACCACACTCAGGATGCTGTAGGTCGTATCCACATTGATCACGTGCACCATGTTCGGGTCCGCAGTCTGCAGCGTGGCATGCACCATTTTCAGCGGCTCCTCAGATGAGAATCGGACCTGACGTGCCACGCTCCCCGGCACCACCTCGAACGCGCCCATCCGACCCTCGGCAAAATCACCCTCCGCCGGCGCCAGCACCGGCAGCTTCGGCTTGGCCGAGGCGCGGGCCAGCGGCACCGCCGGCTTGCGCCCGGCCAGCCCGTGCTCAGCAAAACTAAAATACTCCTCCCCGTTGGTGATCACGTGATCGAGCAAAGGAATACCCAGCATGTCTCCTATCTCGGTAAACCTCCTGGTGATCGCCCGGTCGGGATCACTTGGCGTCACCTTGCCCGACGGATGGTTGTGCATGATCATGAAGCCGATCACCTTGGCTTTCGGATTCGCTTCCTTTGCAGTTAAGACGACCGACGCAAAATCCCGGGGATGAGCCAGCGCCTCGTTCAGCGTCCCCACGCTTACCACCTGCGAGTGAATCACCTGCTCGCGGTCATCGAGCACCGCGATTTTCAAGCTCTCAAAGAACGGCGTCCGGTGCGCCAGGTTATAGAGGGCCAGGTCCTTGGGCGATTTGATGATGGCGCCGCGGATGTTAAAGGACGCCGGCTCCCGGGAGATATATCCCAGCATGAGCCGCGACAGCGGCACGCCATTCTTGATCGCCTCGGCGACCGCCGCCGCGTCCCCGCCTAAGAGGGCCCGGTAAGCAGCCGCCTGACGTGCGCGGGCGTCTGCGAGTCCGACGTCCCCAGCCACTCCACCGGCAGGCGATACCGGAGCGGCTTGGTATGGCGCGTCGTTGGCTTGGGCTGCGGCTTGGACCGCGGCGGCGCCGGCAGGTTGTTTGCTGACCGGGACATTGCTGAAATCAAAATACGCCTGCGGGTCCGGGCTGGTCAAGTCCATGGGCTCGGCAATCCGCGCAGTCCCAGCATACAATCCCGGCTTGGGCGTGTAAACATACTGCCCCTGATTTGGTAAGAACCCGTTACGCTTATACCATGCCTTGAGTCGACGCTCACTCGTTTCACCCATCGGCATTGGATCGGTGACAATGGAAACCCCGTGCTTTTCTGCGACTTGTTTGATGGTTTGCAGGAACCGCGTCCCAGCACCCCGTCCCATTTGGTGCGCTTCAATACGCCGCAAATACAGCGAGTTGCTTCCAGCCTCGTGTTCTATTTGAAACTCAACACCGTCAAAATCGGCATTGAGAATTGTAACCTCCGGCAAGTCGAGTCCGTCTGGATTGTCTTCAATTTGTAATTGGTCCGGCGTATTGCCTACGATCTGATGCAAGTCTTGCAGCGCCGTCTGCGCCTGCAGTTCTGTCGCTGCCAGCGCCGGCCGCTCCTGCACTCGAGGCGACGGCTCAGCGGTCCGCCGCTGCGCAAACCACTTGAGATGCTCGCCTGCTCGCACTTGCGCGGGCGTGAATTCGGCCACCGGTTGAGCGCCCGCCGGCAGCTGGAATTCATTGACGGTCGATTCCCTGGCGCCTTGCCTCGAATACACCCTCACAACTCCCAAGCCACTTTGACCAAAGTTCGGGCCACCGATTGCCTGTTCCTGCTCGGCAAAGTTGGCCGCCATGTTAGGAAAGTCTGTCGCGTAAGTAGAAGTCAGCGCAGGATCGACCACGCCGGAAAGCAAAAATTGTTCGTTGAAGGCCAGTTGCTCTGGGCTTATTTCTCGCCCCAACAAATCCTTTGTCGCACGGCGCGAGCCCCGCTTCTCCCCAAACAGGTCCGCCTGCAGCGCCTCCGCCTGCGCCTTTTCTTCTTCCGCCCGTTGCGCCGCGGCCAATTCCTGCGGCGTCAAGCTCGAGCGGTCAGTCTGTCCGGCCAGGGTAAATTCCACGTCTCGCTCGCCGAGCAGATCCATCTGCCCCGGCGCCGGCCGCGGCGCCCGCCGGCCCATCCGGCCGCCGACCGGCGCGAACTGGTCAGCGGCCATCGTCGGATAGGCAAAGACATCGCGGCCGTTGCGCAGCCGATTATCGAGCAGCTCAAAGAGGTCCGCTTCCGTTTCCACCCGGAAGCCCTTTTCTCTCAGGCCGATCACCAAGTAGTCGACATCCGGCGCGTCCTTGCGAAAGAGGCCCATGGCTCCCTTGATCCCCAGGTCGCGGGCCCCGCGAGACGTCTCGTAGAGGGATTGCAGCTCCCCCTTCCACACCGCCCGCTTCCCGCCCGACTTCGGCGCTGGCAGGCCCCCGAGCTCGCGGATCGCGGCCAGCAGCTCTACCGCCCCGGCCTCCGCCGCGTCCTGCTTCACCTCCTCGCCCCGGCCCGAGACATACCCTTGCCACGCATCAAAGCTCGCCTGGTCAAACTGCGAGAGCCCCGTTGTCTCGTCCGTCACATAATACGGCACCTGCATCTCATAGAGCTCGAGGGCCGCGGCATTGACCGGCTGGTTGTTGTTGATCGCCTCGCGGACGATACGGAAATGCTCACCGAATAATTGCTCGGTCGCCTCCGGGTTGAAATCCATATCCAGCCCTCGCTCCGTCGCCATGGCGCCGGCAAAGGCATCCGGCGTCATCATGGCCGGCGTCATCGGCGGCGGCGGGATGATCGTCTCCCCGGGCGGGATCACATTCACCGGCGCCTGGCGCGGGACGGTCGGCGCTGCAGTCGTCGCCGCCGGCGGCGGAGTAGCGACCGGCCGCGGCCGGGACGCGTAGTCCCTGGCCGCTTGCAATGCTCCCTCCGGCAGCCTCATCGGCGACTCATAGCGGGCCTGCACCCGGGCCCGGCCCGCGGCCGGCATCATCCCGGCCACCGACGTCGTCGGCACCTCCACGCGGCCGTCGACCAGGCGTTGCCCGTCCACCTGGCCGCGACGCACCGCGGCCTGGAGCGGGCCGTAGGCCGCCCGGTAAATGGTTTCTTCCGCCGCGGTCAACTTGCTTCCCGCGTCGGCCTTGGCAAAGATCCGCATGACTTCCGGCGTCCGCGCCATCCGGTTATTGATAAAGAATCCGCCCGAGAGCGCACCCGTCCCGGCCGCCGTGGCAAAGCCCCCCGGCGTCATCTCCTCGCCCCGCACCATCGCGTCGATCGGGTAAGCCACCACGCCCGTCCCCGCGCCGAGCCCGCCCGCCGCGCCCGCCGTCCGCGCCACCTGCGGCAGCCCGCCCGCCTGGTAAGCCGTCTGCAAGCCCCTCACCGCCTGCGGCACGCTGGTCCCGATCGCCAGGCCGGCCATCGCCAGCTCGCCGCCCGCCTTGTGCATCGGGTAGAGCTCAGCCGACTTCATCACATTGTCGTATTCCTCGAAGTGCTGGCCCAGCTGGCGGTAAAGCGCATCATAGGCCAAGCCCGCGCCGACTCCGCCGACGATTGCGCCGGCCGTTCCGGTCACCGCGGCCACGACCGGCACCGTTGTAACGCCGACTCCCGTCGCCGCGGCCGCCATGCTTCCCGCCGTGGCAAACGCCTTGGCTCCGGCCACCGCACCCGCCGTCATAGCACCGCCCCGGCCCAAGCCCTGCAGCACCGCTAAGAGCTTCGGGTCCGCCTGCGCCTTTTCCTCCAGCTTGCGCCGGTCGTCCATCACCTTGAAAATTTTTGCCTCATCCGCCTTGATCTTCTCGTAGTTCGACAGCGGCAAGATCCCCGCGGCAAACGCCTCCTCGACGCCCTGGGTAAATCGCTCCGGCGAGGATTGGTCAAAGACGATCTGCCCGCCCGCACTCGGCACCAGCCGCGGCCGGCGATTCAGCACCGGCTCCGCCTGGCCCGCCGAGGCCGCGGCCGCCATCGGTCCCCGCGGCGCCACCGGCACCATCCCATCCAGCCCCTGCTCCGCCCCGGAAGCCGGGTCCATGACCAGCGTCCCGGTAAATTGAAACGCCGGGCCCTTCGCATCGAACGTCACATCCGACCCATCCGCCGCCTCCGGTGTTGTCACCGGCTTCTTCGGTTCGCCCCGCACCGCCGCCGCCAGCGACGCCTCCGGGCCGCCGAATGAAATATTCAGCGGCTTGGCCTCCGGGGCCGGCGTGGCCACCTGCAGCTCGGCCAGCAGCGCCGAGGCCGAGGCCCGCGGTTGCTTCGCCGGCGCTTCCACCTTGAGTCCGGCCAGCAACGCCGAGGCCGATTGTCGCTGCACCGGCGGCAAGTCTTCATCCGGCAGCGCCGGCTCGGTGTAAGGCTCTTGCAGAAACGCAGCATCCGCGGCCTTGATCAGCTCATTCGGAACCACCGCGGGAGCCTCCGGCGCAATGTCCTGGCTCACGTCCCCGACCGGCTCCTGCGACCACGACGCCGCCCGGCCCAACTCCATCTGGCGTCGGTCCTCCGCCGCCGGATCAAGCTCCGCGACCAGACCGGCAAGCAAGGCGCTGGCGCTTTGCTTGCTCACGGGTCCAGGTTGAATTGGCTTACCAAAATGTTTTGCGCATCTTCCAGCGTGATGCGGCCGGCCCGCGCCGCCGCCATGACCTCATCCACCGAGCCAAAGGCCGCCTGTGGCGTATCGGTCCCGGCCATGGCCGGGGCCGGCGTAGCCATCGGCGTCGGGCTTGGCGTCGGCGCCGGCGTGGCCTTGGCTCCGCCGAAAATCCTGGCGAGAATTCCAGGCGCTTCCTCCTCCTCCGCCGCGGCGCCGCCCAGCGCGTCCATGAGTTCCTGCATGCGGTTAGCCTTCGGGTCCATCTCAAATTGGTTCGTCGAGCCCTTCACCGTGACCGGCGCCACTGTCCCGGTTAGCGGGTCGAATGCATAGGCTTTGCCATCCTTACCCGGGACCATCTTCATGGTCGCCTGCTTTTCGGCCATGATTTGCGCCGAGTTCGGCGAGCTCATGAAGTAAGGAGTCACCGTCCCCGAAACCTCGTTCGTCATCATGCCTGTCGTTGGGGTGAACGATTTTGAGGCCGTCTGCACATACCTGGCATATTGGTCTCTAAACTTGGCCAGTTCCTTGCCTCTGATCGACTGACCCTCCGCGTAGCCCAACACGGTGCGCCCGTATTCTTGGGGCGACATGATTTGTGGTTCCGCCATAGTGTCTCCTCAGAACGTAAAGCTGTCCCCGCCGGCCCCACCGGCCCCCGTCCCATCGCCCCGCCCGCCGAAGGCTGTCGCCTGTTGGTTGAGGTATTGTTGGTTCATGATTTGGCGTCCGGTGTTTGGCATGCCGATGATCTGGTCACCGATCATGGCTTGCTCGCGGGGTTTCTTCTTGAGGAACCGCTCCAGGTAACTCCCGTCAAACCCCAGCTGCTCACCGTGGCTTTTCATGAAGTCCGCATAGGCGACACCCTTGGCGTCCAGGGCTTTGTTCTCCGCGTATTGTCCGGCCAGGGCGCCGGCCGCCTGGAAGAGCTGGTTGGTCATCTGCTGCATGTTCTGCCGCTGGTTCTGCTGGTTCTGTTGTTCGATCTGATAGAATTGTGCTGGTGTCATATTTGTTCTCCTTGGTTTTGTTGGTTAAATGTTTAGGACATTGCGCCGCCAGCGGCCCCGGCAACGCCGCCGAGCAATGCGCCCGGTATTGCTCCTATGCCCCCGGCCGGAGCGCCCGCGATTGCCCCCATGGCCGCCCCGCTAAGCGCACCCATGCCAGCGCCCATCATATTCATCCCTCCGCCGCTAAACTGCCCACCCGAATACATCGGGCTCAGCCCCTGTGAGCCGCCGACCATGGCCATAGAATTCTGCGTCAGGTTCGCATACGGCGAGCCCATGCCCATTGCAAGGATAGCGGGGTTGGTTCCCATGCTGAAATTGTAGGCGTCCCGGCCGAGGCCCATCCGCCGCATGCGCTCCTGTTCCGCGAGCTGGGCCGACGTGCCAAGAATGCCCAAGTCTTGAGCCCGGCGCTGCTGGACGAACCGGTCACGGTTAAGCAGCTCCGCGCCGATACCAGCATTGCCCGTTGCCATTCCCCGGGCGGCCATGGCCGACCTTGCCTGCTGCGTGGCGTCCCGAGTGTCTTGGGCCGACAGCATGCCGGCCCGCTCGCCGACTGCACCTTGCAACTGTTCCTGGAGTCGCGTGTATTCCGGCGCCGCTGACTGCGCGGCGTCGAGCTGACCGAGAAGGTTGGCCCGGCGGCGCGTTTCGTCGGGCAAGGCCGCCTCGTAGCTGGCGCGGAGCCGCGGGTCGCCGAGGAGCTTGAGGCCAAAGTCAATGTTGCGCCGGCTTTCCTGCCGCGAGGTGTTGCCGGCGGCGACCGCCATAGCTGGCAACTCCTCGCGCTGGATGGTGAGCTGTTGCCGCAGTAGGTCTGATGATTGCTTCGTGTCGAGTGTTGGTGGTGTTGCTGATCCTGATCCCATAATTACTCCTTTTGCTTTCGTGTTCGTTTCAAAATGTCCACGCACCGGCGGGCGCGTATGTGGCCGTCGTTGCGGCGTTGCCAGAGGACGTATTCGTGCGGCTTGGCCGCCGAGCTGAGAAACCTCTCGTGCGCATTGGCCCCGTCGCCGGCCGCCGCCAGCTGGACATACCAGGCATTGGGCTCGCCAGGCGTGACGCTCCGCGAGGCCGCGTCCCAGCGGACCTCCTGGCCCATGACGAAGACATCGTTAAACGACACGACAAACCCGTCCGGCCGGGCAATGTTAGCCGCCAGGGCGAGGCCAAAGTTTTGTCCAGGGAAATACTGGTCATACCATTGGTGCGCTTTTTCCCATGGGGTCATGTTAGCCAAAGACGACCACGGAGACCTCTGCACGGTTGGCCTCGCTCACCGTGTTTCCGGTGTAGACCGAAAATGACGCCGTGGTCCGGTTCGTCGTCGCGGTCGATTCCGCGTTGGCGGCCGTATCAAGACTGCCGGCCGAGGCCACGGCAGAATAGTTGGCCGAAGGCAGCGCCGTGGTGAAGGTGACGGTGTAGTCTCCGGTGCCATTGCGCGTCACGCTGGCCACATTGCCTGACCCGCGGATGCCGCGGGCGTAGGTCAGCGTTCCGGTTGTGATTCCGGTCGCCGCCGTCTGAAAGGTAAAGCTGTTGGCATCGACAAACGTGATCTCCGCGCTCGCCGTGTTAGCCGCCGTGTGCAGCCCTGTGTCAGTCGCCGAGGAAATCACCAGCTTGTTGCCTGTGGTCAGTCCATGCGCCGCCTTGGTGACCGTTACCGTGGTTGTCGTGCGGCTGTAGCTGGCGCCGGTCACGTTGGTCATCACGCCATCAAAGTTGACCCAAGCACGGCAGCCAAAGATCGGCGCCGACCCGGTCTGGGCGCCGTTGAGCTTAGCGGCGGTGATGGACGCATCGATTACGTTGGCCGTCGTCACGGTGATCGCCGCGGGCAGGGCGCCGGTTGCGATCTTGGACAGCGCAATTGCTGCAGTGGGCGACACGTCGGCGTTGACAATCGTCTCACCGTCCAAAGCCACGGCCGGCGATTGCGCACTGTTGAGTTTGGCCGGAGTGATGACCTCGCCGGAGACGAAGCCATTTGGGGTGTTGTAGCCCTTGGTGACGGTGAATGTTGCCATAGTGATTAAGCTGCGTTGCGGGTGTCGGTTTGCGGGAGTCCCTCCAGCGCCGCCTCGATCGAGACATTGCGGATCTCGGGGCGTTGGAGGTTGGTCTGAAAGATGAGTTCGGCGGCGTGCGCCTTGCGCCGGATGGGTTGCTTGAGCGTGTAGTCTTCCTCCGCGCCGGTATCGTTACTTTGCCCAGGCACCAAGGTGACCGTGGCGTCCGGGTTGAAGAGCTTCGCCTGGACCGTGATTGAGCCGGCGTTGGGCAGGACAACATCGCTCAGAGCGCGGGTGAATCGCTTGCTGTGCATGTTGCCCATATTGTAGCGCCGCGTCCTAATCGTCCCGATGACCAGGCCCACATTGCTCCCGCTTGGCTCGTCGTCGGTGCCGTCATCCTTCTCGTCAAGGAGGAAGAGGCTGCCGGTCCGGCGCACGTTGAAAACGCGGCGGACATTGCCGTAGGTGCCGACGATGAGCGCGTCCACACCGATGCCGTAGGTGTCGCGGCTCTCCCACTGGTCATTGAGGGCCGAGTAGGTGATGACCAGATCATTCGTCTCATCCGGCGAATCGATCGTGGGGACAGCCAGGGTATAGCGGTTGTTGTGCCACAGCCCAAAGGCCCGCTGCACCTTGCTCTGGTCGATGCGCTCAAACTGGTCGGCGACCGGATCACTCAGCGGCTTGGTGTCGCCGCGCAATTTTAGATCAAGTTGCGTATCGAGGCGATAGACGCCGGCGTCCGAGAGGAAGAAGACGTAGCGCCCGGCCGTGGCGATGCTGTTGCGGGCCGAGCAGCCGATCTCGTCGGTGATCAGCTGCAAACTTGGCGCACGGACTGAGTTTGCCACATCTACGAGAAATTCGGTGCCGTCCTCGCTGGGATACTGCGCCAGCGTAGCCAGCCAGATGCTCTTGCGGGCGAAGACCAAGGCGCTGCCATCAACCCAAGGATGCACTGCGACAATGTAGTCACTGCCCCCGGCGCCGGCGCGGAAGCTCTGCCAGATGGGATCGTAGAGGTCGGCGTCCAGCACGTCACTGATCGCCACTTGGTCGCGGCCGTCAGGGATGACGAGGCGGTTGCTGATGTAGGCCGCCCACGCAACGCTGCGCATCTTTTTGTAGGTTGGACCTTCAGCAGGAATGCCGCCCGCAGCCCGGACAAAACTGCCAGTGCCGGTCCAGTAGATCGGCGGCTTGACGCGGCGAAGGCGCAGCCCAGCAGTTAGGTCGCTGGCCGTGCCGCTCGGAACTGCGATGGTAAAGGTGTGGTCGGTCTTGGTAGCGACATCGAACTCATGTCCGTCCAAGGCCGCCGCCGATCCGGCGGTTAGGCGGATGCGGTTGCCCACGATGTAGCCGTGGCTCTTGCTGAAGATGGTGGCGGTGGTCGAGCTGACCACGGCGCTGACCGGCGTGAGAGTGTGCGTTCCGCTTTGGGTGCCGGAGGTGTTGACGGCCGTCCCGCCGCTGGTCGTGCTGATCTGCAACGTGTCGGTCGCCTTGTTAATGACGTAATACACCGTCCCCGCCGTCACGCCGGTCGGCAAGGCGCCGGTCGTGCTGAAGACCACGGCCATGCCATTCTCCAAATTGTGGGCAGTTTTTGTGACCACGGCCGGCGAGGCAATGGTCATGGTCGCCGCGCCCGCCTCGACATCAGTTCCGCGCCCCACTTCGGCAAACGTGCCGGTCTGCGCCGCCTCGCGGAGCACGTAGAGCCGGTCGAAGGCTTGCACCACCGAGACATTGTCGGTCGGCTCGATGATCTCATCGGCAGGATAGCCCACCGTCTCCACCGTGTCTGTCGGCGAGGTGTTCCGCCAGAGGTAGGCTTCGCTCGGCCCGGCCATCACGATATACTCGGCGGCGTTCTCGTAATTTTGGGAGGCGAAGACGCCGGCGCCGAAGATCCCGCCGCCGTAGGTCGTCTTGACTATTGGACCCTTGTTGGCCAACAGCGTCCCAGTGGCGTTTAACGTCGGCGTGCCGGTCATGGTATACTGAAAGCTGCTCCCGCCGGCCGCACTAATCACGAAGTCGCCGTTATAGAGTGCAGCGTTAGGAGCGGCGGCGCCGCGGATGTTCACCTGGTTGCCGTTGGCGTAGCCGTGAGCGGCGGTTGTGGTCACGGTGGCCAAGGTGCCGCTGAAGGTGATCGAGGTGATCGCCTTATCGGCGGCGAGGTCAAAGGAAAGGGTAAGCGGTTCGTCTGCTGTCGAGATTGTATCGGCCAGCCGCTTGGCGCCCTTGCGGGTCTGCGCCGTGCCGCGCTCTAGGCGCATGTTGACCGAATCTTGCAGCATGCCCGCCGGCAGGGTCAGCGGATTCAAGCGCGACGCGAAGCCAAGGAAACCTTGGTCGCCGTCACGTTGCACTGGAGAGTCAATGGCCATTAGTTCAGTGCTGCTTCTAGCTTGCTCTTAAATCGTATTGCGTCGGCGGCCGATATGTCCGTCTTCCTGCTTGGGCTGACCTGCTGGTGCGTCACGACCATCGACATCGGGATGCCCCACTTGCGCAGGCGCGGGGCTAGGTATTCGATGGCGGATGCCATGGCATCGTCGCCCAAGGGGTAGTCATAGGTGTTGCCCTCCCAGGCCACGCCGAGGGACCAGCTATTAAGGTCAGGGCGCCCCATCCAGTTGCTTCGGCCCGCATGCCAGGCGCGTTCGCTGTCGTTGCAGAACACGGTGCGGCGGCCGTCTCGGGCGATGAGGACGTGGTAGGACACTTTACTGGCGGGGTTGGCGATCCACTCGCAGCCGCCCCGGTAGCTCCCGTCGCTGTGATGCAGGACTACCGCCTCCGGCCGGATCGCGTTGCTGCCCTTGTTCGGCGTGTGGACCCTTCGCTCGTCGTAGGTGGTCTTGGGCGGCTCGACGGTGAAGCTCGGACTGGATACGGAGACAGAGTTCGGCCAGGCCGGCGCTGGGGTAGCGGCGGACTTGCTGCCAAATAGTCTCTTGATCCACGTCCACATTGGTTACTTTTTGTATCCGTCCGTTTTTGGCTGGGTGTAGGTCACGGTGGCTTGTTGTTTCAGAAAATCGTAGCCCACCGTCACGCAGCCGGCCCCAAACATGAGGTAGGCGGCGATGACCAAGCCAGCGGCGACAAACTTAGCCGCGAGCATTGTTGTCCTTGGCCATCACAAGTCCCCAGGCGGCGGCCAACGAAGCGGCTATGAGGCCAATGTCAGGCAGGCTGCCGGTGGTGAGAAATTCTCTGGCCCCGGTGGCCAGGGCGATTAGGGCGGTCAAGACGCCGAGGGTTGTCGTTTTCCAGTTGCGCATATTATTTGTTCTTCTGTTGTTGTTTCTTCCGAAGGTCGTGAAGGACCGAAATTAAAGTGACGACGCCGACCGCGAGCCCGACGCAAAGGCCGGCTACCCGGAGGTAGAGCTCCAGGTGGCTCACCATGGAGACGACCGCGCTGCCAAGGCTGGCAAAAGTTCCGAGAGCGCCGCGTTCCACGGTTGTGAGGTGCGACTGCCAACTCATGGCCTGTAAAGCGGCGGAGGCATATTTTGTAGTGCCGTTTCAATTCCTTCTTGCGGCCATTCTCTTTCGCTTTTTATGTCTGGGCCGTAATTTTTTACCCGCAGAACAAACGCCCCATCTGCTCTTTTTATGAAGCACAGCACACGAAATCCAGATCCATTCATTGACACATAAGAGTCTGTCCGAATTGTGACGTTTGGTGCTATAACTTGAGGTCTGACACGTTGTCCGCCATTGGCAAGAGCGTCAGCGTAAGCCGTGTCGATAGCTAAATTGATTGCTGTAATATCCATAGTGACTACGGCTCAAATCCGTTTCCGTTGTTGTAGAGTTGTGCAATTTCCCCGCTTGTAAGTGCGCGACTCCATAGACCTACGGCGTCCATCAGAAGATCTCCCTGCTGGTCTTCAAACAGCGATTGCAACCTTACGTCAGGGGAATTCTCAAAACCGTCCCATGTGCCGCTATCAGCCAGCACTCCGTTTACATATAGGGAAATAGCATTATCCTCGTTGGTAGCAACGCAATGAGTCCAAACATTTCGGACAAATCCCGCAACTTGCAAGTTTTCAATAGAGCCATTGTTGAATTCCAGAATATTGCTGGAAGTGACATTAAATAGCCACGCACCAGCAGTTCCCGTTCCAAGAAAAACAGTAGCTTGTGTGTTCTCTTGGATGTTGACCCACGCCGAAATACCAAAATCCGTGTCTGCTGTGTTGAATACAACATTGGAAGTCAAAGAACTTATATTGGTTTTGGACAGACTCGCAGCATTGCCTATTTTTCCCGCGACAAAAGTCACGCCGTTGTTATTCGTTAGCGTGTTGCCGTTGCCACTTGCATCCGTTAGGTCAGCAAGTTTCCAAAACGCCGAAAGCCCCGCACTTGGAAATGCTGGGGAGGTCGCGGCGGTCGGTCGGGCCAACGACAATATCGGCGACAAGATCATCTTAATTCTGGTAGGCAACAATGCGGCCGCTGTGCAGGTCGATGGCGGTGAAATAGCCAAAGATCGTGCTGCCGGCCGGAATGACCGGCGCACTGGCCTCCGTCGTGTTGGCAATGTCAGCAATGTTGCCGGTCAGCGTGTGGAACTTGGCATCGGCCAGGACTTGCACGGCGAGCCATTGCCCGGTGCGCGGATTTGTGTCGGCGATGTAGTTGCCGCCGCTTAGACCATTCGTGATTTTGTTGTTAGGGAATCCCATAGTTTTGTCTTTAGTGTTTAGTTTTCAGTGTTCAATTGGGTCCGTCATCAGGCGTTGTAGGCGATGACTCGACCGCTGTGCATTTTGATCGAGGTGAACTTGCCACATAGCGTGGTGCCGGCCGGGATTGTCGCGGAGAAAAAGGCGCTTGCCTCGGCCGCCAAGACCGAGCTCGGGTCGTCGGCAATGTTGCCCGTTAATACGGAGAACTTCGTGTCGGCAAGGACCTGGATGGCGAGCCAGTCGCCGGTGCGCTGGTTGGTATCGCCCATGTAGGCGCCGCCAGAGAGGCCATTGGTAATTTTGCTGTTAGGGAATCCCATGGTTTTCCGTGTCAGTAAGGCCCGACGTTGGCGGTCCATCGGCGGACTTGGCGTTGTTGAAGGGTGAATTTCTCGGTCTCCTTGACGAGACTTAGCTCGGCCCTGCCATACATGACCTGGGCTTTGTCGAGCTGTCCGTCTTCGGTCAAGAGGTCGCCGGTCAAAGAGAACTTGCAGTAGTCGGCAAGGATCTGCGGGACGGTCTGCGCGAGGGCCGTGGCGAGGACGGGCGAAACAACAAGGCCGTTGGGGTCGCGGGGCTCGGCCGCCGGGGTCAGCCGGAAGCGGACGTAGATGGTGTCAGGGCAGTCGCTCGGCAGGCGGATCTTGTCGAGATCGAGGGAGAAATGGATCTCACGGGGCGAGGCGTGTGTGTTCGGATTGTCCTGGTAGACCGAGAAAACGTCACCAATCACCGTAGGTGTCGGGCTGCCGGTTTGCTCAAGATCAAGATAGATGTCCTCGTCCACGCCGGTCTGCACCGTACGTTCTTCCGTGCGGCACAAATCCGGCCAATCGTAGAACTCCCAGGCGGCGCGGAGGTGGCTGGCGAGATTGTCCACCATGATCGTCTTGGTGGTCGTCGGCAAATTTTCGATACTGCTCCCATCCAACCCAGCGCGGCTCGCCGCGTTGGCCACGATGCTGGAGACGGTCACGGTTTTCATGGCGCGGTCTGCATCATCTGGCCTTGCAGCGCGGGGACGGCGCCGACCCGGCCGATCTGGGCGTTTTGGGTTTGCTGCACTTGGAAGGCGAAGGCTTTCAAGCGGGCTTCGATCATGGAGCGGAATATTTCGTCCGACTGAAATCGCTGGGCGACGGCGGGGTTGGCCTGGACAATCCCCTGGAGGACTTGGGTGCGGAGCTGGGCGTTCATGCCCTCGGTCGGCAAGGGCGGCTCGGTCCCCGCGGCGATCTTGGTGTAGGCGAGCTGCTCGTCTTCGGCCTCCTGGGCGGTGGCGACTTCCTGCGGGCGCACGATCTTCTGAGCCAGCGACGGGTCGATGGCATTCATCACGAATTGGACGAGGCCGGCACGGTCAATCGTGCCGGCCACGTCGAGGGGAACAGCCAGGCGGGTGATCGCGTCGAGGCGCTTGGCCAGCAGCTCAACGTCCAGATCCCGGACGTCGTATTCCGCGACCAAATCAAAACGCCCCTGGATGCCCTCGCGGGTCAGTTGGAAGGGCGCGGGCATGGCGCCGGCCACGCGGAAGAATTCGATATCCGTGATGTATTGCTGCATCAAGGCAAAGGCCTGGGCGACCATGGCCTTGCAGCTGCGGAGCCAGCGGTCGACCTGCGTCTGCTGCTGCAGCATGGTAAGCGGCTGCGGCACGCTGTTGGCGAACCGGCCGAAGTATTGGTCGACGTCGGCCCGGGTGCTGGCCTCGATCTCGATCGTTCCCTGGTCAAAGCGCGGTGGCTCCATCCAGCCGAATTCATTGGGCCGCCGCTCGGGGATCTGGGCGCCAGGGCCGAAGACGAGATTTACTTTTCCTCTATTGCTCGGCACGCGAATTGGGGGAAGCACGGCGATACTGGAACGGTCGGATCGGAAATCCCGCTGCGTCTTGATCTCGAGCTGTTGGGACTCGACCAGCTCGGGGACGCCGCGGCTTTCCAGAATGTTGCGGCTGACGCGCTCGCGGCAGAATTCGACGAAGGGGTATTGCTGGTGATGATACGGGAGCAGCTCGGAGAGCCCGGTCACGTTCGAGACGCTCTCGTGCAGGACGCTGTAGGTGATCCGGGTGGTCTGGTCTTTGTTGTGCTGCTTCTCGTAGTAGTGCCAGAGCTCGATCATCTCCCGCTCCGTATCGAGGTTGATCAGCTCTTGCCGGTAGTAATTGCGGATCGGCCGGCGGTAGGCGCCTTTGTGCTTGAGGGCAGACTCGACGAATTCCTCGTCGTAGCCGGCCGTGACGATGCGCTCGCGCAGCTCGGTTTCGCTCACCACTTCGCGCCAGGCGACGAAGCGGGCGCGTTGCAGGTCGCCGGTTTGGGCGGGGAAGTAAATGTCCTCCCATGGCTCGAGGGCGACAAACTCCGGGCGGTTCTCAAAGATATACGGGTTGTCGTATTCGGCCGAGCCGGTGTTGCGCAGGTCGCGGATCACGCTCACCTTGGCCGCGGCCGGGCTGACCAGATCCTTGAGCATACGCACGGCGTCCGCTTCCTGCAGGGGATCGAGGATGCTCTCGAGCAGGATCTGGATCATGGGGTCGCCGGTTTCGGCCAGCATGGCTTGAAATTCGTCCAGGCTGATCGTCTTGCGCTCGGTGCGGGTCGTCCGGCGCCAGTTGATCGCCATGATGCCGAGCCCATACATCTCCTGGTATTGGGCGACCAACTCGATCTCGCGCCTCAGGTCGTCGGCGGCGTGCTGGAAAAGCATCCAACGCAGGGCGGTTTCCGCGGCAACCTTCGAGGCGGCGTCACCTGTCTCGATCGGTTGGAGCTGGAGCTTGCTGCGGAAGAAGGCGTTGGAAAGCAGGGAGACATTCTCGTTGACGATCTGGTCGGCCAGGCGCACGCGGGCATCCGAGGCGCCTTCCCAGGGGAAAGCCTGCCGGCCGAGGGCTTGCGACTTCTTGCGGCCGCTCGGGTCTTGTCCGTTCCAGAGAGCGTGCCGGGTTTCGTAATTCCTCTGCTTCTTGTCCAGGTAGCCGCCGACATCGGACTCGGCCTCTTGGATGTTGAGCAGGTAGCCGCGGATCGTTTCGACGTCGGGGGCGCCGAGGACTGCCGACGTGTCGTAGCCGGACGCCATCATCACGCGGATTGCCAAACGGCCGGCGGGCAGATGCCGGTGTTTTCACTGGGGTTGCAGTCGAGGCCGGCGAAGCTGACTCGAGTTTTGCTGGATGTTGACTGGACCCGACATTCCGGGTTGTCGCGCAGCAGGCTCTTCCACCAATCCTTCTGGCGCGTGATGCCGGGGTGGCGGCGCTCCCAGTCGATGAAGCTGAAGGCGTCGATACTGGCGACGTGCTGCCCTACCCCTTCGATGTGGGCGTGCTCGATGCGTGCATTGGCCGCGGCGATACGGAGCTGGCGGGCCTTGGCATTGACTGCTTGGGCATACCAACCGCGGCAAAGCTCCTCTTTCACAAGGGAGCCGAGTTCACCGTCAAGAGAGTCGAGCATATTAAAAAATGAACGCTGAGAGTGAAACCTGTGGTGAGGTGCCAGTGCTCAGCATTCCTTTGGTAAATTTGCGGGCCCGGCCGGGATCAATCCCATTCCCATGTCCGTTGCAAACAAGCTGCTCCGGCCGGGCCGCAAATGTGTCTCGCTACTTCATCGGTTAGGTCAGCGTGTCGAGCTGAGCGACTTCCAGGAAGATGTGAATCTCCCCGGCGTCGAGCTCGGCCAGGTCATACGCCGCCATGGAGGCGAAGTTGGCGACGATGGCGGTGGCCCCAACGTAGGCGAACGGGATGGTCGAAGCATGGGCCTTGGCCAGCACCTCGGAGGCGTTGTTCAGGTTGACCTGCTGCGATGCGATCACGCGGTCCGTGTCGCCAGAATCGCCGACGATAAGGACGTTGTTGTTGTAGGCCGCCGTGCCGGTCTTCTCGAAGGGTGTCTTCAAGTAGGTGGCGGCGGACTTCACAACCGAGTTGGCCGGCAGGGTGATCAGGGTGATGTCCTGCGCGGTGTTGTCGGCCGATGTCGTCAGGTCGGTATGATCGATGACGAAGCGGTAGTTGTAACCACGAGGGGACTCGTGGAGTGAGCGGAATGCGTTGGTTGTCATAATGCTGATTTCCTTGGGTTAGTGATTAATCCGCGGTGCTGGCGATTTTGCCGAACATCAGGGGGTTATCGACCTGGAGGCCGGCAATGGTGTCAACGATGCCGCGGGGACCGCCACCTTCGTCGTCGAGGGGCATGTAGCGCGGGCGCCGGTTGTAGCGAATGTGCACCGCATCCATGTCCAGGATGTAACCACGGCGCAGCTGCGAAGCGGCGACCTGGTCCTTAGCCAGAAATAGGGATGGGGTCAACACGAGCTCGCCGAAGTCACCGACAAAAAGATCGACCTTGGCGTAGTATGACGCGTCGGCGGAGTCTTGGTTGAAGAGACGCACGGAGCTGCCGGTGTTGGCGCTGCCAAACTGGGTCTGTTGAAAACCCGTGAAACGGCGCTTGAGGGTGGGTCCGCAGAGGAGCGTGTAGCTCTTCACCTTGCCGGTCTGCTCGTAAAGCGACTGGAGCAGCGCCTGGATGGTGCTGTCGGTGATGCTATTCGTTCCGGTCGTGCTGATCGAGGCGGCCGGGGTGCGATAGGCTGCGGGGACGGCTGTAGCCGAATCCGATTGCACAGAGTTGGAAATCCAACTGCCCAATCCACGCGTGGTGAACGGGGTTACGCCGGATTGTTCCGTGCTGTCGCGGTCGGAGCAGAACACACTCTCCAAATCGCGGGCGATTTCCTGGAGGCTCTTCGTGACGGCTCTCGCCATCTCACGCTTGCGTCCGATGCCGGCGACGTCAGAAACTGACTCGGCGAGATCGTCGATTTTGGGCAGCCTGCGCAGCTTTTGAATCCGGCCGTAGAGACGCTGGCGTCCGGCGGCGGGATTGCTGAAGGTTGTCGCGTCAGCGTTGGAGAGCACGCCGGTGAGGACGGGCTCTTCGAGGTTGTCGACCAGCCAGCTGAAAAGCGGGTTGGTCGGGTCTTTGGATTTGCGGGCCATCGAGAGCAACGGGGTGCTCTTTTGGTCTGCAACTGCGATTAAATCGGCCAGGTCCTCCCTGGCGCCGACTTGATTTTGAATTAAAAGCTCAGCCACTGTAGTTGGTTTTCTAAATATTGGTTTCGAAGTTTGGGCGGAAGATCATCACACGATGGCTTCCATGAATGCTTCGAGGGCGCCGCGATCGCCTCGACCCTTGAGCGCGGCTTCGGCCTTCTGCCGCAACGACGCGCCCGGTGAGGATACCTTCGGGCTGGCCGACGGGTTCGGGGTGTTCGGAATTCGATCCGAGCCCGACGCGCTGGCCGGTGCTGGCTTACTGGACTTGCCGGCCGATGCTCGCTTTTGCATCTGCTCGACCCTGGCCATGCGAAGTCGCTGCCCTTCAAACGCGTCGCCCACCACCAGCTCCCAGCCGGGAATCTTGGTAATGAACGGGTATTGCTTCAGCGTAGCGGTGAGGAAGTTGTGGGCCGTCGTGCCGGTCTTGAAAAAGTCCGGGTAGAAGGTTTGGGCTTCCGGCAAGGTTTGGGCTCGAACTGACAGGTATTCCTGCTGCTTCGGCCCGGCCTTGATTAACGACTTGGCGTTTTGGCGGATCTGTTTGACCGCGTCGGCATCGTAGAATTTCTCCTCGCCGTTTACGGTTACTGTTCCGCCATCGCGGTTGTCGTCGGTCCAATCAAGGACCGCCTGCGCTTTGGCAATCTCCGCCTCGAGGGCGGTGACGTCTGAGAAGGCACTGAGCGGATTCTCCGGGTCCATGGTGACGATGGGAGGCTTGGCCGCGGCGGTCGCCGTGGCGGCTTCGAGCTCGGCCTTGATTGCGTCGAGCTGCTCGCGCAATTCGTGCTTCTCAGCCGTAAGCCGGTCGATTCGCTTTTGGACTTTGTCCGGGGCGGGCTTATCGGCCGCCGCGTCCTGGTCCTTGGGCTCGGGTTCCTCGCCGGTTGTTTCCTCCGGGTCGTCCTCCGTCGTGGGCTCTTCGTCGTTCTGGTCCTGCGCCGCGTCCGTTGCCGGATCTGGCTCGGTGGATTCGTCAGCTGCTGCTTCGTTTGGCTCGGTCGTCTCTTCGTCGGGTTTGGCTTCGGTGGCGGCCGGCTTGAGTTGAATCCCAAGGTTGGCTGCGACTTCGGCGAAATCGACGTCACTGACGTCCGCTCCGGTAGTAGGTAGCACCTGCTGTGGTGTATCCATTGACATGGTTTTTAAGCGTCCAAGAACGCGGCAGCATTGGGGTGGCCGGCGCCGTGATCGGTGCCGTGCGTGCGTCGCTCAATGCAGAATGCGGGTCGCATGCATTGGGAATTACGGGCGACTGCCGCGGAATGATAGAGCCTGCCGTCGGAAGCAACGCCAAAGCGCATGAAGTAGCGCGAAAAAGCGTCTTAAATTACTTATCCGCCGACCCTGACGTGCTTAATAAATGCGTTTCTTTCGACACGTTTCGTGGACGTGTCTAAAGCACCGACATATCACAACGCTTTCTGCAGATAAACCGCACTGCCCCCACCCCACTTGGTCGCGGGGACGTAGAAACGGAAGCCGCAATTCACCAGGCTATTGATCGAGGCGACGTTGTAGGTCATGCAATAGGTGACCAGCTCGTTGACCGCGAGCTGCCGGGCAGCGGCGACGCGGGCGCGGATGAGTCGCTTTTGCAGTCCGCGGCCGCGGTGCCCGGGCACCACGCCGGCCCGATTGAGGAAGGCGAGGCCCTGGTTGCGCGGGTCTTTGCACAGACGCATTCCGGCATAGGCGACGGGTGTTTTGCCGCACCAGGCGATCCACCAGAGGCCGCCGTCGGGATTGACCCGGTCGTCGCTCGGGAAACAGATTTCATCCAAGGCCATCACGGCGACGGGGAGATCCGCCAGGGCGATGCGGTAGCCCTTCACTTCGTCAGGAGTCGGTAGTGCGGGGTCTTGCGCACCACTTGCTCGAGTTGGATGGCAAAGTCTTTGCGCTCGGCTTCGCCGTTTTTGACCATGTTGCGAATGCGCTGGCTGACGGTGAATGGAGCCTTGCCCGATTTATGGGCCAGGTCGGAAACCGTGAACCAGCCGGGCGGAATAACGTCCGGCGTGACCGTGGGCTTGACCATCTCGCGGCAGAAGGCCTCGAGCGAGGCTTCGATCTGCTCGGCCGTGATCTTCGTCTTCTTGGTCATATCCGGGTGATTTGCGGGGCCGGCGGATTATAAAATATGTGGTGCGGGGTGGGCAGTTCGCCTTCGGGCTTCCCTCGCCAATCCAGAATAAGAATGCTCGGCCGCGGGACGGAGTCGGGGACGACTTTGTGTCCGTGCCGGGTTAAGAATTGCCAGCCGCCGGTCACGCCGATCAGCCCGGAGCCGTCGCTATAGACGCCGCCGCAATGCCGATGGCCGCGGAGATAGACTTGGGCGATGGGATGGCCGGCGCGGACGCTGTTAAGACGGGCGTTACCCAGGGTGATGGAAAGTGCGGAGGCCTCGAGGTAGGCGCGGCTGGTCGCGCCAATATGGTGCGTCGCGTCGACCGCGCAGCCGTGAATGTTGATCAGCCACTTCTCGCGGGCAGCGCCGTCCTTGGCGCCGATGAGTTGAGCCAAGTAGGTTTCGACGTTGTGCGTATGGCATTCGGTCCCCTTTGTCACAAAGGTGGCGGCCGCCTTCGAGGTGAGCGGCTTGAGGGCCTCGGCCGCCATGGCGCAATGGTTTTCGATCAACGAGGCGACGACTTCCGGGGACCGGTGATGAATGCCTTCGGTGCTGTCGCCGTTTACTAATACGGCGTAGGGATCGCGGCCGGCGATCGTGGCGACTTGGCCCAGGGCATCCTGCCAGCATTCCCATAGCCAGGCTTGGTGGTGGTTCGAGCCAAAGTTGATCGTGTTGCCGGCCAGGTTCTCCGAGTCCGGCGGCATCAAGCCGACGGACGATCCGCAATGAAGGTCGGAGCAAACGACCAGGATGGACGTCTTGGCCGCCGCGGCTTTCTTTATCCGGCGGGCCATGGAATTGGGGAAGGCGCAGAGGGTTGATGCGGACCGCTTACCTGCGCTTCCCGTAGCACAGAGGAAGGAACATAGCCGTCCTGGGAATAAATGCGGCTCGCATTGGCTACGCCATGCTTTGCAGTATTTTTGACGTGGTGCCTTTCATCCATGCGGGGCGAGAGATGGGGCGGGGCCCGGTGATTTGCCAGCGCCGGCCGTCGGAACAAACGCCAAAGGACGCCAAGAAACGCCAAAAAGCGTCAGACTTTACAGGTGCTTGGCCATGGCCTCGCTGCGCTTTTGCTCGAGGTCGTCGTAGAACTCGACCAGGGCGCCGAGCTGGCCGGCGGCGTGCGCTTGGTAGCCAGGCTCTTTCGCCGTGGCCATGGCGCTGGCCAGGGCGGTCGCGTCGGCAATGCGGTCCTGCAGCGCGGACATGACGGCGATCCACACCGGCGAAGGATTCTCGCGGGTGAAGGCTAGCGCCTCGCCGGGGTCGAAGTCGGCCGGCACGGGGTAGAGATCGAGCGGCGCCCGGCGCCAGCGTCGGAAGAGACGGCGGAGCAGATTTCTCATTTCGGGCTGAAGGCGCCGATGCCCTTCTTCATCTGGTTGTAGATTTTCGGGCTGACAGTGCTCTTGCTTTTCGGCCGGCTGGTGCCGGCTTTCTTGCGAGCGTTTATGTTGGCATAGAGGCCGGGTTTTTTCTTGTTCATAGGTTTACCATTTCACTTTGTTGGCCCAATAGGCCGCGGACATTTTGCCCTTGGCGATATTGGAGGCATGTCGGGCTTTGAATGCTTTGTTCCGTTTCGTGCCCGACGGGCTGCCAATGACGCCCTGTTGTCCGAACCGGATAATTTTCTCTTTCCCACCGGCGCAGGCCTTGACCACATGCGACTTCGTCGCGTGGCCGGGCGTGCGCTTGGGGGCGTTGCACTTCATCTGAGATTTTTTGATCATAGCGTTCCCTCCAAGTGCAGGGCTTTGATCACGTCGGAGCGGCGAAACCATTTCTTCTTAATGCCCTTGAGTTTGACCGGTTGGAGGAGCTTGGCTTCGATCCATTTGCGGTAGGTCGCATCGGTAATCTGAAGCCATTCGAGCAGGTCGCCGCGGTTAAGGAGTTGTTTGGTCATAAGTAAGTATTCAGTTTTCGGTGTTCAGTGTTTGGAGTTTGGGGAGTCAGTAGGAGCCGGCGGGTTTTACTTCGAGATCCTTGGTCGAGACATACGCGGCGCCGCTGAGAACCAGGTAGCGCAGGCAGTCGATGGCATCTTTGGTCCCGGCGGTCTTGGTATTGCCGGTTCCGGTGTATTGGCTGAGCGCGAAAATCACGTTCTTGCAGTTGCTGCTTACGTAGAGCTTCGGCTGGTTGAGTGCATTGATGTCTTCTGGATTTCCGTCGTAGCTGAGCATGTCGATGATCATGGTCACGCCTTCGGCAATGGCGTCTCCGGGCGCGGCCGTGAAGTGCAGGCCGATCTCGGCACATTCTTCGATGAGCGTGGTGGCGCCTTCCCGGGAGACGGTGGCCGCATTGCCGTAGCGCGAATCCATCGTGCGCTCAAAGATGCTATAGTCGTCGGCCGCGGCCGCGTGCCGGGCTTCGATGTTCTCGATCTCGAGTTTGTAATGGCTGAGCCCAAAGCCGAACGATCGTTGCGCGTCACCGGCTACGCCGTCGGGATTGTTGCCGCCGGTCACGGCCCAGGGCCCGGGTAGGCCGACGCCGGGCACTTCGCGCACTTGTGAGGGCCACTCGTCGTAGATAAAGCACCGGCCCGTTTCGTCAAACCGGGCCCAAAGCATGAACCAGTTTCGCCCGGAGCACGGGTCGACGACGTGGTAGTTGACGCCACGGCGCGGGATGAGCTCGGGCGCGATGACGTGGACGCGGGCGTCGAACTTGGCAAACATATTGGCCGCCTTTTTTGTCGGCACTCCGTAGGCCCGCATCAGGACGCGGTCTTTGGGCGACTTGAGCAGCTCGGTCTTCATCGCCTCGTAGTTGCCGAAGGGGTTGTCCTGGGTATGGAAGTAGACCACCCGGGCCGTGGGCTTGACGCATTGCTGCACCCGTGGCACGCGCATCGGTTGGCCTTTCTTGTCCTTAACCAGCTCCGCGATCGTGTCCTCGAGAGTCACGGCGCCGGCCAGGTATTCGGCGACCGTGTCGGTATAGCCAAGGATCGGGGTGAAACCGACCGCCAGCTCGCCGTTGCGGGTGATTAACCGGAAGCGCAATGCCTCGATCCACTCGGGATTTACCAATTCATCAGCCCAGCAGTAGTTCAGCTCGGCACCTTCTATGGCTTTCACGTCCATAGAGTAAAATTTGAACCAGCACTGACTGCCATTCCCGAGGACAAACGAGTTTTCTGTGAACCCCCCCTTTTGTGAGTAGGTCACATTGGTCGTGACTCCGCGGCGTAGTTTTCCGGTGGCCGCGGGCTTCCATTCCGCAGGTAAATAATCCCAAATGTAAGGTTGTTGGTTCTGAATGCTGGAGGCTTCGGTCGATTGCAGGCACCAGACTTTGGCCCCGGGAGTATTGACCAATACTTCGACGGCCCGGCGAGCCAGGTAGCGCGATTTCGAGGCGCGGTTGCCGCCCAGGATCAGCAGCTCGGTCACCCCTTTGGGGAATTTCTCGCGCAATTCGGCAAATTGCCGGTCGGCCGTTTGCCAAATCGGGATGACGTAGCCGTAGCGATACGGATCGTCTTGCTCCTGGCGAATGCGTTCCTCAAAGATCCGGTGAAATTCGGCGAATTGTTCGGCGCTGAGCCACCGCACGCCATCCGCAAACCGCGCCTTGATGTTGCCCGCGCTGTCGCGGCCAAGCAACTCGGGCGGCTTATGGATGACGTGGTCGGTGAAGATCATTGCCAAGATCCGGGTCGCTTCCTTACCACGGGTCCTCGTTGCCGGCCGCCGTCGAGGTTTCCTCGATCAGCTTGGGTTGGTCTTCTTTGGGTTTGATGAATCCGCCAATGAATTTGACGTCAGATTTGCTCACGCGCTTCCACGCGCTCAGCCGGTATTCTTTGATTGTCCCGTCAGGCATTTCGAGCATCGCGCTTCCGGTGTAGTCCGGTTGCGTGTCGTTGGCCTTGCGGGTGTTCTGGAACAATGTCCAGGTGTTGGGTTTAGGTTGGTATGTTGACATAAAGAATTATTCGCAGGAGTAGGTGTCGCGCTGACGTTGGATGCCGGTGGGCCAATGCGGGGTAGTGAAGCTGGTGTCGGCGAAGAGGACGTAGTCGGTCGGCTGGATGGTCAAGCGGCCGTTGTCCAGGGCGATAAAGGTGAATTCTTTGTTCTGGCTGGGCTCGGCGCTAAAGCCGTCGTTGAGCGGGGCGACGCTGAAGAGGTAGTTGCCGTTTTGCTCGTCTTTGTTTTCATAGCGGGCGCAGACTCGTTGCTCGGCCAGATACGGGTAGCAGTTGGCGCTCCACTCCCAGCCGTAGCAGTCCCACCGCTGCGCGGCGGTGATCGGCCAATGGGGCTCGGGATCAGGACAGAAGGCCAGGGCATGCGGCGGGAGATTCCGGTAGCAGGCGCCGCACTCGAGGACGACGGTGCATCCCCAGGCGCGGCCGGGCCAGCTGGCCAGGGCAAACCAGACGGCGCGGAGGAATCCGCGGGATTCTTTGTAAATGAAGGCGCTGTCGATCCAGATGTAACGATGGCGCGGGAGAGGTCCGGTGAAGGAGTTCATAAAGGTCTTAGACGGGCCATTTGATGCCTTGGGCGTAGGGAGCGATGGCGGGGCGGTTGAGAAAGGCGGTGCCGTCGCGGGCGATGCGGTCGCGCTCGGCGGGATCGGCCGTGCCGCGGGCGCTGAAGCTGGGCTCTTTGGCCCGGGTGGTGAAGGCGGCGTAGGGCCCTGGGACGTAGACGCCGCCGGCGCGTAGGGCGGCCAGCATGTAGCCCCAGACGTCGGACAAATAGCCGGTGGCGGCGTAGCCTTCGCGTTGCAGCCAGACCAACAGGTCATGACGGATCAGGCTGGCAACGCCACACTCGGGCCGAACGCTTTTGTGGGCGATGTAAGCGCGGTAATTTTCGGGCGGGAGATGAACCATGACGGGACTGTAGCGCACGGTGCGCAAGAGCTGCGGGGGGTCCTGGCTGTCGACGTGGTCAAAATCAGCAAAGATGGCACCGGGATTCTCGCCTTGGGCGTGAAGGTAGCCGCGACGAAGGGCGGCGATGCAACCGGGATAGAGGTAGTCGTCGGCGCCGATGCCGAGGACGTAGTCGGTCTGAATGCTTTCGATGATCGGCTCGAGGGCGCGGAGGTGATCGGCGCTTTTTGCAGGATGGCGGTGGACGGTAATGCCAGGATATTCGCTGGCGATCTCGTAGCTGCCGTCGGTGCTGTGGTCGTCGATGATCACAAACTGGTCGGCACCCTGGCCGGCGGTGGATTCGATGGCGCGGCGGAGGGTATCGGCGCGGTTCCAGACGGGCATGATGATCGTGATGTTCATGGCAGGGTGTAATCGTGGATGCCGATGTGTTTTAGGCGGATGTCGCGGTGGGCGTGGACGGGGATGCCGGCTTGCCAGGCGAGATAGCAAAAGGCCCAGTCTTCGGAGAGGTAGCGGCCGTCGCGGAGGCCGGCGGGAAACCAGTGGGTCCAGCCAGGACCTTCGGTCGGGAGGTCGGCGGTCATTTGCATGAGGGGGCGCATGGATTCCAGGGCACGCCGGGTGACACGCAAAAAACCGGTGCCGATGGCGTCGACGGCGACGATGGGACCACGGGCGGCCGTGGGGATGAGCCGGCCGTGGCAGGGGCGACGGCTGGCGTGGCGTAAGGGATAGAGTCCGCCGACGATGTCGTGCTCGGTTTGGCAAATGGTGTCGAAATCGCTCCCGGTGAAAGCAATGTCGTCGTCGATCCAGAGGAAGGCGGGCGCGTCAGTCTGGGCCAGGACGCGGTCGAGGAGTTTGCTGCGGCCGCGGGCGATGTCGGATTCATGGTCGAGGTGGCACCAGCCGGCAAAATGCGGGCTCTGCATGGCGGCCATGAGGCCGGCGACGTAGCCGCCGCAATAGGTGTCGTTGCGGGAGCAGGTGAGGATCAGGGTTTTCATTCGATGTGTTCGATCTGGTCGAAGAGTTGCAGGACGTCGTCCAAGGCCCGGACCATGCCGGACTGGACGCTGCACATTTTTTCGTGAAGGTCAGCCCGGCGGACGTCGTTCGCCGTGCGGGCCTGGTCGGTGCTCTGCTTGTGCGCAGCGTAGCGGTCGACGGCCCGGCTGCGCAGCTGGTGGACGCCGGCACGGGCCAGGCTGGCTTGTTTACCAAGGCGTTCGTTGTGATCGCGCTCGATCTGCCAGCGGCGGGACCAGCTTTCAGGGGTGTTAATTTCAGCGTTCATGCGCGTGATAATTTCTTGGTGGCTCATGAGTTAATCTCCGTCTTTGTCGTTGAAGTTTTTGGGTTGGTAGGTTGCTTTGGTTGGAGTTTGGCGGTGCTCGGTTTTGTTCGAGTAAAGTTCTTCCGTGCTGTTTTTGAATTTGGTGATCTCGGCGTCAAAGAGGAGTTCGATGCGGCCGACCGGGCCGTTGCGCTGCTTGGCCAGGATTAAGACGGCTTTGCCTTTGTCTTCCGCGTTGTGCGTTACCCGCTCCGGGCGATGCAGCAAGGCAACAACATCCGCGTCTTGCTCGATGCTGCCGCTTTCCCGCAGGTGGCTCAGCTTGGGCTCGGCGCGTTCTTCCGCGTCGCGGTTTAATTGAGATAGGGCGATGACGGGCACACCGAGCTCCATGGCCGTCGCCTTGAGCCCGGAGCTGATCTCGTCAATCTCGAGGCGGCGGTCGGCCTGGGCGCGTTTGCTCGCGCCTTTCATCAGCTGCAAATAATCGACGATGAGAAGTTTGACGCCGTGCTTGGCGACAGCGCGGCGGGCTCGGGCCCGGAAGGCCGCAATACTTAGCGCAGGCGTTTCGTCAATGTATAGCGGGGCCTGGCTGATCTCGTCGTGTTTGGCCCCGAGGTTTTGCACGTCTTGCTTCGACATGAAGCCGTCGCGGATGCGTTGGAGCTTGACGCCGGCTTGGGTGCAAAGCACTCGCTCCATCAAGTCGGCGCCGCCCATCTCCAAACTGAACAGCGCGGTGGGCACTTTGTCGGCCAGGCAGGCATGCTCGGCGATGTTGGTCGCAAAGGCGCTTTTGCCCATGCTCGGGCGGGCGGCGATGATAATCAGCTGAGCCGGCTTTAGGCCGCTGGTCATGCGGTCAAAGTCGTGGAATCCGGTGGCAATGCCGATCGGCTTGCCGCGCTTTTTGTAGGCGGCCTCAATACGGGCGGCGGCCTCACCCACGGCGGTGGCGCAGTGCTGTAGGCCGGTTTGTTTCGTGTCGAGGCGCAGGTCGAGCAGGCTTTTCTCGCTGGTGTCGAGGATCTCGTCGCTCGTGCGCTGGAAGTTGCGGGCTTCGATCATTAGGTCGACGCCGATGCGGTGGATCTCACGCCGGCGCCAGTAGTCGCGCAGCTGGTCGGCCCAATGGCTTACGGTGCTGGCCGAGCATTCCGGGCGGGTGTATTCGGCGGTGATAAAGCCGGGGCCGCCTTCGATCCGCTCAAGCTCGCCGGTCTGGCGGAAGGTTTCGGTGAAGGTGAGCAGGTCGACGGGCTGACGGCGGGCGCTCAATGTTTTGAGCACTTGCCAGGCGGTGGCGTTGACCGGAGCAAAAAACCAGTCGTCGTGCACGAGCTCGAGGGCGGCGTCGAGGGCGGTCGTGCCGCCGTTAAGGACGCTGCTGATGAGGCCGGCTTCGGCGGGCTGGGACCAGAGCGGGATGGAGTTGGGGTCGGGATTCATGAGAGTGGCGGGAGTTTTGACGGGCTGAGGCCTTCGATCTCGCGCTCGAGCTGGCGGATTTTTTCGAGGCGGTCGCGGGCGATGGTGATTAGATGGTCGCGGTCGGCTTGGGCCTCGTTGCGTTCGCGTTCCAGCTGGCGGGCAAAATCGGCTGGCACGGTCGCGCAACTGTAAAAACCAATGACGTTTACGGCCTGATAGTCTGTTTCGGGGGTTTTGCTGAGGTCGATCATTGAAGGTCGAATTCGACGGCGGCGAGGGCGGCTTCGCGGGCGTCGAGGGCGAGTTGGTTGCGCGGGGTGCTGAGGCGCAGGGCGTAGACCAGGAGGGCGACCTGCTCGGCGGCGCGGTCGTAAAGCCGGGCAAGCTCGAGGGCGCTGGGTGCAGGGCTGGTTCCGGTGGGGAATTTGTCGTAGGGGACGAATTCAACGCGGCCGATTTGGCGGTGAGTTTTGCTTTTCATGGGTTAATAAGGTGCCCGTGCCTGTTTCATGCGGTGCACAGTTTGGCAACCGGCTGGCGGATCTCCCGCCAGACCATGGGTCACGGGCAAGGTTGTCACGCGGAGGGTCCTCCTCCGTTGTCGTCGAACATGACCAGGAGAATCATGGCGAGAAGGGCGACGAGGGCGGCGTAGGCCAGGAAAGCGGCGGGCGTCATGCGGCCTCCTTTTTCGCCGGCGTAATGGCGTCGAGAATTTCGACCTTTAATGACTCTGGAATGTCGGCCCAAGTCCGGTAGGGCGCCGGGCCGGCGTCGGGATAAAGGTTTTGCAACACTTGGCGCCACCGCTTTTCGCCCGGCCCCCCGTGTTCCTTTTTTTGCGATTTTTGCCCTGAGATGCCATGGCGATTGCACCATGCCGCGGCGCGAGTCAGTTCGCCGGACCAGTTATTGAGCAGCGTGGCGAGGTCTTTGCGCCGGTAGTCGTTGCGCTGCGCAATGTCCGCGGCGTAATAGGCTTCAAGCTGCAACCACTCGGCCTCGGTCGTGGCGGCCGCGGCCGCGGCGGCGGTTTTCCATGCCCGGGCTTGAGAGCGATCTAAAGCGGTGCCGGGCCTCTTGCGGAATATGCTTTTGGCCCGGATCAGATCCGCCGGCTCGATGGCAGCACTTGCTGCTCCGTCCCCGCTTGCGGGGACTATAGGGGTATCCATTCCTTTCCCTGTTCCCTGATCCGGCGACGATGAATCTTCGAGGGCTCGTCGATCGTTCGTCGAGCTTTCCTCGAGCGCATATTGTTTAAGACGAGAGGGTTGCGCCCGGTCGACTCTTTGGTGCTTGCGGAAATTCGCCACGCGTCCAATCGGGCGGTCGGGACTGCCGCAGAGGTCGATCCATTCGCTGCGCGACAGCTCGTCGAGCATTCGCCGAACATTCGACGAATCTTCCCGGAACAAGACTGCTCCTCGAATGTAATCAGGGTCGGCGTTAAAGTAGCCTTCGTCGTCGGCCAGATTAAGCAGGCCAAGGGCTAAGATGCGGGTGTCGTAGGGCAACCGGCTCATGACCGGATGGACCCAAAATTCGGGTTTTACTGTGCGGATTCGCATGGTGGGGTTTCTGTTTTGGGTTGTTTGATGAAGTCAGGGTTGCGACGGAAAGGATTGTCCCAGCGGATGCCGCGGCGTTTCGCCCATTCGTTAAGCGCCCGGTTGAAACCGACGCTGTCGATCTGCTCGTAGCCGCCCGTGCCGGGCTCAATTTCCAAGGTGTAGTGGTTCATTTTTTTCATGGGCGGCGGCGGGCGATGCGCTGAAGAATGAGTTGCCAGCCGGGATAGCCGACGAGCTGCTGGCTGCCGTCACTCTCCCGGGCCACGTCAGCCGCTTTATGCGCCCCGTTGGGCGCCTTGGTTGGGCCGCTGGTTGAAGGTTTACGGCAGGATTTCATCGGTATTTCGGGGCAATCCGATGGTTGGTGGCTTCGTATTGGCCGCGGTCATTAATTTTGACGGCAAAGCGTTCTCCGTTGCGGTAGTTGGCTTCGTCGCGCACGCAGACATTGAAGACGCCTTCTTTGCCTTCAATTTCGCAGCCGAGAATTTTCGTATTCTGATACCGCCGCCGGACGATCGCCGTGTCTGGCTCAGTCGCCCCGTCCCCTGGTTGCCATTCATCGTCCTGCTTGGGTTGCAGGGCCGTGGCCACTTTTTTTATTCCCGCAGGGGTCAGCACGCGGAGGCCCCCTTCTTTTTTTTCGTAATCGGCGCCTTCATCGAGAGTGCCGGTGGCTTCGCGGATGGTCATGTTTGCCCCCCGTCTTTCTTTTTTGTCGTGTTTTGGCATAAAATGGTGGCGGCGTGCGGTCCCCCGACCGCATCGCCGCCTTCCGCGGTCACGTCGTTGCATCGCGTGCCGGCGCCCCCTTGTTGTTCGCCAGCATTAGATGCCGCTTCGCCTTCCGCAGAATGGGCCCTTTGCCCAAAATTTTGTTTGTCGTGATCAATCATCCGGGGGGCCGGCGTGTCACAAGAGGCACCCCCTCCCCCCCCATCACCGGCCGGCCAGGCATCGACGCCCGCGGCGCCCGGGCCCGCGGCATCCATGGCCCGAGCCGTGGCCCGAACGGCCAGCCCGACAGAGCTCGAGCCGCCGGCATCATCTGATATCAAATCAGATTCCGGCGCTGGCAGGGCCGGCCGCCCGCTGACCAGGCCGGCCGCCCTTTGTCCCGGCGCTTCCCCGGGAACACCCATTTCAACGAGCTCCGCGTCGACGACCGGCAGCGAGTCCAGGAACGCTTTCACCTGGTCCGGCTTGACCTCGAGCCGCTCCACCCGGGCAGTCGCCTCCCCGGAAAGCAGCTGCATCTTGTCGACCATGACGGCCGCCACGATCGCCGCATCCTTCGCCAGCTTCGTCTCCGGCAAAAGCTCGATGACCTTCTCCACCCCGAGCCGGGACGCCCGCCGCAGATCCCGGAGTAACTCCTTTTTATCCTGCTCTATAGAATATCCTTCCCGGTCACGGACCGCGCAAACCGTATTCCGGCTAATGCCCAGGGCCCGGGCCGTTGCCGAGATGCTCATCCCCTCGGCCGCCATCCGCACGGCCGCCGCGTAAACGCCCGGCCGGTCCCGGTGCAGCCGCTCGCCGGTAAACTCACCGACCCCGGCCAGCCTTTCAGTTGCCTCCTTTTCCTCCTCCGAAAAAAAAGAAAAGACGGGGGCGGCGCGATCCGCTTGCGCGGCCGCCTGGATGAGCGAGCCCGGCGTCGTCATGCTGCTCGCAGCCGCGGCCGGCGGCAAACCCGTTGAGACTCGAGCCAGGAGGACGCGGCCGGCTCCGGGATCAACGCCCGGGCGCCGACGCGGTAATGCTCGAGCTCGCCCGAGCTCAGCGCCCGGACGATGGTCCGCCGGCTCACCCCCAAATGATCCGCCAGCCCGGCAATGGAAAATACCCGCGGGAGCAGCCCGCCCGGTTCGCTTGATGCTTTAGCCATAAAAAAAAGAAAGGCGGCCGGGCGATCAGGCCGGCTGAACGTGGCAGGCCTCGAGCGGCATATCGTGCTCCGCCGAGTATTTGACCAAGGCGCCGGCCGCCGACTCCGCCTGGACGATTTGCCGCCAGGGCCCGGTGAGCCGGCAGAACCCATAGACCATCCACCGAGATTGCCCGGCCGGGCGCCGGCCGCCTGGCCGCGACCAGGCCCGAGCCGCGGGACGCTCCGGCGCCGCCGCGATCATTTCAGCACCCTCCGCAGCGCCGACAAAAAACCACCCAGCGACCAGACGAAGGCCGCCAGCCAAACGAGGAGGAAGCTCGAATCACTCACGACGCGGCGCCCTCCGGTTCGACCTCGAGCCCGCGGCGCCGGCGCTCGATCTCGGTCATGATGATTTGCCGGACGGCCGCGGATCGGCTTAAATACTGGCTCCGCGCATGCTCATCGATTTTCTCGAGCATGTCCGCCGGGATAAGAACGGTGAGGAACTTACTGGGCATCCGGTCATTCTTGCAAGAAGTTGCAAGAAGGCAAGACGATTTCTTGCAAGAATCGCAATATTTATTGCAACTTTATTCTCAACATTAATCTTGCAAGAACCGGCCGCCGGGCTTTATTCTTGCCTTATGAAACGCACAACAAAAGGCACCGGGACCGGCCCGGGCAAGGGTTCCACCTACGTCAGCACCACGATCACGCTCGAAGTCGACGCCGAGCTCCGGCGCCTGGCCGACGTCTCGCACATCACCCGGACCGCCATGGCCCGGGAATGCATCAACGACGCGGTCGCCCGCGGGCTCACCATCACCCGCAGCACGAGCCATGCCGGCAAGATCGTCGACCTCCCGGCAAACACTCCGCCGGCCGGCGGCCACCGAGCCCGCCGGTAAAAATACTACCCGGCGCCGCGTATAAATCAACCAATATCACCCGCGGCCCGTGGCCCGGGTCGCACTGGTAAATTGCTCGCGGAAAATAATTTACTTTTCCCGCTTGACTCATAGCGTGCGCACGCTAAATTTCAAGACTTAGGCCGGGTAATTTACCCAGCTACAACAACCAAAACCCGGACGAGCCGACCGGATAAAAAACGGGCATATCCAACAATGCATAAGCAAGACAAACAGACCGCGACGATTGCCGCGGACTTCACCCCGAAATTCAACCCCCGGCACCGCAAGGAGACTCCGTGTTTCCTCGAGGTCCGCGAGGTCATCACGTTCGACCAGGACGCCACCGACCCGCTCGACCGCGTGCACGCACCGGTGCAGTTGCGCCTTTACGGCACCGGCCGCACGAATAGTGCCTGCCTCTGGATTAACCATCATAGCATCCACCGCGCCGCAAGTGGCATCGCTGGCGGATACGGTTACCACCGGGCCAGCGCCGCGGCCGCCGGCGCCATTGCTAACGCCGG
>Ga0181355_1000046_pt1 | contig 39357 bp, 36 predicted proteins | sample Fa13VDMM15DN_FD_130099 | JGI IMG/M metagenome (GOLD analysis project Ga0181355, IMG submission 130099) | Freshwater viral communities from Lake Michigan, USA - Fa13.VD.MM15.D.N | ecosystem: Environmental > Aquatic > Freshwater > Lake | place: USA: Michigan | collected 2013-09-23 | reverse complement strand
TCCTTCAATATCTTTTTTATTCTTTCCGCAAGGCTTTTCTTTTTCGCATCCCCACGCTCTAATTGTTTCAGGTCGATATCGCCATTTACAACTCTAGCTATAAATTCCACAACAGCCTCCATGTTACCAACATCATCCCCCTCTCTTTCTCTGTACCCGTCACCGTGAGCCTGCGCACCATAAATACCGTCTACATCCTCTGCAAGGCTATCCATCTGTTTAAACAACTCGTTGAATATTTTTGGGTTTGAACGAGCGATTGCATTTAATATAGGATGAACCCCTTCATGGATAGCTGTAGTGCTTTTTGAATGCTTCCTATTCAGGTTTCTTTCTATGCTCTGAATGCTTATATGTATTTCCGCTCTCTTTGGAAAATGCACCCCTCTTGTGCCGGATGTTTCACCCGTGGCTGCATACATGCTTGTGTCAGTGTCGTGTACAATAACCTTCATGTTGGGGGATATCTTTTTGATAGCCCTCATCACCTTGATAGCATCGTCAATTATCTTTCCCTTGACAGTCCCCTTATTTAAGGTGTTGTCAAACTTGTCTACATTTTCATGGGTTAACTCTGTTGTTTTTTCCGGAACTCTGTTTAACAGGAAGTCTGCCCTTAATTCATCCACCTCTTCCTGAGACCTGCTTGCCTGAACCTCTTCCTTTATAGGGAACATTTTTATTGCCTCTGCAACAACATTTTTGGTAAACTTGTCCTCCGCTATTTTTCTTGCTCCCTTCTTATCACGATACACCTGATTGGCTACCTCATTAAAAAATGCCTTTACATTCTCCCTAATCATTTTAGAGTAAGGTCTAAGTTTATTACCCTTGACCTTCTGCATTTTTTTTATAGCCTTCTCCGCCTCGCTTGTTACCTCTACATTGTCAAACTTCATTTGCGCAACCCTCTTGTTTGCAACCTCTGCTAACCTAGTCTCCTCCTTCTCGTTTTCTAACACACGCTTCTTTGCCGCAGCAAGATTCTCAGCTAAACTTGGAACAACAGGTGGTGCCTCGTTAGTTTTCTTTTCAACCGACTCTTTAGATACCACCACCCTTTCCTTGCGTGATTCAGCAAGAGATTCGGTAAGCGTTGGGACTTTTTTTGTCTTCCTGTTTGCAACATCCGCAGACGCTTGTTCCTCCTCAGAAGATATGGGTTTTACTTCTCCACTCTTAACAGTAGGGGAAACAACTTCTGTCTGTATAGGTGCTTTTTTAGGGTACGCCTCAATAGCCTTTTGAACTAACTTGTCGCCAAAAACATTTACCGTGCTAAGGTAGTTATCTCCACCGAGCGGCTCGCCTGTTGCGCTTACATTTTGGGCTTGGTCTGCAATGTACTTAAGTTGCTCTTCGGGCGATGTTACACCCATGAATACAGGGCTTTTCTCAAAAGGCTTCAATAACTCTGCGGTCTCTTTATCTATTTGAATAGCTGGCTGCTTCCTAGCGGCGGCGAGATTGTCAGACATGGTTGCCAATGGCTCTTCATCCTGAAAATCAAGCGCATCCAACAAAGCTGCATCAACGCCTCTCTTTTTTCCCATTACCGCCGTTGTTGCATCCGCATTGGTCTCATCAATGCCGCCTATTTTTCTTAATTTATCTTGAATCTCATTGTCATTGTCAACCCTTAAATCGTAGTCGTTTACTTCTTTACTATTTAATATTTTACTAAACTCTTCTTTCTTAACCATCTCTCCATTTACATGGTACATTGGCTTTAACATGAGGATGTTCTCCCTAAATTCCTGTTGCTGTTTTATTTTCTTTTCTGCAACTTTATCCTTCGCCGCATCGGGTAATGCGCCGCCTTCTTCTGTTGCTTTTTTTCTATCTTCAATTTGACGTAATAAAACCGCCTCCGCTGTTTGGCTGAAAATGTAATCTGATTTTTCAGTCATTGATAACCTTGCGCCATTTTCTTTTACAGGAAGCGCATCGTTAGCCCTTGCGGCTGTGTTTATAATAGATACTTTTTGATTGTATTCATCATCCGTTAACTGCCCATCAAATTTTGCTTTGGTTAAGCCATCTATTATTTGTTGCCTATTTTGTGCCGCAACCAATAATGTTCCCTTGCTGAAATTATTTGCCTTATATGATCCAACCCCACTAATTAATGCAGGTATAACCATTGATAACCCAGTTTGGTAGGCTGTTTCTCCTAATTCATTTGCTAAGTCCCTGTCTTTAAAATGTTTGCTTTCTGCATTCCATGTAGCATTTGCAGCAAAGTCTCCAATCTGTGTCACCAATTCTTCACCTATTTCAGTCACCGTGACCTTGCCAGTACCTTTCACACCTTCTAATGATGCTTTATAGAAATTTTTCAGGGCTGCATTTTTATCTACTATGGCTGCGTCATTAAGTATCTTGCCAATACCCTCCACCATTTCTTTTTTATTAAAAAACTTCTTTCCTATCCCCCTTGCAATATCCAATGGAGATAATACACCTTCTGTGGCTGCCTCTAATGCTGTTAATCCTGATGCTATTGCTAATGCCTTGCCGTCATCACTTGTATAGCCCATTGCCGTCTTATAATTACCGTCAAATGATTGCGCTCCAATTGTCACAAAAGTAGCTATGCCATCCTTTGATTTAAGAAGTGTTTTGCCTAATAAATCAACAGCCCCAATATCTGCTGCCGCAATATCTCCTGCTAATGCAACCTGTCCTGCTTTGCCTAATATCATTTTACCTCCCGCACCAATTAACCCACTAACACCCCCTGATAATACTATTTGCGCACCTAATTGTCCCGCCCCTTCAAATATTACTGACATGGCATTTCTTACAGGGTCGCTTTCTATTGACTTTAATTTTCTTTCAAAAACATCTGCATTACCTTGTGCAATACCTTCGGAAAATCTTTCGGCTTCGGATAACCCAATATTTTTTATAGTACTATTAACACCACCTACAACTGGCGCAACACCTTTTATCACGTCTCTTATATTTCCTGATTTAGCAATTGAGTTTGCAAACGGCATCCACCCCTCGTTGTCCTGAAGCCTTTTAATAACACCCTTTACCCTTGCATCCTCAGGGTCAAGTCCTAAATTCTTTACATACGCCTTCCCGTACTGTTCAATTTCTTCATCTGAATAATTCCACCTATGCCCAAACATACCCCCCGAAGTCATTGGGTTAAATTTATCAATCGCTAAATTTGTATCATCGGCAGCATTAGCAATACCATCTGATATTACAGCATAAAGCACTTCTTTATTATCAAGTAAGTTCTTTGTTCTTTCTTCCCTAATATTTTGCGTTTGGGTGTCAAATACATCTTTTGGTATTTCGTTTTTTATGAATGAAAATTTAGCTGCACTTTCAATGGCATCTAATCCGTCATTTGAAATTGTTGCAATGTCTGATGCGCTTATAGGCTTGTCCTCCAATAAGTATCGAGTGTATCTTTTAAATTTTTCAGGGTCACTATACTTTAATTGATTCATCCCCGCACTAAATCCAACTGGTAGTTGTTGTAATTTCTTTTCCACTATTGGCTTTTGGTCATCCCCGTAAAATGTTTCAACTGTCTTGTTAGCCAACCAATCAAGGGCTGTCCACTTCGGCAAATCTTCTTTCATCCTTTGTAGAAAGTTACTACCCGGTCTTGTTTCAACTATCGCTTCCTTGTACGGAGTTATTATATCTTTTAGCTGGCTTTCCTTTATTAACTTTTGCTTTGCTTCTTCTAATGTAGCTAAGTCGCTTTTTTGCATTTCAGTTAACGGTTTAGCTCCTGTTAATCCACCCGTCCCCCCTGATTCATATTCTTGTTTTCCTGCATGACTTTTTAAAATGTCAATAGCAGCTATCTTTGAAGAAATTGTTTTAAACGTATCTTCAAATGGCGCACGTTTATTTAGTGCTTCATATCTTGATGAAATTTCGTTAACCCTCCCCTCGTCACCTAAGTCAAAGTAATCCCCCCTTGTATTTTTACTAATGAATTTATCGTCTTGCTCTGTGGTAGTTCCTAAATTTATCCTTGTTTGAAGTTCGTTAAGGTATTTTTCATCATCATTAAATGGAGTTATAGGTATGCTCCTTCTATTAATTGGTATGGTTGCCCCATTGCTCCCTTTTATTTTAGGTGCATCAAATCCGTAAAACGGTGTAGAAAATTCATTTCCTTGTTCTGCTAATCCTAATTGGATTTTGGAAGGTGATGGTGTAGGATTTGAAGTAGGTACTGATTCTTTCAATGTATCTTCGCCACCACTTTTTTTTTTAGAATTATAGGCATCTATAACCCCTTTGATGCTGTCATCGCTTTCGCCTGCATCAATCATGGTTTGTATAATATTTTCTAATTCCTTATCCATACTTACTTATTACTTTTTGAGTATTCTTCGTAATATTTCAGTTTCCCTTTCGCATCCAATTTATCAAGTTGTGCTTTAGGTAAAACAACAAATGTACTTTTCGGTTTATTAGTTTTTGCTTTTTCGTTGGCGGCTTCCTGTAATTTCATCACCCTTTGCTGTCTTGTACCTTCTATTTGATTGTAAGAATTAACGTCATATGGATAAACATCTTGCCCTTTTCTTTCTTTACCAAATGTTGCCATCCATGACGCAGCGTTAGCGTTCATTCTGTCACTTCTAATGAAATCCTTTTTACTGCCAGCCCCCATGCCTTCTTCATAAACCCACGCCCCAAAGTTCCCTTCATTATCAGTCCCTATAGTTATGCTTGCGTGTCTTTCTATATCCTTGTTAATCTCTCCATCCTTGTTTACCCAATTTGGATTTATAGCAGCAACTTGGGAAGCCGCAAGATTAGCGATTGGAATGGGTTTATTGTAATCCCCTATTGAAGTAAGTATGCTTTTAAAGGGACTTACCCCCTGATCTCCAATAATGTTCCCCTTTGCGTCAAGTACGTCCTTTGCGTGTTGTTTATTAAACCTTAATTCTTCTTCCCGAAGTCTTAAATTAGCATTATCGTTTGCAATTTGATGTTCAAGCCTTCGCTTGTCAAGATAATTTGGTACTCCTGCAACTTTTTCAGAAATCTTTACTTCTTTTTCATCACCGGCTAAGAAATGTTTTGCACCAAACTGATTCCAATAATCACCTGCATCTTTGAATTGTCCTTTAATGTCAGGTGGTAATGAATTGTAATCCCTATCCGCTTTTGCTTTTATTTTAGGATTTGATTCGTATGAGAGTTTTACTTTTTCTAAATATTTATCTTTGTCATACTTACTAAATTCCCTGTTATACATTACGCCATCTTCACCAAGTTCATTTTCAAACCTGTTTGATTTTGAACCTTCTTTTAACGTATTAAAATAAGCCATGTAATCAACGTTATCCGCCTGATTAAGCATGAACGCTTTTCTGCCACCTTTTTCTAATGTTTGGTTATTCATAAAATCCCTAACCATTTGCTTATTTTCATCAGTCCCCCACTCATCAGGACTTGCCAACATAAACTGCATTGTCTTTTCGGCATAATCCCTATCTTGCTTACTTGCTGTTGCGTCTGCCCTTAATCCCGATAGTTTTGTATTAAATTCAGGACTATAAATTTTATATGGATCGTTGGCTACATCCTTAAATAAATCAACAGACCTTTTCTTTAAATATTCCCTGTCTGCTTCTGAAACTTCTTTATCTGCAATCTCCTGTTGGTTCTTTAATCTTGTTTCGTAATCACCTAAGAATTGTTGGTATTTATTCCAATCGTTTTGCGCTTTGAATTGTGCATTTTCATTAATAGAACGAAGTAGCTGACTGTCATCATAAATGACAGCAGGTTGACCCGTACCTATTTCAGGGTCTATTCTGCCTCCGTCTATTTCTCCTAATGTTGGTTCAGCCATTGTTAAATTTTTATCATCCTATATTTGGTACATAATTAGTGTTTATAGTCCCACCCGCCTGCGCCTGTGGTATTACATTTGGAATCAACTGCGGGTTAGCTATCATCGGCTTCATTAAAGATGCCCCTGTCATTTGTTCACCCCCTGCAAATAATTGTTTCATCAGGTCATTATTGCTTAATGCTGTGCCTGCCGCTCCTGCAGAACCAATTGCCGTTCCGATTGAATTACTTTGGTTAACCTTTGATGATGCAATCCTTTCTGTTATTTCCTTTAATTTTCTTTGCCATGGCTGGTATTCATCCAATGACCATTTCATTGTTTTTTGACCTGCTAAATCCTTATTGGCTTGCATGAAATTCTGTATTCCTGACACCCTCATTTGGGCATCCTGTGCGGCTGTTTTATTTATGCTGTTATCGTATGCACTGAATAACCCTGCCACATCATTTGGGCTTCCGCCGCCCTGATTTATTGCGGATATACCTGCACCAAGCCCACGTTGCGCTTCTGTTGTGTAATAATTCTTCGTCTCATCAGCCATCCCTATATTGTTGGCTGCAATGTTTCTGTTTTGGGAATACTCGTCCTGTACTTTATAGAACGGTTGTTTAAGCCTAGATAGTTCTTCCTCTGCCTTTTTTTGCGCCTTCCTTTCTTTGAAATAATCAAACGTGCCTTTCACTAACCCTGCGGCGGCTGAACCCAATGCTAAAGCTGTTCCTAATGGCATTTTTGTGTGATTTTAAAATTGTTAAAACAAATAATCGGCTTGCCAGTTACTTGATGTTATAAAATTACTTATTACTTGCGATATTTCACTATCATATTTTTGGAAAGCTGACCTTAATTGCTTATTTAATAAAGATGCCGACTTTGGGCTTTCAACCACAGTAAGATTAAAATACCCAACTAGGTTACCTGTATCTGTTTCTATCTTGTATGGTAAAACAGAACTTGTAACCAAGGCGACCTTTCCATTTGTATAGGAAAGGACTGCATTTCCGCTTGCTGTATATAGCGATGAGTTTGTACCCCTGCTGTCTATAAGAACGGCAGGTATAACCCTTTTGTACGCATCATTGTATACTACTCTGTAACTCATGGCTTAGTTGGTGCGCTTGTTGTTAATAATGTATCAATAGAATTGATTTCAAAGTATTCTCCCAATGTTGCATATTCCTGCACAAACCTGATAATAAAATACTCACTAAATAACCTTTTGCCATCAATCAAAGTTGACCTGTAATCCCCCTGTATCGGGTTTTGCAAATAGCTAACCATATCCCTCAAAAATGCAGCGTAATACATTTTTTCTTTTTCTTTAAAATTATTAGCCGGAACGTATGAATACCCGTAATTCTGTGTTCCATAAATAAGGTCAATGTAAAACTTTGCATTATTCAAATCCATGCTTAAACTTTGCAGGATATTTACCATCTCTTCGCCCTTGTTAATTACCCCTATAATTACCGGATCTGTTTGTTGACCAAAGAATTTCAAGAAACTTGAATTGCCTTTATTTTGCCTGTATGGTTCGCCTCCTGCAAAGGCAAAAAATTCTGTTCCTAAACTTCCCCTTAACTTGCCGTATGCTTCCGGTGTAAAATTATTAAACCTTGTCCACCTGCTATTATCCAAATTGTAAACAAACGACTCTTGGTGCCTTAAATCAATATTCCTCCGGTGGTTTACAAATGATGAAAGCGACAATGAATTATCCCTCCTCGGTCTGATTGAAACGTGAATGTTATTCCTTACTATATCTACTCCGCAAACTATGTCAAACCTTTTTGAAGTTTCATTGTCATTGTTCCAACTGTCAATGGATTTTATTTTTTCTGTCAGGTACGACTTTATCCCTAACTTCCTTCCCTCCTTATCGGTTATATCTGAAACATCCATGGCTTCCCTGTAATCAGAAAGTATTGCGCCCTGATTCTTTGAATCTATCCACCACACATATTCTGAAAGTGAAATAATAGTTCCTGTATCTTCTAATCTGCATCCAAAGTTTTGACCTATTTTTTGATGTGGCACGGATAAGCTATTGTCAAGGTTAGCCACCTGTACCCCTTGCGCATTTGCATATATATAATTGTAATTAAAGTCAGTAGTGAACCAATCGTTTTCACATATAAAATATACTGTTGAAAATTGACAAATGATACCCACTATACCACCACGTTTATACCCTTTAAAATCTTTGATGTTTTTTGTCCTGAACATACTCAGCCCGTTTATGTTCCTTTCGCTGACATAGTCATCTGATTTTATTGTGCTATCCAAGTACCATATTTGCGCTGCGTTTGGATTGATTGCATTTTGCTTGCCACCGCTTGTTATATTTGCGCCCCATGTATCGGTGATGTTTGGGGATTCAAATGTGTGCGCAATGAACTTGCCTATACCAATGATGTTTCTTTTTATAAGGTATGTGTCCCAGTAATTCAACCTTCCCGTTTTTGGGTATGTGTAAACCGGCGCAGTAACCCCACCGCCTGTATAGATTGCTATCTCGCCATTTATTACAGGATAAAAACTTTCTATCTGTTCGAAAGGAAGCCTTTCTGTATTCTGCGATGGCGTATACAACTCTATCCAAAAAGCTGTCTTGTCCTGCAGTACATCAAACCTTTTGTCATAGCGAACATAAAGCGTTATCGGGCTGTCTCCTGCGCTATCTGTTGAACTAAGGACTGTGTTCTCTGACGGAGGAATCAGTTTTGCGTTTACAGCAGACTGGTTGTAATTTGTTCCCTGTATCTGAACATCAATTATGTCTCCGTATGTTGCCGTATCAAGCAATACCCCGTCCCCGTTATCGTAAACCCTTAGCCTGTCGTCCTGAACAAATTGATATTTAGTCAGCAGGCTAAGATTGTTTGCGATATTGGTATTGAGCAGGGAGGTGATTGTTAACTTTACTAATGTAGCTGCGGCTGTATCTGTTGTTGCGTTTCCGTTTGCGTCAATAAATTCAATCGAATCGGATACCCATTGAAGATACCTTTTATAGTTTATCGCTTTGGTGGTAAAGAACGCCACCCACTTTATATCCTCTGTCCTTACATCGGCATCAAGATTTAAGTCTCCTGCGATAGTCCATGTAAGGTGTGTTGGGTTGGTATTGCCGCCGGAATCCCTTTGTAAAAATGATTCTACCTGCGGCGTTGCGTACTTGTTTATGAATGTAACCCTTCCGGCTAAATCCGCCCCTACTATCCCATTGATTAATGATGAAGAAGATTTAAGGCTCGTGTATTCAACGTCCTGCAACACTACTCTTAAATTACTTAAAAAGTTAGGTATTACTATTTCCTGATAGGTAGGACAAGGGTACCCAACCTGACTATATCCGAAAACAGGGACATACCCACACCTGTTTACAAACAGGCTGAAATTTCCACTTGCGTTCACGTACACATTACTAACCCTAGGAACTGAAGACCCGTTGTGTATAACCAAATTAAACCTTCCATCGCCGTCCGTATAAACTGTATTTCCGTCCTTTATAGAAACGGCAATGTTTGAATATGGTATCGTTCCGGTTACATCGGTTATCCTGTCCGTTATGGTTATACGATTAGCCACCCCTATACTGAAATAGGTAACAAGCGAAACAACTATATCTTTGAACCATGAAGCCCCCTCCAAAACGTCTATATCAAATGTTTCAGTTGCACAACTTATTGTATTTAAAAACCTGACATCCAGCTTCCTGTTTCTGTCATCCCTTCCCCAACTGTAGCCAAAGAAAAACCCGTTCTTGTCGGTAAACGTTCCATTGTATTGGGTGCCATAAAAACTGTCAGGTTCGTAATACAGAAAGTAGCCAAACTTTTCTACTGCAAGCCTGTTATCTTCCGATTCCTGCAAGTACCCTTCAATGAATTTCCAATCGTTATCATCCCTTCTGTTTTTTTTACTTCCAGCCCCGTTAAAGGGTGTAAGTACATAAAACAAATCGCCTACATAATTATTGTTTATGTCTTTAAGCCCCCACATATCAACATCACTTGCTGTACAGTCAATTTCGATTTCTTTTGAGTTTGTTACAAGTGCGTCCGGCTTAACTGTATTTACATATGGTCTTGAATTGGCTTCTGATGCCAATGTGTAGGAAACCACGCTTGCGCCCCTTGAATTTGCAATACCCATTACATATGTACTTGTACCCCTGTAATCCGCATCACTCGCTACATTGTGCCTCCCTAGGCAAGCTATATACCTTCCTGCCGGAACTGTGAAAGTAAACATGCCAACAAAGAACCCATAGTTTTCTGTTGTGTTTGTAAGGAACGCAATGTCCGATGCTTCTGCATTATTTATCACGCCGTCAATCTTTGTAAGCCGGTAGTCCTGAGAGGAAACATACCATTCGCAATCAGCAAAATACTGAGTCCCCTTTAGGTAACACCTGAACCCATTTTTACCTGCAAAATCAAGCCCAAACTCCTTGCTTTCAGCGTCACTTAAAAAGATGCTGTTGCCGTCATTTTCATCGTGCGATTTTTGTTGATAATACTGACCTCCAAATCTCATTTGAGTGTCATCTCCAACTATATAACCTACCTGTGAAAGCCATACGTTTTTAGCAAAGGAACCAGCCCGTAACCCATTGTTACCAAATTTATATTCAATCCTGAAATTACCCCGCTCCCTTGCTGCATAAACGTAAAGTTTTATTGTACGCAATGGCGCAACGCATGCGGTAACGGTATCTTCAACAACCGCTGCGCTTATTTTCCTTGTAATGCCTGTATCAAAATTATAGTACCCTGACCTGTTATTTCCAAGTAAAGCAGCGTCACTTAAATCACTAATTGCCACGCTAAGTTGTGGCATGTCATTCCCAATGTTTTGAAATAATTCCTGTTCAACTATTTGCCCCAGTTTTGAGTTGTCAAATATGTAGGTTATATTGTTAAACACGTTATCATAAGAATATGCCGCCCATTGCCCCTGTCTTTTCCAATACTCATTCCCAATTACGCTCCTCGCATTTTGTCCGTAATCTGTGTACTTGTAAATGGTGTCGTATAAATACCAATCGCCCCATGACTCTGCAATATCGCTCTGTGATTTACGAAGTGTTTTTCTTACATAAATGTTTTTATATTCACACTTTGGAGAACCTGCGGTAATGGTAAGTTTTATGTTTTTAGAAATTAAATCAGGGCTTGAAAGGTAATCGGTTGCCTTTACAATAACAGGCGGTGAAAATGGAGACACCATGGTATTCCTGCCATCTGTAAACACGTCCTGACTACAAAACTGAAATGCAAATCCAATCACCCTGTTCGGCTTGCCGGCATCATCCGCTGTGTTATTTAACGCCACGCCCACCGGAGCAACCATAGGTGAACGTACAGCCCACTCCAACAATTCCCTTCTGTCAAAATGTGGAGGCTGTAATGCCCAATAAGAATAAGTGCTTGCATTGAACCCGTCTGAGCCTATTGCTGCAATAACGTCTATCCATTTATGCCATGTTACACCATCTGTAATAAGTAAATACTTTTCAACGATGTTTCCCGACTCGTCTTTTTTCACCCTTAACAGGCACCTGTGTTCCGCCATGAACGCCTCCGGCTCTGCTGAAAAGTTTAATTCTGAATCAACGATAACCTTCTGCCATGTATCTGTATTGCCATTAAATACATAAATGCCGTGGTCTTCATTTCCGTTGTAGTTCATGTAATATAACTCCTGCGTAACTGTGCTTTCAAATGAACCTACATTTTTATTAAACCCTGTTGGTAGTTCTGTATCAGGTATTATTATATTTGAACGTGTCGGGGTAAGGACAAGCGTATTTTGCCCTTCCCCTGTTGGGTTGTCCGCCCCAATACCCAAGTCAGGATTGCCGTTAATACCCCACTCAACCCCTTTTATTAAAGGAGCCTCGTTAGGCGCAAGTTTTTCGTAAGCTGAATCAAGGTTCAGGAACTGCGGTAATATTTTTGCTGAATCTTGTGCCAATTAATAAAGATATGTTGTGTTGCGTTGATTAATGTAAGAAGGCATATAAACGGGTGGCGTTAGTATCATTCTCCATTCTGCCATTCTTCTTTTATTTAAAATACTGAATAACCCCCACTTCATTTGCGTGTAATCCTGTTCGTACTTCATTACAAGATTTTGCCTCTTGTCATCAAACCTTACATCCCACCATTTTAAACCCATGGCAAAGGCGTCAAGTGCAATTAACGGTATTTGGATATCTGCAGTATTGGTTGTTTTATAGAACCTTACTAGCACCCTGTCAAAACCGAAATTAGCAGGGAATATAATCCTATTGCCTGTTTCTGAGATGTTATAAATGGTGCTAAACGGATTGTGGTAGCAAGCGTCAATTCCGCACTGCACCCCAAACCAATCCATCCTTGAATTGCAATAATACTTCCATGTATCTACCCCTTCGCATGGTGGTATTTCAGCCGTGCCACCAAACGGAATAACGCTATCGCTATTGCAGCAGGTACTGCAAACTGCCTCAACGTTTGCATCCGTATCGCACACGCACCCATTTTCATCAACTTCCACGCTACACATCCTTACTGTCTCTGTGTAAAGTATTGTATCTACCCAAACGCCGCTCTCGTAAATTCTTTGAGGGTACTGCTTTTGTTCAACTAAATTACCTGCGGCGTCAACCGTTTTTCTTGTGACACAGGTAAAGGTTACAGGGTCGCCATTTGGCATATAGTCATCAATATCTTCCTCAGTTGTTTCGTAATTTTTTATTGTATTGCAAAGCGCATATCCGCAACTGTGTTCGCATGAGCAGTCCTTTGCGGCTGCCACATCAACAATGGTATCAAGGAGCGCCTCGTTTTTCCACACAGGGTATATTACCCCACTTCTGTCAACCACATTTATAGAACTTATGCTTGTTTTTTCACAAGGAAGGTCTATGCTGTTTGTTTTTTTATTTATGGTGAAATATTGCCTTACAGGTTGCTTTATTACATTCAAATTAAGGTCATCATAAACGAACCTTGCAAACTTTAGCATACGCCCTTTGCCACGCTGAAGTATATCATTGTTCCCTAAAAGAACTATTTCTACCGCTTCCTCTATTTTTAAAAAGGTTGACATTGGTTACATTTTTTTATCTTGTTGTTCAAGCTGATACCTTAACTGATTCCTATTGCCATCTGCCGGATTGTCTTCTGTTGGCACAAAGCCTCTCACCTTTAACGTTACTCCTAATATCGCCATTGCTATGTCGTATGCCATGTCAAGGGGGACGTCCAAGTCGTTGGTTGTGTAAATCCTCTCTACCTCTATTGACTCTATGCATGAAGGCACATTGTAGGTGTCGATGCTGTTTCCCTTTTGCACAAAGAACATGAAAAACTTAAGGTTGCTATCGTTAATATAAAAGTTCTCTTCGGCAGGCTGCACCTGTGTAATCGTATTGCCTATATCGCTTGTGCAATTAGATGCGACTGGGTAAACATTTGTCACGTCTGAATTTCGTGGCAACCTCATTACTTCGTCTTTGTACAATGCGCTTCTTTTCCCTTTTATATTTGTGTCTCCTAACGGGTATTGCCTTACCCCCAACATACCACCCATGAAGTCTGTTTTTTCCCCTTCATCCAATTTGCGGCTTTCATAAAAACGCATCTTTAAGGCACTTGCTGTTTGTAAAAACACAAGCTGCTCCATATCATCTTCTTCAAGCGTTTGATTAGTTGCAGAAGGTCTGCCACCGTCATATAATTGCCAGATGATTTCAGAAATTTGTTTTACTTTCATTTAACCTTTTTTATAAAAAAGTAATTTAAAAAAACCAATATAAAAGCATCAAAAGCCCATATAAATATTTCTTCCCAATGAAACCCAAAAAGATAAATTACCGTTGGGAAGAAAGTAATTAACGACCAAAAACTTGCCATACAGCGAACGCACCCAAAGAAAGGCGAAGCCCATGTTTTATTCTTATTTCTTTCAAAAAACTTTGGCGCAATCATGTAAAATAAATTGCCTGAACAAATTTCACCTTTGACCATATCCTTTACACAACCTCCCCTGAACAATTCATAAGCCCCATTTATAGCCAAAGATTGCAGCGCTACAAAAATCATAAACGCAACCAAATATAAAACTACTTCCTGTATCATTAAACTAAATTATTCTGATTTAAAAACAATGCCCAATCCTTTAATTGATTATCCCGTGTGTAGGCGCTATAAAGAGAAAACAACGCTTTGAATATTGGTTCAAATGCCGCCGAAGTCCACTCGCTTTCAATTGATGCTGTTGCATTATAAACAAATGTATCGTCAGGCTGCATTGTGTACCCGTAACTTACTAATTTTTCAGTTCTTACATACATTACCTCAACTGCGTTTATATCAAAAGGGCAAATCTTTATTTGCCTCTTTCCGCTCCTGTAACCTATTGGCTTTTCGTAGGTAGGCTTTTTGTAAGTTGACGTTGTGCGAGATGCAAACTCTGATTGGTCAACCATGATTACCGGAACCTTTCTGCACCCTGCTTTAAGGATTAATTTATTAAACTCCCCATTAGTTACATCCGCCGATTGCTCACATTCTGCACACCCGTCGTCCTTTATACTAATCATTGGTGTGCCTAAAATGTTTCTGTAATTTTCTTTCATATTCAAGTACCCGCCTATTGGTCTTATCAATTCCCTTTCTACAAACGGGTCAATAATATCAAGTACGCTTGAATCTGAAGGATAAATGTCTGCAAGTTTTGATAATAATAAACTTGTTACTGTGTTGAATTGGCTTGTAAAAACAGAAGGAGGGTATGCCATATTTTGTTCAGTATTTGCAACCGAAAGTATAGCATTTAGCATATTATCAAGTGAACATTTATTTACTGCTGCCATGATTTTATTTTAACAATTTTCTGCAATACACCCCACCACCCCTGTTGTGTCATCTATTAGCCTTATGTCATCATCAAATGAAATGTAATTATACCCTGCCAGCGGCGTTGTCATGGCGTAATCTGTGTACATTACAGCATACGCTCCAAAACTTCCTTCGGTATACAACTTGACCTCTGCCGCATCATCTATGTCATTATAGACAACCGAATACTGGTACATGTTCCCGTTAGCCGTACACGTTATGCCCGTGTCCGCCCCAATTACCCCTGTTGCATTATTTAGGTTATAGATTATATTGTCGTTTAAAAACAAAACGTAATCGTACCCTGTAACCGGAACTGACAAAGCCAAATCAGTATAAAGAACACTTCCAACTACCGCTTCGCCATCTGAATAAACTGTTGTTATTGTTCCGGTGCAAATAGTGCCTGTATTATTGCCAAGTATTACTGTGTTTTCTGTTTCAACCCTGCAAGCGTATGTTGTATCCGCCCCCACTAACCCTGTTCCTGAGTTGATGGCATAAATAGCCCCGTTATTCACATCTGCAATGTATGTGTACCCTGTTAATGGCGTTGATATTTCAATATCTGAATACATTGTTGCGCCTGCTCCAAAAACTGTATCTGAATAAAGAAGAACAGCGTCATTGCCACAAATATTATAGATTGCATTATCAATTAAAAAGCTACCTGAAATTATTTGCACTGGATAGGTGAACGTTGTTTCAAAAGCTAAACTACCACATTGATTGAAAGCCTGAATATCGTATGAAGTTCCATGAACCGGTGCTTCAATTACAAGCAATGAAATATCAACAAGATTACCATCGACGTCCACTTCAAGGTTGGTGGTTGCGTTAATCCATGTAGGGTCGCCTGTAACCTTGTATTGAACCGCTACTGTTTGATTCCCTGTTGGTGCAGCATCCCACGATAACCTATACAGCACGATGCCATCAACACTTATCCCTAAAAATAAGTTTGTAACCCTTCTGCATAAAGAAATCAAACTTGCCATTTGCTATCAATTTAAAGTGCCGTTTCTGTTACCTTCCTCCATGTTGCACCATTATAAAAACAAATGGTATCTTCTGTTGTGTTGTAAACTGTTAATCCTGCTGTAAGCAACCCTGCATCAATAGCGTTTATTTCTGCTGTTGTCATCACCTTTAATCTAACCAATGAATCAAAGTTTGAAACCTCACCTGTAATATTATGCGTTTTGCCGTATACATCTACAGACCCCTCGCCTGTTACATCGTCATACCTTGCCTCTACATAAGCTGTTTTATCAGGGTCTGCCGCAGGTGCTGGATTTGCATTATTTGTAGTTGGGTAATGCGCCGCAATAATGGCTGTTTGTGGTTGAGACAAGTCAGTCCCATCTTTTAATGCAACCGTTGCCCTTGCATAATACCCTACCCCTGAGTCCCTGTCAGCATTTGTTGACAATTCGGAAACAAACAATTTGTTTATCTGATAAAGAACCGCAACCTCGTCCGCTGCTGCTGTTCCTGCTGAATTAAAAGAAACTAATGATGTATTATTAAGCAGGAAGTAGTTATTGGCATCCTGTGTGAAAGTTACTGTTTTTCCGTTTAATGTTACTACTGTATTCTGTATTAATGTTCCACCCCACTGAACCGTTGTGCCGGTTTTAGTTAAGGCATTATTGAATGTTCTGTTTATTTGACCAACCACATAACACAAGGCGCTTGCAAACGCTGTATTTAATTCATTTTGGGTGTCTGTTGCCGTATATGTTGTGCTTACATTGTTGCCGTTATAGTCAAGGTAGCAAACTGTGACACTTTCACCTAGCAAAACATTTGCGGCTGACAAAGCGCAAACGTAATCTACCACCGCCTGCAAAAATGCAATCAGGCTTCTGTTTGTTTTTTGGAATAAAACTGTAACATTAGTGCCTGTATTTAAAACAGCACTGGTAATCGTGTTTGCGTTAGCCTCGGTAAGAAGGTTAAAATAAGAACCGGCTGTCCCTGTTGAAAAACTCGCATTAAATGTGCCTAAACTTAACCCATTCAACCACGCTTCAATTGCAGTTGGATTGTTAACCGCTATTGGCGCACCGGCTGTGTGAGTAGTGCCGTTTATCAATACACTAACAATTGTATTAGCGGCTGACGGCACCTTCAATGAAAGGAAGTAGGATATTGAACTCAAATCAATTATACAACCACCATCCAAATTTGTAAGGTCAACCTGAAAGTTTGTTATGCTTACAAGGCTATTGAATTGAGTAAGCAATGTTGAATCCCCTGCAATATAATCAAGTATATTTCCGGATAATTTTTCGTAATCAAAGGTGATTAAATACTTTACCGTATTGGCTGTATTTGTGTTTAAGGTAATAGTATAAGAATCATCCCCTGTATCCCCCTTTGCTACCTGATATACACTTGATACGATATTGTATGTTTTTGTGTTGCCGTTAACGTTAGGAGACCCTATTGAAGTCCCCCCAACACCTGCAAGTACAATGTTTGTAACAGAAGGGTTAATTGGCGTAAATTCATTTCTTATAATAGACCCCGTTCCGCAATTGCAGGCAAGTTTTTTCTTTATGTATTCTACCTGTGCAGAGGCATCCTGACCACTAATTTCTTTTGCAATAGCAACAAAGAAAGGTATTTCAATGTCACTAAGCTGTTGCGCCGCCCTTTCACCCCTTGCATTGCCACAATTGTCTACCTTCTCTTTTTGCAATGCCACTAAGCAGCAAAGGATATCCTGCACTTTATTGGCACAGGTTACATCAAAAACATTATTGGTAATGTATGACACGTCAATTGACATATCATCCCCTAGGTCATAATTTGAAACGGTTGTACAAGCCACCCTGTACTGTCCGGTATAAATAACATCATTGGTAAACGGTGTACCTGTAAATGATATTGCAGCTATTGTACCTGAAGGATAGGTAAGCGTTCCTGACTTAGTGGTTGTTTCAGGCTCTGCATCATTATAAACCAATTTTGTTATTTCCTTAATAGTAATAAGGTTGTCTATGCAGTTGGCTGTGATTTGAAACAATCCGGGGACATAGCCGTCTGAATTGATATCTACCGGCTGACATACCTTTTTATTAACCTGCGTGGTTTTGTATATAACCCCATCGGCATCTTTTATGTAACCGATTATTTTATAGGTTTGAAAAAAGAAATCAACCCCTACGTCTGAAAGGTCTAAAACATACTCCGTTTCAGATGCAGAGGGGTCTATTTGCGGTGCGCCCCAATCAACCGAAGCGAGTACAATGCCGTCCTGATCTATGACACTAAACGCAATACCCAACACATACAAATAACCGCTGTTGCTTACGTTATTGTAAGTTGTTAGTGTTGACGTATCGAATGTTAATGTTTGAACCCGTGGGTCAAAAACTACACTAAATCCAAATTCATCAATATTTGTTGAATTGACAGTAATTTGTGGCATTGTCTTTAAAATTTATTTTATTAAAAAAGCCATCGTGAGATGGCTTTTACAAACCTGTTTCTCACAGGATTTAAGAACTTATGATAAGATATTATGACCCGCAGGCACCTGCATAAATAGTATCACCTGATTGCAAAATAGATTGCCATTGCAGCAAAGTCCAGTATGACTTTATGGTGTAATGGGATGTGTTACTTAAATTGCTTCTCATAATTGCAGTCCCCACATATTGTCCAGCATACCGCCATGCAAAATTATCATGTGCGCCTGCGCTTCCGTCATCAAAGCTGTAAATACAGAAGCTGTTTAAAGTAAGGGCAGCATAATCGGTAGTGTTGCCGGCATAGTTATTGGCTATGATGGTTGGCGTATCTCCGCAACAGGCATCGCAAGCGGCTTGGAAGGCAGCCTGAGTGGTAACGTCAATGATTACGTCCTGTCCATCCTGCTCAATCCAAAATCCTTGCAGGATGTTTGCATCAAGTAATTCATCGGAGGTTGGCGTGAATGTTGGTTCATACAAAATAACCGTTCCGTCGCCGGGGGCTAACTGTCTTTTTAACCATACAGGGCGTGGCGAAAAAGCGTTCAATCTTTCACAGTTAATAGAGATGGTTACTCCATTATCCCCAACAAACTCATTGTTTGTGGCGTTATAAATAACGTAGGCGTTTACTAAATTTGCCATTTTATTGATTTTTTATTTTGTCTGTAATTTCTTTTAAAGAAAATATTATGTCGTTAGCCTTTTCAGCGAAACAGTTTGCAATTACCCAATCAATCATGTTCTTTCCCTTGCCTTGCACCCCGCTTCCGATAACTTCTTTTTTGTCTTTACCGGCGGCTATGATGCCATCTTTTGTAAGGTCAAGCAATTTAAATGCATCTGCATCCACAAAGATGTTTGATGCAAACTTTTTAAACTCATCAACATTTGCGATGAACTCTTTTGGCTGAGCATCAGCTACAAGCATTAATTCTGTGTACAACTTTGCATCTTCCACATGCCCGGCTACCAGTTTTTCAACTGCCCTCTTCAGGTTCCTTAGGGTGGCAAGTGAATTGTCTTTTGAAGCCGTTTTCACCAAACTGATTGCATCCCATTTAAGGTCAACAACTTTTGAAGTTTTATCAATTTCCGCCTGTTCTGATTTTTCAAAAAACATCGATGCAACAAATTCAGGGTTTTTTGACTTGCTATCCCTGTTGATATTGTGTATTTTTAAATGCTCAACTTTCAAAGCATCGGTTATTTCGTCAAATTCATTTAACCCAGTTTTTAAAAGGATAAATGATTCTTCAAATGAATCTTTTAATTTGTCATCTGCTTTAAGAACTAATTTTTGATACTGCAAATCAAGTGTATTGTACCCACTTAACCATCTTGCGGTAATGGCACATCCGCCCTGTGTACCCCAATCCATCCACTTTACTTTACCACTATAATTTAGTGTGTCAGTAACAGATAGTGGTAATTCGGGAACTTGCCCATTTTTATCAAGCCTTACACCCCACGCCTCTGTCATGTTAGGGAATCCAACATCACCGGCACGAACTGCATAGATTATTTTTTTGCTGCCTTGTGCAGTCAAGGTTTGCCCCTGACCTTTTTCAAGGTGTTGCCCTTCAATAAATGCTGGTCTTTCGTCTCCTGCGTGTATCAAATATTTCCCCATAAAAACTTTATTATATTACCGGTTTGTTATAAAATTAGTTTACAACGTTTCCTCTTGAAATCATACCTAATTGTGTAGGCTTATGGATTTCGATACCAAAGCTGTCTTTTGCAAACACACTTACGATACGCTTCCCTTGTTGACGGAAATCATAAGACCATACTCTCCTTTCGGCGGCGGCTTCTGCTCCCTGTATGTTTACATAATTCAGGATAGGAACCCTGTTGCCGTCTGTATCGGTGTACGCTCTTGCAGGCATTAATGCAGCAAAGTATTCCAAAGGACGACCATAACGATAGCTGTCAAACACATCCATTTGATATGACAGGAAGTTGTAGTTGTTGAATTTGAAATTTCCAAACTGGAAATATTCAAAATCCCTCATTCCTGTACCACCTTCGCCAAACAACCGGTATGTGTAGTTTTGGTCGCTGTTACGTACCAACTCTCTCATTGCTTCGCCCCAATCAATTCCGAAATTAAAATCATGGATCATGAAGTAATCGTTGGAACCGTTTATTTTACGAAGCGATTTAATCATTGAAAAAAGCAAAGATTTCAATGAACCACCTAAGAAAGAATCATAGGCGTAATTGAACAGCCCGTACTTACGCATGGTCGGGATAAGGCCGTCAAAATCCTGGTCATTGATATTGTCTCGCTGATTAAACAGGGTGCGCCATGTACGGTTCTGAACAATGTTGCCTTCAATTTCCCTGCTCAATTGTGGGATATAGAAGTATTCAATTTCTTTGCCCATGTGATCCAAACCTTTGGCAATCATAATATCCTTGTCGTACACGTAGTTGTCAATTTCACTTTCATCCACATCAATACGGTATTCGTATTTTTGAACGTATGAACCGTATAAGGCGGGAGGATTTTTAACCATACCATTACCAACTATGTCAGCAGGTGTATCGGTTAAATCATAGTTACGCATTGAAGCCATAACGATGGTATATTGTCCACGCCTTGTAAGGTCAAGGACTTCGTTATTAATTGGCGTAAGGCTTACATTGAAGCCGCCTGTTGGCAATTCGATTACGTTGGTTATGTCAACTACCTGTTGGTTGTTTTCTTTTACCATTGCACGGAATCCGGCAAGTGGTTTTGCGAAAGAACCATTTTGGCTCAATGAAGCCCTGCTGATACTAACAGTAACTCCTATCCCTCCGGCAGGTACCGCTGCGCCGGATTTTGCTACGGCAAACGAAAATGTTTGAAACTGGTCGTATTCTGCCCAGTAAAACTTACGGGCTTTTACGGTTTTTTTATCAGAGCCTAACTTTGCTTGCAATTGAGCGAAAAGCCCTTCAAGCCCTGCGTCCATGTACGGCAAAACAGAGGCTATTTTACCGTTTGCACCACGCCTTAATTCAGGTTGATACGCAACCTGCTTTAGTGGGTCATAGAAGGTCAGTGGTGTTTGACCCTTGATAACGTCGTCTATCAAGAACGTTCCCGCTTCGCTAAAAAATTGATTTTGGTTTGGCATCTTAATTGTATTTTAAAGTCAAATTTTATTTTTAATTAACTCTGCTCCTTGCTTCTGCTATTTTCGCATTGCTATCTTCCAATGTAAGGATTTTTGCAAGCTGTCTTGGCTGTCCTTGTTTTAGTGCGAATGGTGAATCTGCCCCTGTATCTGAACCGCCCCTTACACCCAATCCTTCCCCTATTTCAAATGCTTTAGAAACAATCTGTTCCATTTTATTTACTTTAACCCACCCTTGAATTTTTTTATCCAATGCCTTTTCTGTTTCTTCTACAGACTTATTGTAGTTATAAAATGTTTTGGGTGTTTTAAATTCTTTGGCGATTGCTTCTCTATCTTCTGCGGTTAATTCGATTTCAACCGGAACATCTGTATCGCCTGCCTTTATTTTGATTGAGAATTTTTCGGGAGCGTTCTTTTTGATTTGTGAATCAATGAACTTATCGAAGTCAGGCATCTTTTGTCTTACCTGTTTTTCTTCTTTGTAATTGCTTTCTGCGGTTTGGATTTTTGATTCGTATGGGCTTCTTATTTCCTTTGCATCCCTTGCCAGTTTTGCAAGCCCTTTTTCCTTTACCTTTTCGTTGTCGCTTGAAATTTTATATAGTTTTTCAAACTCTTCTTTCGCTGCCTCAGCTAATTCTTCTTCATCTTCAATGTCAGGATTTTCTTCCTTAAAGTCTTTAACGAAAGATTCAAAAACTAAATCTGCATCTGCTTTTACTTTTAGCGATTCGTATTGTGTGAGTTCATCAATTTTGAAAAGTTCGTTATCAACTGAAAACTTTATAAATTCTGCCCTATCCTTTTCGTTTTCTCTTTCTAATTCTTCAGGGCTTTTTTCAGTGGCTTTTGTGTTGGCCGCTTTAAACGCCCTTAATTGTTCAAGTTCACTTCTGATGTCATCGGGAATAACTACAGCATCAGGTGCCGCCTGATTAGGCGCATCTGATGCATTTAATTTACCTGCTTCACTTCCGGTTTCAACGATGTCAATTGCGCCACCTGCGCCACCTTCCGCACCATCGTTATAAATAAATCTATTCAGGGAATGAATCATAAATATTTTTTCTGATGTAAAGTAAAATTTAAATTTTTGTAATTATTGCAGATAGCGATATATTTGTAATACACTTTTTTACTTTATATGGATAAAACGCCCCCTTCTTCCCCTTTGACTTGTAGCGGAAAACCAAAGGCTTTAATAATAATGTTTCGTGTAAATCCTTTTGAATGGAAAAAATTTAATGAAGCGCAGGATATAGGGTATGGCAGAAGGGCTGTTATTGAGAAGCTAATAGAATGCAAAGGTGTTGATGTTGTTTTTTTTGATAAGAAAAGTGAAAAGAGCGTTACTTTGCCAAATAACTTTTTAACAGGCAAAAAAACTTAAAATATGTCAAAAGAAATAGATTTAGCCAAGCTAATATCGAAAGATACCTCCATCGAATACAAAGACCTGATTTACGAATACAATTTGCCCGATACGTTTTCAAACATCTACTCTATAGCTTCAGACATGCACGAGGCAAACGTTTTAATCTGCTTTATTATCTACGCCTATTCCCCCGATTCACTTTGGCTTGACTTGAAAAAAGACCGGCTTGAAAACAAGCTAAAAATACTCCATAATCTTGACGCCGATATCAATAGCGAAATTGTTCAAAGTGTAATAAATGGCGATAATGAAATTGCAGGCATCGCAATATTTGATTTTTTAGAGGAACTTAAAAGTTGGCGATGGAGAACGATTTTTGACCTACTTGATTATTCATCCCGCATGTCAAGGTTTGCGACACAGGTAACCGAGGCGGAAAGAAGGTATCAAAAAATAAACAAAGAAGGCGAGGTTAGGGACGTGATAGAAGAACTTGATATTGACGTCATTTCAAAGGTTAACAAAGAGAAGGGAATGCTGCTTGACCAATCAATAGCAAAGAGAAAACAGGCTGATGTTTTACTTGAAGAAATAAGAAAAGAATATGTAACTACCGATCAGGCAACGCAGCAAGATTTCGGTTTCATATTTACCGATACATCCAAGAAGAGGGATATACTAAGTTGGCGGGCATGGATTGATGAACTTAATGACAGAAAGAAAAAAGCCGCTAATTAAAGCGGCTTTTTAATTTATACCAATGGAGCCTGCTGCTTTATTTCTGCCTCTTTATTCAGTTTACTATCTGTTTCAAGAATCCGGTTTTGTGTAGTCTGATTTTTCAGGTCTGCTTGTGACTGATGCTTTAATTGATTTACCTGTTGATTTAATTGCCCATCTACCTGCCCTTGCGTTTCTATTTGAGCCATATTACCCTGCGTTTTAGCCCCCTGCAATGCAAGTGCTGTCTGTAATTGCATTTGCTGTAGTTCCATGGCTTGTTGGTGCTGTATGTCCTGCATAGCCGCATTCTCTTCTGCCTTGTCTTTTGCAGACAGCATAAGTATTGCATATGCGAATTTCCAGTTGAACCTTGCTATGTCAACCACCAACCCTACTGCATCCCACGCTACCTGATTTTGGGTAGCCATTTGGTTGGCGAGCGAAAATATCCACTCCTGCAACTGTTCTGTATCTTCCAAACTAACTGTTAAGCCTATATCTTCCGGTGCGATGTCGGCAATACCCTCTACCATCAATGAATTGGCAAGCCCTATAACTTCCTCAAAACTCTTCCACCTTTCATCAAAGCCGTATTTCTGTTTTTCTTTAACCAAATTAATTATGTGCTGCACCACCCTTTCTGAATACATAATCAACCACTGCCTTACAGGAAACTCTACAAACCATATTGCGTTATTGCTTGCTTCTATGCTTGCCTCAATGCCTGCAACGGCTGTCCTTGGTTTAGGAGCCATCCCCTCGCTTACATCTGACTGAGCCAATGCCATCTTTAATAGTTCGTATTGCTGTAGTATTAACTGAAGGTACTTTTCGGCTTTTTCAATATGCTTTGAGTCAACGTTTACAAAGAAATCCTGCGGTTTTAAATTTGGAATAACATTGCCGTTCTTATCCCTGAATTTCATTAAGGCAAGCCCCCCTTGGCGCATCATCCTAAACGCCTCTAGTCCGGCATTTATACCATTGCTTCCCGTTCCTCCATTTTGGGAAGTTGGGTCATTCGGATTGCTTTCATCAACGGCGTTCAATATCCCCAACACAAAGTCTTCGTCAATCACAACGGCTGTTGTGTCTTGTATTAAACAGTTTTGGAATTTATGCCATGTGGTATTTATCTTAGGTAAAAAGGCTTCTTCAATATCGGTGCAACTTGGTTGGTCATCTTTCCAAACTATTAAAGAAGATTTTGCATACCTGCGGTCAACCCCGTACCGGAACATATCTGTTTCCTTCTGTATTTTGAAAATATACCTTGATTGCCATGTCCAGTCTGCCATTCTGTTTTTAGAGGCATTATCCCCCGGCGGTGGTATGTAGTAAAAACTTTGCCAAACGTTAAATGCCTTTTGCTTTATTTCTGCACTGCCTGTTTCAGGCTCCCAATTTAATGGTTTTCTTTCCCATGATGGAGAGCCGTTTTGCAAATACACTTCGCCAAACTTTTCAACATCCTGTGTCAATACGGCTGCAATACCTACCATAATCATAGCGTTATTTCTTTGCTGTGCGCTACAGTCGTCCCACTCAAGCATGTGTGCGCCGCCACGCCATTTGTTTAACTCAAAAACCTCTTTTAGTTGCTCATCTGTCAACGTGTTGCCAAGTTCCCTGAAAAAATCTGCAAATGACATTGGTTCTTCGTAAAACCAATAAATCATATCCTCGCCATCTTTTAGCCTAAAGGGGCTTGTGAATAACCTTGCAGGGTCAAGGTATCTTACAATGCCCCTTCCTGTCATGTCATCAATAACCCAACGCCCTGATGCTTTATTAAAGTTTACCAAATCCTCTGTGAATAATTGGCTGATAATTTGCCACTTGTTTTGATTGATAAGGAAATGCTGAATACCTAATTCGAAAGCCCTTTCTATCTCTCCCTTGTAAACATATCTTTCATACAAGGCATAATCCTTATCGTCTTTTATTTGAAGTTTTACCTGTTCAATTATTCTTGAAGTGTCATCTACCGCCCCGTCATTACTTTCCCCACTTAACTTTGCAATGTACTCTTCGGCACTTTGGCTTTTGGATAGCGGAGGCAACCCTAGGTCTTTTGCAACCATTGAAATCAAATCCCTGAATACTACTTTATGGATGGCTTTATCCTTGTCTTTTTGGCGTTGTGATTTTGAAAACTTGTTTATTTCATTTACCTGCAGCTTATTTACAATACCTATTTTATCAAGTTTTGCTTTGCGTATATTTCTTAGGTGGGTTACAATTGGAAGGGGTTTAAAATCAGAAGCAAAGTATTCGGCAGTCCCCCCGCCACCCATAGGCGTAACAGGGTCAATCATCTGCTTGTACATATTGGTATCTACATTCAAAAAGCTGTTATCCCTGTACGTTTTGGCTTTTTTTGGTTCTACTAACACATTGCTATTCCTTTTCATGTAGTATAGCATTTGGGCGCACCATAACTGCGACTGCTTATCGCCTGACGGCATCATAGCTAAATCGGAATAGAACCAACTTCTGTCTGTTACAACCGGATTAGTTTTGCTTTTGGTAGGCTGATTGTCTGCCATAATCTATATGAATTTATTCCAAAAGTACCAAAACTTTCTTTTATTATTCAAAAAAAACTTATTTATAGATAATATCGCAATCGTTTACGGCTGATATTTTACTGCCGTTATATTCAATTGTAAATACGTCATAATCGTCAATTATTACCTCTTCTCCTGCGCAAATTCCATATACTGAATTGCTTTCCTGTGAAACTGAAAGCACCTTTCTTTTGATTATTTTTTCATCTTCTTCGTAAATAATTCCCCCGTTTCCTACCTTCATAACCTTCGTTTCTTCATGTTCTAAGAACACGTATGGCTCAATTGGAATAAGGCTTTCGTCACTTAAAATCCCATAAAGCAATGACATCTCTTCGTAATCGCCCTTGCTGTAAACAAGCCTGTCCCTGTTATAGGTTAGCGGCTTTCCGGTTGGGTCTTTCATTGCATTTCCTTTGCCGTCCTTTACAGGCAGCCGGTTGCCATAGGCGTATAGCGCTTTATCGTGCCTTGTGGTAATTGCCTTTACCGCTATTATTTTATCTTCCCCTTCGTACCCTACGATTATGGTGTTGTCATTGTCACACATATAACTTATTAATGCCAAATCACCCTCCTTTGCGTAATTGATATTAGCCCCTACCTTGTGTATTTCGCCACAACTTACAAAGTACTTACTGCTATCTTCATCCTCAACTCCCTTGTCTGCCGAAATGAATAACAGCACCTCTGAGCCGTCATCCCTTTTTATTTTTTTGTTGAATAATGCCAACCTAGCCTCCTTTGTAATCTTTACCAAAACATAATCCGGATGTGGCAAAAGCCCACCGGAAACCGCTACCAAGATATTGCTTTCATTTACCAAAGCGCACCTCTTGCCGCCTATATCGAACAATGACACTTCTGTTCCTTTTTTATAAATAACAACATTATCCTTCATGAAGTATTTGCATAATGAGCCTGATGAAAGTATTTTACCCTTATTCATTTTAGGCTTATTTATTAAGTCCTGCAATAGGCTTTCTTCATCCCCGATTTGGTACAGGTTGTTTTGGGTTGAGAGCAATATAAGTCCCGACGGTCTTTTTTCTTCCTTAACCGAATCTTCAAGTTCGATAAGTACTAAGTCTCTTAATGGTTGCATAATTTTTAATTTCTTTTTGGCATTAATTCTTTTTTCCACTTCAGCAAATCATTCATCTTTGATGGTGTCACATTGGTAAATATTAAGTCTTTCAATCCATGTTCACAATAAATTTGTGCCATTGTAGGATCACTTGGGGTTGTGTTTGATGGGTCAAAATTATCCAAACTTCTTAACCCATCCTCAAAAGGATAGCAAGAAATTTGGTCTTTTTGATCTTCTGTTTTTGGTGGAGAATACCTTGTCTGCAACATTGCCACGCCATCCTTTACTACCTTTTTATCACTTGGCGACATCCCGTAATTTCCGTCTTTCCCTTTTAGCAAAAATGGCAACATATTGTAATCTCTGAAATCTTCATAAACGTGTGATATTGATTTTTCGTGCATACACCCATAGCCTGTGTATCTGCAAGCCTTCATTGCTTCGTGATTAACTTCGTGCGGGTCATCAGGTCTGCCCAAATATATTCCCATAGGTAAATCTTCATCCCCACTATTAAAATAATCGAATTTTTTATGAACATATAAGCAAGCCATAGAAAGGTTTTCACTGCCAATATTTTCTTTATCATAGTTTACAGGGTCATAACCAATAACGCCCTCAGGGTTTATGGGAGGGAAGTAAATGCCCTGTTTGTTTTTTGTAAACCTATTCCTTGTATCAATATTTCTTTCAACTGAAAAAAATGGTTGTACAGCCCACAGCCATAACCCATAAGGGTCAGCTTCAAACTCAACCGTCCCATTCTGCATAGACACTAACTTGCCACGTACATAAGGCTTTTCATCCAAAGATAATTCGCCAAGTTCTGTTAACCTTGCGGCTATTCTTATTTTAGGGAATAAATTTAAGGTGTTTGATGATAGCATTGCGTGTTGTTCTATCATCGGTGTTTTATATAAAGCAAACACGTACTCCTTGCTGCCCTCTGGATATTTATTGACATTATTCCAAAGGTACTCTTCCGCCATCTCTTTATTTATAAACCCATTTTTATTCAACACCTCCGGCTTTTCCTCAACCAAATCCAATGAGTGAATACCGCTTACAAAGAACTTGTACAAACCGCTATTGGTTTTGCCGTTTTTATTCCTTATCCTTGGGTTTGAATTTACTATTAATTTATGCCAATCATTTACGGCATGGATAGCCTCCTTTGAGTCACCAGTTGTAGAAAGCGCATCTATCTTCCCACGCTTGCCGGGGTTTACAATTGCCTTTAAATTAATCTCCAACGTCTCATATGGCAAAGCCGTCAGCCATTTACTTAATTCGTCCATTATAATCAACATCCACCCGTCTCCATCAAGCGCAGACGATACGGTAGGGAATGGCATGATAAAACTGCCAAACGAGTCCTCTTCCTCGTCAAGCACGGAAGAAGTTAAACTTAGGGCTTTTATTGGCTTTCTGCCGTTGCTCGTATAAAATGGTTCCCTCATCCATTTCGGTCTTGAGATATAGGTGTCTATTATTGGCTTCATCAAGGTGCGCTGACATATCTCCAGCTTTGTGGACTGCATGCCAACCTTGTTAAAGAAATTGCTTAATAACACCCTTATAGCCTCTGTCCTCTGCTCCGTTGTAATCCCAGTTCTCCTTGCCTTAATCCATGTTCTGCCGTCACATATTCTATCCCTATTGGTTAAATCTCTGAAATAAAACCGTTCCTTTTGTGAATCTAAAAAATACAAGTGCGCCCCGTCAAATTTATTAAAAACCAAATGGTCTACGTGCGCCCCAATGAGGTATGTTGGCTCCCCATTGTTCATAAACCATAGACCATTTTCCCACCTGTCACGCCAAAGATTGATGTATTCAATCTTATCCTTTTCAGGCATATTTTTTATTGGCTTTATATCAACTAACTTTTTATTATCTGCTGGCGTTCTCCAATATTGGTCTTTTTTAGGGAGGTCATAATAAAGAATATCCGATTCTTTTGGAATCGGAGGTAATTCAAATTTATAGCTACCATCTTCACTTCCTATTGTTATTATTTGCCCCATTAATTACAACATTATGTTAAATAGAACCGTTTTTTAATACTCAAATGTACATTATATTATGTTAAGTAGGATGTGTCAGTTGTGTACCGTAATTATTTTAGCAATTTACGCAATATTTTTCCAAAATTGAGTTTACAGTACTTGTCCCGTATGGTGTAATTTGAATTTTAGTGCCTCTTGATGCGCCATGTTTTATTATATAGCCCCGATTTTGAAGTGTTCCGAAAGCTACCTTTATCTTGGTTTTGCTGCTGTTAAACGAATATCTGTAAACTTCCCTCCATATTCTGCCGCTTTCAACCTCATTGCCATGATATATGTTTATTAAAACCAACCATTCGGATATGTTAATACCACTATCCACCCCTATCTTTTTCCGGTTGGCTTCATAGTGGCTTAAAAACCTGCAAATGTATGATGTGGCAATTTTGTTTTGTTCTACTTTGTTTGGAACAGGGTTTTTCCCTCTTAGTAAATACTTGTAAGCCGGCGAGGTAGAAAGGTTATTAAGATAAGCCAATGTTTCCATTAATTCCTTGCCGCCCGTTACAAAGGTAGCTTGAGGTATCACGTATTTGTTATTCCTGTCAACCCCGTAATCCCTTAACCTGATAGCCCGCTTTAAATCTTCAAATTCCTGTACACTTAATCCGTTAACATCGTCCCCTTCAACTACTATAAAAATGTTCTTTCTAAGGGCTTTCCAAAGAATGAACAACTTGGCTAAAAATGAAAGTTTACTTGTGCTGTTTGAATTTACAATGCCACCTTTCCTGAATATCTTAAAAGCTACATCCTTTGGCAATCCTTCTTTAGCCTGTGGTGTAATAGAAGATAGCTGCTGATCGAAATATAAATCAAAGTTCTCTACCGATATATTAAATGTGGTTTTTTCAGGCATTAGTAATTAGGATTAGGTTGCCAATGTATTTCCCAGTGTTTATTTGTCGGACAAAAACATTCCCCTTCTGTGAAAATAAGTTTTTTGCAGTCACAGGGTTTATTTACCCATTCAGGATGTTGTACTTTCATAATATTTGGGTTTACAGAAGGTCTTACCATGTTGATTGTATGCCCCTCGGAGCATGGATGCCTTTCGTGGTTTCCTTTGCTTATCATCTGTTTTTTATTTCTGTTAAATACGCTCATGTGATTTGTGGAACTGTTTCTCGGTGAAACATGCTACACTTTCACAAGCCTGCTTTCTGTTTTCTCTTCCAGCCTGCCTTCAGAAAATGCCACAAGATAATTGATAAACCCTGCGGCTTCCTGCAATTCTACCCGACGCTTAAAATGTGCGACAATCTCCTTTACGGGCATCTTGGGAGTATCGGACAGCTTTGTGTCTATCGTTGCTATTTCCATCCCCAAATCCCTTAGATGGTTCTTTAGATTTTCTGTGTTCATTACATTATATGTTTAGTATTTCTTTCCCACTGTGATACCATTAGGCTGTGCCAATTTACAACTTCTGTTGCAGGATTGTAAATTTCTCTTATAGTATTTAAGTTGTGCCTGCTTTCGTCAAACTTAAAAATATCTGACTTCCCTTGCCTTTGAGTTGCAATCATCTTGCTACTTACATAGCAACGCTTTTGAGGCTCAATATGTTTTGCTATTATTACGTCTATCGGGTCAGCTAGATTGATATGCTCCAGTATTTTTTCAATACCCTCCCTTGAATAAAGCGCAGCATGGAGTGCATATGATATCGATATTTTGTTTAGGCTCTCAGTCACTTTGGTTACAGGAGCAAGAAGGTTTGCTCCAAATTTGCACATATGATAGCCGTCCGGAAGGTCTCTCATGGTGTCTATAATCATATCCTTGGCGTTATTGTATAAAAACGTCACGTCATCCTCAAATATCAACACATTATCATGCTCGTAATACAGCGCATTGTCGAATATCGTTTTAAACGTTTTCTTTAACCCCTCCGCTCCGTTTTCAAGCCTAATCGCATCCTGCCACTCAAAGTCAATCTTATTGTCATACAGTTCAAAAAACGCAGCCTCTCTTCTCTTTGAGCCAACAAGAGAAATAACCCACGTTCTGTTTATTTCAGAATACCTCATAACTACTATTATTTAAAAACCGTAACTAGTTTGTATCTAAATTGCCCGTCATGCCACTTTCTTATTATTTTATTATTTTTTATATAAGCCTGAACTACAAACGGTGGAACATAAAAATCTAATACACTATCCCCCCTCATAGCATTTTTAATAGACATGGATTTCATTTTCTTTTTAGTAAATGTTTTTGGCATAACCAATTTTTTATCTTTACTAATCTCAAGCAAGCCTCTCAGTTCTATGACTCGGTTGTACCAACTGTGTACCTCTCTGACATAGCTGGCACCAGCAACTGCCTTGCTTTCTCTTAACTCTTCGTCTTCAAGATGCTTATCAATTTCATATTTAAGCCCTTCAAAGTCAAGCCATGTAGAAGTAACCCTGTTATTGAAATCCAAATTCATTTGTGGGTAATGTTTTTGAATTGTAAATGCACCACAACCCATTGCCCAGAATGTCCGGTCTGAACAGTAACTTGGGCGATAAAAATTATTGTGTGCAATGGCGATTTTGGCGCAACTGTAAATATTCCTCTCCTCCTGCTGATTTACCATCCGGCTAAACCCTATCCCCCACGCCTTAAACCTGTCCCCGTACTCCTTCTGCAAGAAGTCAACCATGTCTTTCCTTTCCTGCGCCAATGGAAATTTCATGTTTGTATTATCAAACCGGTTACCGATGAAAACAATTTCATGCGGGTACATTTCTTTTAACTGGGCTGTATTTTTAAGCCTTTCGTAATGGTTAAAGTCGGCACTGCTTTTTAAAACGGCTGTGTTATGGTGTCCTAATTTGGCGCAATTTTGCACATCTTCTAAATTGGAAAAGCAAACAAGGCTTACATATGGCACAAGGTCGTAAAGCCATTTCATCTGCTCCTCTAACCTGCAATCAAAGTTATAAATAACAGTTGGTGCAATGTCGTTTAATTGGCTCACAATGGCTGTGTTTAAAATACCTTCCGTTTGGATGTGAAGGAAGATTAAATCAGGCTTATCCGTTGTGGCTTTTGCTATTAAAAGTGATTGAAGCATTGTTATGCCATCATTGAACTTTACTTTTTGCCAATCCAAATACTCTACCCTGTAACCGGCTTGTCCAAAACCCTCAATCATAAACGCACTTGAGAATGTAGGGGCTTCAATGCCCACAAACATAACTACAGGTCGTCCATCTGTTTCAGGAAATTCATTATCATTAAATGGCACTCTTTTAACTGGATGGATAGTCATTGTTACTTATTTAATTGTTCAAGAATTAATTTTTTGTTTGCAGGGTATGTAAAATACTGCTCGTAGTACTTATGCAAATACGTTTGCCTATACAGTATTTCACCTTTATCTATTGACGATAAGGTGTCATAAATTCTATCAAATTGATTTTCTTTTATAACTATTGCGTATTCATTGGCATCAACCAAATGTGGTTCTAATAAATCTCCCGTAATTATAACAGGTATGCTGCCATATTGCAACGCTTCAATTACCCTAAATGACGTGCTTGAAAACCCACGAGGGCATAAGGTAAATATTGAATTTGATATTATGGAACAGTACGAATTAATGTCATGTTTATCCTCGCTTACATAGCACCCAAATTTATCTGAGAATTGGTCTATTACCCAATCTCTAACATGGTGCGTTTTCCTCCCTATAAAATTAGCAAATAACGTTTTTGGCTTTGCCTTAAACTCGTATTTATGCGGCATACAAAGGAGGGGCAGGCAATAATCGATCCTGCCCCCTGCCATACCAAAAACCAAGATGTCCAAATCTTTAAAATCAACCATGCACCCTAAATCAAACTGGTGTATAGTGTAATATTTTTTACTTCTGTCAAGTGTGTCAATGTATCGCTGTAGCCTATCTATTGCTGCAACATCGTTACCAAAGCTATGTGATACATGGTAAGCTGTCCATTGTACGGGAAGGTACTGCCTTTCGTTTGGCGTATTAAAACCTGCGTAATAAAACCTTTCGAATATTTGTGTATTGTCCGGGGGGTAGTGGAACGGCATTTCGGTCATAAACTCATTTGGTACATTCACCATACCATCTACACCCCTGAAATTACTTCTTGGTCTTTTAAATACGCTACCCATATCTTTTCTTTTTTCAAAATAAGCATCCCCCCAGTGTGCGCCTGTCCACTTTACTTCTTTCATCTCAAACCCATATTCACCCACGTACTCGCATATTTCTTCAAATCTTGGACAATTTTCGTACACGCTAGCGCTATTCACTTCTATGTACAAATATTTAAACCCTCTTAATAAATCACCCATGCTTTGCAATGCCAACAGTTCGGCTCCCTGCAAATCAATATTAAGGAAATCATAATCCCTTATATCAATGTTTTTAAGGTTAACCAAAGTGTCAACCCTTATAGTGGTTAGTTTTATTTTATCAATAAACGTAACGTCAGGATGGTGTATTTTATGGGTTCCAAATTCAAGCATTGAACTACTTTCTCCATGATTGGATGAAACATTAAATTCAACTGTTTTAAAGTCCTTATTTGATATGCAGGCATTGAGCGCAATAGCATTTGGGTATTTAGAAACAACCGCTTTCATTTCTTCGTAAATGTCGGGCAATGCTTCTATCCATACTGTTCTTTCAACTCCATTTGAATAATACGATGCCGCCTCAAAAGCATTATTCGCTCCTATATGGAAAACCCCTTTAGGTGAAATCTTGTACTTGGCAATTAAACTTGGGAAAGGAATAAGCATCAGGATAATAATTGTTTAAAGTCATTAAATTTTTCAGCTAATAAGTTGGCTATCTTTTTTTTTTCTCTCTCGTATGCAAATTCCTTTGTCCTTGTCATTATCCCAACACCATCTTTATCATACATAAACATGAATATTTTATCCGATTCATTTTGGTACTTAATAAAATCCCTTAATACTTTAGCGTAATTTGTTGTTTTATATAACGGCTTATAAACGTCACCTTCACCATTTACATAAGCTGCTTTAGTTGGTGTTGGTTCATCAAATACATTCGCTAAGTAGGTTGATATTAAAATGTTTTTAGGCATAACTACTTTTTAACTATAAAGGCAATTTTGTCATCATAAATATCCACATTTGCGACATGATCCATAAAGAATTTTGCTTCCCCATTATCAGGGAAATAATTTCCTCTAAAATGACCTGTTTCTTTATACCGCTTTAATACGGCTAAAAATGTATCTTCATAAGAATAAACGTACCCTCCCCAATAAAAAGGGTCAAGGCAGCAATGTAAATCTTCTGAAACAAACACCCCGCCACTAACCAAATTATTTTGAAACAAATGTTTGAATGTTATTTGCTGATGGTCTGAATTGTGCGACCCGTCCTCTACAATCACCTGAAAATGTTCTTTTATGGTATAAAGAAAGTTAATGTCACTTTGGTCTCCTTTGTAAGTTCTAAACCCTTTATTCCATGCCCACCTTTGGCTTTTAAATTCAGGGTTAATAAACAGGTCAAGCAATGACAATTCAAGTTCGTCATTACCGTAAAACTCGTTCCACATTTCTGCGCTTCTTCCATGCTCGCAACCTACCTCTAAAAACGTCCGGCAAGTATCAGGTAGATGCTTGGCATAATACTTTATGTACCCATGATAACTTTCTCTTTTATCTGTTTGGTACTTTTCTGCAAGGCTTTCTAAAAATTCAAGTTTGCTCATTTGCTGTATAGTTTCTTTTACTGCTTTTTGATATTCTAAATAGGCGTTTTCAGATATATGCTGCTTATGCATTTACGGTTTATTTACAGTTGAAAATCCTTTGTTCTCAATTTGGGTTACTTGCCCGTTTTCTAACGTTTTCATATACTCAAGAGGAAAGGAATACGAGGTCGTCCTTTGCCCCGGTATTCCGTCAACAATTGATAACGCTCTCATGTAGTTTTCCTCTGTAACCCCCGGCGCAAATCCAGCCTTGCCTGCTTTTATTTTACTGAGGCTATAATCACGGTAATTTGAAAATTCCTTTTGAATTACAGGAATAGTTTCTTTTGTTATTGTCGTTTCAGGGTTTTCCTTCCGATAATCTTCAAGCACCTTAAATCCGAAGTTGTTCTTATCAAGTTCAGGCTTGCCCTTTAGTCCTTTACGGTCAAGGTAGGCTACATAATCGTTCCAGTCCTTTCTTAGCTGGTTTGTTACCTGAGGTTCGTCACCGCCCTTTTTTTCATCTTCCATAGTTTTAGTATTTTAATTGTATGAATGAATCTGGAATAATATCATCGGTAGAAAGATGTTTATTCCCCTCCCCAAACCAGTTGTCTTTAGACGGAGAAATAACAATCTTTTTGTTACTTTCAGATAGTATTGCTGCCATTAAAGAATATGTGGAATTGCTAATTATAAAATGTGTATGATTTAACATCTCCTGAAAATCATTTAATTCGCTTTTCCCCCTAGAGTATGTTATTTGCACCGACTCTGAAGCGTCAACAACGTTCATTATTTTTTGCGCTTCATCAATTTCGTCACTAAAAACAATAATGTGGCATGCCCCTTTTATCACCATTTTAATAATGGCTCTCCTTATATAATCGTTGTTGATAATGGGGTGTTTTGTAGGATAGATTTTATAATCACCTAGCCTTATATGTAATGATGCAGTAAGAATTGTTATTGGTTGATAGCTAAAGCCGAAAGCCTTTCTTACTTCTGGTAGGTAATCTTCAAAGTACTTAATTGATTGTCTGTAACCGTCAATGATAATGTTGTAATCAACTAAAATATCATCAGTAACATCACCTTTATTCATAATTACCATACTAAGCCTTCTTTCTGCTTTCGGTATTTCTTTATAAGAATGACTTTCTTCTCTAATTAATACTGATGGCAATTTTGGATTCCAATTAGGGTTTTCAAGGTGTGTAAACACCGGCTTCCATACCTTATCATTTAGCGTGTGTGCAGGTATGTGGTATTCTAATCCATTACGTAAGGCGTATGCAATACAGCAAGCTATCTGAAACATTTGATTCGCCATTCTGCCAACTAAGTTTACGCTTACCATTTTTTACCGGTTAATTGTTCTTCCAACACAATGTTTAACAATACTGAAAGTGTATTTTCGTAAATTTTATTATAATCAGGTTCTACATGGGAAGGGTGTAATTTTGATGCGTATTGAAATAAAACTTTCCCTTTAAAGTTAATTTCTACCCCCTTTGTATATTCTGACTGAAATTCTCTAAAGTCTATTTCAGACATAGTGTGACCTTCAAGTAAAATTTTGATTAACTTTTTGTAATCAATATTTACTGATATTACGTTAGGATAAGAAGGCGCTAAATTCATATTAGATAATTTGAAATACCTGTTTTAAAAGTTGCCTCATGCCGTCAACAACCTCTTTGTCATTTTCAGCCAACCTGCCATGTACAAAAATGTCCCCATTTTCCTTTAATGATAAAACCTCTTTGCCTGATGTGCTGAATGTAATATCTTTTGAATCCTGTTTTATAATTGTACAGTCTTCTTGTGTTGGTTCTATATGAAAGGTTGTTTCGTCCATTATATAAAATAAGGTTGTCGCCCTGCCTTTTGCGTAGAATTGCTTAAATAGAACGTGATGTTGACATCAGGGCAAGAGCGACAATAAGTTTGTTTTGATTTGTTCAACATCTTTAAATCCATTTAAGCAAGTGCAATATAGTAACTATTTCTAAAGTTCCAAAAGTTTTTTTTCAATATCCATAGCGCAAGCCATGTTATAGTGAACATCTTTCATAAACTCACTATCCTTTGATATTGCATGGAAATATTCAAGATTTTCAACTACATGAAACTTGCCCTTGTTGGTTAGGTGCCGGAGGAAATGGGCTGCAGTGTCTACCCCCTTTATATCCTTATCAAACTGGAAGTTTTCAAGATAGGTCTCTCTGTGGACTAAATAATTACAGGTGTTAATCATCGCTCCGAAATAGGGCAACCCTACATAGAAACGCACATTGCTTGCATCTATTGTTATCCCTTCAAACCGGTCATAAATAAAGTTGGGCAACGCCCTTACAGGGGCGTATATTGTACCCTCATTAAATCTGTATAATTTTTCATGCTGCTCTAGGGCGTCTATGTATCCGGTTGAAATCTCGTTGTCTGAATCAAGTAAAATAACCCAGTCGTTTGTAGCAAAAAAAACTGCATCAGCCTTGTTTAATTGCATTGTCCTGTTTTCCGCTTGAATTATAACCTTTACTTTTGGGTGCCTGAAGAAGTGCTGTGCTAGTCTTTTTCCGCTGCCGTCCGTGCTTGCATCGTCAACGATTAATATCTCAGATATTCGATTATCGTCTATTACCTTCTCAAAGGATTTAATTGTAAGTTCGTATCTGTTAAAACTTGTAACGACTATTGTCAATGGTTGCATAAGTTGATGTTTTATTTTACAGTAGGCATATTATTAACGATTCCTGAAATTACGTACCAAACAACAATTGCAGTTACAACCATCTTGAAACTAACTATCATCATCTCTCTAATTACCCCTATAAATAAGGGTGTTAGGTTTACCTTTTGCTTAGATGTTTTCATTTGTTTAGGGTTTTAAGGTAATCTTCAAATTTTACAAATCTGTAATGTTGGAAAGCGACAGAAGGTGTATGTGAACTTGATTTAGTATATTTAACTTTTGCATTTTCAAAACATTGTTTCATATCTTCTTCTGTGAATTTTTTTTCTAATTTCTCTCCGAACCAATCAGGACATTTAATAATAACACTTTCGGGGAAATCAAATAAATTATTATCACACGTAACAGCCCTGTATTGACCTTCGTGTGAATATACAAATTCAGTACCGGCACTTATACTTGGTAAATCCTTTAGAAGAACGTATGTTTTTTTCATGGTTGTATATCATTTACTTGGTTAGCGTATTCCTGTTTATTCGTAATCAGGCTCGTAATCATTACTTTGATTTTCAAACTCACGGATAAATAAATCTTCTACCCATGAATAATTAGCCATAAGCCAAATTGCAATTAGCCAGTTTTGTTCAAAGCTATAAAGACCTTTATCCCAAGTTGGGTAATCTTCCATGATAGCGTATGAAGGTAAATGTACTGTGCCACCAACTCCACCTGTACAATGCGTTCCGGCATAGGAAAATGAATCGTTTTCCCATGTAGGTTCTGATTCAAAAACCACATCTGCTATTGTTTGCCATTCCCCATTTTTATCTTGATATTCAATATCTAATAACTGTGTCATAATTGTTAAATTAATGTAAGTACTTCTTTTAATCTTTCATTACTAAGGTTACTTATTACTTCATAAAACTCTTTTAATGGCACTATATCATCAATAATACCCTTTGTTAATAACCACTTTTCTACTTTTGATTGTGCAAATCCATTACCATTAAGGTAATAATTTACAATATCTAATGCCATTTCTCTGCTTATTTCTATATTCTCCATGTATTGTATTATTTAAGGTTTAAGTTTAGATTTCTGTTTCAATATATTGCATTAAAACATTAGGTATTCTTCTTCTCTCATTTATTGCTATGGATGGGTACATGGCTACAAATTTGGTTATAATTTCATCCCAACAACTCATATCTATTAAGTCTATCCTTGAATTATCAAGATTTGAATGACAAGAATTTTTGCCCCAAAAACAAAGTTCTAACCAATTGCTTTCATTTGTTTTAATTGAAGGAAAATATGCCTTTGGAAAAATATGGGCAATACTAAATCTATAATAGTCATCATTATCTTTGGATGATTGCATACCGCAATTAACGCATTTCCCTGTCATCTCTTTACGCCTATTTTCAAACCACCTATTAAGTTCAGCACCACTAACTTTGTTTTGTTCTATGTGTAATTTACTACTTAATGCGTTTTTATTGGCTTTGTTTCTTTGCGCTACCTTTTGTTTAGTTCCTATCTTATCTTTCAATTCTTGCGGAGCGCAGTTGTATGAATATCCTGCATAACCTAAAGTTGGGTATCGGTTACAATTTCCACATTTACATTTCTTCCTTGCTATCATTTTGTAAAATTAGTTATTATTTTCATTCCACAAAATTTATTTTGAATTATTTCTTGAAATTTATTTTGAATTGCAAAAAACATTTGTACATTTGTGAAAATTAAAAGTTATGACATCAT
>Ga0181355_1000044_pt1 | contig 40173 bp, 32 predicted proteins | sample Fa13VDMM15DN_FD_130099 | JGI IMG/M metagenome (GOLD analysis project Ga0181355, IMG submission 130099) | Freshwater viral communities from Lake Michigan, USA - Fa13.VD.MM15.D.N | ecosystem: Environmental > Aquatic > Freshwater > Lake | place: USA: Michigan | collected 2013-09-23 | reverse complement strand
CATATCCTATTGAACCGGGCCCTCGGCGAGGTAGCGGGCCTGGAGCAGGACCTACTTCATAAACTTTTTGATAAGCTTCTTCTAAAAGTATTTGATCTTTCTTTTTCATATAATATATTTATCCAAGTTTAATTTTATTAATGAAGCCGATCAAGGCCTCTCTTAAAAACGAATCTGTGCCATGTCTTGGCATGTTGGAAAGTTTTTCAGCGAGTTGTGCTTTTGCTTTTGCTGAGCACTCAATAATTGAACCATCAGGACGAATCATATACTCTCTTGATTCCATAACTGACTCAAGCATGGCATTCTGTACTGAAGGTTGATGCACAACATCAAGACAGATTAAGTGAAAATTAGAAACGTGTTTTGTGTCTCCAGAATCATTGATGTTACCAAGAGCGCGAGAAGAGATACCCATTTTAATTCCGTCTGTAATTAAAGACTTGAGAAGCTGGCCCATGGGGGTATTGAGCACCTGGGACTTGCCCATAAAGTAATTACCGTTTTGTTTTAACTCCGTAACTAAATGACAGGCATTAACAGGGTTAACTTCTGTCGACTGTGGGTGATTCATTTCACCAATAGCGCGACGAGACTTAACCATCTCATCAGTGTAACGATTTACTTCAGTAACCATCTCATCTAGTTTATAGATACGACCGTTTTGATTCTTTTGCTCAGCCATTAAAAATGGACCGGTGATATAGAGTTTTTGTTCTCCTTGACGATTTTTTTCTTCGATCATGAAATCGAGCCCGTCATGAATATCTTCGACTAAAAATTTAAGTCCCATAGGTTTCTATTATTTAATCTACTATGTCATAATTTCTCCAGTTAAAATAGTATAAATATTGCCAGTATGTTTACAGCCCTATTAGCCTTCACAGCACTCCTGGTAGCAGGAAGTGCAGCCTATTTTTCAGTCCTCGGTATTGCAACTTTATTCTCCGGGCACTTCTGGTCAGTTATTATTATGGCCGGGTCCTTGGAGTTAGGTAAATTAGTAGCAACCTCATTCCTGTATCGTTACTGGAACAAAGTAGTTTGGTTTTTAAAGATATACATGATAATGGCTGTATTGGTGCTCATGGGTATTACCTCATTAGGTATCTATGGTTATCTATCATCGGGCTACCAGGTTAATGCAGGTAAGACTGAGCTTATTGATAATAAGGCCTCTCTTATTGTACAGCAAAAAGATAACATTACAAAAGAAGTTGAACAGATTAACTCGCGTATTAACACTTTAAATGATGCTCGTAAGTCACAAGAAACTCGTTTACCTCAAATGTCTCGTCTAGCAGCTAAACCTGTTTATGAGGATATGGCAAGATCAGCTGAAGAAATTAAAGGCTTAACAGCCCGGGTACAAGAGCTTCAAACTACAGCATTTGAGAAAGATAACGAACTTATTGTTTTAAACTCTGAAGGTAATGAAGTGCATGATATTGGCACTTTTAAGTTTGTAGCTGAGTCAGTTGGCTTGCCTCTTGATACAGTTGTAAAGCTTTTTATCCTGATTATTGTTTTAGTATTTGATCCATTAGCTGTATCTTTGGTATTAGCTTATAACATTGCTCGAGGTGGATCTATATTAAAAGAAACTAAACAGCTGTTAGTAGATCAACCTATCCCGGCTCGGACAAAAACTATTATAACAGAAGAGATAACTGAAGAGGTTGTACCCGGTTCTGAAAAGACAAGAAAGTATTCTTCAAAGGCCTAAGTGTTTCTCGGTAAGCACAACGAACTCTGACCCTTTTTTAGTTGCAAACTGAGTTGCCGCCTCCCACTTAGCTCTATTTTTAACATACTCAGCTTGACGTCTAAGAAGAGATCTTGTGTTCTTAGTAGGTATGGGTGGTACGGTCTGAACAGAGGGCTTTATTTCTATAAGATATTTTTTAGTTTCGCCGTTTTTATTCTTTAAAGTTATATTAAAGTCTACAAAATAACGAGACACTCTTTGAGTGAGAGGGTTTTGATAAGGAACAATAACTGATTCTGATCCCCAGGTTAATATTGCTGGGTTATGGTCACACCAGCGCATAAACTTGATCTCATATGATGACCTGTAGAGTATTGGGGATGAGCCTTTATACTTGTCTTTATTAACAGGGTTGAATATACCTTGTTTGAACTTAGATGTTCTTTTGCGATTCATTAAAATATTGTTTTAAAGCTTTACTTAAGTTAGCTCTATGGGTATCAGTAAATTTTATACCCTTACGGCCTTCGCTCATTTTACGTTTTGTTTCTTCTGTTTTATTTTGCTTTGCTATAATTCTTCTTTGTTTAGCTTTTTCTTTATCCCCGCATATTTCTTCCCACGTTTTACCTTTTATTCTATTACGTAACGCTTCTCTTTTTTTATTAGCATATTCAACACCGTAAACCTCCTCCCAGGTTTTACCTTTATTACTGTGACTTCCTCCTTTTAATCTTCTAAAGCGAGGGTGCGGTATAGACTGATTGTAATAGTCATCTCTTTCAAGTACATTATTTTTTGTTAAATGTGTAATTTCTTTTTCTTGTAATTCTTTTAAAGAATCTCCTTCTTCTATTATTTCCCTCTGAAAGTTTTCTTTACCAAATTTTTTTATATCCTCTTTTAGAGTTTTACTACTACCCATATACTCTTTCCAGCCTTTTGTATAGGTTTTGAAACCGATATATTTTTTGTTGTTTATTAAATTGGTTATTTTGTAAATAAAACCATATTTCATAGATAAGTTATTTATCTATTTTCATATACTTTTTATCACCAATCAGCGCATGCAGCTGCTCGAGGTGTACCTGGCTTTGCTGACGAACATTTATGACGAGCTCTAAATGCTTTTTTGCGTTTAGTGTTACCAGACTTGCCGGTAACTTTTACACCAGCTTGTCCCCAGTGAATACGTTTGTAACCACCACCAGGGGATTTAACACATTTCATCCATTTCTTTCCCGAGCGCGTTGAAGAGGCCTTCTTTGTAACCTTGGTGCATCTACCACCTTTAGCTTCTTCTAAAACTTCTAATACTGTATCGTTAAAGTCCATAAAATTATTTATCCAATAAAGAACATAGCCCCTGTTACATCTTCATAGGTGTTCTTTTTCTTTGTAACATTATCAATTCTTACAAGAGTTCATATCATTATTTATAAACTTTTTTCAGGGTTAAAAATTCTATTAAAGGTATTAGTAACTCGAGCCATTATTGGCTGTTTGTTAGGTTGTAAAAATCTTCCATTTTTTTTGTTAACTGTAACAAGATCTCCGCTAAATATACAATACCAGGTTTTGTCTTGTTGAAAGTATTTTGGAAAATTTTCTGAATTAGATCTTGCAAGAGTACCTTTAATACCACCTTTTGTATACAACATAAAAGAAGCTTGTCTTTCTCCTTCTTTTGTTGCTAAACCTTTTTGAAGTTTAATAGCTTGTTCTGAGTCATTTTTAGAGTTAACTACATTTGAAGTTTGATTTTTTGCACTTTGCAAACAAATTGCTAAAGACTTATACGCCACCCAGCCTGGTTTCGTTGCTTGTTTTATTTTTTCAAGTTTTTGTTTAAAGCAATCATTCAACCCAGCTACAATTTCAAATCCTTTTTTAACTTTTTCTGATTGTTGTTCATAGCTACCGTACCAATTTATTAGTTCATCTTCTTCAGCTTTTAATTCAACATTATAAATAAGGTTACCGGATTTTTCTGCTGTTTTTGTGTCAAACTTATTTTTATTTCCTTCATAACCAGCATACTCTTTAGCTGTTGCAGTTCCGGCCGAAAAGTATATACCCCATCCAAATAAATTTTGACCTGTAGAATCTTGTCTAATTTCTTTTCCTACTTCAGCATTAGCAGTTTTTTGTATTGGTGTAGAAAAATTAGAAATTTCAGATCTACTTCCATGATAAGCAGACATTTCTAAAATTAACTCTACTAATTGTTCAAACCTACTCATAGATATATTTATCCAATAAAGAACATAGCCCCAGTAACATCTTCATAAGTGTTCTTTAGTTCAACTTCTAGAGCGTTTCTTTCTTCAATACCTTGAGACATAAAGTCTGAGTAGTTAACAGAACCACCACCGAAAAGGTTTGTGCCTGAGAATTTACCTCTTACGTTACCAACAACAATTTTACACAGAGCTAAAGAGTATCTGTAGATCCATCTTTCATTGATGAGGTCCTTTATAGGTCTTTCAATATAACAACCAACAACTCCTAGGTATGTTTGTTCAGGAATAGGTTCTGGTATGATTCTCAAATTTTGATTTTTAGGATCAAATCTATAATGCGGAGTCATGGCCAGGACCTTATTACGAGTATCAATAAAACCTTTAAGTACTTCCCAGGTTGTAAGGTCAAAGCCAAAGTTACCAACCATATAAGAAGAATAGATTTGCTGGGCCATGGCCTGCTCTAGCGTAAAGAGTGTATTAATGCCTGTAGTTTCACCGTAAGTAAAGGAAAAACAGTCAAGTACCCTTCTATAAGACTCTAAATCATAATCATAACCAGCCGACAGGCCTGCAGTTTGGGACTTATACATCTCTGGGGTCTGATTAATGAGAGTTGCGACATTCAATCCTACACCTCTTGTATATTTGACAGAATCAAATATTAAAAACTCTTCTGTGTACCCTGCATACTTGGTAAAAAATTCCATAGCTTGGGCAATGTTGTCGTAGATTTGCTCATTAGCTATTTCAACGTTAACCAAGGGCTCTCCCATTTGTCTGCGAATTCTTTGTGCCAGTGCATCATAACTCGTAATGATTGAGTTAAAATTGGTTGACCCAGAGGTATAACGAGGAAGTACGTTCATATTAGTTATTTAATTATAATTCTTTTAATCCGCCGTAGTAGCCATAAATTTCAGATCTATCAGTAATGCTTTCATCTATAATGCATTCAGCAGCTTTGTCGTTTGATTGCGGGTAAGGCTGTACCAATTCTTCAGGGTTAACTCCTCCAGCTTCTCTTCCATATGACTCATCATCATTGAACTGAATATTGAGAGGTTCTTTTGGTGCACCAGGCTCGGATGAGTACTCCCAACGCTTACACTTTATTATCCATACATAATGGCCCATAAGTTGGTTAGCATTGAATTGTAAATTTTGATCATCTCTTTCAGTTATCTCATATACTGGAGCCCCTCTACCGCCTGGTCTATCTCCAAACCCTCCATATTCAGCCATCTCAATTAAGTCTCCTGCTTTTGGTTCTCTGTAAGTACCAAATACTTCTTGAAAAGATGATAGATGTAAAATGCATGTCATATCACAATCAGCCATTATGCCAAATTTAGATAACATAATAGCATCATTTGTGATGTCAGTTAACATTACTACAGGGCCAGCTGATAGAAACGGTGTTGTTGGGTCTTCCCCGTATAGATAAAAATGAGAAGAAAGAGTATAACCGTGAGTATAATATGTTACTTCAGTACCGTAATGCCCTATCTGTTCCTCCCAGTAACCAGATATTAAGGCCCGTTCGTTTTCATTGACTGTCTTATTTAGATAACGGACCTTTTGCATATTAAATTGTTGCTAGTTTTTTAAAGCCCTTCTTTAAGGGATGTTTACGATTCTTTTTATATGCAGGATCTCTTGCAATGTCTTTTAAATCTATTTTTGCTTCACCGAGAAATCTTGGCTTCTTAACCCACTTATCACTATAAGGGTGGTAGATGGCTGAGTATCTTTCTTGATCTAAATCTCTAATTGTAGGTAAGTAATAAATAGGGTGTAAAGAGCCAGTAGCTAATCTTCCATTTATTTGCTTAATAGTTTGAAGTATTCTCTCCTTAACCATGTCATCAAGGTTTGTTTTATCAATTAGTACTAATATGTTTATAGCACATTTTTTAGATGATTCCTCCTCAAGCACAGATCCAACTATAAAGTATTCCCACACCCTTTTTCTGCCGCTTCCATGTTCTGCAGAATTTATTATTTCAATATCTTTTAGTATTTGAGATTTAACAGCAGGTTGCAAAACTGGATCTCCACCATCTGGAGAGAAGTACCAAATTCGAGGATCAAGAGAATTAGGAGCTACTGGGTGTGTATGATATTTGAGATAAGCTTTTTCAAATTCTTCTTCAAATAATTTCTTCATATATTGTATTTAAGCTTTTCTCTATAAACAGAAACGGCCCCGTAAGGGGCCGTCTATTAATTCTGTAAATGATTATTATTTAAAGAAATCGCCTCTTTTAACAGTCGACTTAACTTCAGGCTTACCTTTTGGGTGTTGATATGATTTATCATGTCCCTTGGCTGGCTTTAGTTTAGGATCTGAATCAACATCTCCGCCGTGTGCCTTACCGCCGTGAACTTTTGGATGTCCACCAACTTTATTACTCTTGTTCTGAAGTACCTTGCTCTTGTCACCAAGAGGTTTTAGTTCTGTTGCTTCTTTAACTGGCTCTTCTTCCATTTCGAGATCTTCAATGTCTTCAGCTTCTTCGTCTCCGAATTCTGATTCTTCTTCTGACTCTTCTTCTTCCCCGCCAGTTTCTTCAGAAATTTTATCAAGGATTGTCTGAAGATGGTCCATTACTGACTTAAGATCAGAAACGAGGTCTGTTACTTCGTCTTTTTCACCTTCGAGCTCATCCATCATTTCGTCGTCTGAGGTAGGCATTTCGACTTCCATCTCCATACCCATTTCTTCCTCACCCGGAATTTGCTCATTAATAGTTGCTTTGAAGAGCTTTTCAAATGAGCCTTCAAATGATTTTGTTGGTTTTTCCATAGAATCTTTTAAAACTTTAGGGTCGTGTACTTCAGTACCGTGCATCTCTTTTGGTGCATGTATATCTTTTTTACAAGCTTCTGACCCTTGACCTGATACTAGACGAGCTTTTTTAGCGTTCATCATGTCGTCGAGTTCTTTGTCTCCTTTAACTTTGTTGGAAGGAACTGCTTCAGAGGTTAATACCTTTGATTCATAAATTTCGGAAAGAGGGTTTTGCTTCATATGGTGTGTATTTATATTTATTCTAAAGTGATTGTTTTTTAAGGGACTATTAGGGCTGAAAGAGATAAAAAGTTAGCACTTAAAGATCTAAAGTTGGACCCTTCAGACGCAGCAGTTCCTAAAGCTGTAAGAGCACTAATTAAACTATTAAAGTTATTATTAATAGTTTGACTAGAAGTATCTAAAGCATTAAAGCTATTATTAATAGTAACTAGGGAGTCCCCTATATACTCATTGTCATATATTTCTGTTGTAAATTCTCTGGCCACAATTTTTAAGGCACAATAAGTGCTGAAAGAGATAAAAAGGATGTGCTTAATGAGGTATAATTAGTTCCAGGGGCACCTAGACCTGAAAGATTTTGTATTAGGGAGTTGTAACGAGCTTTTAATACTATATTTTCTGTACTAACAGATAGAAGGCTTGTATCAAGGTTAGCGTAGTTTGTATTAATAGTAACTAAAGAATCCCCAATATATTCATTCTCACTAATAACAGTTGTATATACTCTTGACATATTAAATTACTATTTGTACTAAGCTTGGTACGGTGGTAACAGCAGGAGAAGCATCAACCCCTAATTGACCTGACGCTACTTCATCCCAGCCCCAACCTAAAACTTTTCCAGTGTTTAATAAAGCTAAAAAGTTTGCCTTATTGGTAACGTCGTTATTTGTACTTCTAATTTGAATAGGGTAACCTAAACCAGGGTTAAATGCAACCCTTTGAAATGTTGAATTGGTAGCAGTGGTTGTACCATTGCCTATTAAACCGGATGTACCATAGCCCGCAGCCCACAATCTATTTGCTGTATCAAGTACTAGGGTTGTCTTTTGAGTGCCATTACCAGCTACAACAATTTGACTTACTTTTACCCCTGGGGTACTTAGCCATGGCCAAGATGCATTTTCAGATACTGCTGCTGCTGTTGCTGTTGTACCTAGACCTAACTGCCCGAATGTGTTATTGCCCCAGCATTTAACTTTATAGCCTGAAATGCCATCTCTAATTAAAGCCCAACATGTAATTGCATTTGCATCAATATGTACCGCTATGTCTTCTATAAAGTCAGAATCAGTAAAAATTCCAACTCGCGAAAAAGATATAAAATTAAGAGGTGTTGCATCCCCGGTACCTGAACATGCACCACTACGGTTTCTGCCAGCTGCATATAGAGTACCATCTTTAAGAGTTACAAATGTTGTTATTTGATCTGCTGTGCCTCCAACTCTAACATTATTCACACGGTAATTGAATGGTAGACCTATAACTTGTTGAAAAGCTTTGATGTCAGTATTATTATTACTAGTACCAGCTTGACCGTCTTGGTTTCTACCAACTACATAAAGTTTATCTTGAGCGTCAACAACAAAGGTTGTAGTAGAGTTGTTATTACCAGCTGAGGTTATTAAGCGACCTATCCCTGTAAATGTTGTGGATTGACTGGGTGTAGGTACATTATTAAAACCAGGGACAGTTGGGTTACCGGTTTGTCCGCGGCTATTGGCACCCCAAACAAAAACTCTACCATCCTCTGATAAAGCAAAAATAGTTAATAAAGCAGTAACAGCTCCAGAACCTGTACACAATTGTATAATCTTATTACCTGATAGTTTAGCTGCAGCATAACCTGCTATCGGGTTAGTGACATCGTTAAGAGGTGTTGCTGTTTCTCCAATTGCATTAACAAAAGTAAAGATAGGGGTAGGTGTTGTTGAAGTTGTACCTATACCCAATTGTCCTGATGAATTTGCTCCTGCTGAATAAACCCGACCGAAAGATGTAACAAGGTAAGTGCAATTATGCTGAGAGTAAACTTTTGATATACCCTCTCCTAACTCTAAGGGTGGAGTAAAGCCAGCAACACGAGGGGTAAAGACTTTTTTATCGGCAAGACCTATACCTAGCTCTCCGCGCTGATTGAGTCCAACAACTCTTAAAGAACCATCATTAAGAATAAAAAAGTTATCTCTACCACCACCTGAGTTTGTGCCTTGCTCTTCAAGTCCTGAAACTTTTACTAGCTCAACACCAGGTATATTAACCTGTGCACGATTTCCTTGAACAATTGTATTTACCCCTGCTCCTATAAAATTAACTGTGCCGATATTGATACCAATCGGGCTACCTTCATCCTCTATAGCTATACCAGTTTCATTGACACTAATATCACAAATAGCATTTTTTAAAGTATCAAAATTACTATTAATTGTAATTAGAGAATTACCTATACACTCAGAACTAGGAATTGTTGTAATTTCAGGGCAGGCCATATTATCTATAGTTTATTTATACGTAAAATCATTAAGAGCAATTGGGATCAAAATAACTTAGTAAACTTTCAAAGTTGCTCCATAGATACTCAATGCTTCTATTAACTACTGCAGAAGTTACAATTTCATTTTGACCAATAACAATTTGCTCTTTAGAATAGGTTGGAGGTTTATAACCTTTGCAGCTAGTTTCATTGAAATATAACGAGCCTCTAAACAGCTCTATATTATCCCACAATCTTTGAAAAGACTTATTATATACCCAGTTTTGAACATATTCATCTTTATGAATGAGTAGATTACTCAAAGGCCAGTATGATACTGGTAACGGCCCTTTAATGCTTTCAAGTTCCATGAGATCAACATATTTCAAAATCTTATCTCCTGAAACTACAAGTGTGTTTCTATATTCATCTTGATAAACATCTTGTATATTTGTAGCACAGGTCTTGTTGTCAATTAAACGACCTGCATAAATACCATTTCTAAAATATCTTGCAACAGTATTACTAAAAACAATATAAATTATCTCTTTATTGTAATTAGAGTTTATCTTTATAGGTTGAGCTTCTTTGCTTACTGTGTCAGTAAATGTATATTCAAATATGAATGTACCTTGCTGATTGTACACTCTAACCCCAGTTTGAGTTAAGCAGTGAAGATTATTCTCAGAATCTGTGGTTATACTAATTGGTGGTGTAGTACGAAGGCTTGAATCAATTATTGTTATAAGCCAAGTACCGGTGTTAGAATAGCCCTTCACACATTTATTACCTGTATCTACAATCCATACATTATCAAAATTATCAATACAGATATCATTAGGTTTAGAGAACCCTTGAGTAGATTTCGAGGTACCAAACCCGCCCCATGAAAGAAAGAGATCAAAAGGCACTGGATCAGTTAGGTTAATATTATAAGATGCTACTCGGTTTAAAGTGCCATCAAGAACAAATAGTTTGTTTTGACTATCAAGGGCAATTCCTCGTATATCTCTAAACGCAAACAAGTCATCAAGTAATAATCTTGAAGCTACAAACGTACCTGAGTAGTCAGAGGATAGTACCTTAACTTCGTTAGTAAGGGCAACATACAGAATATTATTTCTACTAACTATATCCCTATAGGTGCAACTAGAATTAACCGCACAGTTAGCGATTGGATCATAATATGTATTAATTTTTTCTATATTAACATTCCATACTCCCTCTTCACAGGCTGATCCTATTAAGATGCCTCCATCTTGAGTTATACATGGCTCAAAGACCCATTTTTTATTATAAGATCTGTTACTCTTAGTGCTACTCCAAGTTACTGCTGTTCTAGAGTTAGCAGAAGTTCTAGCTGACCATTTCCATGATATACAATACTTGCCTATCTTTTCAGGATTTTGCTCTTGCGGGGTGCAAATATAATCATCCCAAGCACAGCAGCTTGAAAGTCTACCAGTTGCAGTTATTGAAGGGAACTCTGGTGTTACATTTTGAACATCCTCCCAAGTTACTGTATTAAGGTTATTAGTTACAAGACAGTCTAAACTATCCCAAGTGTAAATTGGGCAAGTTGTATCTAATAGAGGAGGTGCTCCTAGCCATCCAAAAAATTCAGCAGGTCTGGTCTCATAACCTCGTCCTCTTGTTTCTAAATATTCTAAATTTTCATAAAACTTAGTAAATACAGAATTTATATTATCCTCGTTTACCCACTCATTAGGAGCTACTTTTGGTACCTCTGGCCATGGTAACTGTAGAGGGGTTTCTGGTGTACGATAGTTTTCTGTATCTATAGTGTCATATTCAGCAACTACTTTGATAATATCAGTAAAGATGGAGGTAACAGGGAACCTTACTTCATCTGGTACAGCACTCGTGTAGTAAACAGTGCTAGTAATTGTCTTATAACCTATATCAGTGTAGGTTGCAGTTACATTGCTGTATAGGGATGTTCCACTTAAAGTTTCTATTTGACTATTATCTAAATTAACTTCAATTCGATCAACAGCATTAAATCCTACTGATATATTTTGAAATTTAACCTGAGTGCCTGTTAGTACATATCTGTTTGAGGTATATACTTTAAAATCACCTCGAGAGTAAATTGAGCAGTTTTTATTATCAGTATAAACATACTCTTTAATTTGCCAATCAAAAGGTTCAGCAGATATAACAGTACTAACAATTTGACTTCCTTGAAGATATATTGGTGTATTATTATTAATACTAGCTGTGTAAGGGTTTGAGCCGTCTTTAGAGTATTGTAATTCAAAAACATAATCAATATTGTTGGATGATATTTGAGTCTCAACTGACCACGAAGGGGTTGAAAGAGACCAGGTCAATGGCCCACCAGTACTTCTATTAGGTGTTCTTTCTGCAGAAAGATTAGTGGAGGCCTCGATGCGCCATTTTTTAGGGTAAGGTCCTGATAAAGCAGAAGTTAAGGTATTAAGAGTTACATCAAAGGGTGCTGCAGTTATTGATGTAACTAAACACTGAGTAGTATACCAAGAGGAAGGCTTACCTGTTAGTGTAGAAGTTATATCAACAAAACTTGCAGTTGTACCAAAAGGGGGTGTAGTTATAGGTGCTGAGAGATGAACAAAGGTAGACCATCTATAAACTAAATCATATAAACCATAACAAAAGTCTAAAGTACTAGCTGTATCTCCGGATAAAGATACCCTTAAAAAGGCTGCATAACTTTTAAGGGAGTCATCAGTTGGTAGAAAGCCGGGGCACTGAGTGAACCCGGAACTAAAAGAAGATGTAGGAGGCACATAACTTACAACCTGTATACCGTTTCGGTATTTAGTGTTACGACTAGCTTGATCTTCTGTATTATAATAGAACGGATAAGGCAGTTCTTCTCCAGTACTATCATCATAATAGTAAAACGGACCAGAGGATAAAATAGTTCCATCTGAAACTACTAACTGTATAGGTATTTTAGGGTAAAAATTGAGTTGAGTAGGTATAGATACATCGTAGTAGCCCGACGGGCTTGGAAGAATTGAGGTTATAGCTGAAGCTTGATAAAACCCTAAATCTGTAGAACCAATAGTCCAATAATATGCTGATGCTCTAGTTCCATTGGCAGAAAGATTAATAGTTTCAGTATGACCTTCTCCGTAAAAGCAGGGGCCAGGGGTTGTTGTATAATCTTGACTAGCTGAAATTGGACCAAATTTAGAGCCCGAACTATTAAAATAATTTTTTGCAAATGCTACAAAGTCTGCTGATAAAAGGGTGTTAACAAAAATAGCTGAAATACTATTTGAATATATATGAGGGGTATACCATTTTTCTCTTACTGTTTCACCTAAAGAATCAAACGTTGAACTAGCAGATACTACAACCTGATAGCTACTAACTCTTGGTATACTTGTATTAAAACTACATAAAGTTGTAAAGATAGTTGATGCAGTTATTGGTAGAGATAAAGTTGGGGTGGTTTGATTGTTGAGATAAAGATGGGCTGTATTATAAAAAAGTGCTCTGGGTACAGATAAGGTACAAATATACGGAGTTGTAGTTCCTGTTTGTAAGTAGTTTAATTGTGCGCCCCAAACATATACTGCATCGTTGGAAGTAGCATCTGAAGAGACAGAATCTGTATCTGTGGTTACCCCAAGATAGAGTTTATCTGTTTGTGTAGATGTTAGAGTAAATGTTGCGCAACATCTTGACCAACCTCTAGCTCCTTCTAGGGTAAAATTACTCTGTCTATAATCTCCCTTTGAGTTTAAAGATATTATATTGTTGGCAGCTTGTCCTTTATAGGTAGTAAAATCTCCACCTGTAAATATGACATCACTTTCTTTAGTTGCCCCAGAAGATAAGAATATAGTATTTACAGAATTATTAAGACCTAATCGGGTATTAAAAGTAGAATCTATATTATTTGTAGTAGTATCTAATCGATATAAACGATAATAAGGAGAACCTACAACATCGGTAAAGTTTCCTCCAACGTATAAGCTTGTTCCGCTTAAGTTTAAAGTTAAGTTGTTTATAAAGTTGCCTGGAACACCGATTGTGTAGGGGGTGATGGTTGTAGTTGTACCATTGCTTGATAGTTTAACTAAATTTCTAGTAGCAGTACTATTATAGTATTCAAAACTACCACCTATATATATACTACCTCCAGAGTCTACTTGTATAGACGTCACTACCCCATTATAGTAGGTTGTACCCGCTTTATAAACATAAACGCCAGGCTTTAACCCTAAAGTTGTATTACTAGCACCCGTCGAAGATGTTCGAACAATATTTTTTGTATTTGTTCTACCGGCCCAGTTTTTAAATGAGCCGCCTATTAAAATATTACCCCCTGGCTCAAGCGCTATAGCTTTTACTCTACCTGTATTTCCTGAATCATCTGTAGAAGCACCTGTACTGACATTAAAAATAGCATTAGCAACTAATGCACCATTAGGATCAATTACAGCAAGTCCGTTACGAGTAGTACTATTATAGGTAGTAAAATCCCCACCTACAAAAATAATATTACGAGTGGTATCTGGTTTAATTATATTTACCGCTGGTGAGTTAATACCTCCAGTAAATTTACTTGATGACGCTAAGTTTCCAGTACCTGTTAAGCATACTATATGGGAAACTGCTGTACCTCTATATGATGTAAAGTTGCCACCTACGTATAAACTATTTCCTGAAACAGCTATTGTATTAACCCCTAGAGGAACTCTGCCGAGAGCATCCCCCCCTGAGAATCCTGAAAGTGTTAGGCCAGAGGTTAGAGGTCCATTACCACTCAGACCTACAGCACAGGCATAACCCACATTTACATCGTTACAGGTTGTAAAATTACCACCTAAAAAGAATCTATCCCCTGATAATACTATAGTGTTGAGTTCACCATTTAACTTTACATTAAAGAGAGGGCTAGTTTCTTCAATAGGTGGTGGGTCATAGGTTTCTATAGATACTGAATCCCAAGACCCGTTATTATAGGCTATTCCGTCCTGTACGTCAAAAACTGCAGAACCTTTATTAAATCCATCAAAATACAAATAACCGCCGCCAGAGGGATAAGCAAAGACTGAGTAGGTATAGGTTTGAGGGGTTAGTGATACTGCGTTTCGAGCTATAAAATGATCTTTGTTAGATACAGACTCCACTTCAAAAGTAATAGTAGGATCTTCAACACTTATACCTAAGGTTTCTCGGCTAATTGTTATTCCGTCTTGAGGTTGAAAATGTAGCCCGCCATTCGTTGTTGAGAGAGTTGACACGGTACTATTACTGACCGTGATTGTGAAAATTGCACTTACACCACCGCCTGTTGTTGTATACCCAGACTGAGGTACTACATAGGTTTGATTAGCGTGTAAAAAGTAATTTGGTAAACCGGCAGTTGTAACATTTGTAATCGTACTAATGGTATTGAAAGGTATACCCGAGCTTGGTATTAAAAGTGTGCCTCCAGTTTTATTATCAGGAGTTACTTTTTGATTAGGTAAACTTGCTGATAGGGATGAGCTTATTGACCAAACATTAGTATTTGCAAATTGTTCACTGGCAGTTAAAAGGTTTGTAAGATTGAGAAAGGAGTCATCAAAAACTACAGACAGCTGTGCATTATAGGTGCCTGTTGCTTGACGATAAAAGATGTTGCTATTATCTGTATTCTCGTAATTTATATACAGAGTTGGTAGGGGTATATCAGGAAAGAGGTCAAATTCTAGTTCATATGTATCTGAGCTACCTATATTTTCTTCAATATCTTCAACCCCGGTTAATAAGGTAACTCCGAGTATTGTACTCTGAGAAGGACCAATATCTATTACACTTTTATAATCATAGGTATCAGTAGTTATACTAAAGATAATAGAACTTAAGCTGGTAACAGCCCCTAAGGTTTCTGCTGTATAAGAGGTTCCTGATGGTAGACGAGCAGTAACAGAAGAAGTATCAAAACTCCATTTAATAGTTTCATTGTTATCAGGTATACCTGGACCGACAACAACAGCAGATAGAGACCTTACTGCAGGTTCATTATTATATCTAACTGCACTTAATGTTATATTACCAAACGCCATTATAGATTATTTAAACGGTTAGTTCAGGTTTTTAAACCCATTCCACAGAAATTAATTCTGAATAAGCAGGTTTAGTGCGTTCAACAGCAGCTTTAACAGAAGCTACGATCATTGCACGGGTGTTTTCATCGGTTATACTAAGTCCGGAAAGCTTAATCTTAAAGAATGCACTTTTTGATCCAGGGGCTTTGTGTTTAAAGAATCGTTCAATTCCTTCAATATATTGAATTTGAGAAGTAGGTATACTCCATATTAGATTCTCTCCTTCAAAATAGCCTTTAACAAACATATTTAAAAAGGAAGGTTTTATTGCATAATCATAAATTCTAATATTATCTATATACCCATTGAATATAAGAGCTTGAGAGTTTAACTCAGTATTTAAATTTGTAAATTTACCAGTAGGTGTGCCTATATACAGGTCATTTTTTCGAAGATAACTAACTGAGTAATTACCCGGGAGTAATATTTCATCTCTTAGTCGGGTATCAACGTATAAAGATAATGTACGATTTTTAAGGGTGCCTGTAATAAGGTGCCAGGTTTCATCTGTTAGATATTGCACTGGGACTGATAGAGTAAAAGTTTTAAGAGGGGTTCCTCGTAAAGGCTTTTGAGCTATTATTTTAAACTGTAGCTGTGGGTTATTGTTGTATAAAACTTTATTAAAAATTCTCTTCCATTCATAACCTGTAAAGTCACCTCTACCGTTAAACTTCATAAAGTTTTTATCTTCTTTTTCTGGTGGAGTTAATACTATATTAGTGCTGTCAGGTATAAAAGAGGATCGAGCTATGTCTCCATCTAAAGTTACCTGATATAGAGTTTTTTCATTACTTCTATATACTAAGCTATACCATTGCTGTTTATTATTGGCTCTATCATACGTGTAGATAAAGCTTACATTGTTTACATCAGGCTGTCTAATACCTAGTTCAAAACTAGTTATAGCAGAAAGAGTAGTTGTATTAATCTTTGTAACGTTGTTATTGCCATAAAATACCCAAACGTTGCTTTCAGGATCTATAGTTATATTTGAGCAATTGGTAAAGTTAGTCTGTTGTACACCATTTACAAATAAATCTCCAGAACTATCTACTACCCACTTCTTACCCCCGTTGTCGTATTTGGTGTCTATACATGGCGGCTCTCTTAAAATGTTACCTGATAGATCATAGGTAAGTATACCACCGAACCCAATACTAGTACTTGTAAGGGATAGATTAACTGAACCACTTGCAAGATACTCCCCACTTAAACCAGTAAATATTAAATTATTAACTGATAAAATTTCATTTAAAGTGTATAAGCTTCCGCCACCAGGTATAAAGATATCAGATATAGCGCTTAAACTATTAACCTGTATTTCAAAAACTGCTCCTACCCCTTGACCTGATGTTGATAACCCGGTTACAGTTGTTGTGTAGGTGCCTGGAGTTATATTTACACCTGTGTTGTAGCTATAATTTATTTCAGTTATAGCACCGTTTGTTTGGTCTACATAAGGAATAGAGCTTACCGCAACAAAAGTTAAATTATTATCAAAGTAATAAAATGCTTCAGTAGTCTGTAAATAACAACCATCAAATTGATCTATAATAAACTGTTTTGGCTCTCCAGAAATAATATATGGTTCACCGCTACTTAAACGAGGTACTGCTAAAACATCCCCTAGGTGGTTAAATTTATAGATGCCTATAGGATTACTTTTATCTAAAACTAAAACCTCATTATCACTATTCATACTAACCTGTATAGGCGAACTTGAACCACTCAACTCTGGAGATATAAAGCTAATGACAGATTGAGTACTTTTATCTGAATAATTTAGCCCCTCTTGATTATAATAGTATAAATGACCGTAGAATGTTTCAGGTATAGCAAAAAATGGGAAATACTTTAAATTATTATAAGAAATGCCATAACCACCATAGTTTAAGTTACCTACTAATTGTGTCGCCAGGGCAGTGCTCCAATTTTTATTTTGTACCCAAAAGTTTATAGTAAATTCATTTGGTAAATTGTAGTTGTCTGAATAAGAGACTTTTGCATCTAAGAAATCGTTATTATCAAAATTAAGAGCATTACGATCGACAACTCCAGGTTCGTTTGTATTTAAAACAAAACTATTTTTAAAATTTGTGATACGAAAATTATTATTATAAATTGTATTATCTATTCCTGAAGCTGACCAGGTTTGTACATTAAGACGTAAATTTGTTGAGAGAGGGCCTGAAAAAGTATTAATAATATTTTCAGCGGCTTTTTCACCATTATGGAAATACTGGTAAAGAACTCCTGATTCAAGGCGGATAGAGGAAGGTAAATCTGCAAAAACAGGGTTATTTTTTTCATATACCCCGTAAGTTAGATCTCCGATTAAAGCATCATTATAAGCTATTTTTCCGGGGTTATAAAAACGATCAAACCATTGAGGGGTTTCTCCGGATAAACTATATAACCAGCTACATAACCATGTACCATTAGGTATATCGGTAGTTGTACCCCAGGGGGTAGTATTACCGTAGTTACCTTGTTTTTTTAAAATTCTATCAGCCATTGCGGGTATTGGGCCCGGTATAGCTCCATCCCCTATTAATTGCCCGGAAGAAAGATACTGGGTCGCAGCATAAAGAGGCACATGAAAAAAAGTAGTACTATCTTTTTTAAACTCTATATCTGTTGTTGAAGCTTCATAACCTAAACAAATTTTATCGTAACCATCCAATTGATTAGTACCGGTAAAAATTCTATGATAGTTTCTTTGATTGAAGTTTGGCATATTAATTTGTTGTTACGATTTGTTCATCATAGCTATTATCTATTTGGGGTGGAGTGCTTGTAGGGGTTAAGCCAGTTTTTAAATTAGCTATATTAATAGTGCCTACTTTATTCTCAATTGCAGGTAGTAGAGGGAAGTCAAACAAAAAGTTAATTTGAGTATCAAACATCTTATTTAAAGAAACATCTTTGTTAAAGACTTGAGAAGGAAAGTCCTGATAGTACGTAATCCATTTATTATTAGGGGTAAAGTTGTAGTTTAAATCTTTATTAGTAACAGCAGATAGTAGATAGTTATTAACTATAACACTATTTAAAATAACCCCTGTCCCTCTCATTGTGCCACAACTACAAAAAGTTAAATATCGGAAACCTACATTAGTATAGGTCTTTAGAGCAAAGCGGTTATTATAATTCTCGCAGTAGAAGTGCTGCCGGTATACTTCGTCATTATCAGTAATTTTATCATTAACTCGAATGGTATAAGGATATGCAGCATCAGTCTGAAGGTATTTTCCACCAACAAGTATTTCTACCTTTAAACTATCAACATCTATAGGGTTAAAGAAAAAGTTTGCCGCCTCAGCGCTTGTAGTGGCAGTTTTTATTATTAGCGCGTTAGCTTCATCATAGATAGCATAAAAGTTCCCTGATAAACCCGGAAAGGTTGGAGTCGATTGGATTTTTAAGGTGAGAGGAATTTCTCCAATTTTTTTAGTGGTTTGTTTTTGAAATATAGAACTAAGATTAACAGCTGTAGTTAATACAAGACATGTATCACGATTTATAGTAAAATCTTGAAAGTTAATAAAACTCTCAACTAATTGTAAATTTAAACCCTCAGTATAACCTACTACTTCGGCTTTCAAATTTTCATTATAGTTATATTGATAATTTAACTTAACTGGTTCTAAGTCTGCTAATGTTCTGTAAACAACTGTTGCCATTATAAATATTTAATAGCAGTTTTAGCATAACCCAGAAACTGTATAATAATCTGTGCCTGAATTACCAAAAGATAGGGTGGTTTGCCCGAATGAGTTTCTAATAGGGTTAGGGGGTATTGTAGGTATTAATGTATATACTCTCTCTGTAGCACTTTGTGTTGCTACAAAGGTTAGATTTTTATCTATTTCAGCAGAGTAAAGATTGCCGTAAGGTGTATTTCTACCCTTTAATATATGAAATTGAGCATTTGTAGTAGATAACAGAACTGGACCAATTGTTAAAGAGCAGGTATCTATACTGTTGGTCGAACTACTATATGCAGAGATAGAAGGATAAAATACAGGGTATGTATCACATTCCCGGGTATATGTATGTAACACATCATAATTTCTAGGATCTTCAGAATCACTAGATAGTAAATTTGTAAAAATGAGATTATTATTTGGTTCATTATAATATCTAGAAACAAGTAATCTCTCTGAGCCATCACCGAAGTCCCAAAGAATTCTATCGACAGGGAAGCTGCCAGGTATAGTTGTTCTAGCTGTGAGGCGCACTAAAAATGGAGCGTAACCTGTTGTTGGTTGAGTAACAGAATAAAGATTAGCTTTGGGCGATATTTCTTGTACTGTACAGACGCTCTGAGTATTAACTTTAGTTTCAGTATTTGTTTGTAGTAGTTGGGTCTGAGGGTCGACCCGTAAATATGTTTCAACTACGGTAAGTGTAGTTTCATAACTACCCGGCATTATATAAACATGAGAAATATCTGTACTACAGGTTAATGTATAAGTATCGTTATTAGTGTTGTAATAGTCATTAAAGTCCCAAATATATTGAGCACTAACGCTCGTAAAACCAACTGTAGTGGTACTTAGTATAGTGTTATTTTTTATAAACACTTTTACTCCGGGTGCATTACCAGTTATGATACCTCCCTGTGGTAAAAGTACAGTGCACAAAAGAGGGGATGCCACACTAAAGGGTGTTCCCCTATCCCAAGAATAGTTACTGGGAACTGAATGCCCGCTAATTACTGTAAAGTTCACTGTCATATTATGATGATACTGTTATATTTAAAGAGTAATAGGTTGGACCAACACTATTAGTAATTGCAAAGGGTACATAGAAGTTTCCTGATGCTGTAGGAGTACCGGTAAATATACCTGAATTATTTGCCGATATCCAAGGATAGGTTGTACTATCAGTTACTGTATATGAGGTCGGGCTGTTAGATGCACTTACTGTATAGTTAAAGGTAACTGAGGTAGTAGCAGTAAGAGATAAAGAGCTAGTTACTGATGGAGGTATTTTTATATTTTCGTTAGTTGAGGTATAAACTGTAATATTTTTTAAAGGGCTGTCGGGTATATTAAGCACTATAAACTCTATAATATCTGTGTTTCCGGCTAGTAGGGTTAGTAAAAATTCGTTTTTAGTTTTGTCATAGCTTAGAACCGGAGGATCAAAAGTGGTATATGAAGATAAGACCGCTCTAAGGGTTGTTATATCTTGATTATTAGGAAAGATTTTTTGAAAGTCTCTTGTAACTAGATCTAGTTTATAGAGTTCGGGGTATAAGCCAAGACTACTAAGCTGATAGCATGTACTTATTATAACTACTTTTTCTTCTGGTAAGAACCAAGTATCTCCAGGTTTTGCAAAATCAGTTGACGCGATTTGTACTAATTCTTCTCCAGAGATCGCTACTATAAAAGAACCATCAATAGTAAAGATATTATAATTTGTTACATCTCCGCCGTCTTGTATTTCCCGTATAAGGTTGGCACTAACCGGAACAGCTAAAGAAATAAACCTAGCATTATCAGTTATACTACTAATATTACCAGTATCGAAGTTATAATCTAAATCTTCTAATATAATTGCAGAGGTAGTTTCTACATACAGAGTATCAAAAAACATATCTATTTTTGTAACCCCTACCCCTGTCAACTGGTTATAAAGATTGAGTGCAGTGTAGGTATCAAAAACAGCACTTAAAGCTTCTTTACCAGGAGATACAAATTGAGTATTTTTACGAACCCAAATTTCGCCAGGTATGAATCTTCTTTCATACGGAGACATGTTATTCACATCCTTATATAAACCATATTGGTTACCAAAAATATCAGTTACCCAATTGTCAAGGACTTTACCGGTTTGTTTTAAGATTTGAGTATCAGACCATGCACTAACATTAACTACCCCTGAAAAATTTTGAGGCTTATTAGCTTCATCTGTCCATGTTGAATCTTCATTACCACCCCATGGTGTCTGACGGCTTGTTGGAAGAACAAGTCCGAGCTGTGTCTTTGGGTTAGTTTCATAGACAGATTGATAAGGTATAAATTTTTGATACTTTTTAGTAACTTGTTTTTTAAGATTGCCTGCTATCGGGCCTGAAGTTACTGGTTCTTTAAGCCATGTGTTATTATCTTCTACTATAGTGTAAGGGGTAAGTTGGTCTTGTTTGGTGAAACCTCTTCCTCCAGCTCTTTTTGTACCGTCTTCGAAATAAGAGGATAGAACGCTCGATGATACCGAGAGTTGAGATGTAAAATCTTTATTTAGATATGTTGAAATGCCTAAATTATTTGGGATAAAGTATCCACCTTTATCGGTAGCACTGTATAGTTTATCTAGTGCTGGAAAGATTGCATAAGCAGGAAAATACCTATTTGTTAAATTATTCCATGGTCGAAGAGGGTCAACAATAAGAGCCAAATCGGCTGTTCCAAATTCAGAAGTAGCTACTACAGATGTAGCTGAAATGCTCCAAACAAAAGGATTAATACTCTTGTAGTAAACTTCAACTGGTTGATTATCAACAACATTAGTTAAGGTTATAGGAGAGATATCTGTAGTAGGTATAGATATAGATTGATTGGTTAGATTATATAATAAGGGTTCAAGATTTGAAGTTGCAGTTGTCACTATCTGTATAGTGCTCCATATATTTTCATTAACTTCAATTTTATAATTGATAGGTTGGATCCAAGTAAACGAGCTTATATATTTTCTATCATACTCAACAAGATTACCTGTACTAATAACTAAATCAGAAAACAGGGGCTGAGTTATAACATTATAATCATCAACGACTCTGAAGCTAGCTCCCCAACTTATAACATCTTTATATGTTGTATTACCTAAAGCCCAGTACGGTTTAACCCCATTTGCATTTGAATTAGGTCTTCCTGTATTATAGTTCCATCCAAAGAGTGGGGTATTAATTACAAAACCAGGTAATTCTTGAGTATAAGAAGAAATAGTAATTTGAGTAGTAGGTAGGTTTAGTTCAACTGCAGAAATTTGAGGTATGCCTGAAAATATATAAAAGCCTGAAGTTGTAGATGTATATACTTGAGTAGGTGATACTTGAGCAGCTGTAATAGCTGTTAATAGCACTGTATAGTTACCTAAGGTTAAGGCTACAAAGTTAAAACTAAAAGTGTTATAAAAATCATATTCAGTACCCTCTGGGTCTATTAATTTCCAAGATGCTGTTACAATATTACCATAATTTACATCCGGGTACTGAGCGTAAGTCTCTGCGTATTCGGGTTGAGTTTTTGCTCCATAAGGGTAAAATACATTGGGGTATGAGACTGTAGTAGTCTGTGGTAATCTGTTAACGTCTTTATCTATAGTTAGGTAGTCGTAAGTGGCCCAAATACTTCCTTGGTTTGTGGCAGTAATTTCTGTAGTTCCTGTATCAACAGAAGAAACAGCACTATACGTAGCTGTAGGCGCTTTTTTATAAAGAATAACATCTCCTGGTCTTAAGACCATAGTTGAAGATGTGTCACTACTGTTCCAGTTACCTTCATTATCTTTAATTGCGTTAACCCATAAAGACTTTCTATTATAAGGGTAACGAGCCACAAAAAATGGAAATGTGTCTGGCTGTTCTAATGTATTATCGGATGCTCGTCTGTAAATATAACTATGACCCTGTCTTAAGAAAAATCTGTTTGATACAGAGGGTACTCCAGAGTACCAACTTCCGTCGCCCCAGCCTATAGAGTTATTAGTTTTATAAAACGCAAAAGCAGAACTACTAGTGTAAGTTGTTCCATTAAAATCTGTCCATGTTGTCAAGTCGACAAACTCATCATTAACCTGTTCTATTATAAAATCAGCAAGACTATTATTATCAGTAAACTCAGCGCTTGGATGTCCAAATGGTGTAAATAAAGTAGCTTTACAGTTACATAGACTAAATTCTTTATATGAGCTTGCTGTTCTTACAAATGTACAATCGGGTTGATGTCTGAGTGTTTTAAAGACATTATTAGCATCAGTAAGATCTTCCCCTTCCCAAATAAAATGTATATACTCTCCAGTTCTAAATATTGCATTTAAGCCAGATTGAGACGTACCAGTGTATTTGCCATATGTGTAGGTCTGTCCTGATAGCCATGCACACTCTGTAGCATCAGTTTCAGCATCTGTATATTTTGCTAATTTATAGATTACATCTGATGCTGTTATACTATTTGAGCTTGTTGCAAAAGGTATATTTAAATCCTGTATCCCTACAGGCTCACAAACAGTTGTAATATCTTTAGGTAAATAAGAAGGGAAAGGCTCTGTATTGCTAATTCTTTGATAAGGCCAAACAATTAAGTTATTTTCTGAACCGATAGGGATATCAGACTTAACCATTTTATATAACCAGGCCTCTTGAGTGTCCCCGTATGCAGCTGGGTCTGTATAGCTTGGAGAGGTAGGGCGAATTCTAATTTTGTCAGCAGTACTATACTTTTCGCTAGGGTAGGCCCCGACCTCTATTAAAGTTGTATCATTTATTTGAATTGAATCTGCCCCAGAAAGAGATATATCAAGGTTCCAATAAGCCTGGTTTACTAACTCTTTTAACTTGCTTTCTAAGTATTGATATTCTGAAGTGTATAGTAGACTAGGTCCAGTCCAATCAATATCATCTGCTGATAAACCAAACCCGGGGAAAGGGTATTTAAATGTAACCTGTTTATTGCCTTCTACGTAAACAGACATTTGTTCAGGAGTTTCTTCGTATTGCTTAAAGCGAAGCCATGCTCCTTCAACCCCTCTTACAGTTTTTACAAAAATAGTGTCAGAGTTAACAATATCGGTTCCCCCTGTTCCTAAAAACTCTATTTTAGCGCTAGTTAAAGGTACCGCTTCTAATCTTGTTGTAGTAGAAATATCTGGTTTGTAAGAACCGTACGGCCAATAGAAAAAATTATTACCTTCATTGATCAAAACATCATAAATGGTTACAGGGGTGCTAAGTAGAGAGGTTGTAGAGCTTTGTAGGTCAGTAAATTTTTGTTCGCCTATATATTTTGTAAAAATATCTTTTGTTAAGGTCAAATTATTAACTATATCCTCTATAGTAACTATTGTGTTTCCTTGCTTGTAAATCCATTCAGTTTCTGTTAAAGGTATATTTTTACTATTTAAATATGCTTCAAGATTTACATCCTCTAAATTATAATAGGCAGAAGCAGGCAGGGATGTACTTTGATCACTGTAGTGGTGATCGTCGTAAAGTTCTTCTATTGTAATAGATATAGTATCTTTAACTGAACTTAGGTCAGGTACATTCGACCAAATGCTTTGAGGTAAGGTTATATCCCCTGGTCTCTTTTTAGTAAAACCAAGTAAAAGCTGTTCTTGTAAATCTTGTATAAGACCTTTATTAGAACCAATTTGATTATACTTTATTTTAGACTTTTTAACTTCTTCGCGAAGCTGTAAGTAGTAAATTGCTATACTTTTTAGCTTTCGAGCAAAATATGGTATAGCTATTAATAATTCTTTCTCGCTATTAAAATCTATGTTATTATACCAGTCTTCAACATCCTTACTGTTGAAAAAGAGTTGTAACTGTTTTAGAAGACCTAAATAGGTTAGTCTTAATTGAGCATCATAATCTATAGTTTCTTTTTGTTTATCAGCATACCACTCTGTTAAATAGGTGTTGTATTGATTATATTCCTGGCCTGGTATTATACCAACATATGCTTGATACCACTCCTTAAAAGACAAGGGAGATGCATTATCTAAGACAGTTGATGTCTTGGATGTAGGCTGGGCATAGGTATTATACTGCTGATTATTTGTAGCCACGGTAGGTTATCATTATTATTTAACTATAATATATTTGGTTAACAAATAGTTAAATACTTTTTCTATTCCCTCTGTTTCACCGTACCAGTTATTTGAGGTTGATAGGCTAGGGTTAAGGGTTGTATTAGGATTAGACCAGTCTATAATATTTTCAATAAAAGTACTTGAATATACAGGTGTGTATTCAAAAAATAGATAACTATTCAAAAAAGGTGATACCAAACCAGTACCGCTCATAGAGGATAGAGGGTAAACTGATTGACCGGAGAGAGGTACAGTTGATTGAGTGGATAGTAACGGTACAGTAAAGAGGCTATATTCATTACTAAATTTATTTAAAATGTATATTTTAGCACCGGCTGTTACTAGGGCTGTTTGGGTATTAAGCTGTTGACCCACACTTTCAGATGAAAGTGGTATAGGGGATTGTATACCCCATAATTTTGTTTTGGGTACTGATGCTATATCTAAATATTTTTTAATATCTGCTGGTAAGGTTAGACCGTAGTTTATAAAAGATGTGTCAGTTTCTTGAGCAAAGGATAAAAGCTGATCTATATTACAAGTATCAATATCCCCAGTATTGTATACAAAGTTTGCTATACGCTCATAAACGGTTTGACCTAAATCCTCAGTAGAGCTTAATAAACTATTACCTACAACAGCCCCTAAAAACGTATCAAAAAATTGGGTATTTTGACTTAATATTTCTGGTAAAGCTAAAGATTTTAAATGACTTGCTGTATCAAAGTTTTCATTTATACGAAAAATTTGTGAAGGATTTTCGAATTTTAATATTGAAAAAGGTGTAGAGGTCCCTGTTAGAGGTATAGCTGAGACACTACTAGGGCTATAAAACTTTTGGTACCACTTATTACCAGTCCAGTCTCCAATAGCTTGCGCAGCTCTAAAAGGCTCATCAAAATTTGAAACTGAAGGTATTATAGAAACTCCTTTAACATTTGCAATAGTAGAAGAGGCTAGGAAAGTAAATGTTTTATTATTAAAGGCGTTAATGGTCCAGACCCGATTGTATATGTCAATAGCAATACCCCCTAGTTCTCTTCTTTGCAAGATTGGGTAAGCACTTAGTTGTACGGGTACAAAGGTATTACTAACAGCAGAAAGCACCCACGTAGATAAAGTGCCTGTTGTAGAGTAATAACCTATATTTTCTATACCATATGTAAACCAGACATTACTACCTCGATCGATAGCTATATTGCTAGGTCTAGTGAACCCGGACACTGTAGATATTAATGTACCAGTGGAACTATACAACTGCAAAGACCCACCACTAAGAGTATTACTATAACTATTACAAACCCAAACATTGTTATTTTTGTTAATACCTAAATCTATTGGTTCGCTATTTATCGGTAAGCTTATTTGATATATAGAAGATCCTGTAGTGTTGTATTTAACTAATAAGCTACATAGAGGGTTTGCATAAGTTACCCAAACATTATTTGTCTTATCGGTTTCAACAGCAAATGGTTTTAATAAGAAATCCCCACTAAGTGTATTATACAGGTTTATACCAGTTGGAGATAAAGTTTGTAGATAGTTAAGATTAATATCAAATTTTAAAACTGAAACTGCATTGTATAGACATACGTAAATATTTAAATTACTATCAAGAGATATATCAGTTGGAGTATAATTTCCAGATGCACTTGGGTGAATGGCTAAAGCAGACAAATAAAATGTACTTAAAAGTGTGCCCTCAGTATCAAATTTGTAAATGCGATCGAGTTCAGTATCTGTAGCAATTAAATTATAATTTGTAGGGTCTACAGCCATTCCATATATACCTGAAAAACTAGATATACTGTAGTTATAAGTAGTGGTAGAATCTATTTTTGGTACATTTATTTGAGTAACATGTCCTTCATATAACCCATCTCGATCTTTGTAACTGTTTATAACCTTACATGTGTCAGAATAGTAACCTAATAATATTTTATTAATTGAGTCTTGTTCAGGATTAGATACCCATACATTAACATTAGCTCCTTCTCCGGCCGGGAAAGGAAAGTCAGTTGTAGTATCAGGGGTATAAAACGCTACAGTACTAGCCTGTATAACTGTAGTATTAACAGTAGAAGTTGGGGTTAAGGTAGTGAATAAAAACCCACCTGTCTTAGAATTATTTTCATCAGTGGCCTTAAAGTAAAGGGGAGATTCATCTACGATAAAGTTTTGAGTATTAGATAAGGTGACATTAATGCTACTAATACTACCATTCAAATTAGAATCAGGATAAGAAAATAAAACATCTGATATAACATCGTTTCGTTTATTATGACAAGTTATAAGAAAGGGTATTTTAACTCCTTCCCATTTTTGTGGAAATATATCGGTAAGATAGTTTTCAGTTATCTTTAGGAAGTTAGGTCTTAAATCGTTAACTAGCCAGGTAGTAGCAGCTATTGTATTTTTATTATTTGCATAGCCTGGATAAGGGTAAACGTTACTATCTTTAGGATATGAAAATCCTGAAGTTTCCATAGTTGCTGTAATAACAATAGGGCAATTACTTTCAGGGTTACCTGTACTTGAACCGTCTACGTAATAAAACTCTGTTTCACCTGTCAGACCTACTATACTATTATTAAAATAAACAGGTAACGTATTAACAGATAGCGAGGTAACAAAGTTAAATTCATTATCAGTAAATCTCCATGTTGGAGTTAAAAATTTCCAGTGCTCAGGTACAAATTGGTATGGGGTTGATTGGGAATTCGCAGCAAATAAATTTAAGAAAATTGGTTGGTCTATTTGAGCTGTGCTTATTTTGACTTGAAAAGGGGTGTTTGGAAAGCTTCCAGGGTTTGCATAGTTACTAGGCAAACTAGTAAATTCTACAGAATCTCGCAAATAGTAATCAACTGATACATTACTTGTAAATGTACTAATACTACCAATTAAATCTGTAGCCGTTAAACATATAGCGTATACACCTGGGTAGTTATAAACTTTAGTTAATTCGGTAACATCATATACAAAAGAACCGTCTCCTAGATCCCAGGTACGATGTACAATACTATTACTACTTGTTGTTAAGTCAGCAAAGGTAAAAATAGAGCCGTTAACATAACCCGGATTTGGTGTAACAGGGTTTAATGTAACAGAGAAATTAGCGGTTACCATATTTGTTTATGTTTAATATTCTAAGGACATAGTGGTATTAATAGACGAATTAACAAAAATTCTACTTTCAATATTGTTTATGTCGAAGAAGAAAGGTATTTCAAAATATTTCATTGAAACACTATTTTGAGTTACTTGTTTGTCGTTGTCTGGATAAAGAGGGTTCCAGACAAAGAAGGATAAACCTTGTACAAACTCGTTGTTATCATTTTCATTTGCAGTTACAAAAGACTCAACACCGTCTATATCTAGTATTTGTTGGGTGAGAGTTCTTAGATCAAGAGTTTGACCAAGTTTTAAATTTTGTTTATTAAAATAATTCTTAAAAACGTTAGCTGTATCTGAAGCAATAGCACGATCGTCCCGACGGGAATTACCTTGTTTAGTAACAATTATAACTCCAAAAGAGTCATCAGTAATAGTTAAAGGAGAGGTTAGATCATTCTTAACACCAAAAACAACTGCTTTGTAGCATGGATCTAAAAATGTTGTTTCTGTAGTAGTCATTTTAATCTGAGATACTGTTGAATTTATTAATTCTTTTTGAGCTGGTAAAATATAATCTTGAGTTTCTGCTTTTGGGACTACTATCAAATAAACATTATTAAAGTTACAACTATCAGAATATAGGACCTGGTTAAAGAGAGCTCTTTCTGTGTTAGTAGGATCTGTAAGACCTATATCATAAAAATATTTTAAATACCCAGAAACATAATCAGCATTATTAACAGCCTTAATATCAGAAAAAAGATATGCAAAATTTGTCTTTATAAATGTTACATAATCTGATAAGGTAACTAAACGATACTGGCTCTTATAAGTAGAGGGAGCATTTTGGCGAATTTCATCTGGAGTCTCTTTACTTTGAAACGTTGTTGAGGCTGATGAATTAGCAAATATAAAAAAGTTAGTTTCCGATGAGCTTACATAACGATTATTGTTTAGATTGATGTTGTTTAATATTTGATTATATTGAACTGAGGTGTAAAGAAGTAAAGATGTATTATTAATTGTATTAGCTCCAACTTCTCCTGCAGGCCCTTTGCTAACAAGATAATAAACAGCTACTTGGTCACCAGGCTGTAATTGTTTGCCATTAATGTTATTACCAAATTTAATTTCATAACGGTTATTGCTATTCAGTCTAATTTCATATTTCTCAGCAAACCCATCTTCTAAATATAAATTTGTTGTTCTTGTATACTGTCTCCAAACACCAGTAAGGAAAGACTTAACATAAACATTGACGTTGAAATGATCAACAACCTCATTACGAATATCTAATAAGAGTGCCTCATTACTTTCTCCAGTAGCTGTATAAACTGGATATTCATTAAAAAGGCCCTGGAAGAGTAATTTTTGTTGAGCTAACTCATTCAGACTTTCAGTAATAGTATTTTGAGTTTTAGCAAATGTAATATCCTCATTAAAGGAATATGGTATGTTGTTAAGAAGTAGATAAGAGTAGCGAGGTATAGTATAAAATCCTTGGCTGAAGGTATTTGCTGAGCATGAAAAATTTAAAGTAGCTGTTTGATCCCCTATTGGTGAATAGTCTATAATTTTTACTATTCTATTAATATTTTCTAATAATTGGGCTTCAGTAAACATCGATTCTGTAGCTGTTTTATTGAGATAATAAATTAACGTGTTATAGGAATAAGAAACAATATCTATAATAGATGCTAAGTTGGAACCAATAGAATTTTGATCAGTAAAAGTGCCTTCCTCATTAAGACGATTAATAATAAGCTGTCTTAAGGATAAAGCATCAAAAGCTACATACCCGTCTTTAGGTATATCATAGTTATTTGTTGAAGTTGAATTTGCCATAGTTATTTGTTTCTAGAGTTAGGTACGAAAATAAAAGATTGTTTTTTTGTATCGAGTAGAAAATCTGTTCGGTCTATTAAATTTAAAGCAGGTACTTCGATAGTAATATTTAGAAAATACTGACTACCATCTGGGTCTACAGTAATATTAACATTACGAGCTATTACTCGAGGCTCATAAACTTTAATACTTTGAAGTACTCTTTCGCCTAAAACTCTAGCATTTAGATCTGTTATTGGTGAAAATAGAAATTGGTACAAATCTAAACCATATTCAGGAAACAAAAATCTCTGACCAGGTAAGGTATTAAATAGGTTTTGTAGAGAGTTTTGAATAGCAGCTAAATTAGTTGAAACCTTAATATCTGCACCACGCACAGCTGTCGTATAGCCAGGTTCAATTGTTTGTTTTTGCTGTAAATCAAGAGCAAGATCCTTATACAAATAACCTTTATCAGTATATGTATTTGCAAGGGTTTCAAGCTCTTTAAATCTTATTGCCATTTTACACTATTATTTAGAGCAAGAGTTGCATAAATAATATCAGAATAACTATGGAAACAAAATTTGATGTATTATACGAAAATGTCTTAGAGCGATATCAACAGGGCGGTTTTCTTATTGGAGACCGAGTTCGCTTTAAAAAGAACGTTCTTTCCATGGAGTTCTTTAAGGGCAAAGGTCAGAACTTCATCGATATTGTTAGAGCTTGTATGGATCCAAGTTTTGACCTTAACTTGAGAGTTTCTGCTCTTAAATCTATTTATCCAACAACCTCTCAGAACTATCGCGGAGGAACAGAGTCTCCTGATGCTATCTTTGCAGATGTTATTATTGAATACGCCCCTGGCCTCTATCGTAATCCTATGACGGTGCCTATTGAAGCTTTTGAAATTCAAGACGATGGTATCAATAGAGGTCCAATTCCTGATTCATTAAAGCGTAAATCTAAAATTAATATTAAACCTGAAGAAGTAGAAGCTGAACAATCAGCTGATTTTGATATTAACCTGCAAAATAAGAATGTACAATTACCTGGCGGTACAAAGTGGGATGATAAAAAACCAGGTGCAGGTAACTCGCCAAAAAGAAAATACTAAGTAGATTAACTAGTATTTTAGGGTAGAATGGCTTAAGTTATTTCTACACATTCTTTGTCAAATTTATGATTACAAACTATACCTCTGATTTATTACCCGAAAAGTTTTTACAAAAATATATCAATAAAGAGGTTCCATGGGGCTTTAATGGATTAGGTTATATTGTTTACAAGAGGACTTACGCAAGAAAAATAGAAGGTACAGACCAAACTGAAGAATGGTGGCAGACTGTTGCTCGGTGTATTAATGGTGCACAAGAAATTGGAGCAGACTATACATCACAAGAAGCTCAAAGACTGTATGATTTGGTTTATAACCTTAAGTGTAATTTTGCTGGTAGAATGCTTTGGCAGCTTGGTACTGAGACAGTTAAGAAGTTTGGTGCTAACTCTTTACTCAACTGCTGGTACTGCAGTATTAATGATCCTAAAACGTTTCTCTTTATCTTTGAGAACCTAATGCTTGGTGGTGGGGTAGGGTTCTCTATTCGTAGAGAGGATATTCACGAACTGCCTAAGATTAAGAAAGGTGTTGTTGTAGAGCATCAATGTATAAAGGATGCTGACTTTATTGTACCTGATTCTCGTTCAGGTTGGGTAGAGTTACTTCGAAAGGTTTTAGATGCTTATTATGTAAATGGTAAGTCTTTCTCTTTTTCAACGATCCTTGTAAGAGGTGCAGGGGAAAGAATAGCCGGCTTTGGAGGTACAGCTTCTGGTCCGGGTATCCTTATTGAAGGTATTGAGAAGATTTCTAAAATCTTTCAATCAAGAGAAGGTAAAAAACTACGTTCTACAGACGTTCTTGATATCTGCAACATTATTGGTTCAGTTGTAGTAGCAGGTAATGTTCGTCGTTCGGCTCAAATTGCTCTAGGTGACCCGGATGATTATCTCTATCTCCGTGCTAAGAACTGGTCGTTTGGCAATATACCTAACTGGAGAGCGATGTCAAATAATACTATCTATGCAGATGACTTCTCACATATTTCAAGTGAGATTTGGACTAACGGTTATATTATAGATAAGGAGACTGGGTTTGCTAAAGGAGAACCTTACGGGTTCTTTAATCTTCCCTTGTCTCAGAAGTTTGGCCGTCTTAAAGACGGCCAAATGAAGTCATCTAAGCTATATCCTACTAATGAGGATAACGTACAGGGTACTAATCCTTGTGCTGAGATTTCTTTAAACTCTTACGAATGTTGTAACTTGTCTGAGTTATATCTTAATAATATTTCTTCTGCAGAAGAGTTAGTAGATTGCGCTACACTTCTTTATAAGACACAAAAAGCAACAGCTGCTATGCCCTTTATTCATGATGAGACTAATAAGATCGTTCATAAGAATATGCGTTTAGGTCTCGGTGTTACCGGCATCTGTCAGTGTTCAGATGAAAAGATTGGATGGCTGGACAAGGGTTATGAAGCACTTCGTAAATTTGATAAGGAGTGGTCAAAGACTAAAGGTTACCCAGAGTCAATTAAACTTACAACCGTTAAGCCATCAGGCACTCTTTCATTACTAGCTGGTTCGACACCAGGGGTACATCCTGCTTATTCACCATTTTATATCCGTAGAGTAAGAATGGGTTCAGGAGATAGACTTGTTAGTATCTGCCGAGAACTTGGGTACCATGTTGAGTACGTTCGAGGCTTTGATGGTAAAGACGATCATACAACTGTTGTTATAGAGTTTCCTTGTAATGCCGGAGAAAGCTGTGTTGTTGCTAAATCAATGACTGCAGTTCAGCAGCTTGATATCGTTAAGAAGCTTCAAACGTATTGGTCAGATAATGCTGTTTCAGTTACTGTTTATTACAGACAAGAGGAGCTGGAAGAAATTAAAGCCTGGCTCGAATATAACTATGAGACATCTATTAAGTCAGTTTCATTCTTGCTTCATAGCGAGCATGGATTTGCACAAGCCCCTTACGAAGAGATCTCTGAAGAAGACTATAAGAGGTTATCTGAAAAAGTAAAACCAATTATCACGATTAATATCGGACAGGGGGAGATCGAAAGTATGGAATGTGAAGGCGGGGCTTGTCCGGTTAAGTAAGATTACCTAAAAATTACAACTGATATATCTGCTCTTTCAGCAAGGGTGCCCCCTTGTGCATTTCCAGTATAAACTTGAACTGAGCTAACTTGTCTATTTGTCGTTGATGTTGATTCTGCGGCTGTACTTGCATCAAGATTACCTGAAGTAGCAATAGCTGCATAATATGTATCTGGCATATTTACTGTAAAATATACAGTGTAATTTCCACCTGCGGTCCTATAAACAGAAGAAACATTTCCTGAACCTCTAATAATCTGGTTAGCACCATTACCCCCTGTGCCATTAAAATTTACCCAAGCCCGAGCTCCAAAAATAGGTGCGTTACCCGTCTGACCACCGTCTTGTAACCTTGCAAGGGGTACTGTAGATAAAGCAGTGATTCTTGTATTTGCTGAAGCTATTTGTGTACTAGCAGTACTAGAAACTGCTGCTGTATAAGATGCTAAATAGTTTGTATTAGCATTAATAATACCTACTGAGTCTCCGATACAATCATTAACATCAATTGCATAAGGCCCTAAAACAGTGGGCCAAGTTGTTGGTGTAAAAGTACTAGCCATATCAATTATTTATCTTCTTTTTCTTCTATAACAATATCTTCTATAACTTCTATAGCAGGTTGTTCTTCTATATTATTTAAAAGCTGTTTAAAGATCTCTTCTCTACTAGCAACTAAATTAACAGTGTTGTTAGTTATGTTATTTCCTGGCAATGAATTAGCTATAGCCTTTTTGCCTTCAATATCCATTATTTTAATTTCTTTGTCAGTTTTAGCCTTCTTATTTTGTAAATTAATTCTATTAAGAGCTTCAATGGCTTTGGTAGTAGAAGAGATGAGTTCAGAGAGAGCTGCAATTTCGTCTGGGTTTTGACCCTGTACGACGAAGTCTTTTAGATCCTGAACAGCTCCAAGCCCTGCATCAACTAAATTACCAGTTTTTTGTAAGATATAATCATTAATATTGTCTTCATTTATATTAGTGGGTGTACCTCTTGGTACTGATCTAACAGTAGAAGGTTGCGGGAACGAAAAAGAAGATAGTTCGTCCAATAAAGTATCTATATCTGACATCATTGATAATTAAGCCTGTAGTTGCTTTTGTTAAACTTTATACTATTATAACCAAATGGAAACAATCATTAACACAATTAAAGGAACTTATATTGTTCCTGCAAATAAACTCGATCAACTTCTTCAATGGCTTGAGAGTAATGCCGTTAGACCTGGTGCGACCCCTATTGGAGAAATTAAAGAAGGTAATTATACTGGTCGTCAGCTAATCAATGAATAGTTCCTATACATATACAATACCTAATATGACAGGTATTAAATTTCTTAAGACTCATCCTGATGCTGTTTTACCTGAACGGAACCACAAAGATTCTTTTACAGGAGACTCTGGTTATGATGTAACTGCCGTTGAAGATACAGTTATTCCTGCTAGAGGGGCTATTGTTGTACCTGTTGGTTTAAAGTTAGCGTATCTTCCTCCTGGTATTTGGATTAGGATAGAGTCTCGTTCTGGTTTACAGTTTAAACATGGGCTCCAGGCTTTTGGAGGCATTATAGATAACTCGTACAGAGGGGATATGGGTATTCGTATGCTTAATCATTCCGATAACGACTATACTGTAAAGAAGGGGGATAGAGTAGCTCAATTAGTTCTTTACCCTCTAGTAACTACTGAGACTAGCTGGTCTGAGACTGTTCATGAGACTGAACGAGGAGAAAAAGGCTTTGGTTCTTCGGGAAAATAGTATATACTACTTACATGTTTCAGAATCTATTTGTTGAAAAATACCGACCGAAGACTCTTGCGGATATTGTTCTTACTAACGAGGAACGGTTATACTTTGAGTCCTTAAAGTCTAAAGAAGAGATTCCTAACTTACTCTTTGCGGGTAACCCCGGAACAGGTAAAACTACTCTTAGTAAAATTATTGCTAATGATATCCTAGATTGTCAGTATCTTTATATTAACGCTTCTGATGAAAATGGTATCGATACAATTCGTTCTAAAGTTATCGGGTTTGCTTCTACGAAGTCCATAGATGGTAAGTTAAAGCTTGTACTCTTCGATGAATGTGATGCTCTTACTTTAGACTCTCAAAAGGCTCTTCGTAATGTTATTGAAGAGTATTCTGAGAATACTAGGTTTATCTTTACCTGTAACTATCTCTTTAAGATTATTCCTGCTCTGCAATCTCGGTGTCAGATCTTTAATCTAACACCACCTCTTGATGGGGTGTTGAATAGAGTAGTATCTATACTTAAAAATGAGGGAATCACTGTTCCGGATACCGAGAAACAAAGGCTAGTAGAGCTAGTTCGCTCTGGTTATCCTGACTTGCGGCGTATTATTAATGATATTCAAAAGTTCTCATTTACAGGGACTTTGGTCATTAAGGATAACCAGGCCAAGGGTATTGCTAGTAAAGTAGTAGAGAAGATTAAAGGTAAAGCATCTCCTCAAGAACTTAGAAAGTATGTTATTGAGAGAGAGCAAGAATTCTCTGGGGACTATTTGCAGCTCTTAAGAGAGATGTTTGAAGTGTTATTTGAAACTGACACTAATGCTAATAGTCTCTTAGTAGTATCAGAGGGGATGTACAAGGATGCAATTGTAATTGATAAAGAGATTAACTGGTTTAGTACCTGCTTAAAGCTTTATAGTTAACGTCCACAACAACGTTTTGGAGGCTGGGTTGACGGACTCTGGGCAGGAGGTGCCTGGTTTCTTAAAAACATATTAGCCTCATTTAAAGCATCCTGATGTAAGGATCTCTTTTGAGTTCTATAGAGAAGTATATTACTATCTTTGTTATAAACTTCTCCTACAAATTTATTGTCTTCAGTTATAACGCTTACGAAAAAATTGCTCATATAAAGACTTATTAAATAGCTTATAGGGTTCCAGGTAAATTTAATTCAGCCTCTTGAAAGCGATGTATTTTTATAGCCGTTATATCGTTAAAGTAAATTTCTGATTCAAAAATGTGTTTAACGTTTATAACAAACCATTGACCGTAAAACTTGTCTTCAAAATCACCGTCCTCAACGCCTTCTGTTTTATCAATTGCAATAAATCGACCAGGCTCTCTAAAAGAGAGGCCAAGGGTTCTAAAGTTAATAGCAGCGTTTTGAAATAGTCCGTAATAAAGTAATCTATGTAGACCAGTTTTTTGTCTTATTACGGGGTTATCTCCTGCTAAGGAAAATCGAGGATTTACATTTTTGTTTTCTCTATCTTTGTCTAAGTTAATTAAAAAAAGTTTTTCTAGATCTGCATTACTATCTTTGTAAACATTTTTGATATATTTTTCAGACATAAACTCTCGGGCCGTTGTAACAGAGTTATTATTAAATTCTATATTAAAAGTTCTCTCTTTAAAGTTAAACGAGTAAACAGGGGTATTAACAAATTCAGTAGTATTAGTAAGAGCAGATATATCAACAAAACGGTAATTAGAGATAACACTATATTTTAACGATTTAAAATCTACTGTGCTACTATCGGTATTGCTAATAGGTCCTCGTAAGGTTTTAGTAGGTTTACTATTAGTTTTACCATAGGCTTGTAAAAAGAAATGCTCGTTTTGATATGGCCCTGGTGTCGTTGATCCGGAGCCAGCTTTTTGAAAAATAGATGACATAGACTGTAGGGTTAACTGCCCGACATCATATTCATCTGGACCTCTTTCTTTTTTAAGTAAGCTTATATCATGTAGTTTTGTATCTGGTATACCTCCTCGTGGGGTGGTAGCTTTTGAAGGTATTGAATAACTATCTGCACTTGCATGGTTTTTAAAAACATACATTAAGCTTTCAAACGCTGTAGAGTCAGCAGGGGTTGTATAAAACATCTCACTAGACCCATCTTCCCATTCACTGTCTTTTATTGGTTCATAGTTAAAATTGAGAACAGGGTCTACGTAAGTAGTATTGGTATAGTTTTCTTGAGTACTATTAGTCCCTAGAGATAAATTTATTATTTCTCGAATAATTTGACCAGTAGGCAAGACTCCTGGGTTATCGTAAACTCCTTCTTGTATATCTCTCTCTATATTTGAAAATGGAGATAGTGCAGATGAATACTCTAATTTATTAGTTAACATCTTTTGGTACCAAGAATCCCAGAAATATAACTTTAAACATTTAATAGAAGAAGAGGCCTGGCCTTGAGCTCCAGGGGGGAGATCAATATCTTCAACATCATATATTGAGAAAAGAGAAGATATAGACCAATGAACAGGATCAGTTATAATGGTTGCATTAGGCAAGTCTTGATTATCGTTTAATAATGGTTTAATACGCACTCTTAATAAATCATAACCATCATTACGAGGTGAATAAAACGGTCTTAAATCGTTATCAGAATTTACACCAGTTTTTGCTGTTCTATCATTACCAGTAGCTAGATTAGTTATGCCAGATCCAGATTCAGGGTTATAAAAAAAAGTTAAAGAGCCCCGAGTTACCCAATCTGCTAATGTGTCCTCTATACTTAGATTGACAATAGAGTTAGGGTTAATGGGGTACTTATTTGCATCTGTCTCCCCAAAGCCAGAATCAAGGTAAATTTCAAATTCATGATCTATTTGATTAAATTTTGTTTTAAAATTAGCTTTATCGTAAATGCCTGAAATTAACATATTATTTTTGAGTTTTTATCTCATTTAAAATTAATGAAACGTACTGAGTTTTAAGTATTTTAAATTGAACTCCGGGTTGAGGCTGCACTGTAGGGTCCTGTATATTATTAACACTAGTAATTACCCACCATAGGTTTGGAGTATCATATGCTTTATAGGATACGTATGGCCAAGTATCCCCATAAACAGCACTATAGTTATCATAATAACCTACTGGTAAGTTAGCTGGTATCGCTACAGTTTGTAACAAATTATAAAAATATCTATCATCTTCGTCTTGATAGATGTTGAAAATATTTGCATAATTTTCGTTACGCAACTTGGGTAATACTTTTATACTATTTTGATACATAATTATCTACCTGTTATAAACTATTAAAAGCGCTTACTACAAAATCTCTACCTGCATTAGCTCTTTCATTTAAGAAATTAAGAGCCGCTGCCCCTCCATTAAGAAAAGCCCGACTTGTAACATCAATGGCAGCGTTAATTGCTTGAGGTATTGCCTGTTCGTCGGTTATGTTTCCTGAACTTCTTGCAGCGTTTTTAAGATTGTTAATAGTTATATCTTTTTGTTTTTGTTTAATAGATTGAAAAAGATTTTGACTGGGCATTACTAAATCTTGCAAGGTTATATTCACCTCATAAACGTCTGGCACTATGGTGGGTCCTCCACTCTTGTCAAGAAGAGTTCTCATATTACCTCTATTATATATTGTTAAGTTGGTAACACTTGCTGCATAACTATAGTGTTGACCGGGTATTAATATTTCATAATAGACTGGAGGTATACCTGTGATAAAATCTCTTTTAGCAAAAAGATTCTGATTGACCAACTGCCAGCATAAATCTCTATTTTTTATCCAGTCACTAGGCCCTACAGTATTAAAGAGAGGAAATTTTATTTCTATAGTACGAAATTCATGGCTTGACCATAATTTAGGGCGGTCCATTATACCGATCTTAGGGTAGGCTGCAGCCATGGCAAGGCCAGCGGTAGTAGCTGCTCCTTCAATTATTCTGCCAACATTTCTAGCACCTTCATCCCCAAAAAGGAGTCCGCCAATACCTTCAGCAAATTTTTTACCTTGTTCTAGTCCATCAAGAGATTGCCATGAGGGTGTATTTATCTGAAAATTAATATCAGAAAAATAAGGAAAAGAATAAACATTACGCGTAGCATTTCTTGGAAATAGTTTTTCATAAGGAGCTAAAACATTAGTATTACTTGCAACAGCATCTGCAACAGCTGTACCATAATAGCTAATTTGCTGTTGTATGGTGGACTCATCAACTGCAAACTCAACTAAATTAACGTACGGTACTTCATTAAGTAAATCTTGATTTTTAGATAAAGTCCAGGGATATTCTTTTACAACATCATAAACAAGACCTTGATTTCTCTTAAGATAGGTAGCTGATTTTCCAAAAAGCTCTTTATCATCATCATAGTGACCAGAGCCAGTAGATGGTGTTGTGTTTGGAGATGCCATATAAATACTTATAACCTCAGGCTAAGTTAAACTGTCTACGTACACTACGAATAGCATCTATATTAGAAGCAGCTATTTGAGAGGCAGAAGAGGTTTGAGATTGCTGGTTATTAACTACTGCAACGTTTGGTGTTGAGTTGGATGGTTGAGTTTTAAGGGTACCTGCTAAAGCAAAAATGGCGTCACTAAGACGTGAAATTTTATTACTAGTAGTATTAGTGTTACTAGCAATATCATCAAGGGTTTTAGAATAATCTCTTGGTTCGGGTATATCAATTTGAGGAATTTCAGGCGATGGGACAGGTGCAACCATAGGCTGTTCTTCTTCTGGAGCCATGGTACTACCTATAGCAGCTCCTCCAGCTTCCCCAGCCATGCTTCCTAGAATACCTCCTGCAATGCCTCCAATTACTGTACCTACCCCTGGAAGTAATAAAGTGCCCAGCGCAGCCCCTCCTGCAGCTCCAGCTAATGCTCCACCAGCCCCTCCAATTGCTCCTCCTTTAGCTTGATAGGCTTCTTTTTGTGTTATTTCTCCTTTTTCTTCTTGTTCAGATACACCAGAAAGATCAGAGGCAAGCATACCTGCTGTTAGTACTGTTCCTAAAATGGGTATACCTCGAGCAAGGCCGCGGCCTGCTCCCTTAAGCGCACCTGTACCTGCAGCTTTAGTGGCTCCTTTTACGGCTGGAGATGTAGTTGTTGTAGGAAGAGCCGGCT
>Ga0181355_1000043_pt1 | contig 40524 bp, 42 predicted proteins | sample Fa13VDMM15DN_FD_130099 | JGI IMG/M metagenome (GOLD analysis project Ga0181355, IMG submission 130099) | Freshwater viral communities from Lake Michigan, USA - Fa13.VD.MM15.D.N | ecosystem: Environmental > Aquatic > Freshwater > Lake | place: USA: Michigan | collected 2013-09-23 | reverse complement strand
TTTTCAAGGCGCGCAACTCATGCCAGACCTGCCGGTTCTGGAGAAAGCACTCCTGAAGATGCGCCGCGAGAGTCTTGTCGATCTCGTGCATCTTTTTAGTGAGTTCATTTTGATCCATAAAACACCTTCCCGCTGCCTTGGCGCGTCAGTTGTCAGAGGAGGGAAGGCTTTCGGCTGCGGCGGCAGTCATAACAGGGTCGCCCTGCGCCCGGATCGTGGCGATCAGGTCGGCAACCTCGGCGTAAGGTGCGGCGCTCAACAGCTTCAGCACGTAGTTGACCTGTGCGGCGTTGAGCGTGAGGGGGATTTGGATGGCGTCGAGTGGTGGCATGTGATCCTCTTACGGTACGACTTCGGTGATGGTGATGGAGGAGGCGGCCACGCCGCCAAAAGCGCGCCCCGACGCAAATCCGTTGAACGTAGTCGTTCCTGCCGCGCCCAAACCAGCACGCACCCTAAAGGTAGTTGCCGAGGTCGTGCCGCTGGTCATCTTGTGGGTCAGAGGAATAGTTGTTGCCGCGTTTGCATTGGATGTCTGTGTGTAGACAGAGGCCAGAGCGTTGGCCGTGGCGTCCTGAAATAGCGCAACCGATATATTTTGCTGCCCAGCGACACTACCAGCCCCAAAGAAAACGACGGAGACAATCAGAACGCTCGTTGCGCTCTTGGGCGTAATCGCCAGCGTCATGTACTCGTTGCCCTCTGTAATCTGAGGGATCGTGTCGTCGGGAGGAATTTGTGTGGTCCCCGTAGCAACCGCGCCGGTCTGATAGTTGACGATCTGCAACACCTGACCCTGCAAGGTCGGCAAGGTCGTCGTCGTGACGGCACTGCCGCCGCTGTTGCCGTCTACGGTGGTGCTCATGGCACGACCTCGGTGATGGTGATGGAGGAGGCGTAGGTCCCTCCAAAGCGGCCAGCGCCCGCCTGCCCATTCAGGGAGGTGGTGCCGCCCGTGTTATTTCCCGCCCGGAACTTGAAGGTGGTGGCTGAAGTGGTGCTTGCCACCATCGTGTGTTTCAGGGTCAGTATGGTGATGCCGTTGTCATTGGATGAGAAGGCAGCCGTTGTTGCGATGGCATTGGCAGTGCTGTCCTGAAACAGCGCGCCAATCATCGTGTAGACTGCGCCGGGATTGCAACTGAAGATTGCCACGACTTCTATCACGAGGATGTTTGTCGCGCTGCGCGGCGTGATGGCTTGCGAGAAATACTGATCGCCTTCGGTGTTCTGTGGAATCGTGTTGTCGTAGGGGATCAACGTGGTCCCGGTCGCCAACGCCCCCGACTGCGTGTAGAGGCTCTGCAACACCGTCCCGCTCGACACCGTCGTCCGCGCCGTGCCCGTCTCCGCAGGCAGCGTGATCGTGTTCGACCCGGCAATAGCAGGCTGCGTCAGCAGGATGGTCCCGCTGGTCGAGCCGTTGAAGTTGACGCCGCTGCCGGTTACTTGCGTGGTCATCGTGCTTCCTCGCTAGGCGGGCTTCGGATAGTCGGCCTTGACCTTGTCGATAGCGGCCTTCATGGCGGCCTGCTCCTGCCCGCCCTTCCAGATGGCATCCAACTGGTCGCCCACGGGCGGGTACGCCACGCGGCGAAGCTCGCGGTAGGCGACCTTGTACTCGGCGGCTTCCAGCACGGCGATCTCCGTGGCGACCAGACCCATGTCGAGCGTGACGGGCTTCTCGCTCGCGTCGAACGCCTCGATGGGATCGTTGTAGACGATCTTGGCGACGGTCGGGTGCGTGTTGCGGATGGCCTGATCGGTGTGCTTGTTCATGTGATGATCCTTATGGGACGACTTCGGTGATGGTGATGGAGGAGGCCATGACTGTCCCAAATATTCTGCCGCCCCCTGTTCCATTGAACGTGGCCGTGCCTGCTAAATTGGAGCCTGCCCGAAACTTAAATGTCGTGCTGCTCGTAGTGCCGCTAGTCATGTAGTGAGTAAGCACCACGGCGATCATCGCTCCAATAGTGTTGCCTTGATACATAGGCCGAGCGGCGAGCGCGTTAGCGGTCGAGTCCTGAAAAAGCGCCCCCACATTCGTGGAGGCAGCGTTACTGTTGGTGATACAGGCCGATACTTCGATAAGTAGCTTGCTGGTGGCGGACCTCGGTGTGATAGCCAAGGTCATGTACTCGTTTCCTTCAGTATTCTGAGGAATAGTGTCGTCAACCGGCATAATTGTAGTCCCCGTCGCAACCGCTCCCGTCTGGTAATTGACGATCTGCAACACCGTGCCGGTCGATACCGTCGAGCGCAGCGTCCCCGTCTCGGCGGGGATTGTGATCGTGTTCGATCCGGCGATAGCCGTGGGGACGAGGGCAATCGTGCCGCTCGTTGCGCCCTGAAGATTGATTGTGCTCATACGACGGCCCAACTGCTGCCAGAGGAAACGGTTACGGTGATGCCGCTGTTCACCGTGACCGGACCCGCCGACAGGGCGTTATAGCCAGACGCGATGGTGTAGTCGGCGGCGACCGTCTGCTTGTTCACGAACATGCCGTTCTCGGCGGTCGCTACGGAGGCCGACAGGACGCGGCTGAAGTAGCCGTCGCGTGGCCGCGTCGCGCCGCTCTTGCCGATGTCGTAAAGATTATCGGTGAACAGGATGTCGCCCACCATGGTCCCGCCCGCCAGCGGCAGGTAGGCCGCAAGCTGCGCGGTCGTGGCGAGCGTGCCGCTGGTCGGTAGCGTGACCGAAGTCGCGCCCGTCAGTGTCATGCCAAGCGAATAAGCGCCTGTAATCGTAATGGTGGATGCCGCGTTGTTGGCGATGCCCGTCCCGCCGTTGGCTGGCCCAAGCGTGCCCGCCAGTACAATCGCTCCCGTGGTAACGCCTGACGGCGTGAGGCCCGTCGTGCCCGCCGAGAAGCTCGTCACGCCGCCCGTGCTGGTCGCCCAAGTCGGGACGCCGCCCGCGACGGTCAGCACTTGACCTGTCGAGCCGATAGTCAGCTTGGACACCGTATTAAGCGCACTGGCGTAGAGCGTGTCGCCGGTCGCATAAGTAGACTGCGCCGTGCCGCCGTTGGCTGCGGGCAAAGTACCCGTCACGCCCGTCGTCAGCGGCAGGCCGGTGGCGTTCGTCAGCAGTGCTGCCGATGGCGTGCCGAGGTCGGGCGTCACCAGTACTGGACTGTTCGACAAGACGACCGCGACCGTGCCCGTCGAAGACGTGACGCCCGTGCCGCCGTTGTCTACGGCAAGTGTACCGGCGAGGGTGATAGCCCCGGTCGTGACGCCGGACGGCGTGAGGCCGGTCGTACCGGCGGAAAAGCTCGTCACGCCGCCCGTGCTGGCGGCCCATGACGGAAGCCCCGCCGTTAAAGTCAGGACATAGCCGTTGGTTCCCGCCGTCAGCTTCGACAGTGTATTGAGAGCCGATGCGTAAACAATGTCTCCAGCGGCGTAGGTCGAAAAGCCCGTGCCGCCGTTGGCCGAGACGAGCGTGCCTGCCAGCGTAATTGCGCCCGCCGTCCCGGTGCTGGGCGTGAAGCCGGTCGTGCCAGCACTGAAAGTCGAGACGCTAGTGCCTGCGGGCGTGCTCCATGTGCCGTCGCCGCACCAGAACGTGGAGGCGGACGCAGACGTACCGCCATTCAAGTTCGTGACCGGCAGATTACCTGTGACGCCCGTCGTCAAGGGTAAGCCGGTCGCGTTCGTAAGAGTGCCGCTGCTGGGCGTGCCCAGCACGCCGCCATTGACGACAAAGGAACCGGCAGAACCGACGTTGACACCGAGTGCCGTCGCAACGCCCGTGCCTAGGTTTGCAGTCGACAGCAAAGTGCCGGATATTGGGAAGGTGACATTGGTCGCCGCTGTAAAAGTGAGCGCCGAAGTGTACGCGCCAACAGTCTGCAACGTGCTGTTGTCTGCCAAAGTAAGGGTGGCCGTCGTGGCCGGGGCCGTCACGACAACCTTGTTGATACTCGCGGCTGTCAGCGCGGCCAGCGTCGTGGCACCCGCCACAGCAAACGTAGTGCCAACGGTAAGACTGCCTGATATTGCAAAGTTTCCCGAAGCCGTCGGGCTGACAAGCATTGGGTTGGTAAGCGTCGGAGAGTCAGAGAACACCAACGAGCCTGTGCCCGAAGTCGGGTAGGGCGCTCCAAACGCATTGGCAAGCCGGATGGGGGTCCCCCCTCGCCGGACGAGGGTCACATATTCGGTCACCGCGTGCCTCCGAACTTCTTATTGAACAGGCCCATCAGGTCGGCACCCGTCTCATACTGGTTCATGTAGGGGTTTGCCCGGAATATCTCAGGTCCGAAGATCGACTTCAATGGGGCCGACTGGTTGGCGATCAGCTTGGGGCCGCCGCCGTAGCCGAAGTGGTGAAGCGCGTAGAGGTTCTGCGATGTCACGGGGATGCCGAGTTCCTTCAGGATGCCGACGCTCTTGGCCGTGTAGTACTCGGTCGCCTGCCGGTTCATGCCGGGGTCGAGGATGCCGTCGGGGGAGAGGCCGAGGTGCGGCGCTTCCTTGACGATCCCAGCGTAGGTGGCGGGCAGAAGCCCGCCGAGGCCGGAGGCGTTGGTGCCGCCCGCGGTGTTGACCGCATTCGGGTTGTTGCTCGACTCGACGCCGTAGAGCGAACGGAAGTAGCCCTCCGGCACGCCCGCGACGCTGGCGTTGGGATCGTAGTCGCCCGTATCAGGCCCAGACATCGGGGACATCGCGGGGCCGCGCACCGGAGCGCCGGAGCCTGCCATGCCTTGGAAGTAGCCGTTGCGGGCGACGCCAGACGTGTCAAGCGCGCCGGGACGCATCGCCTCGATCCGCTTCAGAATGTCTGCCAACTGGCTGCTGTTTCCGGCGGCGGGCTTGAACGCCTTCTCCACTCCGGCGAGCGCCGCGTCGTTGGAGTACGACTCGATGGACGGAAGCTCAGGCGTCTTCGGCATCTTCGCTTCGAGGAAGGGGAGCGCCTTCGGACGCTGCGGCAGGCGTGCCTTCCCCGGCTCGGGGAAGGCGTCGGGCAGCGCGTAGGCGTCGAGGAGCGAGGCCATCAGCGGCCCCTCATGCGGAGGTAGCCGCCGCGTGCGCGCTGCTCTTCAGGGGGGAGGCTGTCGCCCTCCATGCGGTAGACCTGCCGCGCCATCGGCGAGAAGGCACCACGACCCACCTCTTTGATGGGCGTAGAAATCTGACTCGGCAATTTGTCGACCAGCCGACCGGGTGCTCCAGCCGCCTTGCCTGCGCCGTAGTACAATTCGCCCATGAGGCGAGGCGACGATGCCAACAGTCCGGGGACGGCGGCTACAAGTGCCCAAGGGTTCGCCATCATTGCTGCCGCAGTCAGTCCAGAAGCCCCACCCAGTCCCGCTCCTGTGACGGCACCCGCAATGCCTCGCGGCATTGTCGCTTCGAGCGCCCCGCCAGCGAGGCGGGGGCGAAGGGAGACGTTACCCTCGTCTTCCAGACGCTTGAGCAACTGGGTGCGGGCACCCTGCTGGCTCGCGGCATCATTCCGCATCGTCGTCTGGAGCTTACTCATAGCGGAGTACAGGGAACTCTTGTCCCCCAGATTGAATGCCTTCTCCATTTCCCAGACGCTGTCCGACATCTTGGAGTAGTTCTTCATTGCCGTGGCGTAGCCGGGGACCTGCTTCGTGATTTCGCCGGAGACAGAATTAGCCATAGCCGTCACGGCGCGCTGGACTTGCGGTTGGACGCCGTCGGGGTAAATCGCGCGAATGCGCTGCTTCAACGCATCAAATCCGTCGGCGGTGTGTTCAAGCGGATTGAACTTCCACTTATTGATGACCTCGCCAATCTCCTGCATCTTGTTCCACTCGGCGTCACCAACCTTGCGCGTCCCGGCATTTGACTTCATGGAGTCGAGGACGTCGTGCCACTTCTGCTCAATAGGAGCGAAGTTAAGTGTGGTGGGGTCCTTTGCCCACCCGTGTGTGGGATCATTGCGTCGAGCATTGTAGTCGGCCATGCCCTTCGCTTTGATGTTCTTCATGCCTTGTGTGGCGTCGGAGACCAAGTCCTCCAGAGGGACGCCGTGGCGCATGGCAGTAGTCAGGTCTTCGGCCTGCTTGCCCCCCACATATCCGGCCTTGGCTGCGTCACGAAGAGCGCCTTCTCCCACACCCGTCGTCTTGCCGATGATGCCCGTCACCGCAGGCTCCACGCCGCGCTTGAGAACTGCACCCGCTGCCGACACCGGATCGGACGCCTTCGCGGCGAACCGTCCGACCTTGTCCACCGCCCCCGCGACCTTGCCGGGGAGTGTGGTCGCCTTCGTGGCCGTGCCTGCGCCGCCCGTGAACGGAGTCGTCAGGTCCATCAGGAACGAGACGGGGTTCTCGGCGACGGTGCGCTTGAAGTTCTCCCAGCCGCCGTACTTCTGGGCGTACTCCTGCATCATCGCGTTCTTCGGCTCGTTGATCCAATCGAGCGCGGGCTTGACCTTGGCCTGCATTTCTTCCGGCAGGTACGGGATGACGGAGTTCAGGATCGGAGAAAGCGGGTTTGCCGTAAGTGCAAGTCGGCCTAGCGACGATGCTGTGTCTTGGGGGTGCTGCACCATGTGGCTGACACCCTCGACCATATTCTTGGCTTCGGTGAGCGCCGAGGCAGGGAGATTGCTGATGGCTGTCAGAGGAACGTCAGCGGCGTCGTACTCCTTAAGAGCTTTCGGCGCAGAAGGCGTCGGCGCAGACGCGGCAGAGCGCGACGCGAGAAGCTGCATAATAAACGCATGCTCTTCTGGCGTCGGCGTGCTCCCGGCGATCTCTACCGGAAGGTCCAGCCCTTCTACCTTAAGCGGGGGCATGCGCTACGGACCTTTCTTTTGGCGGTACATGCCGTTATCAATGTACCAGTCAGAAGGAAGTGGAGACGCAGCACTGCCACCGCCGGGGGCTGGGGCCTGTTGCGTATTGGCTGCGGGCGGTCCTACAGTCGACTGCGGCTTCCCGGCTTTCTCACGCAGAATGTTACGGGAGATTTCAAGCTGACGCTCGTAGCGTCGGAGAGCATTTGCGAAGTCTTCGGGACTTTGATAACGCGAAGAAGCCACCGCGCCCTTGATCTTGGTAAGGGACTCCATTTCGGTAATTTGGCCTGCTCCACGGAGTTCTTCATAGACCGCTCCGAACACTTCTCCCATGAGCTTGTCGTAGTTGGCTTCCCAACGCCGCTTGGGCGTCCCCGGCAAACCCGGAACGGTCGCCCACAGCTTGCCGACCGCATCCTTCATGCCGTCCTTGTCGTTAAGGAGCATGTTGATGGTCTCCTTACCTTCAGTGACCACCGCCTCGAACTTCGGCAGGGACTGCGTCACCTTGCCGGTGTCCTCGCCAATGGCCTTGCCCCTCGCAGCCTCCCGCGCCCGGATAAGATAAAGATCATCAATCGTAGCCCCCGGAAACTTCTTCCGAAGGTCTGCCAGTTCTTTTTGGTTGGCCGTCTTTTGTGCGCGTAGGTCTGCCATCTCTTTTTTGTAGTCGTCAACAGTCTTACCTACGTTCTTCGGGTCTTTTACCCACTCGTCGAAAACCAAAAGTTCTGCCGGTCGCTTGCTCCCACCTGCCGCAGTCTTGATCTGCGCCGTCTCGATGGCCTGCTGGCCCTTCTCCTGCTGGAGTTGCTGCGCCTTCAGAAGCGCGGCGCGATCCTTCAGCGGCTCCTGCTCAAAGCTCGACCGCTTGAGAGTCAGATCGGCCATGCCACGGTTGAACTCGTCGTCACGCATGCGCTGATTGCCGATGCCGCCCGCGAGACCGGACAACGCATTGCCGAACTCCTCGCCGAAGTTGCCGCTCTTCGTCGGCTTGAAGAAGCCCGCCGCCATCTGGAGCAGCGGCAGGTTCATCTGCCCCGGACCTTCGCCCGTGTGGCCCGCACGCAGAGCAGCCGCCGTCTCGTCGAGAATGCGCTTGGCGTTCTCGACCTCGGCCTGCCGCTTGCTCATCACGTCTTCGTAGTCGAGCGCGAACTTCTCGCCGCGTGTCTTGTACTCACTGCGGTACTTCTCGGCGAGTTCAGGATTTCGGACGCCCGGATCGCCGCCCAGCGTGTAGGCGAGCGCAGTGGGGACGACTGCTGAGTCGGGGACTTCATCGGCCACGGGTCTGGCTCCCGGCAAAGTAGCCGCCACGCTTCATGGCGGGCATGGGGGGACGCGGCGGACCACCCATCGGCGGACCTCCGGCAGGCGGAGCCATCGGCATGATCGGCGGCATCTTCGGTGGTGGACGACCGGAGAAGGCCCCGTGCGGTGCCTTCTCCTGCTCCGCCGCGCGGCGGCGCGACAGCGCGCCCTGCTGGGACCGCTTCGTGTTCTGGCTCATCGCCTTCACGACAGGCGCGTGTCCGCCCGTGGCGAACTTCTTGGCCTTCTTCTTCGAGAAGTGGCCGCCGCGCTTGCTGTAGATGCCCCCCGGCATATTAGCGGCTTGCTGTGCGATAGAACCGGCACCGGGTGTGCCTTGGCCGATAGTGTAACCGCCCGACTGCCCACCGCCACCGAACAGGTTGCCGAGGCCGCCTAGAACGTTGCCGCCAGCACTCGTTCCATCCTTACCCGGTGTGGCCAGTGAGCCGACAGTCGCCAACGTCCCGAGGATCGAACCGAACGGCGACGTCGAGCCGGTGTTGGCTGAGGTCCCGGTTGACGTGGACGATGCGGTCTGCGTCGTCGGTATCTGGAGACCCGACTGCGCGTCGCGCATGAAGTTGACCATCTGGTAGGGCCACTGGATGCCCGCCTGACGCTGCTGCTCCGCGTAGTCCAACTGCTGTTGCTGGAGACCCTGCTGCTGCTGGCCGACGTTGACCTGCGCGCCCGCGTTGGTGAGGCCGAGGCCACTGGCAATCTGCGCGGCGTTCATGCCCGACTGCGCCAAGTTGAGGCCCTGCTGTGACCCAGTGTTGGCGAGGCCGCCTGCCGTCGTGGCAAGGTTGCCGTACTGGTTCATCGTCTGATTGGCGAGGTTGCCCTGCGTCTGGCCGAGGCTGGCGAGACGGTTCTGGTCGGCGTTGAACTGCTGGTTCAGGTTGTTGTAGTTGTTCGACGTCGCGGTCATCGCGTTGCCGTAGGCAGTGTTGCCGAAGTCGCGAAGCGTGCGGCTCAGTTGGTTGTTGTAGTTCTTCCGCCCAAGCTGACCGCCCGACGTGACGAACTGATCCATCACGCCGGGGAGCGTCCGCTCCATCAAGTTCTGGGTGGCAAGCTGGTTGCCGTAGCCGACGGCACCCGAAAGGAACGGATTGGTGTACTGGCTCGCGGCCCCCGGCCACGTCTGGCTGGCGGCCTGCATCCACGGCTGCGCGGCCTGATAGCCACCCGGCTGCATGGCCGCAGCGCCCAGCGCAGGCGCACCGGCATTCCACGCATTCGGCGTCTGGGCCGCCGTGTTAAGGCCTGCCATCGCCATGTTCTGCGCGGGCATGTAGTTCGCGCTGTTGCCCATGATGTTGCCCCAGCCAGTCTGCATGGCCGGGGTTGCGGGCGCGTATCGGTTCTGCGGGGAAGGACCGGGCTGGAACGGCTGCGCGCCAAGGTCCTTCGCCGTCGTCAGGATGTTGTTGACGTAGTCGTTGTACTGCGGCGTGTAGTTCGTCGAGCTATTCGAGTTGGTCGACGTGGATTGGTTTCCGCCGCTGCTGCCTTGGAAGAGTCCGCTTAAAAAACCCATCAGACCATCCTCAACATGGTGACGGGGCCTTCAGCCCAGCCACAACGCTCAAACACCCTCTTCCACCCTCGCCGACCTACAGCGACGACCGCCTTACAGTCTTCGGACTTTGCAATGGCCACCAGCTTTCTTTCAAATTGCGCGAACCACTCCGACATGCGGCTGCCGCCGAGGATGACCGCGTTGAGGAGCCTGCCCCGGCCCGAGGTCACGACTCCGGTGACGAAGGCGGCGACCAGCGAGGTGCGGTCGCAGATCAGCCAGAGGGCAGTGTTGCCCTTGTCTACGTCCGCGCGAAGACTTGCCATCGTGTCCCACGAGTCAGAACGCTTGATGGCGCGCTCGAACAGCGGTGCCACCTCCGGCCACACGACGGCGATGTGCTCCGGCTTCACCGGGTCGATGCCGAAGGTCGTGCTCACGACTTGCCTCGCGTCTTGCCGCGCATGTAGGCCTCTGGGCTTTTCGCGTCGGGCGAGAACTTGCCCTTCGCCAGCGCCTTGCCCTTCTGGCGGCGGATGCCGCTTCGCATCTGTTCGAGCTTGCGTGCTCCCGCCTCGTTCGAGCCGTTGCCCAGCATCGAGACTGACTCGGCGTCGACCACGAACTCACCGGGGGACAGCTTCGCATCGACGTGGTCGCTGCGACCGTCGCCCTGCCCATCCTCGGAGACGTAGCTGCCACGGGCGTAGTCGTGCCGCATCGGCATGCCCATCATCAGGTCGGCAGGGTAGCCGCCGCGCATCATGCGGAGGTAGCCGCCGTTGGCGAAGGCGCGGGGCTGTCCGCCGTTCTGTTGCATCTGCTTGACGTAGTTCACGAGGTCCATCGCCATCTGGGGCGTCAGGCCGCCCGCAGGCACACCCGCCCCCGGCTGCTGGGGGTAGGGTGGGAGACCCGCGCCGCTGGTGCCGCCCCGTGGCGGCAGCGGTATACCTCTCGGAGGCATGTAGGGCGGCGGTGGGGGCTGTTGGGGCATCGGCGGCATCATGCCGTTCATCGGAAGCTGGACAGGCGAGCCGAGACCCCCCGGACCCATGTTCATTCCCCGCCCCGGCATGCCCGGGCCTTGGAATGGCGCATTACCCGCCGTCTGCTGGGGCATCGGCGCGGGGGGCAAACGCATGCCGTTCGTCCACGTTTCCGGCGGGGGTGCGAAGCTCTGCGACGTGACCGGGGGCGGCAGCGGCTGCGCGGACTGCGTGATGATGCGGTTGATCAGGCCCGCCGCCGACGAGAGGCTCATTCCCTGCGGGGAGGCCTGCTGGGAGGCCTGCGGGCTAGGTGGCTCAGGGGGCGGCGTGGGGTCGGGGAGCGGCTCCGAGGTGATCCCGTTGCTGGGTTGGCGCGCACCTATCAGGCGGCCCAAAAAGCCGCCCCCCGGACCACCGAAGGACCGGGGATTGTCAGCGAACTCCCGCTCGAACTGCCTCGCGGCGTTTGCGTCGGTACCCTCGCCGTTGTTTGAGAAATAACCAGCCATAGTCGTGGGCTCCCGTAATGGGCTCATCCCCGCGCCGATCCGCCTGTGTGAGGGGACCTCCGTGCTGGTAGAGCCGGATTTTAGCACACTCAGGGGCCTTAGCCAGCCCCCGTTAGACGTTTACCGTAAACTTCAAGGCCCGCGCCCAAGCGTCCCAAGTATCGAACAGGTCGTGGCGGGGCGCGTCGGGGACCGCCCCCGTGACAAAGTCCGCAAAGACACGCCAGTCGGTCTCGGGCGCGACTTGGTTCCGCAGGTCGGCGTTGTAGCCGACGACCGTGTCGGCCCAGTCCTGCCACTGGAGACCCTTGGGGTCAGGGACGACGGTCAAGGCCACGGCTAGTCCTCTCTCCGACCATCCGACGGCTGAAAGTGGATCATTGGGGAACCACAGACGTAGTTGCCCCCGGCCACGTTGCTCTCGACTTTGAACTTGGTCAGACGCCCGGTCTTCTTGAATTTGACCAACTGCTCGTTGGCGGTCGGGTTCGCCGGGATCACGATGGCGTCGCTGACCTGCTCCGTCGCCCGCGCGTTGGCGCGCGAGGTGACATAAAAGTTGAGGTCTCCGACCTGATCGTAGTCGGGTTCGAGGAGGCTGTAGGAGATCGCCTTGTCGTCACCAAGCTGGCCGAGTTGCTGCGGCTCGACGATGCTGAACTCCGACGTCTCGAAGTACGACCTAATGGCAAGACTTGTGGAGCGCGGCCCGCTTACTTCATCGACACCTGTCTCGTGGCTCCAAAACGAGTACTTACCCGTGTCGTCGCCAACGACAACCCCCGTCATAAATGGGGCAGGGCATGTGATGTTGTAGGCCCCGGCGGCGCGGCCCTCATTAGGCAACGCCGTGTCGTACCAGTAGTTCTTCTCGTAGTTGTAGATTACCGCGTGCGAGCACTCGGTCGCGTTGCCGAACGGGAAACACCACCAGATTTCATTAAAAGCCGGGACTTTGTAGGCAAACGACTTGTTGCGATACGTCAGATTGATGTTGTCCACAAACCAACGCTTGTTGAACTCGTTGGGGATGTCCCGCACGACGCCGTTAAACATCAAGAACCCGGCCATCGTCGCCCAGTAGTAGATGCCGTTGTGCTCGATGATGCAGTTCTGGCCCATCAGAGAACCCGACGTTGTGAGCGTCGTCATGTTCCAGAACGTCGGAGTCCCGACATACTGTGCAAGGATCACCGCGTCGATGGCCCAGAATATGCCCGCGGGGGTGGACGAACCACGGATTGGCAGGCCCTTCAGGATTTTGGTGGGAACGGGGCGCGACTCACCGCTGCCAGAGCCAGTAAAGTCAAAGGAGTTGACAGGGCTGGACCACTTGATGAGACCGTCGTGCCCGTAAACGAACACTGACGTTCCGATGGCGCACAGGCCACCCGACGTAAAGATGGGGGTGCTTACGTCACAGGAGCCACCTGACACCCACGCATTAGTGAAGGTAGACCCAACAAGATCGAACGTCGTAGGAGAAATATAGGTGACCGTCCACGTCCCGTTCGCCTCGACTGTTCCCACAGTCCCGGTGATCACGGCATTGTCGCCTGTTGCCAAGGCCCCCACCGAGGCCACCGTGACGCGGATCAGGCCCGCGCCGTTGTTTGCCATTCCGGTTGCAATCAATGTGAAAAGGCTGCCTGCATCCAATATGGGGTCGAGTGCCGTGTTAAGCGTGACGTCGCCGTAGTAGCAGGGAAGCTCCGCCGTCGAGGTGAGGTTCAGCAGGGAGGGTGTCGCCGCCGCGATGATCGCCGTTGACGTGTCTCCCGCGTAGTAGAGCGAGTCGGCCTGCCACAAGTTCAAGGCGGAGGGAGCATATCCCGCCGGAGTGCGGTCAGAGATGCCGCTGGAGAGGTCGGTGTTGTCGTCGACATAGAACCTTTGAAAGGAGGTAGTCGAGCCGACGTGGATGTTACAGACGCCGTCGTTTGCAAACAGGTGTATGCAGCGCGCGATGCCGTCGATGTAGCGTTCCGTCTCCACGTAGCCGCCCATCTTGCGCGGGCGGTCCTGATAGAACCGCGCCCACAGCATGTCGGAGTAGGTGTTCCGCGCCAATTGCGTCCCGTCGCGGCGAAGTCCCGGTTGAGACAGCACCAGTTGGGTCTTGGGTGTGGGGAAGTTCTGGTCGGCCACTACAAATCACGTTCAAAGAGAAACACTAACATTGCACTCACCAAGGCAACGGCAAAACAACAAGAGCCAATTGAGCGGCGATAGTTTCCTGCATGTAAGCCGTCTGTTCTGGGGTCCAGCTACCTGTCACCCATCCCGCAACCTGCTCTTCGGTCAAGTCGACGTAAGGGGTAAATGGGGCAGGCGGAACGTACAACAAGATAGTTTCTCCTCCGCAATAATAGTTGTTGACCCCGTTGGTTCCGCCGTAGGTCCAGACGACACGAATCACGACATCCACCTGCCCCTCGTATTGTGGGGCACAGGCCATGCTGGTGACACTTAAAACATAGGCAATAGTCATAACTGCCCCCGCTAAGTTTTGATGATGTAGTTTAGAACGATGGTGGGCTGCACAATGTTAGCCGCCGTGCCGGAGCCAGTGCTTGACGTAACTGTCGTCGTGTACCCGGTAGACTGCATGGCATTACCACCACCCGACACACCTGCGCCCCCGTTATAGGAATTTTGAAGCGCCCCGACATTTGGATCAGCCGGGATGGGGTGTGTATGCGCCACCATCTCGGCGGTCGTCTGGACGTGAGACTGTTCGCCACCGACGGCGGCCAAGGTCGCGGCTCCCGTAATGCCGCCAGTAGGTCCGCTGCCCAGTCGCCCCGCGCCACCATCGACACCGGCCACGACGCGGCCTCGCAGGTCGGGCACGTTAAAGTTTAACCCGGCCCCACCGTAGGTGTAGCCGATGACGGCAAAGAGGGCAGGCTGGGCGGCGGTAGCATACGAAGTCGCGTCACACAGAACCCAACTTGAAGGCGCGGCTGATCCGCCATAGGGAATAATTGCCCCTGTGGGGACAGCCACAATTGCGGCAACCGCCGCCTCAACGTAGGCCGTGCTCGCCGCTAAGGTAGAGTTATTAGAGGGAGCCTGCGTGCCGACTACGGGACTCGAAAGTGTCGGACCTGTAGCGAACACCGCAAGTCCGGTACCAGTCTCGTCGGTCATTTGCCCGCGCAGCGTGGCAGACGAGAACGCCGTGACCTGCGTAAGCGGGATGGCAATGTTTCCGTCGGCAGCGTTCGTGATGCGCCCCTGCGCGTCGACAGTAATGCCGACGGTCATATTGAGCGCGCCGCCGTAGGTGCCGGGAGTCACCGCCGTGTTGGCCAGCGCGACAGTGCCGGTGGTCGTGATCGGGCCGCCCGTGAGGCCGGTGCCCGTCGCCACGCTGGTGACGGTGCCAGACGTGGCCGTGAATGCGATCCTCATGTTCGCACCATCCGACCGGAGGATTGAAAAGGCCCCCTGCGTAACGACGACGCCCGCGTCTAATGCTCCGGCGCGAAAGGTAACAGTATAGGCACCCGTCGTGTTGTTGTAGACAAACCAGTACCCGGCACCGACGCCGTAGTCGACTATCTGGTTGCCAGTAAGCGCGCCTGTGAAATTCTGTATTTGCGCTTCTGTCTGCACGGCAGAGAGTGTGACGGTGCTGGGGCCACCGGCAATGCCGATGGACTGCGCGGTGACGGTAGACGTGACGGCACGACCGTATCCAACGGTGCTGAACTGAACCCCATCGCAGAAGACAATGCAGCTTTCATCCGGCTGAAGAACCTTTGTCGCTGCGTCGTCAATGGTCTCGGCCCCCGCCGGATTCAGAGTCAAAGTCCCTGTTCCTGCATTGATAACGTAGGCGAACCACCCGCTTCCCAACGTGGCGGCGGCGGCAAACGCCCACACCACAGAGCCGCCGCTGCTTCGGACAACGCTTGCGGTGTCGTTCACCCCAAACGTGTAGTTTCCCGTCAAGGCAGTTGTCGGGAGGTTCTGGTTGAGGAGAGTCGTGACGGCAGCGAGGCCGTAGCCCGCCAACGACGCCGCGCTGGCCGAAGACGTCCCGGTGCCGAACTGCACCGACTCCCACGTTCCCGCATCCGTCGAGTTGTCGGTTAGGTAGAAGTACCACGACTCCCCAGACGCGACGGTGCCCAGCGTGTTGCCCGCGTAGTCATGCACCGAGAAGAGGTTGGCACCCGTGTTGCGGATCAGAACATCCTGACCGACGCTGACAAGAGACGCCTTTGGAAAAGCAACGGAGAGCGCCGCTACGCTGGCAACGACGTCGAGCTTCGCCGCCATGACGTCGCTGCCGTCGAGCGCCTCAAAACTCCAGACAAGATTGAGATCGACCGCGGTCGTGTACGCGGCATACGACAACATCGTCGGGTTGATCGTCTGGCCGCCGAAGACGCTCGTGTAGCTGCTCATGTCTATGCTCCAGTCCGCAGCAGGGCGCGGTCGACGACCTTCTGCAATTCCTGTCCGTTGATGTTGGCGAACTGCTCGTCGCGCATCGACTTCCACAGAGGCATGCGCGAGTCGTTACGCAGGAACGGTTCCATCGCAGTCAGGCACTCGTACAGGAGAAGGAAGGGCGTGAACTGAGTCAGGTAGTTTTGCTGGTTGGCCGAACTTAAAAGGTCAGGCAGGCGGTACACCGTTGCCTCAAAGGGGTAATTGTTGTCGGGCGTCGGCGCAATGATCCAGTGGTTGAAGTCGTAGTCGGAGTACCACTGCGGCTGCCCGTAGCTCGTATCGTCCGGTGCAACAATGCGGAGGTACTCATAGGAACGCACACGCAACGTGACGCGCGTGTTATTACTGGTGCCCGTGCCAATGTTGATAGACACGGTGTTGCGCCATCCTTGAGGCTTGTCGATCACGTTGACCTGCTGCTGCATGGTCGACGTGATGACGTCCCGGTAGCCCTGTATCTTTAGCTTGTCGGCCAGCGAGCGTTCGCTGTTGTTGATGATTATCGGTATCTGACGCAGCACCGTCTCGTCGGCGGTGTTGCCCCTCTCAAGGTAATTTTTGATGTCCGTCACGAGCGAGTCGTAGGTCATCGCTGTCACGGCTCATTCTCCCAATCAATGTAGTCGGGCTGAGTCAGCGCCACGTCGGGGCGCACGAACGGCAACGTGACTTGATCCGGCATGCGCGCGGCCATGCGGTAGGGGTCGAAGTTGTCGCGGTCTTTCTCGCACACCATGAGGCCGGGGATGTTGGGATCAGACATAAGTTCGCCCAGCGCCATCTTGCGATTGCATCGCGCGCAAATGCCGATGCCCAGCGTCGCGTTGCCTGTGGTGTCAAGGAACCTAGGCATGCGTCACCGAGTGTACGCATAAATGCCGGGGTCGATGTTGACCGGGGAGTTGTCGCGCTCTTCCGCCGTCGCGAGCATCACCGCCTCCTGCTCCTCCGACACCAGCATCGGGTAGCGAGCCATGTCGCCCTCTTCGAGCGAACGACAAAGACGCCGCGCAAGCATGGCGCAGATCGCGTCGTACCAGCGACGCGGCACGTCAACAGCCTGCGTGACGTCCGTCACGTCGATCAGCATCTCATGCGTCCAGATTACAAGGAGGTCGTACTTGGCGAGATTGTTGGGCACTGGCCACACAAGCAGGTACGGCGCATCTCGGTCGCGCTGCTGATACCAGTTGAGTATCTGGCCGCCCTGCGTCTTGTTGGGCATGGCGGTGTAGTCGTCGATATTCCACGGACCCAGCACGATTTCCTGCGGCGTGTTGCCAAAGTAGAGTTCTCGCACCGAGAAGAAATCGGACGCGCTCACGCTTCTGACTCTCCAGTAAAGCGCGGCGGGGGCACCAGCCAAATCGACCCACAGCCACTGCTCGTCGTCGGACGTGGTGGTTGTGGAGGTGAGAGGCGTGTAAGACACGCCGTCGTTGCTGTACTCAAAAAACAGGCCGAAAGTGCCCGCGCTGCCAAACAGGATGCCAGCAGTGGTGATCTGCGTCGCGGTGGTGAACACCGTGCCAATGCTGCCGTTGACCGCCGTTTGGGTGCAAGCGGTATCGAAGTCGTCGTCGAAGGCCAACGACGCGGTGCCGCCCATATCCGAGAAGGGCGTCCCCGTCTGGCGGAACATCGTGCGCCGGTTGACCGACAAGACAGAGTTTGTGTCGGGGGGCAGCGGCACCTCGTACTCGTTGAGGTAGCACGGCACCAGCGACTGCTGGCGCTTCCAAAGCTGGATGCCGCGATTCACAAGGCTCGTGAACATAAGGCTAAACTGATCAAGAGACTTCTCGACAATCTCACTGGTCAGCTTGGACGGCGGGATGCCCGCACGCGAACACGCTTCCTCAACAAACTGAACTGCCGTAAAGGGTCGAACATCTCCTGTGCTGTTTACGGACAAAGGCATGCCGGGGCCTCTTTACGGTGCGCCAGACTGGATGACCCGTATGACGAGGTTCTCGGGGTTTGCCGCCGTGGTGATCTGGTAGCGGATGGCGATCATCGGCGTAGTGATGTTTTCCACAAACGCCGCCGTCTTGCCTGCCGTGGTTGCGGAGTCAAACCACACTTGCGTGCCGTTTGCCCACGTCGAAACGAACACGTCGTCGTAGGTGTACTGGAGCTTGTAGGTCCCACCCGTGGTCGAGATGACCGCAGCGGCTATGTCGAACGGAGTCAGATACTGGTCAAGCACGATGGGTTTGCACGATCCCTTGCCATTTACGCCGACCGTGAAGGCGGCGGCGGCGGCGGAGACGTAGATGCTCGACACCGTGTAGAAGTTCTTGGTGCTGACAACTGTCAGGCCCGCACCCGGTCCCGTGATCGTCTCGGTGAGCACGGAGCCGTTGCGGTCGCTGCCGGTCGCGAGGAAGGTCAGGCTTGAAAGGTTGGAAGCCGAGAAAATGGTGATGATCTGTTGGTCGCCCATCGTGGCCACACCACCAGAGGCAAGCGCGCCGTTGATAACGGCGTTGGCCGCGCCCGACGTCGTCTGACTGGCGCAGATGCCGTCGGCATCGAGAACAGATGGCGCGTAGGTAAGTGAAATCGCACGCATGCAGTTCTCCTAGAAGAAAGAGAGGAGGAGCGCCCCGGATGGGCACTCTTCCTGAAACTATGTTAGGCCGACGGCGATCCGTCAGCGGCGTTTGGCGCAGTAGATGTAGTCGACCGTCAAAACATGCGCCACGGCAGAAGCGTTGAGGAAGCCAATGGTGGGCGTCATCGCGACGACGGGAGACACCGACGCGGTGCTGAACGAGCCGACGAAGGTGTTGTTCAGATAGGCCCGCCACGTTCCGTCGATTGCGGTGTAGTAGAGCACCGCATCGACGAAGGTGTCGGCAACCACGTCGCCCAGCGTGACGCTGGTGGACGTGCCCGCCTTGCGGACGCTGGCGATCAGCGAAGCGGCGGCGGACGCCTTGTAGAAGAAAATGCCGTTGAGGGGCAGCGAGGCGACCGGGGTCGTGTCGGCAATGGCAAGGCCGACTAGGAGGCCGTTCGTGTTGGCGGCGGCGGACGAGGTTTTGAAGCGGGCGGCGATGACCGCGTCCTTGCCTGATTCCCAAAGGAACTGGGTCCCAGCCGTGGTTCCGCCATCGCTGGACAACTGGATCGAGGACGCATCGGTCGCGCCTGCCGAGACGTTGGTGATGGCAAACTGACCACCCTCGCCCGCCGCGACGATGGTTTGCGTCGTCCCGGCAGCGGTTTCCGTCACAACCCAATCGGTGGCCGTGTACTGGAAAAAATCGTTGCGATATTCGTAGTACGAGAAAGGCTTTGTCTCGACGTGATTGCCGAACGGGGCCGGATCAGCCGAGTTAGTTACGCCGCTGGGAAAGCGGGTCGTGTCATTTCCTGTGGGCATCTAGAGTCTCCGTCGGTAGCTCAGTTAAAGATCAGGGGGTGACGGGCAAGGAAACAACCCGTCACCCCTTGGGTGGCTGTGCGCCGGAGTCTTACGCGCCGGGGGTGCCCCAGACGGTACGGAAGTTCGTCCACGAGGCGTCCCAACGGGACGTCACCTTGTAGCGCATCGAGTCGGTCTCGAAGTCGCCTTCCATGCTCTTCTCGGCCATGCGTCGCGTGACCATCTGGAGGCCCATGCGCTCGTCGGTGTTGATCCACCACGCCGTCGGCGAGGTGAGACGAGTGATGACCTGAAAGCCCTTCGGCAGGATTTTCAGCGACATGACCGGGTTGATGTCGTTGTTCGCGTTGCTGGTGCGGAGCGCCGACTTCAGGATGACTTCGGCCTGAAACTCGTTGTCCGGGGACACAACAAGCATCTGCGGGGTGATGCGGACGCGCTTCGTGTCGTTGTCCTGCGCCTTGCGGATTTGGACGAGCATCGACTCGACCGAGGTCTGCGAGAGCGCGGCGGGGGTCGTCAGCAGGTTGGACTGCGTGCCGCCGAGGATCGGATGCGATGCGGAGCAGAGAGGCTGTCCGTCGCCGCCGAGGTAGCTGCCGTTGAAGGCGAAGTTGAGGACGTTGGCCGTGGCCGTCTCCTCGGTTTCCACCATCGCCTGACCCAACTGCTCGGAGTAAATCTTGCCGAGGTTGATGTGGTCGCCGTCCTCGACGAGGATTTTCGTGAGGGCGAAGGCCGCGCCGTACTGGCGGAAGACATACCGCTTCACGAACAGCACGCCACCGTTCTTGTAGGTGACCGGGCCGCCGTCGCCCATCTGCGGGGCAGCGCCCAGACCGAAGAGCACCGGCTCCTCGTGGTAGGCGCGCTTGATACCGGGCTTCGTGCGGAAGACCTGCTTGTATTCGTCCTTGCGCTGGTCGTAGACGCCGTCGAAGTGCTCGTTGAGGATCGGTTCGACAATGACCCGGAACTGGGTGCTATTCATCGGAGTAGCCATAACAGCCTCGCTTGAAATCTATCTTGTCAGTCCCCCGCCTTGCTCAGAGCGGCGGGAGAAGCTCATGGGTAGTCGAGCGGCTCAGTCGCTGTTAGGCGACCGGACCCTGATAGCTGCTGATCTTCACGCGGAGGATCGTGTAGGCGTCGCCCCACTCATTGTCGTCATACGGCGCGAGGCCGATGATCTGGAAGGTACCGGCGCTGGCTCCGGTCGTCGTCGCGGTCAAGGCCTGCGTGCTCTGGCCGGTGTAGACCGAACCCTGCGAGGCGTTCGCGAGGTTGATCGACTCGCCGTTCTCCGTCAGGGGAACCGCGCCGTCGGCCTGCGCCTCGTAGGTGATCTGCGGATCGGAGGTGTAGTAGGCGATCATCGTGCCCGCGTCGTAGGTCTGCGCGGCAGGCCAATACGGGAGGACGAAACGCTTGCTGGACGCGGTGAACTCGCAGCCAGCGAAGACACCGATGGAGACATCCGCGCCCGTCGAGCAGGGGATCAGGGTGCCGTTGGTATCGCGCTTGATCGGGGTGTTGGTGTAGATGGCCGTGCCGTAGGCCGAGACCACGCCGCCAGCAAGCTGGTCGAGGCGGACGGTGCCGCTCGGGTGGCTGACGGGGCGGACGCCGAAGGGAGAAGCGGTGGCAGACATGGAGGAAGCTCCTGTAAGTTGAAACGACAAGACATGGACATCTGCGGCATTGCCGCTGTCCGTCTCGCTCCGTTCCGCATCTCAAGCCCGACCGTTACACCTCACGCACCGCGCGAAGACGCCTTCAGTCGAGCGAATTGCTCTTACAGGTAGCTGATCGAATTGTGCGCCCACTGCCGGGGGGTCGTCAAGCCCCCACAGAAAAGGGGCCGCCCCTTTCGAGACGGCCCCCTCCCCAAAAGCCCCGGCGGAGGAACATACGCCGGGGCTCCCCTAGATCACGTCTCGAACATGCGCGGCGGCCTCACGAACTCGCCGAGATCGCCGAAGCCGGAGTCGAGGGTCACACGTCCACCCTTCTCCTTGGCGTTCGCCGCAAGCTCTTCGAGGCCGTCGGTGATCCCACGCGCCATGTCTCGCGGTGCGTCGTGGTGCAGTTCTCTCATAATGTCGAGGAAGTCCCGGTTTGGGATTTCCATCGCCACCATCTCGCGCCACATCACGGCACCCTTGCCCGCGCCGTCCTTGATCGCGTTCTGGTCGGACGCCCACCCGGCCTCTCGCACGTCGTCGTACATCACGAATTGATAGCCAAGCTGCTGGCGACGGTGCGGCGTGTCGGAGGGGTGGGTGGTGCTCACCCAGCACCGATGCCATCCCTCGCGCTTGGGAAGGCCGGGGAGGAGGGTCTGGGAGAGGACCTCCCTGATTCGCGCCCGACGCTCGGGGTCCGTGTTCTCTTTCGCCCGCTCCCACTCGGCGCGGGTGAACTCGTGCTCGTGGTCCCGCTCCTCGGAGCCGTGCGGCTCGTCGCGCGCCGACCGCTGAAGCGGCGTATCGGCGTCCTGAGCGACCCGCGGGTCGGACTTGGTTGTGGTCGAGGTCGAGGTTGTAGTCGGTGACTGTGCCATTCTCTGACTCCTAGTTCTTGCCCATCAGGCCCTGCTTCGCCTTCTGCTCGTTCGCTTTCCAGCTAGAGATCAGACGGTCGCGCTTGGCTTTCTGGTCGGGGGTGATGTTGCGTTCGAGGAGGCCCTCCGAGTCGAGGTACTCCCGCATCTCAGGCTTCAACTGGTAGCCCGGTGCGCCGGAGCGGCGACCGGCCCGTGGTGCATTGGTCGGGGGCATGCCGCCTCCACTGCTGCGGCGGACGGGGCGCTCCTGATCGCCGTCGTCACCATTGGGGCCAAGGCCACGGGCACGGACGCGCTCTTCGAGAGTGCGCCAGTACAGCGGCGTGTTGGGGTTGTAGCCCTCGGCGGCCAGATGGTCGTCGATGGCTTTCACGATCTCGGAGTCCTCGCTGCCGCCCTCTGACTTGAACCACGGGTGGCGGTCGAGGAAGACCTCGGAGTACTTGGCGGCGGCGGGGGAGGCCACGGGGCCGCCTCGCTGCTGCATCTGCCCCTGCGGGACCTGTGGGCGCTGGCTCTGCTGGGTCTCGACGATGATCCGCTGTCTCTGGCTTGCAAGCTGGAAGACACGGGCCGACGCCTCATCGCGAAGGCGCTGGACCTTACGGAACTGGTCGCCGTCGCCCGCCGCCACGGCCTTGCCAAGCTCGTCGTCTAGGACCTGTAGGTGGCCCTGAGCCTGACCAAGCTGGGTCTCGACCGTGTTGAGGACGACGCCGACCTGCCCCTGCGAGACCGACGACACCATGCCGGAAAGCTGGTTGACCTGCTGCCGCAGGACGTCCAGTTCCTGATCGCGCATGGCGATGGCATCGCGACGCGCCTTGTTGCGACGCTGACGGCGGGAGTTGCCTCGCTCCTCGACGCTGTCGTCGTCATCCATCGCCTCGTCGTAGGCAAGGCGGGCGTCGCGCTCGTCTTCCTCGTCTTCACTGGAGTCAGAGTCAGAAGCGGAGCGTCGCGTTGAAGTGGCCTTTTCTGCAACTTCGTCGTGTTCCGGCTCGATCTCGATCACCTCGTCCGGTTCGTCGGAGACCAGACCCTCCATGCCGCCGACCATGACGGTGTCCCGTGCGCTGGTCGGTTTCTTTGGGGCGCGGTCCTCTTCGACCTCGCGTTCTCTTGCTATCGTTGCCATGTGCGCTCCTACGATGTCTTGACGGCCAAGGGATCGCCCTCGACCACACCTATTACGTCGGTATCCTTCAACGTAACAAACAAGGCCTCGTCGTCGCCCTTGCCGTAGGGAACGACGAAGCGATCACCGCCGTACATCGGCGCGCGGATGAAGGTGCCGGGGGTACACCACGCACCCTCGGGCCACGGTTCGAGATTGTCGCGACGCCTGAAGGCCGACGGTCCCATCGCGCGCACGAGAGCGGTCTGGACGCGGTACTTCTCGTCCTCCCGCGTCGAGTCGGTGAAGATGATGCCGCTGGCCGTGCGGCGCTTCGGCGTCCTGATCTGGCAGAGGAGAAGGTATCCGCAGGGGCGGATGCCGGGGGGGACATCGGGGAAAGCGAACTGGAGTTCCTCGGTGTAGGTATTGCCGAGGAGCGTCCTCACACTCACGGCCTTGGCGTAGTCTTCAGTAGCGACAGACTTTGGGAAAGGGGTCGCTGCGCTGCTAGTCCTCGTCACGTTCCACCTCGTTGGCTGCTTCAACAAACTCGTTCAGACGCTCACGAGCCGCCGCGACGGCCTTGAGCATCCCGCTGATCGTGCCGAACTCGAAAGCGTCGCGCCGGTCGGCTGCCGGATTTTCCACGCACTCAATCGCCTGCCTCTTGATGTCCTCCAGTATCTGGAAGACGACAGACAGGTCGATCACTTCGCGCCTTTGGCCACGCTCTTCGGGGGCGACGGCTTCTTGCTGCCAAACGCCTTGCTGTTTGCCTCCTCACAGGAGTCACCAGTCGCCATGCTCTTGTGGGGCTTCACCGGGCCGTCAGGATACTTCGGTGCCATGTCACTTCCTCTTGTTGATGGCCTTGAGGCCTTTGCGGTCGGCAGCAACGTCTTTCTTGCTACCCTCTGGTCCGTGGCGACCTGACTTGTCGGCACGAATGTCGGCAGACGATTTCTCGTACTGCTTCATAGTCATTTTCTTAGACATCTATTTTCCTTTCTTGGACTTCCCGGCCTTACTCAACGCAATGGCGACGGCCTGCTTCTGCGGTCTCCCCGCATTGATTTCCGTCCTAATGTTGGACGAGACGGTTTTCTTGGACGAACCAGACTTGAGGGGCATTTGGTTTCCTAGTGTTGCAGCAAGGAAATCAGGACACCAATGGCGGCAAGGAACGCAACAACGACAAGAATGAAGACGTAGTCGTTCAACAGCGTCCCCCTTTCTTGGGGGTCGGATCGTACTTGCCGCCGCCGCGTCGCAAGCGCGGATCGTCATGGTACTGCGGCAGCATGCTGTAGCCCGCACTGCCACCATGTGAGAAGCCCACCGCGGGGATGCCGGGGCTGAAGCCGTCGCTGGGCGCGGCACCCATCGGGGCCGCCATGCCGCGCTTCGGGGCGGGCATCTTGGAGGCGGCGGTCATCGGCGGACGACCAAAACGCACGCCGGGGTTCTTTCTAGCCATCTTAGTCTCCTATGGTGAGGGATTGATTCCAGTACCAGTGGACAGGTTGCCACCACCACCATCCGAGTCGATCTTCATCTCGGTGATCTCAATAGCGGTGGCGTTGTCGGCGGCGTTCATCCCTTCCTTGGACTGGATGCCAGCAGCGGCGATCATGTTGCGCTGCTGCTCTGACTCATGCTTTGCCTGAGCGTCCTGCTGCTTGGCTTCGAGTTCCTTGGCTTTCATCATCACGTCTATCTGTGACTTCTGGCTCGACTCGGCAGCCTTGCGCTGGGCCTCGCTCTGCTGGATTTGCAGCCGCTGCTGATCCATCTGCGTCTTCTGCGCGTTCATCTGCGTCCTGCTCTGGATATCGATGATCTTCGCCTGACCCATCTGCTGATCGGCCTGAGACTGACGCTCGACGTCCTTCATCGCGACGATGCTCGGGTCCATCGGCGTTGGCGGTGCCATCTTCTGCATAAGCTGCTGCGCCTGCATGATGATTGGTGTCACCTCGGCGAGTTGCTCGGTGGCGTGCTGAAGCACGGCGGGCGTGATCTCGGCCAGCAGACGGTCGAGCGATATCTCCACGCCCTTCATCTTGGCGAGCGATTCGACGGTGATGGTAGGATCGCCCGCGCGCTCCTGAATGGCCGCGTTGGCGGCGATCAGCGTCGCGTCGGCGTACCACAGGGCCAGATGCTCGGCGAGGTGGCCCAGCATGACTGGCAGGTACTTCATCGCGATGATGGGGTTCGACCCGAACATCGGCGACGTGAGGTAGGCGAGGTGGATGGCGAGGTGCGCCTCGTGATCCTGACCGGGGTACGCCTTGATCGGCAGGCCTCGGGAGGCCTCGACGTTTTCGGCCACGGCGTTCTTCTGCGTCGCCTGCGGGTCGGGCACGAGGAACTGCTCGGGGTCGGGCACGTTCATGCGCTTGAGGAAGAACAGTTCCGACTTCCGCAGATCGTAGAGACCCGGAGGCGCGGTCGTCGCGCGCTGCTGGATCATCTGCGCCTGCGCCGAACGCTGCATGTCGGAGAAGATGCGGGGATCGCTGACGGGGATCACCGTCATCGGCCCTTGGAAGTCTTCCTTGGTCACGTTCAGTTCGCCGAACTGGTCGACGATGACCTCGTTGCTGATCGTGTGGGAGTTGATCTCCCATAGCTGACGCAGGAAGCGGCGCATCGAGCGATGCAGGCGGCCATGCACGGCACCGAAGTTCTTCAGTCCCTGCTCGATGAACATCGAGGCGGTGCCCACAGGCGTATTGCCCGACATCTTGTCGTACTCGTCGAACGTGGTGCGGACCACACCGCGTGCCGAGTCAACGAGGAAGCCCAGCAACTGGAACAACACGGGCGACGGCCCCGGAAACGGCAGCGGCATGTAGGTCTTGCGGATGTCGTCCATCGCAAGCGAGCCGCTGACCTCCGTGGTCTGCCCGACCTGCGGCCTGATGTTCTGGCCGCCTGTCGTGGCTCCGCCCTTCAGCTTCATGCCGGTCTGGCTGTTGCTCAGGAACGCCGCATCGAGCAGCGCACGCAGCGCGCCCGTCGCGGCACCGGCCAGCGAGCCAATCATCTGCGTCATGCCGATGGGGATGCCGCCGCGCCACGGCCAGAACGGCCACTCGACGAGGAAGTCGAGACGCTTGCGGTTCTCGTCGTCCTCACGCCAGTTGCGGTAGACCGACAGGATGCGGCGTGTGTTGACGTCGATGGTGACGATGTACGGCAGCACGCCATCGGCGTCTTCGCCCTCCTCGCCGTCTTCGAGCGACGGCAGCATGGCCGACACTTCGTAGATGACTCGGATGTCGTCGATGTTCTCGGTCGGCGTGCCACGACCCACGATGCGGTCGTTGGCCGTCGTCGCCTTGGTCTGGTCGTCGAGGCTGGGCGATGAGGAGACCGCCACGACGTCGAGCCACAACTTGCGGCGGACGTTGTCGTTAAACTGGTACTTGTCTACGTCCTGCTCGTGCGTGAGGCGCGGCTGGCTGTAGAAGTCGCCGTCGCTCCACGGGCGGTGGACCTTGTCTATGGGCACGAACATGACGGAGGGATTGCCGTCGACCGTGTACATCTTCGAGTAGAACGCGCCGCCCAGCGGGCACTGCGTGAAGCCCATCTCGAACTCGTGGTAGGCGGAAGGCATCAATTCGGTGATCTGATAGTTCATGTAGCGCGCCGTGCGCTTGGCTCGGTCTTCTTTCTCGTCGGTTGGCTCACCAACGATGAAGTCCTTCACCGGGCCTTCGGGCGGCAACATCTCCGACATGACGCGGGCGGAGAAGTCGAGGGCCGCCTCCATCAACGCCGGATGCGTGGCGCGCGACGCGCCCGCGAAGCTCGCACCACCGGGGGAGTCGTTGCCGAGGCCGGTGCGGCGCAGGCCCTCCTCGTACTGCTGGTCGCGCTTCTCGTGCGCCTCCTTGTCGATCTCGATGGCGTCGAGCAGGTCGGAGGCGATCTCCGACAGTTCAGCGGCGTCCAGCGTCTCGGCGAGGTTGTCGAAGTGCGAGCCTAGCTCGACGCTCTCCTCCTCCGGCGCATTGAGATCGACGTTGCCTGACTCTGCGATGTCGACCTCGCCGCCGACGGGGATCGCCGTGTCGAGGGTCGTGACGCCACTTGCGCGGCCCTCTTGGGAGTACGGGTCAGAGTCAGCCATTCATTCCTCCGTGGCTCCGCAGGTATCCCCCGCGCGCCATCAATGCTCCACCGCCGTACATCCAAGGCTGCGCGCCATTCGGTGCGGGGATGCTGCCGCCGTCGGCGTAGTGGCCCACCGGGCCGCCGTGCGACGCCATCATCGACATGATCTGCGGGGCCATCTTCATTGCCATGCCCATGATGTCGCCCATGCCACCACCACCGCCCGAGTCCTTGGGCTTCATCTGCTGGGCGAGGCCGCGCTGGGAGGCCTGCTCCGCCTGCGCCATCATGCGCTGACGATCCGCCCTGTCGCGGGCGATCTGCGGGTTGGTGGGGAGCATGTCGACGTCGAAGCCGGGGATGCCGGGGCCGAAGGACGGCATACCCGGCTCCTCTGCGGAGAACGTGAAGTCGTCCACTGGGCCGCCGTGTTCCCAACCCTGCGTGTCCGGGTCAGCCATGCCGAAGCTGAAGTCACGGGCGGCGTCGTCGCCAATCTCGTCGGAGTTGCCCTCGATGAGGTTGCCCAGCGTGTGACCCGCAAACCTGCCAATCATCGGGCCGAGAACGGGGATCGGGATCAGGTTGCCCGCAAGACCGCCCAGCGTGCCGAGGATGTCGTGGACGCCGCCGCCGCCCTTGAAGTTCTGACTCCAGATCGGGTGGTACTGGTCCTCGACGCTGCCGCCGTGGTCGTAGTACTCCGGCTCCATGCGGCCCTCGGGCTGAACGCCGGAGAGCATGTCGCGCGCCCTGTTGAGGGCGTCGGGCATGTTCCTGAGCGCGCCCATGAGGGGTCGTATCTGATTGTCGGCCCACTCACCCACGCTGTTGGCGGGCGTCGCAAGGTTGGACGCGGCATCGCCGATTGCTGGCGCTGCCCATAGACGCTGGCTGATCAAGGCCGGTATCGAAGTGATGTCCTTCAACAACGGGTGGATGTCGCGCTCCGACTGGCGAGTCAGGTCGTTCTCCTGCATCAGCCGGTCTTCGTATGATCCGTCCCACGGACGCATCGACGCGGAGAGCGTGTCGCCAAAGTTCCCCGTGACGGACTTCGATGCGACGCGACCTAAATCTCCCGCCGACTGAAGCAACTGCCACGGCAGAGACTCGCCGGAGTAAGACGGCTTCCACTCTTTGTGCCGTTGGCCAAGACTGTGGGCGTATGCCCTAATGATGTCGTAGGGGTTGATGTCTGACTCGGGCTTGGCTTCAAGTCCGCGCTGCTCCAGCCGCTTCGCGCGCTTCTCTTCGGGCGTGAGGGTGAAGCCTCTACCCTCAAACGGTTCGCGAGACTGGAAGAGAAGAGAGTTGTCCATGTTGTGGGTGAGGTCCAGTGGATCGCGTATATTCCTAAAACCATAGTCTGGCTGGAAGTCTTCCTTATCCATCAACCACGGGTACTGGGAGGCGGAGACCGGGTCGTACTCGTCGGGCCTGCTTCGGGCCATAGCGCCAAACCCGTCCAAACGAGGCCTGTCCGGCTGCCCACCACCAGCGAAGCTCTGTTGCCAGATCGGATGGTATTGGTCTTCCACGGTGCCACCTTCTGCCATGAGAGGCGCTTCACGGCGAATCAATTTGCGAAGAGTGTCTCGTGGGTCCTCGCCGCGCAGCTTGGCGGTCAGAAGCACACGCTCATTGAACATTTCACTGAAGGTTCTGTCGGCAGGCGTGCCCAGTCCTGTCAGTTCCCCGGCCCCGGCCCACGCTGCGGACTGGCCCTCTGCGGGCGCGAGGCCCATGTCACGCGACATGTTCTGGTACAGCCTCTCGCCTGCCGCATACTCATTGTTGCGAGGCTTGGCGTCCCATAGGGCGGGGCGCGCGAGAGCGTCTTCCATAGAGAGCCTTCCGCTATTGACCAGACTCTGCGGCGCGTAGTCGATGCGAAACTTCCCATCCTTGCGCCCATTGGGCGTGCCGTATCTTTGAGCAAACGATGCGCGGCCCGCGAGGTCGTCAGACACCCCGGCGAGACTATCTTTGGAAAACGGATTGACTGTGAGGAAATCCGAAAGACTCGTCGCAAGAAAACGCGGGTCCCATGACCTCATCGCGATGTTCTTGAAGGCATGAGAGTCAAGCGCCACCGGCTCAAAATTGCCGCCTAAGTTTGTGCCATACGATGGCGGCTTGGGGTTCTTGATGACGTCGTAGCCGCCCCAGTCCCCCTCACCTATGCGAACAAGATCAGCGTTGGCGCGGTGCAGGTCCTGCGCCAAATGACCGTAGGGGGCGGGATTGGGCGGCATCGCTGCCCAATCTCTTGGGTCCCGGCCTTCGTTGACGAAATAGTAGCTGGCGTTGCGAATGTTGTCTGGGACCTTTGATCGCGGCGACGAGCCAGAGTTGTAGTCCATGAGTTTCATAAACTCAGCGTGGCCCTGCTCTCCACCCAACTCCCGCGTGAACGCCTGATAGATCGGGTTGTTGTGGTACCACCTGTCAGCGCCAATCCGCATGCCGTTCTTGATGCTGTCCTCGATGCCGTACAGGACTGTCGGATTGTTGATGGCGTCCTGCATGCGAGGTGAAACGCCACGCGCTGGATCATGCCGCGGAATGGCCTCCTGAACGATGTTGGGGATGCGTTGATCGGCGGCGGAAAGGTCGAGGGGACCAGCGCCCCTCCCTTCCCCTGCAATCTCGTATTGCAGGGCCGACGCGCGAGCAGGGTCCCATGCAGGCTCGGACGGCAGGCGCGGCGGCTTCTGCGGCCTGCCTCTAACTACGCTCGCGCCCTTTGTAACAAGCTCCTTCACCGGACCCGCATACATGTTGCCGAGGTTGTTGCGGATGTAGCCGCCGCCCTCTGGCTCCGGCGCGTCGTATTGGCCGCCCGTATTCGGGGGCGTCCCACCTAGGGCCATGTGTACTTCTCCACCCTCGGCGAACACTGGATTGGGGAACTGCACCATCGGGCGGAAGGCGTCGTACACGTTGGACTTCTCCGGCATGTACGGCGTCTCGTTGCCATGCAGGAAGTAGCTCTTCATCAGGCGCTCGACGCGACCTTCCTGAAGGCCACGGCTGGTGTCCCCCGGCAGTAGCTGAACCAGTGAATTGGGTTCACCCATCTCGGCAAGCATCCGTTGACGGTGACGGCCTTCGTGCTCACCTACCTCGTTGAAGGGCAGGCCACGTCTGAGGCGGAGGTACGGAACCTCGCTCAGGCCGCCGCCATACTCCGAGACGTTCCTGAGTTCGCGGAGATACTCATCATAGGTCTGCTGTCCCGGTGACAGCATGTCGGCGTCGTCGTGGTAGCCCCACTTGTAGTACGGACGCTCGTTGATGATCCTCTCAGGGATCGGCGTTGCGAAGTCCTCGAAGCGCCCCGGCGGCATCGTCGTGAGAAGCGGGCTGTTGTTGCCAAACGCATTCAGCAGACCCTTGTCACTGAAGTGCTCAAGGTTCGCGGAGTCAGACGCCTGCTCGAAGCGGCGGCCCTGTGACGCGCCATGCCGGTTCGTGATCTCGTTCATCATGTCGCCGAGGCGCGACGCGCGACGCAGGATGCCGCCGTACTCCATGTGGACTGGGCCGCCGTCGGCAAACGCTCCATCGAACGGCTTCACAATTCCCGGCAATGGTTCGTCGTCGTACCGACGGAAGTACGAAAGAGGCGCTGCCTCGTTGTCGCCTACCTGTGGGCTATGCCAATCACGCGACAACGGCTTCACTTCGCGCAGCAACGGCTCGCCGTCCTGACCTATGCCGACCTCGCGCCCTTGAACAAAAAAGCTCGGGTGGTTGTGGTCCTGTTTCGGGTTGGCAGGACTGTAGGGGAACACCGAACCCTTCAGGCGCTGGTAACGGTGCGAGTCAAGCTCGCCGCTGTCGCTCCAATCCAGCGGCGGACCACCGTGGGGGGCCAACGGATAAACCGAGACGCCTTCCTCGCGTCCCCCCTCGATGTAGTTCCGGCTGCGCTCACTCTTGGGCCACTTGCCGAAGCGCAGGTACGTCTCCTCACCGGGCTTGTACTCGGGCAGGTCGCCCAGCAGCGCATCGCGCGCCAACTGTCCTGCCTTCTCCAACGCGCGCCGAACCTTGCCACCGCCGCCATACGCCGTGCCGTGCTGCGGGTAGAGCGCGGCGGCCAGCGACTCGGGCGTGTTAAACATCGAGTCAGGTGCGCCGTACATGCCGCCCTCGCCCTCGGTGGGCGTGTCGACGGGGCCGCCGTGCTCGTAGCGGTTGTTGATCTTGATCCGGCCCTCGGTGCCGGGGAACATGACGTAGTTGCTGGTGCCCTCGCCAGCGTTGCGTGACATGCCGTCGAGGTACCTGATGCCGGGGATGCCTTCGCCAAACAAAAGAGAGGACGCTTCCTCCTTTCCTTTGGCGCGGGGAGTCCAAGGACCAGACAACGACGAATACACGTCCCTGCCCGTGTAACGGCCCAAATCCGATTTGTTGTTGTAGAGGCTTCGGAACATGCCTTCGGCGTTTGGGTGGATCGAGGATGCCTTGTCCAGCACAGACAACAAGGGGTCGCGAATCTTGGAGGACACATCAGTCAGCGGCGCATCCCAGTTCAGCAGGTCCTGCGGGTTCACGCCGAGGTTGACGTCGTACATGTGGCCGCGTGACGGCTCGTGCTTCCTGTAGGCCCCCGACAGAAGAGCTTCTATGACTGGACCGTTCCTTTCGGCGTAGGAGTTGCTCCGCAAGGCCTCCAGTGCTTGATCAAAGCCGCCATTGAGTTGCGTCGCCACATAAGCGCGGAAGGCTGGATCATCGTTCGAGGAATCGGGCAATGCTCGTCCAACTAACCTGTCCCTGTACCCCCGCGCGATGTCCTCCTTGTCGGTGAAGTAGTGGCCGTAGCCGTAGGCCTGCGCGCCCTCGCCGCTGCCAATCTTCGTTGGGTCGAACTTGTCGAACGCATACGGCGAGCCGTGGTAGGCGCGGATCAGCTTGCGGAGGACTCCGCCACCTGTCTCCATCTCGACGGGGCCGCCCTGCTCGTAGCCCTCGCCGTGGCGGTCGCTGCTCTTGTAGAAGTCGGACATCGCGTCCTGAAGCCAGCCGTTGCCAAACGGCGCACGATCCTCGAACGTCATCGGCACGCCGCGCTGCGCCATGCGGTTGGTGTGGATCGCCGCCCACAACTCGGGCAGCGTCGCGCCGTAGTCCTTTGTGACGTCGGTCGCGGCGGAACTGCCGCGGAGTTCGCCGTAGAGCGAGCCGCGCTTCGCGTTCTGCTCCATCATTATTTTGTAGAGATCGGCGGGCGCTACCTTGTCGATGCCGGGGAGCAGGTCTTCGTTGAAGTCAGGCGAACCCAGCGCCAACAGCGAGCGGGGCTGCGACCCTTGGATGTACGCCGTCTGGCGCAGAGTCGGACGCGGGGTGAAGTCGCCGATGCTGTCGTTGTAGTGCCGGAGCCAGACGCTGAAGTCACCCTCGGACGGCGTGAGAGGACCGGCCACGCCGCGCCGCATCGCGTTCTTAATGTCGGCCTGTGATCCGAACGGCCCAGCCCAGCCGGTGGACGTGTCGAGCGGCGGGTGGCTGTGCATGTCGAAGCCGGGGATGACGCCCTCGTTGACGTCCTCGCGGAACTGGTTCCAGCCGCTGTCGTGAGGCCTAAGCGACTTGCTCGGTGGGTAGCCCACGTCGTCGCGGCCCCTCGTCACGCTGTAGTCGACGGAAGCTGCCTTGCCGAGGAGCGGCCCCGACAGGAAGCCCTTGCCGTCCACGTCAGGCGAGCCGAAGCGTCCTGCCTCGCGTCCGTATCGCTGCGCCTCTTCCAGTACCTGCTTCTCGGCGGTCCTCCCCACGTCGCCATACCAGCCCGCGATGTCGCGAGCGAACTTGGCAAAAATGCGGGGGTCGGGCATGACGACAGGCCTCGTCGAGGGGCGGAGGTAGGACCTAGCTTACCAGAGTCGGTTCTGACCCGCCAGCGGGCTGTTCCCCCTGCATCGCCCTGTCGTAGGCGGCGAAGGCCCAGTCCGGGTCGGTGGACGTCGATGGCTGGGTCAGGAAGCTCGGCACGGGGGTTCCGGGGCGGAAGAAGCGCCACGCCGTGGCCTGCGGAGACATGCCCACCTCGCGGCACACATAGCCCCTGCCGACGTGCTGCGGGTCGCTGGGCGCTATCCCGGTGATCGCGTAGCCGTCCTTGGTCCAGTCCTTGTACGGCGGCACAGTCTTCAGCGCGTCGTAGCTCTCGAAGCCGTTGAGAGTCGGAAACAGGACCACGGTCTCGGAGTGCCGCGCCATGAGATTGATGGCGGCGACCGACCACCGGACCCCGGCGATCACGACGTGGCGGTCCATGAAGTCGGGCGGTATCGCCGCATTAGGCTCGTTCGCCGCAAGCTCCAGCGAGATCGCGTCGCGTTGGCAGACGTGCCTGACCACCCACGCCGTCGCGACCGAGTCAGGCGACGTCGGATCGTAGAGGCAGTAGAGAATCTTTGTGGGGTCGAGGGTGCTAGGAATACGGGTTCTCCGTCTGCTGGTCGTAGAAGTCCTTGGGCATGTCCTCGGGCAGCGGCGGGGGCAGGTACTCGACGCTGCCGTCCTTGACCACCTCTCCGACTCCGGCGTTCAGCCACCTGTCGGCATAAAATCTCATCGCCTGCGAGAACGAGTCAACGAAGTCGTCGTGCGGTGTCGTGCCGGGGCCTGAGTAGACGCACACCTCGTCCAAGAACGGCTGCACCCAGTCGCGCGCCTCGCCGGGGCTGACCAGCGACTCGATCAGGAACACGCGGCCCGACGCCGCGACGTGGCTGACCGCGTGCAGCCTCGACAACTTGTCCGCCTTGCCGGGGTTGTAGGGGTACGAGTCGATGCCCTCGTTGGCCAGCGTCTGGCGCAGGCTGATGCCGCTGCCCTTGTCCTCGATGATCATCAGGTCGGGACGCTTGACCTGCTCGAACTCGTGCTGCGACCCGATGAGCGGCTTGAACAACACGTCGCGCCTACGACCGTAGATCGCCTTCATGTCCTTCTTGGCCCGCATCACAAGCTCGGGGAAGCCTATCTGGTCGTGCCAGCATTCGAGTAGTATGACGCACCACTTCTTCTCGTGAAGGAACACGCCCCACACCGTGCAGGCCGTCGGGTCTGCCTCGTAGCTCTTCTTGTCGAAGGTCTTCTCGGTCAGCGCAGTGTCGAGCGACACCATGACGAACTCGAACCACGGCAGCGGCTTCTTGGCTGGCCACAGCTTCAGCCAGCTACGCTTGATGATCGCCTGTTCGCCGATGTCGAGTAGCTCGCCGTGTATCTCCTGCCGCCCGATCTGCGTTCCCTCGTACTGTCGCAGGTCGCGCAGGAAGCCCTCGGCGAGGTTCGCCTTGTTGTCGTAGGTCGAGCCGTGGATGACGCGGTCGGCGCGGTCGATCATCTTCTTGAGCCACGACAGCGGGCGCGGCGTCGTCGTGTAGTAGCGTTGCGGCTGGACAAGCCTGCCGTCGTGCGCGCGGTAGACGAGCCGCGTGCTCATGTCGATGTTGGTCAGCGTCTCGTCGGCGTTGGGCCACGCGGCCAACTCGTCGCCCCACACGAACGTACACTGCGGGCCGCGCAGGCGGTCGGGGGCCTCGGCACTGAAGCCCCGGATCAGCGTGCCGTTCCAGAAACGCACCTCGAACAGCGAGTGGTTGATCTCCTTGATCAACACGCGAGGGATCGACGCGAGCAGGCCCGACGCGCCGCCGAACACGACGCCGCGCAAGTCGGCGTAGGTAGGTGCGACGACATGGATGATGCAGCCGGGGTAGAGACCAGCGCAGCGCCGCACCCACGCGCTGCCGCTCATCGTCTTGCCCCAGCCTCGACCCGGCTGCGCGATGGTCAGCGACCAGCCGTCGATGGGAAGCACTTGGTCGACACGCGCCCGCTCGGCCCACGCACGCTCGGCGTCAACGAAGGCGAGGTCGCCTTCGCTCATCGCGCGCAGGCGAGAGGCGAGGGAGGTCACGGCGTGTGCCTTACCGTCGAGTCAGACGCACGGGTCACGTCAGCCCCTTCGCGTCGAGCAACCACTCGGGACCTGTAAGCGTCCACGTCTTGCCGTCGGAGTTGCGCTCCAACTCGCACTGACTCTTGGGCACCCACACGTTGACAGGCTTGCTGTCGTCAGCACTCAGCGTGCCGTCGTTCACCAGCCACGCTCTGTCGGTCTGGTGTACAAGCTCGACGGTGATGTCGAAGAGGTCGGACTTGCCGCGACTCATGCTGTCCTCACTATTGTTGTTCCAAGCGGAAGCCGATGCGGCTTCATCACGAACCACGCGAAGTCGACCGTGCCGCTGTGACCTTTGTCCTCGACGTTGGGTGGCAGCATCTTGGTGCGACCGATGATGATGATCTTGTCGATGTGCGGCAGCAGGTCGGCGCGCTTCTTGGCCGCGATCCATGTGAGTCGGAGCAGCACATAGAGCGTGCCGTGCTGCGGGAGAATGTTCAGCGCGTGTCGCACATGCTTGTCGGCATCCTTGAACGGCGGGTTCATCACGATGCTCTTGCACTTGCGCGTGTCGAACTGCGCGAGGAAGTCGATGCCCGGTTCGACGCCCTCGGCACCATACCAGTCGTGCAGGTCGTAGGCGACGACCGTGAAGCCCAACGCTCGCAGCTTCTTGACAATCGCACCCTTGCCCGCGCTCGGTTCGAGGATGGGTGCCGCGATGTTGTCGTCGTTGTACAGCGCATCGACCGCCGACGCTGGCGTCTCGTAGAGGTCCTCGGGATGGCGCTCGTTGTCCATGCGTCCGAAGCTGCCAGCGACAGCGCGCGATGGGCGTGGTGCGTACTGTGTCGTCATCAGTGCAGCGTCCTCTTACTCGTGTCGTCACTCACCAACACCTCGGCGATGCGGCGGTCGAGGTCCGCGATGAACTTCGCGTAGCAGCCATTGCACACCACAGCACGACCCTCTGGTGGTAAATGGCCGAACCGCCTCTCGGCCTCGGCGAGCACCGCCGCTTCCGCCGCGTCCGACGTGTCGCGTGGGTATGTCTTGCCGCAGTGGTCACAGATGAACGTATCAGTGGTCACACTGCTCTCCCCATCGCGCGCATGTGGTACGGCTAACTACCATTGTTTTTGTTGCGCTTGGAGATAGCCGTTGCTTTTGCTTTTGCATCAGCCTTGGAGCTTGCGCCCCAAGCGTGGAGAGAAAGCAAAAGCCTAGTGGGTTCTCCATCTGGTTTCTTTTCCGGTCCGGGCATGCCGCCCATGCGGGCAAGAAAAGATGCACGACGAGGATTGTCTCCAGACTTTACCGGAGCCTTCAGGTTCATGCCTTCCGCCTTGGCGGAAGCCCGCCCTTTGGCGTTCAGGCCTCCCTCGGGGTTCTTTCCAGCCTTGGTCTGCCAAGTGGGTGATTTAGCCATGATGCTTGCCTGCCTTTAGCCGGTTGTTGCGGATGCTGATCTTCAACCAAAAGTCTTTGTCAGTGTGATCCATTGATCTTCCCATTTGGCTTCTTGGTCGGGCGTTCAGTATCCTCTCGTTTGCGATCAGACACAATGTCTGTCTCGCCGAGAATCTCGACGTCGACCGCCTTGCCAAGTTTTTGATTGGTGAAGCCCCGCACGATGGCCTCGATTGTCGCCGTGACCACCTCGCGGCTGGCCTCGACCGCCGGATCGACGTCGCCGGATCGCTGACCCACCTTCCCCTCGATGCGGTCGCTGATCTGACTCTGCGCCGCGGTGTCGCCCGTCAACGCACGCGCCAGCATCGCCTCGCCCAGCGCGATGATCGAGGGGACAGGCTCGCGGCGCTCTGACTCTGGTACGACCTCGGGGTCCTCACCCTCACCGACGGGCTTCCACCCGCTGGCCGCCCGCTCGATCACCTCGTGCGCTGGCCGCATCAAGGCGAGCCACAGGGCCACCTTCATCGGGTGACGCATCGCCGCGATGGACCGCCAATCGCGGGCCGCGAGCCGCAGCGCGGGGCTGTCGTCGACCAGCATGCCGGTCTCTGGATCACGTTTCTCTGCCATCGTACCCTCCTAGCCGCCCATGACGCCCAATGACGGCATGACGGGATGACGCCGTCACTGGAAGCCTAGTAATACTCACGGGAAAAAACATTGCCATTATTTCTATAGACTATGTAGCCTTGTAAAAGAGTGTCACACCTGTCATCCCGTCATGGGCCGTTGAAATCATTGGGGAATTTCCAATGACGGGTCGTTTTCACACCCGTCACCAGCGGCCCCCAACGTGTCATTCACCGGCACTTTCACCCAAAACATCCAGCACGCCCTGTGCAGTAATCTTCGTGAGCCGGTACGTCCTATTCTGCGCGGTGCGTGTAAATTCCAGCTTCGCCCTGACTTCCTCCACCGCAGGCTGGGCGAGGATCGACCTCCGACCGGCCCCCGCCGGGGCTGCGGCGACCGCTGGACGCCCTTCGACCACCGTGAAGTACCGGCCACGCCTCCTCCTCAACCACAGCCCCAGCCTCGAAATTCGGGCGTTGGTGTTGGGGCTGTCGTTGGTCCTGATCGGCAGCGACTTCTCCTCGTCCTGAACCCACGCCTCGTCGACCTCCTTGCACTCGAACCCGCGTTCCCCGAAGACCGACCACAGGTCGCGCACGAACAGGGCCTCGGTCTCGTCGGAGTCAGACAGCATCTCGAAGGATTCGCCGCCCCGATTGTCCAGCCACCCGGCAATGCCGCACGCCTCCAGTATCCCACCAACGATGCCGGTCGTCTCCTCGTAGCTGTCGAGGGTCTTGCCACGAGGCATGCCGTGCGTGAGCCACCACGCGGTCATGGTCAGGAGCGCCTCTACGGCGCGCTGGTGGTTGTGTTCGAGCCACAGCGTCTCCTTCGAGACACTCCCCGCACGCGCGGCCTTGCGCTCTGCGTCCGTCGCGAACGCATCGAGGTTGATGAAGTTCGTGCGGCGACGCATGTCGAGATCGAGCGTCACGCCATTGCCTGCGAACACCAGACAGCAGTTGATGGCGAACGTGGCCGACTCCGACGTCCCCAGCACGCGGCCGTGCATGGTGCGAGCCTCGGCGGCTATGGCGAGCGCCGAACCCTCCAGCGTCCCCTTCACGTTGTCGTACATGCGGGCGGCGGGCTGCTCGCGCAGGCCAGCGAACAACTGCTTGCGCTGCTCCTCCTCGTTGTCCTCCGGCCAGTTCTCGACGGACGGGTCTGCTCCGGTCGCGGTCATGGTCAGGACGCGGCCCAGCCACGAGCCGCCGCTGTTCTGCTCTGGCTTGTTGATCAGCACCATCGGCGAGCGGTCGTTGCACCCCGGCTGGACGATGGCCATCAGCGCCGACCCCATGATGTTGGCGGCGTCGGCGGGCGTCGAGGGCTTGAAGCCGCCAAGGTAGACCTCCTTCACGACGGCAACTGCGGCGTCGCGTTCCTCCTCGGTCGGGTTGGGGGGGAACGCATAGACCTGCCCCGGCCTCGGCGGCTGAAACCACACGCCGCTCTGGCGGTCGTAGCCGTGCGTCATAACGATGGTCGACCCCTTGAGCCACGGCACCGCGGTCCTCGACTTGAGGCGCGGTGCCTGCGCCACGAGGGCCTCGTGTATGACGACGAGGACGTCGGACGGCGGCATCGTCGCGGCGGAGTTGCCGTCGCCTGTATCTCGGAAGAACGAACACTCGCTCAACAGCATGTTGACGACGAGCGCCCTGCCTGCGTTCTGCAATCGGTATGCGGGGGCCTCGCCGATGTGTTCCGACGACAGCATGTTTGCCATCAGGTTGACGCCGTTGGAGAGTATCTGCGTGCCCTTCTCATGCGACGAGCGGAGGATGCGGAAGACGATGTTGTTGTTGTCGTCAATCGTCGGCGGCAGGACGACCTCCAGCTTGGCGGCGTTCTCGGTCATCCCGAACGGCATGACGCGGTTCTGCGTGGCCCCGCCCGACGCGGCGGTGGTCTCGTCCCGGCTCTGGCCGCGCGCCCTGCGGCGTGCCTCGCGCCACGCGAGCTTGAGCGCGGTGTGGAGCGAGCGCAGGTCGGCGGTGAGCGCGGACTTGGCCGAGACCGACAGCGCGGCAGTGTGTGGGGTCAGCGCCGCCTTGAACATGTTGAGGACAGTGTCGTCGGCCACCAGCCCCGCCAGTTCCCTGATGTAGGGATTGTTGGCGGCGAGGGTGAGCCGGTCTGGATGCAGGAAGTACTCGTCGGCGGCGCGTTGCAGCCGCGTCTGGAGTGTGACGACGCCTTCCTGCTCAGGCATCACGATCCTCCAGTGGGAGTTCAACGACAGGCAGTTCTTGGCGCAGTGCTTCCAGTTCCTCGAATGTCACGACGGCGAACATCTTCTTCATTGCGGCCAGCGTCTCGGCCAGCGTGGCAGTGGGAATACCGGAGGCCCTGACGATCTTCCGCATCGTCGCCTCGTCTACGCCTGCCCCGGTGTACTTGTCGTAGAAGAGGAGGATGAAGTTCAGGTTCTTTTTCGCGGCCTTGATCTGCCGGATGATGGCCGGGTAGTCGTCTCCTACAGAAGGCTTCACTTCAATGCCGAGTAGGGAGTGGAAAAACGGCAGCGTGACAACAACGTCGGTGACTTGCTCGAACGTCACGTTGGTGATTTCGGCCACGGCTTCCCATGTGGTTCCGGGGCCTGCCTCGTCGTCCTGTTTTTCAAAGGAGCCCGCCAGAAACGCCTCTCGGGAGTTCATCTCGTCCTTGCGCCACGTCATAACAGCATTTCGGTGCGTGTATGGCGCGGTGTCATACACTTTATTGTAGAAGTGATCGCGGTAAACATCATCGATCCGGGAATCGCATATGCTCTTGTAAAAGGAATCGCGCCAGCACACCGCAGTGGCAGCCACCGCGAACTGCGGGTCGAGGAACCGCGCTTGCAGGGCGTTGTGCTCTGGCGTGAAGGAGGGCTGGCCACCACCTCGGATGGCCTCAATCAGGTCGGCGTACTTCTTGTTGAACCAGTCCTGCGCGGCGAGCCAATCAAGGTACTGCGGCTCGATAAGGCGGACTTCCTCGATAGACTTTCCCTTGTGTTTTCCGATGGGGATGATCTTGTCCACTGCTGTTCTCCTTGTGTGATTGATCTAGAAGCGGGGGCCGGGGCGAGGCTTGCGTCGTGGCTGCTGGGCACGCCACGCGCGCTTGGACTTCTCACGAGAAACGAGACGATACCAGTGCTGTCGCAGGTTGTAGTCGCGCTCGACGTTCTCGATCTTCGTCCTGCACCACGCGGCGTAGTTGATGAACTCGCGCTCGACCTGCTCCGCGTTGGTGATGTCGTGTATCTGCGAGATCAGCGAGCCTGCATATCTGGTCAACGCCTCGAACCGCGAGATCGAAGTGTTGCCATGCCCGACGTTCATCATGGGCAGTTCGTCGAGCGACACCTTCCGGGCGAAGCCCAGCGCATTATCTCCCGACGACACGGCCCCACCCTCGCGTGGCGGCGGTGCGAGAGCGCGCATGCGGACCTCGGCCTGTGCGAGGTTGATGGTTGCGGCTGCGTCGCTGTAGGCGATGCTCACCTCCTTGGGTTCGCCCTTGCGATGCACTGAGCCTGCAATGCGGATGATCTGCATCGGCCTCGCGAACGACATGTCGCCACCGAAGCACGCGGCGATGGCGGCACGCAACGCCACCATCCGCTCCACCGTGCGGCCCTCCCCGGCCACGGTCCAGTAGACGTGGCGCTTGCTCTGCCCCGTCGCGGTCGTGCCGCCGGAGTTGACGATCATCGTCGG
>Ga0181355_1000042_pt1 | contig 40853 bp, 46 predicted proteins | sample Fa13VDMM15DN_FD_130099 | JGI IMG/M metagenome (GOLD analysis project Ga0181355, IMG submission 130099) | Freshwater viral communities from Lake Michigan, USA - Fa13.VD.MM15.D.N | ecosystem: Environmental > Aquatic > Freshwater > Lake | place: USA: Michigan | collected 2013-09-23 | reverse complement strand
GATCAATTGAACTTAATGGTATGTCTGCCATGTTATGCGCCTAAAATGTGTAATGCATGTGCGTAATGCTTCTTACGATCTTCTAAACCAATTGTGCCACCGTTGATGATTTTAGTCATCTTTTCAATGTCGCCCAGATCGGCCCACTTGTTTAGGTTATTGTTTTCCCAGAACCAGCAGGCGCTTTGTGCAGCACCTTCAAAGGTTTCCAGATATGCTGCTGCTTGTTCCACAGGAGTTTCTATGCTGGCTGCAAACCAGGTGTAGTTGTCTTTGCCCGTGAGTTGTATCAGGCCACGCCCGCGATAGCGGAAACCATCACCTGACGCAGGGTCACCGTTGCCCATGCGCGATGCATAGACTATGTTGGCAATTTTAGCCGGTTGTTTCTGACAGCTCTGCGCCAGGTCCCGGTCATGAAAGTACTTGGGAAACACCTTCATCAGCGATTCGGCTTTGTAATTTAAGTTTTCTGACAGAAATCTAAAGCCACCGCTCTCATGCGCACACTGTGCTATGAATGCACCAATGCGCTTTGGGGTGTTGATTTCGTAGTCGGGAAGTAGTTGTTCTAGTGCTTCGTGCCAGTGATCCGCATAAGGGATTCCGTGCACCATTTGTTTTAATTGTTCGAGTGTGAGGTTCATACCAGCTCCTTGGCTAGTATTTACCCAAATTTACGCTAAATTCTTCAGTGCAATGATTTTTTGTGGTGGGCGTGAATTGGCAGCGACTGAGTGATATTCTGTCAGCGCACGTTGAAATATCTCCAGGCTGAGTTCTCCGTTCCAGATGGGCCAGTGATATTGCATGGCAGTTTCCATCATTTCCAAATGGCGACGCAGACGTTCGGGAAAGTCCAGCGCAGCATTGCGGGGATTGTGCCAAAACAATGAGTTGGCAGTGCCATCCCGGTTTGTTTCAAAATGAAATCCCTGCTCGCGGGCCTGCTGTTCCAGCGGAGCACCGGGCAAGATACTCAAGATATTCAAGGTTTCAATGGCTGAAATTGTGCCAGTGGCCACATAGCGTTGCCAGCGTGGAAACATCTCCAAGGTGTGCTGATGGTCTTCCGGAGTCTCAGTGACATAGCCGGTGAAGAACAAAAACAAACAACTGATGCCGTGCTGCTCAAAGCCCTGTAAATGATATTCAATGTCATCATTTGTGAACTTTTTTCCAATATCCCAGCGCACTCGATCACTGCCAGTTTCAATGCCCACAAACAATTCCCGGCAGCCGGACCGAGCCAACAGTTCAAAATGACGCTGAGGCACTGTTTTTTGATTGCGTATGATGTACTGCCCACGCCAGGCAATGGGTTCGTCAAATTGATAAGCAGCCAGGGTCTCACACATGTCATTGAATGCTCTAAGACTGCCGTTGACCAAGCTGTCAGCAAAGTAGAATTCTCTAACTCCGTGCTGTTCGTAGTTGGCAATGATCTCTTGAGCAATGCTGGCGCCGCTGCGATATCTATACCGGGGCGAAGTCTTGGCCACATCGCAGAATGTACAACTGCGTACACAGCCACGACTGCCCACTATCACAACTTCGCGCCGGCCCGTGGGCGAACGATAATGATCAAAGTTATAATAGCTGTAGTTGGGTGACACCAGGCTGTCTAAATCATCAATCTGGCGGAAATTTCTGTTGTTGATGCCGGCCCCTGTGCCTGCCACAAAATACTGCGGTAGGCTGTACTCGGCTTCGCCAGTGATAAAACAATCAATCAGATTCTGACTCAGCAGCGATTCAGCAAATTGATTTTCAGCTGTGGCAAATGAAATAGCAGTGACGCCGGGCCCGCCAATAATGATCTGTGCTGAGGAGAACTCACGCAGACGTTGAATAAATGATCCTGCAAATCTCTGGGCCAGATATGAAAACAATGATATCACAATGTATTGATAATTGTCGACAGCAATGATCCCTGCTTGTTGATCAATGAATTCATCTACAACAGCCTGTTGGTCAGCAGTGAATCTCAATGCAGTGTCATAGAACACCGCATCAAACTGCTGGGACATTAGATTGCGTTGAGCTAGGAATTCGTTGAACTGCCACTGTAAGTCTCTAGCAGTGACCTCATGCCCTTGGCTATGACACACAGCACAGAGAATCGCCCCGGCCACTGGAGGCCTTGACGTATCTAGCGGAGGTATGTTACAGACTAGAGTCTTGATCATTGATCTGCTGCCGTATGTGTTGAATTCTTTTTTTCAAAACATCATAATTGAATTTTGAATTATAACTGTTGTATTTGACGGTGTCTGCGTTGACATCGTCGGCAAACTTGGCAGCAATGATCCAGTTCATCACAGGCTCTGTAAATTCAATGCTCACTGTGCTGTTGCCGTACCAAACTCCATAGGAGAAATCCGGTGCAGAGAGACTGTGTATCCATTTTGTCCCCATGTCAATGCCATTTAATTCCACTCGCTGAATGGCCAGGGTTTTGTCCTCGATGATTTGCCCTGCGGCGTTGATACGAGTGTCCCAGACATTGTTGGCGCCCTGCTGCTTGCCAATACCTCGTAGCTCAACGACATTGTGTGCGCTGGGACTCAAGGCCACTTCCAACCGCAGTTGTTCTTTGACCATGCCGGAAAAGATCTGTCGTTGGTTATGGAGAATTTCTAAACTGGGCCATGAGTTGCACCAGGTACTGGTGAACTCCAACAGCAGCACAGTCATTTCACTGTGTCAAAGTTTGCCCGTTGTTCTTGATACCACTGCTGCCAGGCTTCGTAGTGTTCGCGCAGCACACGATATGTTGAATAGTTTTCATTGGCATTGTCAATCAACACAGAAAGTTCTGTGGTGTTGGCGGGCAGTGGCTTCAGGGCCGGAGCGGGCTGCAGTAGTTCTGCGGGTGCGTTAGGAAACCGACGCTGCACCGGCACCGTAGTACTGCATCCTGTCAGGATCAGCGCACACAACACAACACCAATGCTTGAATGCAATTTCATTTCTTCTCCTCGCCTGCGACAGCACGATTGTACAGTTCCACAGCAGTGGGATTCAGCTTGCAGTCCCGATCAATGTACACTTTCTTTTCTTGTATTTCAGTCTGCACACGATCGCGATACACTGTGTGCTGTTGTATCTTTGTACGAATTCGTGTGACAATCTTTGTGTTGATTTTTTCAGCACGAAGTTCAGACTCCTGCACTTGTTTTTCCAGTTCTGCCACACGCTGGCGCCAGTTCATTTCAACTTCGTAGGCACCTTTGCAGTAGATGCCGCCCACCAACAATGTCACACAGATCAACTGAATCCATATTCTATAGATATTGATGAACGGTATTAATTTAAGAAAACTTGCCACCAACAGGCCCACCACACCCACTGCAATGGCGACATGAATAATGATGTACAGCACAGAACCGGGCAGCAGTTGCAGTAGCCAAATCATTTGTTTTTCCCAGTGTCGTTGCGGTCCGTGCCGGGGTCATTGATGTAGTGAAAAAATTGCACTGGTTTCCAATATTTCACAATGAAATTATTGATCAATAACCCACTCACGGTGAGTATGATTGCTCCTAGTCCTATTAGAATTGCGCCAATTAAAAATGTAGCACAGCTCATAATTGTTGTTGTATCCATAGAGATATTTATAATGTTAAAAGGTCAAGGATTTTTGTTGCAAACGCACCGGCAGTTTTGATGTCATAATGATGATGATCTCGTGCCCAGTCCTGCACAGTGAAATATTCCACCTGGCGATCAGCTGGCACAAGATGATCAAATATCATTTTTTGTGTGGCAGGATACTGACTGAATCCTGGAATCACTGAATGTATGATCTGTGTTGACCCAGCGGCGGCTTCGAGCCTGGCGATGTTGCAGCGAAGATTTTCAACGTTTTCCAGCTCAGAATGATACACGGATTGATGTCGGCGTTCTTCGTCGGCTGCAGTGTTGTCTAGTTCACGACGTTCCACATAGCTCCAGTGCACCACCATGTGCCGGGGCTGAACAATGGCTAGAATTTCACTGCCGCGTCGCGCAATCCAGTCATTGCTGGCACCGTCTAAACTGATGTTGATGCAGCGTTGGCCCAGCTGACGTTCAAGACATTGGAACCAGGTGTGCTCAACCGGTACACCAATACCTGCAGTGAAGCTGTCGCCCAGACACCACACTGCCTGCTGTAGTTCTTCTGGGGTGCTAGGCCATTCCTGATCTCTGAATCCACGACTGTTGTAGCGATATTCAATGGGCCAGGGATAGGCGCGGAAATGATCCAGATCCACACAGTGTTCGGGTGTGTCAATTCCTGACTGTGTCCAGATTTGATTTTGTCTGCGGCGCAGTACCAGATCTGGCAGTGTACTATTCAAGATTCAATGCTCGTCTGATTTTTGTTGCTGAAATCTCAGTGACCGCGGATTCAAACGTTTCCTGTTCAATGGTGTAGCCCACGTTACGCCCATAGGTAATGTTGACTATATTGGGCACCACCGCAATTTCATACTGTCCTTGATACAAGGGATCAAGATCTCTGCGAATAAACTGTTGAACTTTTTCAATTTCAAAAGGATTTGATCCCTGCCAGCCCTGGCAATCTCTAATCATTATACACACTTGACCGGTCTTGGCAATGGCTCTTTCAAACAAAGCTCTATGCCCATCGTGCCAGGGCTGCCAGCGTCCCAGCATTTGCACAGTTTCTTGTTGCCAGTTGAACGTGGGGCGACGGCGATTGTCCAAGATGTGGTCAGCAATAAATTCTGCCCATTTTTCAGCGTTCTGTTCAGTGATGCGAAAATCATACACATCTGGTTCAGCAAACACAGCATTGGTGTCGGCGTAACGACCTTCACGAATGGTGTCTATCCAAACAGTCCAGTGGGCTTTGAAATTGTGCCGTTGCTCGGGCAAAGGTGCCACAAAGTCCACGATCACATAGTCAGCATTGCTGGCATCGGCCAGTTCGCGCATCCTGTGACTCTGACGGATGCGGCCAGCTTCAGTGAAATCCCAGTCATTGAACTTTTTTCTCACATCGTCGGCATTGAACCATTCCACACAGATGCCATGCCCTTCGTGCTGAAAACTACTGAGCAGTTGTTGTAAAGCCCGGGCCATAAAAGTTTTTCCTGCACCCGGTAGTCCCATTATTAATATGCGTTGCGCCATTGTTGCTCCTATAAGTAAAAAATGAATGTCATCATACTTACACCTGATCGCGTAGGCTCTACGCTTTTACAAAGACTTGTAACAATCTACATGCAGTTACATGAATTTGATCAACCAATTATCAATCTACACGAACTCACCAACGGAATAATGAAATACTACAGTCCGGTTTTTGGGCGTGAAGTTCTGGGCCGAGAGCTTGATGTTGAAAGATTCAACAAAGGTGGCTATCATCAGACTCTAGGCGAAATTACCCAATTACTGCGTGACTGCGATCATTACAAAACTTCTCGCTTGGCCCGATATCACATACGCAATCGCTGTGACAGCCTGGCCGATCAATTGCCATTTTACGAATACATCAACGAGAATTTCTATGTGATTTCTGCTCGCAGAGAAAATCTCCTGGAACATGCACTGAGTTGGTGTATCTATGTTCACAGTCGACGACTCAATGTGTATTCTCATCAGGAAAAATTCCAAGCATTTTCCGACATCTATCGTCGAGGTATTCAAGTTGATCGTATCAATTTGGAAAAATATCTCAATGACTACAAAGAATATCTAGAATGGTGCGATAGGCATTTCACTGTACACTCTTATTTTCATTATGACAAAGATCGTGTCAGACTTGAAGATTATATATTGGGCCTGGATATATTTCAATCACAACCGCGCCGCGTGACCTGGCAACAGAGCTTTGATATAGAATTCAATGACTGGAATCGTTGTCACTATCTTTGTTCTGACATCAGCGGGCTCAGTGCGCAACTGGCATTGCCAAATTCCTCTGCGGCAAACTCTGCGCTCACTGTCAACGACGTTGTGACCAGCTTGGCTCGGCCCGATCAAGAATTCTTGTACAGCAATGGTATCAAATATCTTCAAGCTCATCAACACATAGAAGAACTGGTTAAAAATCGTGTGCTGGTCACCGGAGTGCCCATCAAATTACAAACCCTACTAGAAAAACAAAAAATCATCACCAACTGGGGCGAAGTTCTGGGCTGGTATAATCACTGGGTAGATGTTAATGGCCTGGGCCAACACTACGACGATCCCGGTGTCAATCACCTGGCCCGGGCTGAATTTCAGAATTATCACGCTGCTGAAACGGACGCCGGCCTGCACGAATCTCTGCATCTAACCAATGATCATCAACAGGGCTAACATACTTCCGGTTGGGATTGTGATCCAGCAGTGTCAGGCAACGATCAGTGTCCACTGGGAACTCCATGTCATGCGCCATGCGATTCACATAATATTCACCCCATAAAAACAGGGCTTCGTGATCTAAAAAATAGATTTTATGTTCACTGTACAACAAGTGTTTCCGATAATATTCCTGTGCCTGGGGCAAGGTCACTGCGCCGCCTACCCGCTGTTGCTGCACCGAGTTAATGGTGGCATCGCGTACTACAATGGCAATGCTGACATCAACGCCAAATGATCTAGCACGATCAGCCACTTCTCTAATGTGTGGTGCTTGTCTCACACCATCATAAAAGAATGGCACTGACACATTGGCTAGAAAATAATCAGCACCTTCAAATACTTCTGCAGTTAATCTTTCAGGATACACCCAATACTCAGCAAATGTCTCCTCATCGCTGGGCACCCAGTATTGATCTTTAAGTTGTTCCCAGCCTCGAACCGCCGAGTGCATGGAGAACACTCGACTGAATATATGATTTCCCGAGCCCTGCGGCCCTGTGATGATCAATAGCCGTTTAACGGCTGAAGCGTTGTTGTCCGACATAGGTTCTTATTTTCAATGGATTGACTTCGTCTGTGGGGCCTGTGCCGGAGTCCGGTGCCCACACATATAAAATCACAGGCTCGTCATCGGTTATGAAATTGTGTAGTTCGTTTCTACGCAGAAAAAATGCTTCGCCTTCGCGCACAGGAAAGAATTCACCGTGATCCAACTCCACACGTCCGGCGCCACGCAGCACCATGCCCACTCTATGACTAGGATGTGTGTGCAGGGTCTGATACATGTTGGCGGGAAAATGCACGTAGTTGACCACAGGATCACCTAGCCTGCCGGGATTGATGGCAGTGGTGTTGGTGCCGCCGTCTATGTAACTGAGATTGCCTTGATCTAGAATTCTCTGTGTGTAGTATCGGTTCTCATTGAGTCTGAGACCCGGAAAACTGATGATCACTGCGGATCCATTGCCATGTGTGAGCAGGCTGTAACGATCGCTCTGGCATGCAGCAAAGTTGCTGGCAGTGAAACTCAGGTCTTCTCTATAGAAAGTGCTGTTGACAGCCATGACATAATCAGTGCCTTCTACAAAGATTGACACATCTTGATCGGCTTCAATTTTTTTAATTCGAAAATTCCACCGATCGGTTACCGGTAATTCACCTTGAATATTAATCATTGTTTGTCCTTAAAGTTTCATTATCTGTTGTATTTCAGCAGGAATAAATGGGTCGGTCATGCGCTCAGGGTGCCATACTATGCCAGCCACCATGCGATCCACCCAGGCCTCGCAGTGTCCTTGTTCATCGGTGGCTAGAACTTGTCCTGTGCTGTGTAATTTTAGAATTCCTTGATTGTGATAGCTGTTGACTTCAATTTTTTTTCCATGATAATCAATGGTATGATCGCTGTTGGAATGTCCTGACACCGAGTCCACTACACCGCCCAGGACATCGGTTATTAAAAATGCACCGTGACACACGCCCAGGATAGGTTTGTGGGCTTGCAGCATCAGGCTGGCCAACTTGAGTTCAGTTGTTCGCCGAGCCACACTGTCATCGCCACCTGTTATTATAACACAGTCCAACTGTTGTGTCAACTGATCAAAATCTTGTTCTAGTGTATTGGGAATAAAAACGAGCTTATGACCGTCTAGAAACTTGTACCAAGCATGTTCTATTGAGTCATAAGCCCGACCTTGATGCAGCAGGACTCGTTGTGTGAGCCCTATGTTCAAATTACCAACCGTAGGCCTCGGCCACTAATTGCTTGCCTTCAGCATCGGCCACAGTGTTGCGGCAGCTGATATCATACAAGTCGCGACGCATTGCACCAACCAAGGTTTCAATACGTGCTTGCTCTGCAGGATCAGCCATGAGCTGTTCCAGTTTCATTGCACCGATGTTGCTGTGAAAACCTTCGTCACGAGCAATTTTGGCATAGCTGCGTGAAATAAATTGATCTTCAATGCAGTCGGCCATTTGATTCCACACAGCTTCGGCACGACCTTCAGCAACCAATTGATACGCAGCCAGAGCAGCAGCATCGTTGCCAGCTTCGTATTTGTCCAACAGTGCAGCACCTTTGGCTGTGTTGGCTGCGGCTTCTTTAGCGATGGCAGCTTTGACATCCACTGGTGAGCCTTGGATATGCTCAATAACTTCTTTCACAAGACGGAAGTGTACGGCTTCGTCGTGTGCTTGTTGTGTCAACAGTTGCAGTTCCACTGGATCTGCGTCAGCTGGCATTTCAGCAATGGCACGGCTGATTTCAACCATGTTCATGCGCTCGTTGACCATACGGCCAACAAAGTGATCAACCAGCTCTTGTTGGCTAGGCTTGGAATCAAAGTAGGCCCGGACATTGAGCTGGCTGGCTTGAAACAGGGCCGTGTTGTCTTTTTTAATCTTTTGTACAAATTCTTTTGCGGATAACATTTTTTTGGATCTCCTATAAAATTACTTAGCTAAGTGTAAAATTTTACAATCTTTACTGAATTATTTATGCTAGCCTAGATTTTTAATCAAGTCAAGGTATTTTTCTGTGCCTGTAGTTCTTGTGCCAGTGAGCTGTAGGGTCACACGGGGATGATGCCCTGCATTGGCTGTGCAGTGCGGTACATTGCGACTGTCAAATGTTGTGACATCTCCGGCCCGCCATCCACGATATTGATAGTTGCCAAATTCCCAGAACTGCCCGGGCTGCCAGTCTGTGAGCTGAATCATTATACGCATCACACGGCTGGGAGTGTCAGGGCAAAATTTATCTAGCTTGTCAATATGGCGTGTCCACACCTGCCCGGGCCATTGAACGTGCAGACGATTCATGGCATTTTCTAAACTAAAATCATCGGCAATTTCTTTAAGGCTTCTAGGTAACTCCCAGCCAATATTGCTGATGGTCATGTCAGGATCGGCACCTATTGTACGTAGGTCATTTTGCTCGGCTGTTAAATCTTCGCTGGGGATATCTACGCCAGGCTGTTTATATCCACGAGTCTCCCAGGTTGCGGGCCGACTGTGTTTGATTATTTCCGTGATGTCATCGCGCCAGGCCTCGGGATCTAACCAGCCCAGGCCTATAACAGTATCCCAGCGTGGATCCTGTCGTGTACGATCAAAATGATAGCGACTGGTTGCTACTGTGCGTAGCCAACTGGATGTCATATTATGGTAACCTTTATGTCATTTGTTTGATAATCCTGAGTCAGAGTATCACTGGGAGGGGCGATGCCCAGCTCCGCGGCCAATTTAAAATTGGTGCTGGGACGTTGATATTGATATCGAAATTGCGCCGCTCGTAAATCTCTGTTCTGATCTGTGATCATTCTGGCCATGTGTCGCAAATTATAATAGTAGGGATGATAATTAGGGTAAGTGATTCCAAATTCCCCGCAGCGTACCCACCAGCCCAGACAAGCATCATTGGCACGATCTATCATGACAACAGGGCAGTCCGGCCAGGTGCGCTTGATCCAGTCGATGTGATGACAGAACACATGGCTTTTGATAATGCGCACCCCGGTGCCTGAGAAAGGGCGATCAAATTCTGCTTCACATTCTTCGCGGCTGTGTTCATTTAAATGCAAGAACCAGTCGCCAAATTCCATGCCTGGATCCCAGTATGCACCTAGATGCATGAGCTGCAGATCGCCAGTGGCGTCGTGATGGTAAGTGCGTTGTTCTGAGTAGTCGGTGTGATCAACATCGGCGCTCCAGTAGATATTTTTTACAACACTGCTCCATTTTGAGCCCGGGGCACCGGCTACGAAGATATATTTCATAATCACCTCAAAGTTTTTGTATAATTATGTAGTAATTTATAAACAGCCGGGAAAATTCCAATGAACACTAAAATTTTTGCACATCTTATCAAAAAGATTGAAGAAGCATTTCATCTACCAAAATACAGTTATCTAATGGGCACGATTCAAGCCCACACTGTGTTGGATCAGCTGCCCTGGACTCCGGCTAGATTCGCAAAATTTCAACAAGAGCTGGCCGATACATTTGGGTTTGAAATTGCTGCCCAGGGCACAGTACGAGATGTTGTCACCAGTATTGATCAACGCTACATGATGCGTTTCTTTTCGGAAATCTGGAAACCACAGACTGAAAACTATGTGTACACTGGCTGGAATTTGGTTGACGAAATCAACGCACAGAATCCTCAGAACGTACTGGACGTGGGCTGTGGGTTTCATCCGTTCCGAGATCGCATAAAGAATATCACCGGCATTGATCCCTACAACAACTGTGCTGACTACATGGTAGACATACTAGAGTATCGTGTGCGGCGCGAATCGCACGATCATATCATTGCTCTGGGGTCAATCAACTTCAACAGCCGGCAGGACATTGAAGATAGATTTGCACACTGTGTGAACTTGTTGATGCCGGGCGGGCGTATGTATTTTAGGGTCAACCCGGGCATCGCACATCAAAATGGGCCTTGGGTAGATATATTTCCCTGGACGTTTGAAATTGCCAACGAGCTGTGTGAAAAGTACAATCTCTCACTTGACACCTTCAAACGAGATTTCAATCAAAGAATATTCTTTATTTGCTCAAAATAGGAACTAGATTTTGCATGGCGTAATCTGCTGCGGCACTGTGTGCTGCTTCCAGCGGATGCCATGTGTCACTTTCGGCATAGCCGTGCAGCCGACTCCAGTCTAAAAAGGTATGGCCATCAAATGTCTGCAGGTCATAAGTGATGTCCTGCTGCAAGAATTCCACAGCAGCATCACTGTGCCATTCAGTTTCAAACAACAGGCCGTCCATGTAGGTCATGATGTAGCGTTGGTGTTGTGATTGCAATGCGTCTCTCACTGTTTTGATTGCTGTGAGTGATGCAAACTTGTCACGCAGTTGACTGTGTAGATGTTTGTAATAGTAGTTGGCATGAGTACTAGACTCTGCCGGCATTAGACTTTGCCAGGTGTTGTCATCACAGCTGACGTAATCAAACCTGTCAATCCAAGTCCAGTTGATGATGTAGATACAGGGTTCCAGCTTGAGTTGATTTAGCACCTGATGTTGAATGTAGGTGTTGCCTACTCCGGCTGCTGCTAGACATTGATATTCCAATCCCAGACGTTGAGCAACTAGAGCGGGCCAAGCGAGATTTGGGTGTGCGAGATCAGTACCAGCTACAAAACTACAACCAAAACTCTTGACTTTCATTAAATCCCAGCAGCGTGTTGTAGGGCAGCAATGGCCGGATCTTTTTCATACAGTGACACTGGTGCGATACCTGCTGCCACACGCATTTCATTGAGTTCTTCTTCGCCCTCTTCGCGATACTGGCGCGGACTCAAGGGCACCATGCTGTTGAAAGTGTCAACGCTCCAGGGATAGTCTTTGTTTTTGTAGTGCATGGTCCAGTCGTCGGCTGTGTATTCTGTGAGCGTGCTGAGGTCTTCCAGCAGGGATTGAACATGCTCGCCCACATTGCTGCGACGACGCAGCTCCACATACACTAGATACCGATTGGCTTTGATTTCACCCGGACTCTTGTCTGCATCCAGCACAAAGTCATAGCCTTTTTCAAACCAGTTCATGAGATCCTTGCTGGCCTGTTGATCACGTACAAAAAAGCTTATGACAATGATGTCGGCATCGTCGCCCATCTTTGAGGCAAACTCATCGATGTGAACGCGAGGCTTCATTATGCCATCAAGGTCTTTGTACTCCAGGGCTTCACTGAGCCGGCGGAAGTGGGGCGGGTTGTATTGGTTGTTGTTGTGCATTGGGTTGACTCATTAATTCTTCTTGGTTGTCGGCATCTTGATACTGCTCTTGATCCAGATCCTCATCATAGGCATCTTCAAGCTCTTGAAGATCTACATCCTGCCCTTCCAGTTCAATTGAACCAGTTCTAATATCGTCCATCAGGCTCTTGGGCATGACGATTTCAACTAGCCATACCCACTTTTCCATGATTTTTGCTGTGTGTGTTCCGGGACGATAATCGCTGGGACTTTCTATCTTCACCGGGATCTTCATCTTGGTTTTTTTGAAGTTGACATCACAGTCAAACGGCAGTAGACGCTTGCCTCCACGTGGGTCTGGCATCAACTTTTCTGGCCACATAAAGATACAACCGACTTTGTATTTGCCAATGTCAGGCCCTTCAACCAATTCACCGTATTTCCAGTTGCGAAAAGCATAGACGTCAAACTCATCAAGTACTCGTTCAAAATCCAGAAGGTTTAGTAGACTTCCCTCGCTGAGATAGAGGTCTTGTATGTTTTTAGAGACTTGCCAGTAATCTTCGTGATTTTTGAATAGATCTTTGTCCATGCTTGTATTTAGTAGACAATGCTGTGCGGCGGATTCTTAGATTTTGCAGCGTCAAAGCCTAATATTTAGTAACCAAATATCTGAAATACATGCACTGTATTCCCACTGGCGACCGGATCTAAATATTCATGCGTAGGGAACGCACATGACCCAAGGAGAATTCACATTGAGTAGAGCACGTAGCACCAAAGCGCAGAAGCGCAATGCAGTACCCATCACTGAGCCCAACACAATAACATTTGCACCGCCTAGCAGGCATCGCACTGTAGAACTAATTCCCAAAACGAGAGGACAAGAAAAACTTATTTTAGCACTGTTAGACACCACAAATCACATTGTGGTCACAGCAGGCCCTGCTGGCACAGGAAAAACGTATCTGGCCATGCTGGCTGCTATCCGAGCTTTCAAGATGGGGCTGTGTGAGCGCATTATTCTCACAAGACCTGCAGTGGGAGTTGAAGACGAACGTCATGGATTCTTGCCCGGGGATCTCGTGAGTAAAATGGAACCCTGGACTCGCCCGTTGTTGGATGTGATGAAGGAATATTATCATCCCCGGGATATTGTACGCATGATAGAAGATCAAGTGATTGAAATATCGCCCTTGGCCTACATGCGTGGTCGTACTTTTAAGTCAGCTTGGATCATTGCCGATGAAATGCAAAATGCCACTCCCAATCAACTGAAAATGTTGATGAGCAGAATTGGGCAAGGATCCAAGATAATAGTTACGGGTGATGTCGATCAGGCGGATCGCGCACGGCGTGAGAATGGTCTTCTAGACTTGATTGAGAGGTTAACTCACAATCAAGTCAATGGCCTAACCACTGTATTGTTGGAAACCCGCGACATCCAACGTCACCCAATCATCACTGATGTCTTGAATCTCTATTCAGACACCTGAGCCGGGGCCGGCAGCTCGTCTTCGACGATGAGTTGTCGGCCATTTTCTTCGTGCAGTCTACGAAAAATTGATTCGTAGTGCAGTAGAAAATAGTTGTGAATTGAATCCCAATTTTTTGGTACGGTGACACCATCAGCATGACAACTTAGAACTTTCATGTCACGAAAATCCAAAATGATATTTCTCAGCTGATAATCGCTGCGTTTGAGATTACGCACCACTGCAGTTTGTTCGTCGAGTTTGCCGTTGGGACGTTTTACGTAGGTTACTAGGAAATATCTCATTGAATGTTAGCAAGTTCAACTAGAGTTGCTGATAGATTGATTTCAGGATCGGCCACAAAACTATGATTCACCAGCCCCTGACGGATTGCCAAAATGGCCTGATCCTTTTTCTCATTGGTGTCGCCCCAGAGATCTAGGTTGTCATACATCCAGCGAAACACATCTTCCATCTCTTCAGGTCGGGCTGATTTACACAGTAACTCGCGAGCTGCAGTTACACGCCCCTTTTTGAACAAATCAACTACACCTATTTTCCAGTCAGCAGCACCGGTGTTTTCATCACCGTTGGGCTGAGTCAGGCGGCCACCTTGTGAGTTCATTTGCACTGTGTTCAGACACTTGCGTAGATCGGGGTACGTGGCTTTGACATAGGTGTCTAATACTTCGAGTTCAAAATCGCAGTTTTCAAGCACCAGTACATTAGCCACACGAGCGGTAAACTCCACAATATCTGTCCGATCGATGTGAAAGCCCTGGCATCTACTGTGGATAGCTGGGATAATTCTATTAGGGTAATTACAAGTAAGAATAAATCTAGCACTGGAGTGATACGTTTCCATAACGCCGCGAAGCGCGGCTTGCCCATTGGGACTAATGTAGTCTGCTTCATCTAGTAACACCACCTTAAATTTGCCAAAAGGCATTGTCTGCACAAAGCCTGTGATCTTATCACGGATTGTGTCCACGGAGTTTTCACGTGACGCATTGATCTCCAAGATATCGTAAGCATCAATCTCCAGTTGATTGATTAAGATTTTTGCCAGAGTAGTTTTTCCCACACCTGGCGCACCCGAAAACAACAGATGCGGGATAGAATCCTCATCAATCCATGCTTGTACTTGTTGGCGTTGAGCTGCATCTCGAAAAACATAATCTTCTACTGTGTGCGGCCTATACTTTTCTGTCCAGAGTTCTTTCATAATGAAATCTAATAAATCCTAAAAAGTTATTGTACAAGAATGTGCTGGGAATAGCAACAGGTTTAGGCAATTACTGCATCTTTGTTAACTGTGTTGTCTGGTGGTAGTTCGTCGCTGATCAACAGGATGTCGTCAGGGTCAATTCTACGTAGAATTTTCTCACCTTGGTCATCTTCAATTTCAATTCCTCGAGTCCAACGACCGTGCGCCACGCAGATCCAGTCACCAACACTCACGCTGGTTTGTTCTGGACCCACAGCATAGACCTGTCCCCAGCGAGCTCTAATGCCCTGACTTTTGCCGTTGTCATTGAGCAAGATTACACCTGAACTCAACTGCCGGCTTTCAAAATTCATTTCTGCTACTAGAACTTGATCTCTAAGAACTTTTAAACTTTTAACTCGATGTGCGGCAAATGCTGCTTCTTTCACTTGCTGTCTCCTTTGGGCTTTGCAACAGTTATGGGGCTGTGTGTGACGTTGGTTTGTTTTTTGTAGTTGTTTCTAACTTGTTCGGTGCGTGATGCAATGGGACGATTTTGATTGTCAATGATGTCGCCGCGAGCATTGACGTTCATGTTGCCCACAGCTCGTTCAGTTTCGTTGCGCAACATAATAGCACCTATATCCACAGGCTTGCCCTGTGCAGATTTGTAAACATGTTTGGTCATGATGGTCTCCTTGTGTGGTATTTAACGCAAAAATTCACCAGGATCTAAATCATAGTAGATTGAGTCTATTCTGTGAACGCCCAACAGGTACAGCACATAGCTGGCCACACTGGACCCACGACCTACCCCCCATATTATGTTCTTTGATTTCAGCGTGTCAACTAGGAATTTGAGATATCGCAATAACTCAAACATGTTGCGCTCTTGATACATCAACAGTTCTTTGCCCACTCGTTGTAGTTGTTGCTCGGTTTCACACAGACTCAACACATGAGCTGCAATGTCAAGAGTCTGATATTTTTCGGGCATGGCCCAGTTACCTTGCTTGGCTTTGTCCCATTCTTCAGTAGTGAGACTGGTGAGACCAATAACTTCGCGATGAAACGACCAGTGCATATCAGTCAAAAACACTCGTGCTGCTTCAATGTCCACTGTTTCATCAACAATCATGCCGGTAAACATCGGAGCATAGAGGTTGGCGTCCTTCTCCATGATAACATCAAACACGTCTTGTTCGCTGAAAATCATCTGTCCGTACTGATCAGTTTTCATGGCTTTCGTGGGAAGTCTGCGTACACAACCGAGGACTCCACCGGAGTTTCTTCTTGGGCATTCCAGTGAAAGCCATAATCTTTCCAGCTCTTGGCTTTTTGCATTTCTACAATACGCTCATCGCTGGGACGTTTGTTGTAGTACTTGGCAAGGTCATTGTGTATGGGATCTGGACTATGCCACCACCCCATTTCGCCCAGTGGTCCCATTACTTCGTCATCGCTGTGAGAATAAACAATTGAATCTCCCATTTCGCTGCTGAGATCTAAATTTGTTATCAGCAATCGGCCTTCCATCACTGCGTTGAGTTTACAGTATAGCATAATACCAACGATCTGATCAAGAGGATCTTCGGGCAAAGTGGTGACTGCAATACCAGCAGCAAGATATTGTTTGATTTGCTTTTGCTGGGATTGATTGATAAACACACTGCTGGTAAAACAGTCTGAAATCATTGATTTCATCCGGTACATGGCAATATTTTGTTCGGCAGGGTCAATGGTGTTTGTGAGCAGTTGCACATCAACACCGTAATTGGTCATGTATATTTGATCTTGCCAGTGTACTCCGGCCACAAATGCTGTGTCGTATCTTATTCTTACGTTCATGATATATCAATCTTATCAAAGTGTAGGGCTGGATTTTCACCGTCTTTTTTCATCTGGTCATCGTAGATCGATCTCATCCTGGATTGATAACTTTCCAACGCCATGCGCAATTGCTGGCAAAGATGTCCGTTACCGGATCGGGTAGCAATCGTTAATTTCTTTGTGAGTTCTGATATTTTGATCTGACACTCATCGGCAGTGAGTGTGTCTAAATTGCCAATCAACGGATGTTCCATGCATTACTCCATAAAAGAAAAAGCCCTTGTGTTATAATAACATCAAGGGCTGGATAAGTCAATGAGTTTGATCAAGCAAAAGTTGCTGCATTGTTTCCGACGGCATACCATTTGGAGTTGATGTAGATCAATGTGCAGCTCTGCCCGCGAGTAGAGAAAGTAATTGTGCCAGTACCCGATGATTTCCATCCAGCATTGGTCACTGTAATAACCATGTTACCAGCAGTGACATCAACTGCACAGAACATCTTGATTTGCCCGTTTGCTCCGGCTGCCAACGTACCAGATTCGGAACCTGCTGTGGTGAAATAGGTCACTGATTTTGCCAGACTGGCTGCAGCCGATGCAGTGAGATCTTCTGAACTTGGCAAGAACATTGGATCAAGATTGCGGCTGAGATCATAGATTTGAATAGTGGATCCGCCATCAATTGTGATGAACTCAAATTCAAAAGTTCCGGTCTGGCTAAAAGTAATAACTTGTCCACTGATACCTTGTAGGTAACTGGTGCCCAGTGTCACTGCCGCTGGCAATGTCACGGTGTAGCCAACATTGGTCACGGTGATTCTCACTCTAACCAATCCGGTTATACCTGCTGCTGGGAAGTTTGAAAATGCCAGAACAATTGAGCCAGATGTGGTGACTACTTGATAATGACCTGCTGCATAATTCACTGTGACAGTGCCCGAAGTTGTGCCTAGGTCAACTTTGGTAGCCGAAAAGTTTTGAATTTCAGCACCAATCAGCGCAGCACCATTCATGTCGTTGTTCAATGTGCTGCCCGACAATGCAGCCTTTAGCACAGCCTTGCTCTGCAGGTCTGTTATTTCAGTAGAGGCGTAGGAAAAGTTTGTTTTGATATTGGTAAAATTATCACGAAAACCTTGGCTATCGTTGTCTTGACCTGCAACTGGATAAGCGCCGTCAATGTTGTTTGGGTTAATACTACTAGTCATTTGAGTTCCTTGTTAGTTCAAAATGTTTCGCTTGGGGAATACGAGATATTTATCGTACTGATCTGTGACCCCATAGATATCAGTGGGTATGTTAAATTCCATGCTACCACCATCAAAAACAGTGGGATCACCGCTGGCAATAATTATATCCCAGACTGCGCCAGTTCCAGTACCAGAAATATTTGTGCCAACGACATTGTAGAAAATTTCCCCCTGTGCTAGAGGGAATGCCTGGCCCACAAGAGCATAATATGTGATGTTGCCAACTGTGCCAACATCAAGCACTGTGATCATGAGATCATTAGATGTATTGATACCACCTAGAGCTGATCCTTGTATGCGTATCTTGTTGCCCACTGCATATCCTGTTCCACCATTGAAAACAATGCTTGAGTCGTTGGGTTCAGCCACACGATAGTGTGTGTTTTCATCAAATGTTGTGGAACTTGCTGGTGGTACCCAGGTACCGGTGACCGGATCCCAATTGATGCTGAGTTGTCTGCCCAGTTCGTATCTATCAACATCAAAATCTATTCCATTAAGGAGATTTTCAAATTGCTGATTTACGTAATAGGCAATTCTTGTTGCATTGCCTGGAGTCACATAGGCCACAACCCAGGCCGGTACATATCCCAACTGCTTGCCATTTTCTTGCAGGCTGGTCATCCACAGTGGTAAAATTGTACCCACTTGGCCAATTACATCAATCACTTGATCTCGCATGTCTACCAGTGCATTGGGGTACACTGTTGTTATCACCGTGGAGTCATCAAGGTACCCGCTTATGGGAACATCCAGTGTGACTTCTTTACCAACACTTTGTCCTTGTTCGTTGATTAGATTGTCAATTACCGGGCAATAAATTACTTCATATATGGTAGTGCCATCACTGTCAAGAGCTCGGGCTGTTTGCACTGGGCCTAGTAACAACTGTTTCTGATAGTGATTTATTTCCAATGCCCGCTGATAGTCTGCAGCAGTGGCTGGATTCAACCCAAACGCATGCGCATATTTTAATCCACGAGCTACACCAAAATTGGCGTCATCAGGTCTAAATACATTTTGATAAGAAATCAAATTTGGATTTTGTAAAAGATTTGCAATGACTTCTCTGTCAGCATCACTCAACAAACCTTTGATGTACAAAGTATCCAATGGTGTTTGATACTCACGATTGACATGAATTGTAAAAGTTCTATATTCGCTCACCAAGAAATCACTTTGTACTGGAACAATGTTGGCTATGAGCACTGCACCAGTACCAGGCATACTTGACCCATCATCAGGATCAGTCACAGTAATAATTGGTGCAGCCTGATATCCAACTCCTTGTTCGTTGATTATGGCAGATACAATTTGATAGCCTTGCCCTGGAACAAACTGAGTTATGACTGTGCCCACTGTTGCTGCAATGCCTTGTCCGGGTGGCGGAGCAATGGTGACTGTTGGATTTTGTGAATATCCTTGTCCACCATTTTGCACCGTGATTCCAGTGACTTTGTAAGAAACCTGCTGAGTAGTAGGCGAATACACCTCAACAATGAATGTATAGGTTAAATCAAATGTTGTGGGGGTTGATGTCAGTAGATTTCTATTGGTGATATCAAACGTTGTAGTGCCTGTATCCAATGCAAATGTATCATAACTCACAGTGCCGGCAATGTTGCCCGAAGACAACAATCTCAATCCACTAGGCAGCAGGCTATTGCTGCCTGGCTTGAGTCGGTAGGCCAAATCACGTGGTTGCGGAGTAATTGCACGGATGGTAAACAGACTTTCGCCGCCATTGTCAATGGATCCAAGATCTGCAGGACTTATCCAGATTACCCTGGTGTCAATTCCGGCTGTGATAGTTATTGTGTAAAAGTAAATTGGGCTTAGTACAGTGGGATCAAATACATTGGAAATCCGTATGGCAATGGTATAGGTAATTGAACTCAGTCCTTGCTGCGGCAAATACCCGTATAACCATCCAGTGAGTGGATCCAACGTCAGTCCTTGCGGAATGCTCCAGTTGTGTTCTGCTGTGCTTTCAATAACCAAGTTGTATTGAATCAACTGTTGATCCAAGTCAACTGCATTAAATTTAAACGCAAAGAAATTATCGTCTTGATAGGTTCCAATGTCGCCTTCGGGCGTTATCATAAACGGTGGACGATTTGGTGTTTCGTCTGCAGTGACTTCAGTGGTGTCGGCACTTATAATTGTGTCATCTGCACTAAGGTTATTACGACTGAAGACATAGATTTCAAATGTTCTTAAGTTTGCACTGACGCCATCGGTAATCTCCAAACTAAATTGATAATTTAAACTTTCGCTTTGCGCCAAGAAATCGTATCCAAACACATCTTCAGGAGTTAAATCATATCCTGGCAATTGAGAACCAATTGGCAACGGTTGAATATATCCATTGATCAATCCTGTGGGGGTGACGGTCAACCCTGGAGGTAAATTGCCAGCCGCCACGCGCACCACTGAATCATACAGTGGTCCTGAAAAAGTAAGTTGGATTGGAGCAATAGGAGATCCGTCATAGAATGTTCCAATGTTTCCAGCAGGGGTAGCAAATTGTGGTAGTGCTTGTCCTGGCACAGTCAATGTAAAAGTTTGATCTAAGAATTCATTGATCACCAGCACTCCGTTGACAACTGTTCGGGTATATGCACGGATTACAAATTTATTTGTGATATCAATACCAATCAATCCCAGAGTTGACAACGTAGGTACACCGCCTAGCACCGGAACCCCGGCGATTATTCCAGAGGGATCAAGTGCTACACCATCAGGCAAGGTTCCTGCTATAACTTCGTAATACACAGTGTCAGCGGCTGTTGCCGATACTGGAATTTCAAAGAATTTGTCAATGACCAAAGTTCCAAGACTGCCAGGAGGAGTGACCCAAACCAATGGTGGTGCATCAGGAGGAGGAGTTATTGCTATGTTACCATAGACAGTTTCTCCCATGATGTAAGGAAAAACTGGCCCATTGTCGTCCTCGGTAACAAAATAAGCATAGGTACCGTTGGGATATTCAGGAGTCACGCAGAATCTGCCATTGTGGCGATCAAGACTGCCCAGCCCCGTAACATAACTGTAATCCTCTACAAATATGCCAGTGGGCCATGATCCTTGCAGTCTGACATTGGTGGCTAAATTCACACGCTGATCAATAACGATTGCATTGCCAGACACTTGTAGAACCTTGCATGGACCTGGCAATGCGCCGCCGGTCAGCACCAATCCTGGTGCTATGTTTGCCGTGGTGGTCAAGTTGATGATATTAGTTTTTGTAACCACGCCTCTGGTGATGATGGTGGGATTTGATGGACGATTGACTTTGTTTTCAAGTTGGTAACTTGATGTCATGCGAACGATCTGGCTGGTTCCATTGGTGGGATTCAAATACCCATAAGGGCCATAAATTGGATATCCGTCAACGGCCCAGCCTACAATTTTACTGTGTCCATCAATTTGTTGATATCCAGTGTTGAATCCTGAGATGTCTGCCCACGCATTGTTTGTTATGAATTCACTGGTCTGGTAGTGATAGTCACCAACCGGTCCAGGGTTGCCACCATATTCATCTTCTCCAAATATATTGGCCACAACTGCATTGAGATTCCACACTGTGCCGCGGGTACCGGCAATTTTTATGTTGGTTTCAGGGCCTACAAACACAATGCCCACTGCACTGATTCCTATGGGACCGCGTGGTGGACGTTGCATGAAATTCTGCGCAGACAAATTCAATCCGCCACGATATGGCCATAGGAAATTGATAGTCTGAGCTATGATTGAGTTGGCATTCTGTGAATTGGGAAATTCCCCAGTTTTAACAAAACCCGGAAGATCTTTGCTGACTATACGCCAGCTATAACTGTTTAAAAAAGCAGCAGAGACTTGCCCAGGTATTCCATTACCAACAATGGAGCTTGTGGGATTGAATGTGTCAACAGTCAACAATTGTGGCAGTAGTGTTTGCATGTTATTTTATGGCCATAGAACAGTACCAGTACCGGAGGTGAATGTGTAAACTTTGTAGCCGGGTCTAGCAGTGCTGTAAGAGTAAACAAGATTTCCTGTGAAAGTGCCAATATTTCCAGAGCTACTGGAGTAGGCAAGAACAACCACACCATTGCCACCTTTGCCAGCTGGAAAATATCCACCGCCACCACCGCCACCAAGTCCGTCAGTGCCAGCACCACCTACGCCACCGCCACCGCCCGAAGGTGCAAGTGCGCCTGTTCCGCCACCACCTGCACCGCCTACGCCTACTGCACCAGGGCCGCCGCTTTGAGCAGCACCGCCACCGCCACCTGCATAGGTTATAGTGGAACCGGTGATGCCTGACGCTGATCCATTGCCGCCATTGCCACCTCGTTCATTGCTGCTGTTGCCATCACCAACCCCTTGAAATCCTGACTGTGATGCACCACCGCCACCGCCTGATCCACCAAACTGTGTGCCACCAGATCCGCCACCTGCATTGCCTTGTCCTGCGGTGCCTGCTCCCGCGCCAACGCCTGTGCCTTGATCACGTCCAGCACCGCCGCCTGAGCCACCTGAAGCTCCATAGGCTCCTTGATATCCACCACGTGCGCCGCCAAGTGCAGTTGTTGAAGCAAAAACAGAGTCTCCGCCTTGGCCACCTGCGGTGTAATCACCGCCCGCTGCACCACCTGCGCCCACGGTCAAAGTATAAGCTGTTGCACTAGATATTGAAAAGCTGCCAGTTAAGAATCCGCCGGCACCGGCACCGCCAATTGATCCACCACCGCCGCCACCAACTAATAGGTATTCAACGGTACCAGGTGCAGGTTCTGGCGGTGGTGGCGGTGTTGAATTATTTTGTCCTGTCATTAATAAGTTGTACAGTGACATTATGTCAGTCCGCCGCCGGTTATTACAAATGTGTCTGCGGCCACACAATAAACAGTACAGAGTCCGCGCTGTGCCAGCGTTCTATTTCCTGTAGTGGCAGTGCCAACATAATACATTGTCACTCCAGACCCCTGTGTAATGGTTTGACTGCTTGAAGAGTTGTTGAAGATGGTAATTGTATCGCCCACTGCAAAAATACCCGAAGGAACAGTGACTCCACCAAGAGTAATACTTACAGTTTTTCCACTGTCAGTTAACACCAGTACATACGCACCACCCTGTGAATTTATTGGAACGCTGCGCACTGGACCTTTGTTGTCAATAACACTGGCAGCAGTTACGTTGCCGCTAGCTGAAAACAATCCACCAATAGTTATGTTACCACCAGCGATATTTGCTGTGGCAGTGATGTTGCCGGTGGCTGTGATCAGTCCAGCAGTGGTTATGTTGCCACCTATGATATTTGCTGTGGCAACAATATTACCACCAGAATTTATATTTCCAGTGGCAGTTATCACACCAGAAGCGATTAAGTTACCACCTGCAACATTGGCAGTGGCAGTGATGTTGCCGGTGGCTGTGACCAATCCACCTGTGTTGATGTTGGCACCAGTGACATTGCCAGTCGACGATGTGACGCCTGTTACAAACAACCCAGTGCCTGCAAAAACAGCAATGTTTGACGTGCCACCCACTGCCACAGCAACGTTTGAGCTGGCAATTATCACAACATTACTGGTGCCGTTGACAATGCTGGTTGCGCTAGTGGTGATTCCTGACAGCAGGGCACCGTTGCCAACATAGTAATTTGCTGAAACATTTCCAGCTGATGAAATATTTCCAGTGGCAGTTATTGCCCCTGTTGTGTTGATATTTCCACTGGTTAGATTGCCGTTGCTGGTGATATTACCCAGGGCTGTGACTATGCCACCGGTGATGACATTGGCTGCTGTCAAGTTACCAGTGGCTGTAATTAATCCTGAAGTCAACAAGTTGCCGCCGGTGATATTGGCTGCTGCCAATACTTGTCCAGAACTCACAACAACATTTCCCGGATTGACATTGCCGGTGACACTGACATTGCCGGTGATTGATGCCAGGCCAGTTAATCCTAGATTTCCACCGTTGATATTTCCAGTGGTGTTGATATTACCTGTGGCAGTCAGCAGTCCTGCTGATATAAAGTTTGCACCTGAAATGTTTCCGCCAGCAGTGATAGATCCAGTGATGGAGATATTGCCGCCTTGCAGAGTTGATCCGGTGGTAATTATTCCAGCCGCTGACACAATACCAGTGCTGACAAGATTGCCACCGTTGACATTGGCTGTGGAAGTGATGTTGCCGCCTGCACTCAATGCCCCACTGGCAACAACTGCGCCTGATGTGTTGAGGTTGCTGCCAACAATGTTGCCACTGGCAGTGATTGATCCAGATGTAAGTAAGTTGGCGCCACTGATGTTGCCGCCTGTGGTGATCTGTCCTGCACTGATATTTCCTGAGGTGGTAAATGTTGCAGCACTTAGATTCCCAGTAAAACTTGGATTTTGGGTTACAGAAAATTCAACTGTTTTGCTTCCAGGAAATCCTATGATTTGAATATTATTTCCAGTGACAAAACTCACAGTATCATTGGAACTGGTAGCTCTTACGTTTGATGCGTTGGCTTGAATAGTGTTAAAGTTATTACCCGGGCTGGCCACTACATTGGTAAGCTGACTTCCATCTCCAACAAAGTATCCTGTAGAAATAACATTGCCCGTGGTTGATATCGTGGTGCCCCTTAATAAATTGGTAGCAATGAGATTGTCAGCTTGAATATTACCTGATGCTACAACTGTGGCAGCAGTGACTCCGCCCAATGTTTGTATTGTCCCGTTGGCTACAACAGTGCCAGATGTTACAATATTACCTACATTGAGATAACTGCTGATTGACACGTTGCCAGTGGCTGACATTCCCGAAGATGTCATCACTACTATATTGGCTGTGTTGCCAACTGTAAAGTTTATATTTGAATTGGCTAACGGAATGCTTACGCCACTGGTACCATTGGCAAATCCTGTGATACCACCAATAGCAAACAAGGTAGTAAAGTTGTCATTTGTCTTTGTAAAAGCAGTGCGTAGCGGGTCACCTAGTCCATCGTTAGCATCGGCACCTACGTTAATAATCTGTTGGGTTGGCATTGAATTAATCCTCTAGGTATTTACCACTTCCTAACACCCTAGTAAGGTAGCATAAATACCCGGAATTGGAGTAATCTATGGCTTATGTTATCACAAATAGTAGAGGGAACGTAATTGCGACCCTGGAAACTGGCACTGAAAATATCTCAGCTACCAGTATCATTTTACTTGGGGCTGGGTTTCCTGCCTACGGACTACAGCAGAATGAGAACTTTGTACACATTCTTGAAAATTTTGCTGATTCTATAGCGCCTGACAATCCTATACCCGGGCAACTTTGGTTCAATACCTCGCAAAACACACTGTATCAACGGACTCTGATAAACACCTGGCAAGCCATAGCCACACAAGATTACGTACAAAGTCAAAAAACATCACCGGTTTTCACTGGAGCACCGCAGGCTCCCACTTTTCCAGTGGGCACTGCCAGCAACATACTTGCAACCACAGGATTTGTTGCTGACACGCTGGCTGCTACAAACTATGCACCAATCAATAGTCCTGCATTTACTGGCAATCCCACTGCTCCAACTATTTCGTCTTCGGTTGGCAACACACAGATTGCCACCACAGAATATGTGGTTAATCGAATCAATCGCACTGACTTGTCGCCCTATGCGCCTATAAACAGCCCGGGATTCACTGGTGTGCCCACAGCACCCACAGCAGCCGCAGGCACCAATACCACACAACTGGCCACCACAGCGTTTACAACCAGCTTGTTCAATAACATTGATCTGGCTCCGTATGCTCCCAAGGCCAGCCCGGCATTTACAGGTGTGCCCACTGCACCCACTGCGCCCAACACCACCAGCACTACGCAGATTGCCACCACAGCGTTTGTCAACAGCCTAATCAACGACATTGATTTATCGCCTTATGCTCCCAAGGCCAGCCCTACATTTACTGGAACTCCGCAGGCCCCAACGCCGGCAGCAGTGTCCAACACCAATCAACTTGCCACTACAAATTTTGTACAGCTACAAAAAGTCAGCCCGGCATTTACTGGAATCCCCACAGCCCCTACGCAGACCTTCAGTGATAATTCCACCAGCATAGCCACAACAGCGTTTGTGCAAAGTGCAGTTGGAGCAGTGAGTGTGGCGGTTTCGGCAGCGTCAGAATTGGCTGGTAGTATCAAAATGTGGGCTTCGGCAACTCCGCCCAACAACTGGGCACTGTGTACTGGGCAGGAACTGAGTAGAACTGTTTATGCCACACTGTTCTCAAGAATTGGCACCACGTTTGGTGCCGGTGATGGGTCAACAACATTTAATGTGCCAAATTATCAAGGTCGATTCCCAATAGGTGCCAATCCAACCTACAGTGGAGGATCAACTGGTGGATACACTGATGCTGCAGTGATTACTCACACTCATGCTGCATCAACCTCAGTGTCAGTGAACGATAATGGTCATAATCATAATGTTAGTTACTCGTCTCAAACTGCTGCTCCAACATCGTATGTCAATAGAACTGAGAGGGGTACAGCAAGCGCAGGTAGTCTTGGTTCTGGGTCAGGTAGTGATATTGGATTGAGTCCTGCTGTAACTGGAATTTCAGTGACTGCAACTACTTCAATTTCAGCACCAGACGGGGCAGTATCTGGCACAGGTCGTAACATACCACCATACCTAGCGGGTTGGTGGATCATCAAACTCAGCGACGATGGCGCAGGTGGTGGTACATTGCAGGCCGGTGCAGCAATTGACATTGCTACTGCGGGTGGATTTTCAACTATCACCAACACTGGTGTTAGAAGTTTGACCGCAGGCACAGGTATCAGTGTCACTGGTGCTAACGGTGTTTTAACTGTCACCAACACCGGCAGTTTGCCAACACTGACTGCAGGCCAAGGTATCAGTATTGTACAGGCTGGTACGACATTCACCATAACAAACACAGTGACAACTACTCCTGTGATAGCAGGCAATGGTGTCACTGTGACCAACACCGCAGGTGGTGCTATTGTCAATGCCAAGGTTGCCAATTTACAAGGCGGTACTGGAATCACACTTAGCGAAAATGGTGGCACATGGACCATCAATGCACCAGGGTCTGGATCAGCAAGTCTGGGCGCATCAGGATGGCAAGAATTCCCATCAGGATTGATCATGCAGTGGGGCACTGATACAGCCACTGGCTACCTACATACAGTGACTTTTCCAAGAGCATTTCCTAATGCTGCTTTTAGTGTCACTGTGTCAGGCAATGCCAGCGGTACGTTTTTTATTCCTTTTGATCTGAATCTAACAACAACTGGATACCAGCAGGGTTTTCGCAATAACACCGGCGGTGGCGGAGCTGCTTCTGCCTGGACGGGTCACTATATAGCATGTGGATATTAAATCGGAGTATTAAATGGCGTATATTATTAATGGTTTTAACGGGGAAGTTGTAGCGATTATACCAGATGGTACAATTGACACTACTTCCACAACCTTGCAACTGGTTGGGCGTTCGGTCACTGAGTACGGTGTTGCTGAGAATGAAAACTATGTATGGCTCATGCAGCATTTTTCAGCGCCTGATGCTCCGCCAAATCCCCTGACAGGTCAGCTCTGGTACAACTCCAACGAAGACCAAATGTATCAACGAACTACGTTGGATGCCTGGGTAGGCTTGGCATCAACGGAGTATGTACAGGCACAAAAGATTTCTCCAATATTTACTGGAGTACCAGAGTCACCAACTGCCGCCACAGCAACTTCTACAAATCAAATTGCCACCACGGCATTTGTACAGAACAACAAAGTATCTCCGGCGTTCAGTGGCGTACCCACTGCCCCCACTGCCCCTAGGGGAACCAACACCACACAACTTGCCACCACGGCGTTTGTTACATCTTCGGTGCTGTTGCAAGGTGTGCCCGAAGCACCCACTGCTGTGGTGACCACCAGCAATGATCAAATTGCCACCACGGCATTTGTACAGAACAACAAGGTGTCTCCGGCATTTACCGGCATACCCACTGCCCCTAGTGCGGTTCGAGGAACAAGCACCACACAGCTTGCCACAACTGAATTTGTAAGCCAGAGTCCAATATTCTATGGAACTCCTGAAGCTCCAACTCCGGCAGCTGGCACCAACACCACACGACTTGCCACCACAGCATTTGTCACAAGCTCCGTGCAGCTTCAAGGTGTTCCAACTGCTCCAACTGCGGCTCCTGGTACCAACACCACGCAACTTGCTACCACAGCCTTTATTACCAACAGTGTTCAATTGGCAGGTACTCCAACTGCACCCACTGTGAGTGTTGCCGACAGTACCACTTCTATTGCCACTACATCATTTGTACAGCAACAAAAAGTTGCGCCAATTTTCACCAACGGTGACACATTGGACGACCCCAACAAAGTTCCTAGAGCTCCCACAGCAACCTATCCTGGTCTTGTGCTCAATCAAATTGCCACGGTATCATACGTGACTCAAGCAGTGGCAGCAATTGATCTTAGTACGTTTGCCCCCAAGGCCAATCCGGTGTTTACCGGAGTTCCTCAGGCACCTACTGCAGCCACCAACACAAACAATCAACAACTTGCCACCACAGCATTTGTGAGAAATCTAGTGGCCAGTGAATATGGCCTGTGGCAGGGCTCGGCAAAATATGTCAGCACCGGTGATCCTAGTCCCGGTACTGGCAATGATGGAGATTTTTGGTTTAAATATCAACCCTAACTATGGCTAAAGTAACTCGAGTTTTTCCCTACGTCAATGGACGTCAAATTTTCACCGTGCCCGGCGGCTACGGATCCAGTGTGATATATCACTGTTGGGCAGGTGGTGGCGGTGCCGGCGGCGACAGCAATAATCAGCTAGGAGGCAACGGATCTGCTGGTGTCTACACCACTGGTCAAGTTTTTCTAAGCAAAGGCGACCAAATTGAAGTTGTTGTAGGCGGTGGCGGTGACGAAGGCCGTGCAATAGATTCAAACAAAAAACTTTTCAGCATGACTCTACGTGGCAGCGATTCCATCTCCACTGGTGCCTGGGGCTATGTCAATGACCCCACTCAAGCAGTTTATCCCGAATACAATAGTTGGCCAACTCCGAGAACTAACTCGTCCTGGAATTCTTTTATGAATGCATGGGCAGTGAGCGATATACCCAATAGCAAAGAAGGCGGAGAAGAAGAATTTCGTCAATCAATATATTTTCCTGAATCCGGATCATATAACATAAGAATGGCAGCTGACAACAAGATGACTGTGTATTTCAGGGGTAATTTCCTGGCCCAGGTAGACAACAATTTCAACGGCAGTGTAAAGACAGAGTCAATCAGTGTACCAGAAGCCGGCACTTATGAACTCAGATATCTATTGATCAATTCTCCCAGCCCTGGCACTAACAACCCTGCCGGCGCTGCCATTGTCATTACAAAAGATCAGCCCAGCTACATGGGCAGCAACGGTCCCAACCCAGTGCGCGGAGTTATCTGGTCCACTAGATTTGGCCGCGACCTCACTGTGACCAATCGAGTTCCACTGTATCATGCTCCACTGGTGCCATTTTATCAACCACAGCGTGACAACTACGACTGGAGTGGATTCAATGACGACAAAGGCCTGGTATTCATCAGCGTAAACAGTGTCTGGGGTGATGATGACATAGCAAAGTTAAATCTGAGCTTTGACAAAGTAATTGTTCTCAATTATCCTGTGACCATCAGAGGGTGGGGGCGAGTTGAGCAATCTATCAGCACCGGGTACTATACATTCAAACGTGGACAGACCTGGAAGCAGGCACAATATTCCTGGTCGGGAAATCAGTTAGGTACCTGGGAAACTGGTGCGGTGTACCCCAATGGCGTTGGTGCTGCACCCAATCTAAACATTGCCGGTGCAATTGATCATGGCTCAGGAACACCGTCGTGCTGGCGCGAACGATCATTCTCTAATGGCAAAAAAACGTATACCGAAAACGCTCCGTTTGCCAACTGGGAGTTGCCAGTGCCCGGTGCCGACGAATTATACATTGTGGGGTTTGACGATGGACAATATTTTACCAGCAGCAATCAACGTGGCAGCAGTGATTTAACCTGGCAGGTTAATTCATTATTCTCACAGGTCTATGCCGGCGGGTCAGGTGGGTACAGTGTTCTTAATGTCAACAACACCGGTCTCAATTACTATGGTGGCTATGGTGGTCAAATTGGCGACGGCAAAGTCTCCGGTGGCGGTGGTGGTGGCGGTGGAGCATCTTTGATTTTGCAACGAACCACTAGAGGAACCAGTCTGTTGACAGTTGCTGGAGGTGGTGCAGGTGGAGGTGGAGCCGGTCCAAACCAGTTTGGTGACAATGGAAGAAACAACCATGAACCCTATGTTCCACAGACCAACGCCACTGCCGGACAAGCAGGTGCAAACTCCGCTGATTCTGGAGGCGGTGGTGGCGGTGGCGGTGGTGGCCAATACGGTGGCAAAGGTGGTGCAGGTGCCATAGAGGGAGTGGGTTCTCGCGGCGACGGCGGCTGGCAAGGTGGCAGCCAGGTCACTGCCACTGGATTAGAAATTCCCAAAGCTGACTTTGTTATGATTGGTCGTGGGGGCGACGGAGGTCCTGGAGGCGGTGGCGGCGGTGCTGGAGACTTGCTGGTTGGTCAAACAAAACTGCTTAGAACACAACATATTCAGGTTGGAGGCCGCGGCGAGGACAAATTTGAAGGTGGCGTATCAGCAATCTGGTACAGCGACACTGATTACATTGCAGCCGGTCCTGGCGGCAAAGGTGGTGACCCTGGCAGTCAGTTTGCTAAAAATGGCAACGGGCAGGCGGGCGGTTGTAAAAATACTGAAACCAACACCAATCTCTGGGGAGGTTCTGGTGGTGGTGGTGGTACACGCACAATCAAATCCACTGCCAGTGGCGGTCCTGGAAAAACCTGGGCAAAAAAACCCAGCAGCGTCATCAGCTACAGCAGCAGTGGTGGCAACAGTGCTGGATCAACTACGTATGCCCCTGGTGGTGGTGGTGGTGCAGGTGGACCTGGCAATGCAGGAAATGGTACGGTGACAGGTACAGTACCCGGATCATCTACCACAACATACAATTCCCAGAACCCTAATTGGGGACCAAACCCTGGAAATATTGATATTGGTGGTTATTTTACGCCCACCAATCCGTATTTGGTTCAATTTCCATCAAATGCATCTAGAACTACTCGAACTAGTGGCGGTGACACTTACGCAGTTACATCTTATTCATTTTATTTAAATCTCCCAAAAAACACCAACGGCTATTGGATTCAAGGTGGAGCGTCTCAGGCAGATATTCAGTACTGTGTGATATCACATCCAGACTTTGTGGCAGATCTTTTCCTGAATATGGCCATTAAAGGAAATGGCCGTTATAATTCAGTCAGCACAACACTGAACTTTAAGAGCCCAACTGCCCCTGATAGCCCCATTATGCGCGGCGAACCCACTGACTACCCTTGGTATAAATTTACAGTTACTTCTGAAAGAAGGATTCCAACTCAGTGGCTGACTGAGTGTTTTGCACTAGCGGTGTTTGATGCAAACGTTAGTTCAAGTCAACCCAGTGGGCCAGTCACACCGGCCAGCACCTCAGGAGTGCAGTGGATTACCATTAACTCAATTTTAAACCCCAGCAACAACATTAAAACCGGCTGGGTCTATCAACCCGGTGTATCCACCAACCCAGTAGCAAAAGGGGGCAATGGTGGCAATGGAGGACCAGGGCGCAATGTTCCGCTGGGACCAACAGGCAAAACATACCTACTGGGTGGTGGCGGTGGAGCTGCAGCAGGTTATTATAATCCCGGAGTTCAGTTCGCCGGGCTCGGGTCAGCCGGAGGCGGAGATGGTGCCACTGGCAGTGACCCAGCCATACAGTGGTCTGTGCCCGGAACATACTCATTCACTGTTCCAAACGGTGTAAGATCAATTAGAGTAAAAGCTGTTGGTGGTGGTGGAGCAGGTGGAGCAGGTGGCCAATTTGGCAATGGTGGTGGAGGATCAGGTGGATTCACTGACGACACTTCTGTGAGTGTATTACCTGGGCAACCTGTCACTGTGGTTGTTGGCCGAGGTGGAGCAAATGGCCCTGGTGGTGACACTTTGATTCAGTTCACATTTCAAACTATTGTGTTGGGCGGCGGTAGGCAGGCATCTGCTTACACTGGCGGATTTGGCGGATCGCCCAATGGTAGTCAGGGTGAACAAGGAAAACTTGGTGACTCCACATCTTACTTTTCTGGCTCTGGAGCCAGCTCTCCGTTTGGCGAGGGAGGTCGCGGAGTATCAGTTTCTAGCAAGGCACAAACTCCTGGCAATGGACAAACAGGTGCTGGTGGTGGAGGTGGTTGGTCAAATTCCACAGGAACTGTCAACGGTGGCCTAGGCGGAGCAGGTTTTGTTAGACTGGAATGGGACAACGTTGATTCAACCCAAGCACGGCCCAACAGTGGCAGCGGTGGTGGCGGTGGATATGACGGAGGTGGCGGCGCAGGCGGCACAGGGCTGGTGGCCATTGGCTATGCCGGTGATCCGTTGTTTAGCTTCACTGGCGAAAGTTTTCTTATTCAGCAAAATGGATACACCATACATGAATGTTACAGCAGTGGAGATCTTGTTTACAATGTTCCAGAAACTCAAGGAAGATTTGAAAGTGGCGGCAATGAGAACCCTGCTGGACAAGGTGTCAATGGATACATTGCTGGTACTGCCGCTGGCGGTGTTGGCAAAACTGAAACCAATGTGTATCCTGTGCCATTCACGCAAGGATACACTGGATTCTTAAACGACTACAGTGTTTGGAACTTGGATCTAAGATCAACAACCTTTGAGAGAACTTACTATGTCTATGTGCCGGAAACAGCAAGTTATGACTTTGAAGCTGCAGCTGACAATGGTGGCCAGGTGTATGTTGACGATGGGCTTGTGATAAACATGACTCCATATGACCGTGACGAGGGAAAATATTGGTCGCAGAATATTTCTAGAAACACCAAAAAACTCACCACTGGTCAACACAAAATTTACATCAATGCTGTGAACATTGGATCAAACGGTGCGTTTGGAATGAAAATTGTAAAAACTGGCACTGATAATCCATTGCTGTTTAACAGTCGACAACCACCTATTGCAGGAGGCAGTCCGCAAGGTGGCAACGGGCAAGTGATATTGGTATTTCAAGGCGGCGAAGGTACTGCTCAAGTCAAGGTCAACAATGCCTGGAAGAAACTCATTGGCCAGTGGGTCAAGGTCAGCGGGACTTGGAAAATAATCACAGATTCATCTGTGAAAATTGCTGGGTCATGGGAGAGCTTATTTGGAGCCACCCCATTCTCTGTCAGCGTTGACACTGCAAACTTTGGTGGACCATCAACTCCCACAGTGACAACACCTGTGACACTACCGCCACCTAAACCACCTCCACCACCTCCAGATCCAGGTCCTACGCCACCATACATTCAGCCGCAGCCAGCAAGTGACTGGTTTATTGTTTACAATCAATTTCCAGACTGTGTACCTAAATGGTCCCAATTTCTCCGAGACAAAGGTATATGGGAAGATGCTAGCGAAATTAATGGGTGCAAGGCCCCTGTGACAACAAAAAGATTTACCAGTGATTTCTTTTCACATGGTGGCACACACAGTATGTTATGGTCGGTAGATGACGACATGGCGTTTAGGCTTGAAGATAGTACAGGAAAAGTTCTGTTTACAAAGAACTCTAGCAATAACCAAGGAAGCCCAACCTCAATTGCGATTGGCGTACTGCCAACAGGCACTATATACGTATTTGGTGCTGTTGGCAATAACAATGTAAGCGGAAAAAATCTAGCTGGATTGGCCGTAGAACTCAAGGACAGCACAGGATCTACTGTGTGGAGTACACTGAATGTATTGTAACTTAGACGCTGAAGCTTGACCCGCAACCACAGGTGGTGGTTGCAGTGGGATTGCGTATGACAAAACTTGAGCCATTGATATCTTCAGCGTAGTCAATATTGGCACCCTGAAGATACTGTGCGCTCATTGAGTCAACAAGGAACTTTACTCCTGCGACTTCAATATCAAAGTCATCTTCATTTTGTATTTCATCAAACGTAAAGCCGTATTGAAATCCCGAACATCCACCGCCCTGCACAAACACACGCAGTTTCAAATCAGGATTGTTTTCTTCGGCAATTAATTGTTGAACTTTTGCTGCACAGCTTTCGCTTACATTGATCATAGTCTTTCGTTTACAACGTCCCAGTTGATGATTCGCCAGATGTTATCTAGATAGCGTTCTTTGTCGCTTTGGTAATCCAACGCCCAGACATGCTCCCACCAGTCAATCAACAGTGCAATATCTGTGCGTACTTGATGGTTAGGAATGGTTTTGATTTCGCCACCAGTGCTCAAATACACCCAACCCGATCCCTGTATGGCCATTGCTTTTTCTTTCAAGGCTGCTTTGAAATCTTCATAGGTCTTGAACTTTTCCTCAATCAATGCAAGTACTGCACCGCGTGGTCTGTTGGCGCCTTTGGGAGCCCGAAGCTGAGGAAAAAATTTGTTGTGTAAAAAACTGCCAGCACGATTAAAATCTGCATTGCCTTCGCCAGCATTGTAGCGTTTGGCATAGCCCCGGGCCAACTGTCCATAGTGGTATTCCAGACTTTCTTTGCTCAATACCGGTTCTAGATCATTTTCATCATATGGCAGAGGCGTGGTTTCCAGCTTGGCCGGACGAGTTGTGGCTTCTATTAGATCAATATCTTGTCTTAGACTGGTATGCATATTCATATTTATAACCTGCGAGTAATACGCCCTTTGGTTAGATCATAAGGACTACATTCCAACAACACCGAATCGCCCAGCAACACCTTGATGTTGTGTTTTTTCATGCGTCCGTTTAGATACGCTATCACGGGATTTTGGAAATTTTCTATTTTAATACGGAACGTTGCATTGGGTAAAATATCAACTACTTCACCTTGCATCTCTATTGGGTCTTCTTTGGCCATGTGTTACTTAGCGTCTCATGCGAGCAATATCCTTTGCTTCTTCGTCGGAAAAAATAGGCACAGCATTTGACTTGTGCATGGTACCAATGCCCTTGACTTTGGTGCCGGTGTATTGCTGTGGTTGGCGAATTGTCACTGCACCAAGAACGCCAGAGTCAACGCTGGGCAAAGCTCGCAGTTCAGCCACACGGGGATTCACTGGTGGAACATAGCCACGCGACTTCTTGGCCAGACTCATGGTTGTTCTGGGCTCGTACTTGCTTTTCAAGCTGGCCCAGGACGCAGCGAGTTCGTCGTGTTGCTGCTTTTGTTCAGCCGACGCCCAACGACGTTTTGTCTTTTGTTTGCCGGTAGTGCTGAGCCAAGGACCTTCAAGATGCATACTCATATCAGTCTCACATTTAGTATAACGTTGTTATTATAGCACAGCATGGTTTACCGGTCAACCGGAACGTAACCACGTTCTGTTAGCAGATTGTAAAGTTTAATCCAGGCTTTTCTATTGGGATGAATACCGTCAGGCCAAAAATATTCAGTGTTGCATGTCACCAGAGATTCGCGGTGCATGCCACGGTCAATGCAGTCCAACATATCCTCAATGCCCGAAGCATCCATGACATTGTACAGTTGCTTGATGATGTCAATTGTGGTTCGATCATACCAACTGTACACTGGCTTTTCAACTCGGTCCTGATCAAACAACACATAGTTGATCATGCTCTGACACACCACAGTGAGACCCGGTAATGTTTTTGCCAGATCATCGAACCACATGATGTCAGTTTTGGCACCAATCAAAAACGTTGGTATCTTGTACTGAGTGTAGAAGTGATCAAGCCGTTGATAGAAGTCCCAGAGATACCAGCCCGCAATGTTGTCCACACGAGTTCGATTGGTCCAATCTACATCATCAAACGTATACTTGAGGTCCTTTTCAAACCCAGTCTGACATACAAATATCGCGTCAATATGTTCTTCGGTACGAGCAAGAAAACTGGCTACAATTTTGGCAGTGTCCCAGTTTGAAATGCCTGGAGTACTGAGATGATGTACACGATGGCCGTCTTGTTCAAGGCATTGAGCAAGTCCTCGATGTGGCAATGTTTTTTGTACGACATTTTGTTTGAGTGCAAAAAACTCACCCATGGACCAACTGTCACCGGCAACAATGTAAGTTTTTTTACTCACTATCTAAAAAATATCAGGGCCATCAGTAAACTTTGAACCATGAATCCCACAGAAATTGTGATGAGTTGAACTCGGTTGTTCAACACTGCTGCCTGCACAAACAATGCAGCCAATCCAGACCACAGCAGCAACACCATGTCCATGGCAGGCATGCGATCACTGAGTCCAGTCAGCACTGCCAATAGACTTGGCACGGTTGACGCATGCACCAAAACCACACCCAACCAGCCCAGTGTTTCGGCTGATATGGGTGCTACCACTCGGGTGGTCCATCGCACCACACGGTTGACATCAATGTGTTGCCACCAAACTGCTTTAGGTTCTTCCATCTGCTTTCTCACGGTTGTAGAAAATATGACGTCCAATATGGGCTACTTTTTTCTTGCCCCATTTGGGATTTATGTAGTCTGCATGGTAATACAGAGCACCTTTCAAACTAGGCAACCTAAAGCCTTCTAACAGGACCATTTTAGCTGCTTCTTGTGATTCGCGCCAGAGATCTTTATGTACAGGCTTCATCTGTGATGCTCGATCACACGCCCAACTAAACTGGCAAACAATGTTGGAGTAAACTACACTCTTTTGATAGATCACCTGACATGGGTCACTTGGGAATTGTCCGCTTTCTACGCGATTCATAACCACCTGTGCCACAGCAATTTTACCTTCGGGTGGCTCATTTGCTGCCTCCCAGTAAACATTCTGCGTCATGCATGCCAGCTGTCTCTGTTTGTCACGCAAGCTCTGAAATACTGGAGTTGCGTCTTGCTCTAAATCGAGCTCTCTAAACTTCATTTTACTTGTTTCTGCAATTGCTGTGACAGCAATAAAAATTACCACAGCATAGAACAGCACTCGTATATATTTTGCCATTGGTACCTCCTAGGTGGCCGCATCATACAGACTGCGTCGCAGCGATCCAAAAAATATACAAAAATCGCCACTAGCTTTTTGAGCGTAGTTTTATATAGCGTAATGCAACACCATATTATACGTAGTTAATTGGAAAAAGTCAAATGCTAGCCGTTTATCACAGCATGACTTGACTATTCCAACTGTTGGTTAGAATTGGCAGACCGGAACAGGCTGCATTTTGTGCATGTTTTGCGCACGGAGTTCAAGATATCGTTTCATCTTGATGCGATCTTTGGGTGCTGGTCGAAAGCCAGCTTCTGACATTTGCATCATGGTTTCTAGTTCAGGGTAACTCATGCCCAACTGATCTTCGTCAGTGCGACCGTCGGCCCAGAGTCCATCGGTGGGGGGTGCTGCAACGATTGCCGGATCAATGTTCAAACATTGGCCCATGGCCCAGACATCGGTTTTCATGCAGTCTCCAATGGGGGAAATATCTACCCCACCATCACCGTACTTGGTGAAGAATCCCACACCAAAGTCCTCAACCCGATTACCTGTGCCCACTACAATGCCCTGTGTTTCTTGTGCAGCATGGTACAGAGTCATCATTCGCAGTCTGGCACGAGAATTTGCACCAGCTAGTTCATTGGTACTAAAACATTTTTCAAACTGTTTGAAAGTAGGAGTAAGATCTATGGTCTCGAACGTGACATTGTGATACTGTTCTGTCAACCATGTGCCGTGTACTTGACTTAGGCTATGTGTGGCTTTGCTTTGTTTAATTGGCATACTCAACACATAGGTAGGTATACCGGTACGGGCGCAAAGTGTGCTGACTACAGAACTGTCAATACCCCCGCTGATGCCAACCACCAGAGTCTGAATCTTGTGCTGTTTTGCATAATCATTGATCCACTTGACAATTTTTTCTATACGTTTCTGTGGTTTCATTTAATCTCCGGCTTAGGCATGGTTTTCAATGTTTCAAAAGTTTTCATCTTGTCTTCGATGTGCTGCTTTAATTCGCGATATTCATCGCCAAGAGCTTTTAACTTGTCCCAATGCTGTTCAAGTTGCTCGTCACAATCTAAAATTCCCAGGCGATGTTCAATTCGATCCAAGGCAGCCATTAAACTTTTGCCTCCAACGTTGATTTCATCGGCGTCAATGGTGGTATTGTTGGTAGTGGTGTAGGGCTTGGCCCAATTACCGGCCTGTACTATTCCACTGCCACCACCGCCACCTGCAGAGATACTGTACACCGAACCACTGCTACCAGCACCACCCAATGTCACAGTGGAGTTGGCAAACAGTGCAGTATTTGGCATGGACCATGCATCAATATCTGCTGAAGTCAATGCACTGAGATTCGCGCTGGTGAGAGTTGGCAATGACTGAACGTCGGCAAATCCCCAGGATTGAAATATAGTAGAATCTAACCAGGCATTTTCAATTGGCCCGGTGTTGATTTTTTTCTCCGTGGGTTCAAAATCTTTTACATTGGCCAAAGCCTGTTTTAACTGTTGGTATCGCTCTTCTTTAGTGTCCATGACCCATCCTTGTTGTCGTGCCACTCAATAACGTCGCCTTCTCGCCAACCCAGCTCGTCACAGAGTTCATTGCCAAGATCCAGCAGCAACTCTCCTGGCTGGTCTGGATCTTCCACAATTGATCTAATTATTTTGTTGTTTTGCATGTGTTTTTATAAATTTAACTTTGTTACCATGTGCTGCAAAAATTTCTTGATTGTCAAAATTATCAGGGCAAAATTTGCACTGCGGTATTACGTCATCAATGTGTGCGATAAAGTCTTCTAGATTGGAATCTAGTTGCCCAGGCTGATAACTCACCATCAGTTGCCGATCTTGATCATCAAGCTCTAGTCCAAACTGTCTGTCAAACTCAGCAAACAATCCTACCTGCCCACATTTATAAAGACGACCATCAATGAAATGATGGCAATGTTTGTTGTTGCAAACCCCGTGTGCTTTGTCTGGATCACTTGAATGCAAAGTCAATCTTGTTGCAGTCTTGCGCACTGCGGCTTGATGGAAAAAGTTTTCAGGTTTTACCAACACCGTTACATTGTTGCTGTCTACCAGCTGCCAGTACTGACTGGCGTTGGCCAGGTGTGCGGGACTGAACCCATGCACTTCTTCACACTCGCGTTGTATTGCAGTTGGTAACCGGGCCCAGGCATCAATTGTATCACACTGTGGCCAGGTACTATCTTTGATTCGATTATAACTGCGTTGCCAGGTCTGCGCAATTTCTGGTATTTCATTGAGATCAGCCGGTCCTCGTGATGTCTGCACAGGTCCTTGCATCCAGTCTTGCAACATTGCCAGCACAGTTTCTACTCTGGTGTTGTTGTGCAAACTAATTGCAAGTCGCACTCGACCTTGAGTTGATTTGATGGCCTTGTAAAAATCTGTGTTGTCGGATCGCAGATAGTGGCCGTTGGTCACAAACTCTCCAGTAGAGTCGGGCCACAGTCCGGCCACCCCCAACATCCAGTCAATGTAGTCTGGGTTTGTCATGGGCTCGCCGCCCATGATGGCCCATGTGTTCAAATCTAGAACTTCAGCCCATTGCTGATAGATTTCGGCATAGTGTTTCCACTGATAGTTGCCAGCAAATGAGTAGTTGTTGAATCTGTTGCAGTTGTCACAGTTGAAGTTACAGACATTGGTGATGTAGAATTCACTGTAGTATAACTGCGACTTAGATTTACTTCTTCTCAGCAAGGGCTTCTTTTTCAGCAGTGATTTCTTTGCGGCGTTCTTTGAGAGCTTTGCCCATTTCTTGCAGTGCCTTGCGGGCACGAGCTGCTGATGCCTTGACACCTTTGGTTGTGAATTTTTCGTTCTCAGCAAGATATGCGTCAAATGCTGTTTTGAGTGCGTCGTGATTGATGCTCATTGTTTCTCCTTTAAGTTGTTAAATTATATATTGTTGACACAGCGATGTCAACTATTTTGATGTTAACCTATGTCAACATGTCGTCGATTCCAGCTATCCCAAGCGGATATTTGTTCGAATCCATGAGTCCAAGTCACACGAAAGCGATGCCAGGTGTGTTGATCAAAGATTCGTAATTTGTTGCCTTCAACAGAGGCTCGATTGTGTGGACTGGATCGGGCCCAGGTTTTTAGTTTAGTTTCAGCAGAATTGTCGCGAACGACTATTACATAAAGCGGTTCTGGGTTAGTCAATGCAGTGTGGTTCCGGGAGGGGCGACTTGAGATTCTTCGGCTATTTCTAGATCTGCCTGAACGACATGAAGGTATTCATCGTCATGTGATGCTGCTACATCTGCTGGAACTCCCAGCAGTCGCATGATACCACCAACTGAAACCTGACTAATACCATGGTGATGTAACAATGCAAGAATGTCGTGCATGATTTCACGTACTTCTTCATAGGTTGTTGGGGAGTCTGACATAATGAATTTTGGTTACAATATTTATTTTGTATCAAGTAAAACCAAAAAAAACCCCGCATTGCGGGGTTGCCTGACCGCATAGCTACCAGCAGTTTAAGCGATAACTTTGGTCTTGCTAGAAGTTTTAGCATTGGCTTTGACGCCAGTGACGCTGACTTCGGCTTTCTTGGCCACTCGAGTTTTTTCACTGAGCTTTGCGCTGACTGCATAGCCTGCGTCGCCATCAGTGATGCCCAGTGTCTGCAGATATTGCAGAGCTTCGAGCTTGGTCATTGGCGTGGGCAGCTCAACGAGATTGACATCAGTTGCGCCGGCCTTGGCAAGAATTTTAATACGTGCTACTAAATCGTTAGCGAAACGAACTTTGGTAATGCCAGCATGGGTTGCTGTACCAGCCACGGTAAAGAGTTTGTCAGTTGCCATAATGTTGTTGCCTTTCATATTTGCCTAAGTTAAGAATTAAATGCTGCTTTGACAGCATATCCATATTGTATGACAATACGGGTTTAGTGTCAAGCCAAAG
>Ga0181355_1000041_pt1 | contig 41022 bp, 24 predicted proteins | sample Fa13VDMM15DN_FD_130099 | JGI IMG/M metagenome (GOLD analysis project Ga0181355, IMG submission 130099) | Freshwater viral communities from Lake Michigan, USA - Fa13.VD.MM15.D.N | ecosystem: Environmental > Aquatic > Freshwater > Lake | place: USA: Michigan | collected 2013-09-23 | reverse complement strand
CTTCAAGAAAATGTTGTTGAAGTAAAGCAAGATTTGAAAAGCGTTAAAAATGATGTTGGGGAAATTAAAGCAGATGTTAAGGAAATTAAGGAACAACTTAAAAAGATGGAAAATAAACCAGCAGTAGAACATTATTGCGAAGAATGTAAGTATAAGACAACCAGTTATAGCAATTGGGATTACCATATTAATTATGATGTAGAACATAAAAGAAAGCAAAAACTAAAAATGTGGTTTTGTAAAATATGCGACGTCCAATCAAGAACTCAACTTGAATATGACAACCATTTGGGAACTACAAAGCACAAAAACAAGGCAGAAGGAAATACTGAATTTGTATGTGAAAAATGCGAATATAAAACTCTATTAAGACAACACTGGAATCAACATTGCTCGACTAAAAAGCATAAAGAATTAAATGGTGAATAAATATAAATGGATTCTACAACTTCATCGGCACTTGCTATTGGTTCAATAGTTATTTCCATTGGCGGAAGTATTCTTGCTTATATTAATCACAAACGCATAAGGAGTAATTGTTGTGGGAAAGAAGTTGTTGCTTCGTTAGATGTAGAAAATACTACGCCACCTGAACCTGAAAAAAAGGAAGAACTAAAAATTACTTTACCTCCAAGTCCTAAACTTCCTGCTTAAAATCCACGTAATACATAAATGCTACAATTAAAAACTTTTAAGAATGGTGTTAGGGCATACCTTAACGGAGTTCCATTAAGTCGCAAACCTGTGCGATTAGAAAGGGCAGTCCAGCAAAGAAATGCTATTCTTAAAGGTGGTTCGGCAGATGAAATTAAAAGTTATTCTTTAAGCGAAGATGACATCAAACAAATTATTCCAACTCTAAAAGTTATGTCTTACCCACAACTATTAGAACACGACAATATTGACGATGTATTAGATGAGAAAGGCAGATTAATGCTTCTTTATTTAACGGAAGATGAAAGCACAGGGCATTGGGTTTGTCTGCTTAAAAGGGGTAATAAAATTGAATACTTTGACCCTTATGGAAATTATAAACCTGATGAAGAAAAGGAATGGTTGACCGAAGACAAATTAGAACAATTCGGACAAGACACAGACCATTTAACTAAAATGTTAGGTAGTTCAGGGTATAAGGTAGTATATAGCAAAGCACCATTTCAAGAAGACAAGCAAGACATAAATACGTGTGGAAGACATTGTGCCACAAGATTATATTTTAAACATTTGTCCTTACCTCAATATACGCAAATGGTTATAGATTCAGGAATGAGTCCAGATGATTTCGTAAGTGCTTTTACCTTTAATATGATGCGAAAGTAAACATTAGAAAATTAACTCACTTAATAATAAATGCTGAATATTGGTTCTTCTGTTATTCGTAGAGGTAATTCTCTTGCTGACCCTGATTACTTGTATTACAACGCATCAATCATCAACAACTCAACAGCAACAACACAACTTGCTGATGACCCTGCGATTGAATATAGTGACACACGTGCGTCTTCCTTAATGACTGATTCGAGCGAATATGTAGTGTCAGTTGAAAACTTTAAAATTGATGGAGGTGGAAAAAATTTACCTGTTTTTATTCCTGAGATTCAAACCCCAGTTGTAAATGTTAATAACACAATTTATAGTTTTACATTCACGATTAAAATAACAGATTCTCTAAATGTTGACTATTATTTCCAATCTACTCGCTTTCTACAATGGGAAACTGAAAATAAAGAATCTTGGACACCAGTTCCTTCAAGTGGTTCACCTTCTCTACCTTCAACTTATTATTATTGCTACAATATTGATTGGTTTTTACAAATGCTTAATAATGCTGTTGGAATGGCGTGGTTAGATTGTAAAAACGCTGCTCTATTAACTGGTGCTGCTCCTGGACTATTAATGGGAACTAAACCGCCTATGTTTATGTATTTGGGCGATGAAAAGAGATTTGTTTTCTTAGCAGACACCTTTTCCCTTTGGGGTGACATGAATATTCCTGTTGGTGGAAATTTGACATCTTTGAATACCATAGAACAAGTTGTTCCTACATTTAATCGTTCTATGTCAGCGTTTAGTCCATTTCAAGACCCAAAAACAGGCGCAGGTGCCGAATATAATACAAGTGAATATGCTATTTATGGTATGAATACGAATCTCGCCCAGTTAATTGCTAATTTACCTTCTAAATATTTTGGTAGTAATAGTCAATTGGTTGCTGGTGGAATTAAATTAGCAAGTCCTCTTGGCACGGAGTCAATTGCTACTACTTACGCTGCGAGACAAACTGCTACGATTTATTACCCTGAAGTTCAAATTCTACCAGTCCCTGAACCAAATGATTCTTCTTACCCTTCTTCTCTTCAACCTTATGTTTTTGGTTCATTATGGAGTGGTGCTACTTATACTTTTCCTTCAGGTGTAGGAGTTTCTCCAGCATTATTAACAACAAATAATCTTCCAGAGTATTTTAAGATTAAGGAAACTATGTCTTCTATTGGAACTATGTGGTCTCCTGTTAGTTCTATTGTTATTACAACAACCCATATTCCAGTAAGAAATGAATATGCTGTTAGCACAATCCCTTATGGTTCAGCAAGTATAGGGACAACTTCTGCTACAACTAACGCATTCCAAAAAGTTTTAATCGAGACCTCCGCAGATGAAATTGACACGGAGTCATTTAGGGGATTAATTCACTACTTTCCAAATACCCCTTCTTTCACCTCATTAGGACATGACCGAGATGGACTTACTAATGTTGATTTAAGAGTTTATTGGCGTCATCGTCTAACGAATCAATTAATTCCTATGACTCTTCCCAACCAAGGTTCTGTAAGTGTTCGCCTTCTTTTCAAACGCCGAGACGTTGAATAAAAATCTCGCGTGTATTGTTTAGTTGAAAAAAAACCTCTCCATTAAATAAAATGTCGACAAGTGAAGTTTCCAAAGTAGCAGTTGTTGACCCTCGCATTGTCCAACAGCGTCCTTCTTATGCGGTTGAAAAGGGTGCTTTGTCCCTAACGAATGGTAAATATTCAGCAATCGCAAATTCAATTGCTTCTCAGACCTATAACATTCAAGTTCCCTCTGAAAATGTTTTCGTAGACCGAGCAGTTGATTGGACGCAACGTGTTTATGCTGTAATTTCTTTTACACTTTCTGCTGGTAGCACTAATGACCGACCTGTTCTAATTCCTGGAGTAAATATGTCCCTTGCTCCTTTCCCTTCTCACCAATGTGTTAATACTATGTCTGCTACAATTAACGATTCTACCGTGACCATTAACACTGCTGACGTTCTCCCACAAATTCTTCGTCTTTCTGACATGGCTGCTGCTCGTAAGCAACGCACTTGCCCTACTCAACTTGACAAACTTTATTCAGTGCCTGAGACGGTAGGGTATAGAAGTGCTACAAATACTTATTTGCTAACCCCTCAATCTGTTCTTGCTTCTGCTGGTGGTGGTTATGGTCAATCCGCTGGTGCTACTGAAGATGTAGCATGTGGTTCTTGGCCAGATTTCCGCTTTGAAGCACGCACTGCTGGAAGCGATTATTCCCTTGCCGTTGCTGGTTTTGAAGGTCTACCTGTTGCTCAAGCAGGTGGCGACACCGCTTATTCAATCAATTGCTCTTGGTTAACTACTGAAAAACTTGTGCTACCTCCTTTTATTTTCGGAGATGAATATGAACTTTCCACTGGTCTTTTTGGCGTTCAAAACATTCAACTCACGGTAAACATGACACCTTCTCCTGCTCGTGCTTTTCGTTTTGCCCCTACGGATGTTCTTGGTGGAACTTATGCTGTTGCTCCTACCGTAACCTACAACACAACTCTCGCAACTCCCTTTGAACAACCTCTCCTAAACGTCCAATTTCTAACTCCCCCAATTGAAGTTGACCTACCAGCAAAGTCAGTAGTTCCTTGGATGGAATTTCCTCGGTATATTTCCCCTTCTTTTACCGCTGCGAGTGGAACTGCCCTTGCTCCTGTTGAAACTATTGTTCAATCTCAAACCATCACACTTCCTTCCATTCCTGACCTGCTAATGATTTATGTAAAACCTCAGTCATACACTGGTTCTACCTATGGTGATTGGGTATTACCCTTTTCTAACATTTCTGTCAATTTTGACAACTTTTCAGGTCTCCTTGCTTCTCACACTCAGCAACAACTATACAAGATGTCTTGGCGTAATGGAGTTGATTTAGATTGGGCAACTTGGAGTGGTGCTTGTTGGTCAGGACTTGGTAAGAAACTTGCGACGGTAGGTGGTCCGCTTGTTCTCCGTCCTGGACGTGATTTCCCTCTACAAAGCGGACAAGCACCTGGACTCGTAGGCAACTTCACCTTCCAATTTACTGGACGTATTGTGAATACTACTGGTGCTGCTCAGGCAAACGTAAGCATCTATGTAGTAGCGGTAAATAGTGGTTTCTTCGAGACCATCAAGGGTTCTTCTCGCATCATCAAGGGTATTCTCACGGAGACGGACATTCTTGGAGCATCTCAGGTTGCTGCCCCTGATTCCCTTGCTCGTATGGTTGGTTCTGCCAAGCATGTAGGAAAGATGGGAAAGAAGCATAGTCCTATGTCCGCATACTGCTAAGGAAATTAAAGAATTTTAAACAGCAAAAATAATAATATAAAAAACTGGGATTATTTAATCTCAATTTTTTGTATTTTTTTCTTTAAGAACCACAAGCAATAAATAAAGTGTCTCCTCGTTGTTCAATACATTCAATAAAAATATGATTACACCACTTCTTTTGACGGCAATAATTTTCAATACTTTTCCACAAATCTAACCAAGTAGAACCAATTAGAAGGGTTTTTTGACAAGGTTTAAAATTTTCATCAAGAGAACCATAGCAATTTTCTTCTTCACAACAACCAGCATTAATATATTTCGCAGTAAAGTTATGAGGTTGGGTAAAATCCCTTACTTCATTGTCATAATCATCGTAAGACCAATGTGTTCTTTCAATACCATTTTCTTCCGCAAGTTTGTAAAGAGCATCAATGTGATTGTCAACGTCAGGAGTATTATAGGACATTTCTTCTATACTTATATATGATTAGGTATGTGTAAATGGTTTTATATAAATAGCATAGTTAAATAGTGAATAGTTGTTTTTTGTAAAAGAACTTTTGAGAAAGTATATAGTAGAAATACCATGTTCCTTAATGGGGGAACAGAACATTTAAATTTTCATATACTTGTAAAATATAGAAAAACAAAAAAACATTATTTCATTAACTAACTATTTAAGGTTTAAATAATACTGCTTTATATAATACAAATGAGTGTCAAGGACGAAATTGAAGATTTTTTCCTTATTTTCCTAATGTCTTTACCTTATGCTGAACGCAAAGAAATTTGGAATGGTGCTGATTGTATGAATGCTTTGACTTGCGATGCCGAAGAAGATTTGAAAGAAGAAGCATGGAAATTAATTAAATACTCACTCAACTATTCTTCAATCGTAGAGCGATTAAAAGAGCAGATGAAGGAAGAGATTATTGAGGAACAAGAAGAAGTTGAGGAAGACCAAAATATAAGTGAAAATGAACTTAGTTCGCAGGAGGAATAGGTGCTTCAATTTCTACTTTAACTTCTTGCCGTTTTTCCTTTCGACGCTGACGTCTTTTTTCGTTAATACTCTCCTTATTCTTCTCATAATATTTTTTTACTGCTTTTTGGACGTTGTCATAATGCTTCTCGGCAGTTGTCTTCTCCATTTAATATTATATAATGCCTTATGTTTAAATGGTTTTATATATTATTCGAAGACAACTCCTTCGGAATCCATAGCATCTAAAACTTTACTTACATTCTTTTTTGATGCTGGCATACCGCATCCTTTCAAGTATTTCTTAGCAAATTTTAGTTTGCCACCACAGGACGAACCTTTTTCGCAAGAAGAACAACAACTTTTTCCGCCAGTAAAATTTTTTAGATTGTGTGCTTCTAATCCAAGAATAGCAGCAGGAATTGGTGAATAAGCAGTTAATACATCTACCCATTGTCCGTATTTAGAATCTCTGTGTTCGCTTTTTTTGTCATACCAACCCATAATTCTATACAAAGGGTCATTCCCATAATAAATTCTTCTATTTGGTAATCCTCTATTAATGTCAGACCATTCTATTGCTGGATTATACGAAGTCCCTTCTTGAATTAAACCTTTTTTAATAAGGTTGTCAATAATAGCACCACCAAGAGAATGCCCCACAGCATAATAATTATATAAATCAAGAGGGTAATCTTGCTGAAATGCCCTTAATTCTGCTTCATCTCGTTGGTATACACCAGTTGAATAAAGTAAATCAAAAGGAATTGTATACCAAGTCCCAACATCTTCTTGCGTTTTTGTGCCACGAACTCCTACAATTACATCTTGCCCTTTCATATAAAATTTCATAGTTGGAGTCCATCTTATTAATTGCCAACCATCAACATTCTGTATAGGGTCAGTTAAATTATAAGATTGTTTTGCTATAACTTGGAGAACTCGCAATTCATCAGGCATAGGCATTTATAATTTAATGAGAAATTTAACTAATATTTGCGACCACGTCGTCCGTAACGTCCTTCTCCACTTGGACTTGGAGTTGGAGGCAGACGTAATTTTCTTGTAGTCCCACTTGGAGAACCAGCAGAAGCAAGTGCCTCTTCAACTGCTGCGGATGTAGGACTTAATAAACCGAAAGGTGCTAATGGATTACCAGTTGAACCTGTTGCCGTGCTTCTCGCTTCACCTCTCTTTAACCAATCAAGAAGAGAACTTTGTCCAGGAGGTGCCACTTGTGCTTGTTCTTCAAGTGTAGGTCTCCCACGTGGACGTCCAGAAGGTGCTACGAGTGGTGGTTCAAATAGAGGTCGATTAGGAACTTGTCTTTCACGAAATAGAGGACTTAATGCGGATTCAAGAGGTTCAACTCCCAAACTTGTGAACATTTGACGTCCAATAATTTCACGTTCTCGAGGTGATGAAGTTTGAGCCATTTGGGTAATAATTCCACTCATTCTTTCAAGTTGACTTAATGCCGAAGCAGTTAATCTTCTCTTGGATGCGTCTAATTGCTGGCGAGTAAGAAGAACTCTACAAGATTGTGCCATAGTAGTTAGGAAATCACGAATTTGTCCCATTTGCTTTCCACTTAAATTTGGTGAAATTTGAAGAAGAGAACCAATAGCACTATTTAATTTAGAAAGTGTGCCTTCTGTAATATTTCCAACTTGGATTTCATCAGCAATAGAAACCAGTGTAATGTATAGTGTGCGAGTGTCAGGTGGGGCAACTTCAGTTCCTCTAACTTGTGCGGTAGGACTAAAAAAAGAAGATTCACTTGTTGACGCTTTATTTTCAGCACGAGTCATTAAAAATTGTCTTGCCATACTTCTTCCTGCTTTGGTCACAGCACCACCAGTCAAGGTTGAATTCGGAGTATTTCCTTTACGTCCAAGCATACCTAATTCCTTTGATTTATTATTTGCGAGGGAATCCATTACAACTTTGCGAGATTGTGCGTCCCAACCTTTTTTAACGATTTCAGCAGGGTCTTCAGGATTTGTGAAAAATTGTAAATGTGGAGGCAGTATTGTTTCCATAGGTGGACGAAATCCACGCTGATTTAGAAATACTGCTTCATCAGGAAACAACACTGGTAAGTTAGGAAACGAAGGCATAGTCATTTTATATTCTTGTGCGGTTTTTTATTTATTAATATAAACCTTCACGCTTTACTATGCTTGATGCTTGGGGCATAGAAACACCACGTTCTGCCATTACACGCTTTACAATTTCATTACGAGCAGAAGGTTTACGAGAAGATTTAACTTCCATAGGGCGAGGGTCTACCGCTGGGTTACGCATTCTCAGTCCACCAACCCTACGTCCAAGTCCAAGCATGTCAGCACCTTGGTCAATATAAGAAGAATATTGCGGTGCCTGTCCTTTTAGAAGCATTTTTAGAAGTGGAGCATAACCCTTTGCTTGAGAAATAGCATCTCTACTTTCAGGCACATATTCACTTACATAATCCAACGCACCTTTCTTACCACCCATACAACATTTGCGTCCACCACGCTTACCATAACCAACTGCCTTCGCTGCCTTATTTACTTCATTAGCACCTTTTAGAATTTCTGCCATAGTTTTTCCTACACCCTTACCAAGTCCCATTTGTTCCCCAAGCATGTCAAGAATTGGTGCTGCCTTGGCAACTCCGTCCGCTGCCTGACCTAAATATTGAGCACGAAGTAGGGATTCGTTATTAGTGAATTCATTGCCAACCTTGGGTAAATAATCACCACGAAGCACAGAATCAGGATTGGTAAATTCGTTCGTTACTTGTCCTACACCTTGTTGAAGGTATGATTGAGGGTTAGTGAATTCATTAGAAATTTTATTAAACCCTGCCAAAAAATCATCATAAATACCACCACCATGTTTAGAACCTAACATTACAGAACCATCAGGCATTGTGTGTTTACCCTTACGCTTACGAGAAGAACCTACCATACCATCAAGATTTTGTCCATAACGCATACCACTTGCCATTGTTCCTTTTGTTAGTTCAGTGGGATTTTTTTCCAAAGAATTAAAACTTGCTGGTGTTTCACTTTCCGCCCATCTGTCAAATCCATCAGTCATAAATCTGCTTGTTTCACCCCCTCGTTCACGCTGTTTACCACGAATGTATTGTGTGGTTCTTGACATTTATTAATATGTGTAGAATTAAATTGAAATAAAAACTACATAAGAATATAAAATGGAACATCGCCAAGAACTTCGTATGCGAACAGCACAACGAATCCAAGAACGTGCTATGCCTTCTATGGAAAATTTCACGGAACAACAACGCCTACACCACGAAAGTGTTATGCGTCGTCAAATGCTACTTGACAAACTCCATCTCGCACAAAATCGAGTAGCAGAAATTTCAGGACGTCGTAAAATTAAAACTGCCAGTGAAAGAGGTGTTGGTGGTAGTAGAATGAGAGGTGGAAATTGGTGGGATGTTTTTGACCCTAATAAGAATGGTGTAGCAAACGCTTTTGACCCTAATAAGAATGGTGTAGCACAAGCAGTCAATCAAGCAGTTGCTGCGGTTTCAAACGAATTTACTAACCCTAACTCCGTTCTCGCAAAAGGAGTAACTGACGCTGCCAATAAAGTAGCAAATGAATTTACTAACCCTAATTCCGTTCTCAGTGCTGGAACTGCGGATGCGTTGCGTAGAATAGACAATGAATTTACCAATCCTGATTCCGTGATGAGACGTGGTGCCGAAAATGCCTTCGACCCTAACAAGAATGGTGTAGGTGTAGCATTCCAAAAAGTAGCAAATGAATTTGACAATCCTAACAGCGATTTCCGTAGAGGTGTTGGGGCAGCAGGAGAAGTTCTTAAATCAGCATTAGAAGGACCAGTCAAACAATTTTTACAAGAATCATTTGACCCTAATAAGAATGGACTTGGAGATGCTTTCCGTAAATTTGGTAAGGACACAGAGGCAGCATTCCAAGATTTTGGTAATAAGATGGCATCAGCATTCAGCAAGGAAGAAATGGAAAGAACTTTTGGACCACTAAAAGATGCTTTTGAGAAATTTGGAAATGCTACGGACACTTGGTTTAAGAGCGTAGACCCTATGGTTTGGATTATTGTAGCATCATCAGTTCTTACCATCGCAGGAACTATTGCTTCATTTGGTCTCGCAGGACCAGCATTAATGGGTGCCAACGCAGCACTAATTTCCGCAGCAGGAGCAGCAGTAACTATTGGTGGAAAGGCAGCATTAGGACGCAAGATTGACCCTACGGATGTTGCTGGACTGGTTCTTGGTCTTCTACCAATTCCAGGAGTTTCCGTGGCAGCAGGTCAAGGTTCTAATGCTGTTTTCAGGGCACTTTCCGCAGTTGGACAAACGGCAGCAGGAATGTCCCAAGCACAAGTGGCATTAGCAGGTGCCAAGGCAATTAACGGAATCGCAGCAGCACAACAATCCCTTCCAGGAGGGGTAAATCTAAATATTGGATTTGGAAAGCATCGTCGTGGAAAGGGAATGACTATGGATTTCGCACAAAAAATTGCTAATCTAACAAAGGCAGAAATTTTAGATGATGTAGAAAATGATGCCGAAGCAGAACTAACTGGTGGATTTTTTGGTAGTTTAATTCAACAGCAACCTCAACTTGAATATTATACTGGTGGAACTCCTGATTTTTATAATCCACCTGTCTATATTGGTGGAACTCCTGATTTTTATAATCCTCGTCCTATTCAAGATTTCACACCTATGCCTCGACCTTATGACCCTTCTCCCCCTATGTTTGGAATGCCTCAACCAAGACCAAGACCTCGTCCTGTTTATGATGGAATGAACTATACTGGCGGAACTCCTTATGACCCTAATACTGGAATGATTCGTCAAATACGTGGTGAACCTTTTACCGAATTTGCTCCAAGTTCTAATATGGGATTAGGTGGGAGAAAAGGTGGACGAATTGCTCAGAGTGGTTGCCCTTCTTTTTGTAGAAATGCTGGTAATATGCACCCAGTTTGCGTTCAAGGACGTAAGGATGGAAGACCCAATTGTGGCGTAGGTGGATTTACTTAATTTAAAAAATTCATTAAATTATAAATGGAAAGAGAACAAATTAGAAGGGCAATTGATTATGTTATTGAAAGCAATTTGCTGTTCTTTGTCTCGTTAATTGTTAGTATTTTTGGAATTGATTTCTTGAATCAACTTTATAGAACTGGAATACAAAATGAAATGGAAAAATTATTAGAAGGTGGCACTGAATTAATTGGGACTACTACTGGTATGGCATTCAGGGATTTTTTAGGTAGATTAGTTGTTGTTGGTAATCCTCGTATGCTTCCACCAACGCAAGAACATCGGCAAGAAATTATTGATTATGCTACTGAAAGAATAAGACGTTCATTTCCAAATTGGTTAGACAAAGTTGTAAGAGGATTTCCTCGTGGGACATCGGCAACTGAATTTATTAATGAATTTACCCTTCAAGCATTATTTATTTTGCTGTATGCTATTTTAGTAAATTGGGAAGATGTGAAAGATTATTTACGAAGAATCAATAACCAACATTTACATGGTGAAGGTAAAACTCATCGTAAAAGTTTTCTTAAAAAATATAAATTAGAAGACACTGGGTATTCATTAGAAGATTTAAGCAAAATTACTCAATTTCCTATTAAGATTCTTCAAGAAGTTTATAATCGTGGAATTGGTGCTTATAAAACAAATCCGCAATCAGTAAGAATAAAAGGAACATTTAAGAAAGGGATTGCTCCTATGAGTAAAAAACTTTCAAAGGAACAATGGGCAATGGCAAGGGTATATTCATTTTTAGATGGTTCAAAAAAACACGACCAAGATTTATTTGAAGAATAAAAATCTGTTTCATAGAATAAATGCTCCATAGAACGCAAAAACCTCAATGTATGTGTCCCAAAAACTACGCACCAGTTACGGCAACAAATGGTAGAACGTATGGAAATTCTTGTTTAGCACGTTGCGATGGTGCTGTTGTGGAACAGATGAAACAGCGTGGTTCAGGAAACTGGAAGGAATTAGCGTTCCATCTTGGACAAAAGGGTATTGTTCCACAAGCACAAGTTGGAGAATTACGAACTGGTATTGACGCTTTAACTCGTCAAGGACTAAAAAAGGTTCGTGGTTTTGCTCCAAAGAAAGCAGTGATTCAACAAGCATTAGGTCAAATTAATCCTTTGGCAGTAGCACAAGGACAAGCACCTAATAACGCATTAATTCAAAGAATCCAAGGTCTAACTAATCCTGCTGAATTACAAACTCTTGTAAATGAACTAACTACGGCATACCATCAGGCACAGCAAGGACAAGGTGGATTTGACCCTATTGTAGCAGGTGGATTTCTTGATTTATTTTTTAGTGGAATGGGAAAACCAAGAGGTAGTAGTCGTAATTCAGGATTTATTCAGCGAATGCTGGCAGAAAATAACCAATACCACGATGGAGAATACAAGAGACCTTTTAAGAATTCCAAAGATTCTACGATGAAAAAGAACGTGGTTTTTAACTATGACAAGGTAGAAACTCCAAGTGATTGGATTGTGAATACTTTTGGAAAGAAAAGCAAGAAAAGAGACAAACCAGTGTCCGCAGGTAAAACCTTGGAGACAGCGATTAGGGAACTAAAAGCAAGAAATCCTACTATGAGTCAACGAGCATTAGCAAAAGAACTTGAAACTTCGGCAGCGACGGTAAACCGAGTTCTTAAAGGTTAAATTTTTTAATGAATGAATTAACACTTTCTAAAAAATTAGGTTTATTCCAAAGAATCCATCTACTCAACGCACCAGCAGAAAGGGGATTATTCCAATCCTCTCTCTTTCGGTGTCTACGCAAATATGCTTGTTTTTTCTTATTGTCATTTGTAAGCAAAAAATCGTCATACCCAACAGCACCAAAACTAACTTTTTTTATACCATCTTCTAATTGAAAAGAAGCGGTATATTTATGCGTTCCGTCTCTTGATTTTAAAATACTTAATAACTTCATTTATTAATTTGTAAGCATAAAAATCGTCTCATTAATACTCTGGACTGCTTCTTGAAGTTTTTTATTATACGCAACTAACCAATCATCTTCATTTGTAGGTAATTCAGGTATTAGTTCATCAGGGGATTGGTGAGATTCAAATTCATAATCGCTTTTCATCATTTCTTTCCAACTTTCAGGCACTACATAACGAGGCATACAATAAACTCTAAATGTAGGGTCAGTTAGAATCAAAGCACGAACAATACGAAAATTAACACGCAGGTCTTCATCAATGATTCCCATTACTTCTTCGCTCATCTTGTTGTTATACTTATATATAACTGGGTATGTGTAAATGGTTTTATATAATTTAATAAATAAATAGTGTTTTAGTGTTTTTTTGTATTTTGATTTTTAGAAAGTTTATAGTTTTTTGAATGTTCTGTTCCCCCTCTTAGGAACATGCCTTTTTATAGAGGGACTTTTGAAAAAATCCTTTTACAAAAAACAACTATTCATTATTTAACTATTCCTTTTCAAAATCTTCTGCTTGGTTCATAATCCATGCTGATGTCTCTGTGATTACATATTGGGGGTAATTTTTGTGAATACATACCCATCTTGAACCAGTTTTTCTTAATTTTGCTGTTTCTTCTTTTGCCATACCCAAATAGGTTTGGAGCAAATAATTTAATGCGTGAGAACCAGTAGATTGTGGGTAAAGAACGAAGTGGGTTGCTTCCGTAAGTAGTAGACGTGTTTTCTTATAATTGCTTAAATAGTGGGTTAGGCAGAGCATTGTGGTAATAGTATGCCTACCTTGAATCGCGATGTCATCAATTAATTGTTGAACTACTTTTGCTTCTTTTCCTTGGAATGTGTCATAGTCATCAAAAATAATCATACATTCTCTCAAAGGTTCTAAATCAGGTAGAGGTTTTTCAACAAGTTTAGAAATATTTATGCGATTAAGTTTAGGTTTCATAGAATCTAATGTCTCATCATCATTTAGTTTAGAAACCAAATAAACTTGCCTGTCAGGGAATAATTCTCTATATTTTTCAGCAAGTCCTTTTGCTATATAAGATTTACCTGACCCTGATGCTCCTGCTATATACCAAACTTCACGTCTTTTAGCATCTGCGGAAGGAACTAATTGAAAAGTAGAATTTGGGGGTAATTCAATATTAGAATTTGATTTCTCTTCTGCTTCCCCAATCATTCCCTTATACAAATCAATAATAGCAGGATTAGAATGTTGTAGATGTTCAGGTGGAATACCTCTTGAATGTGCTTCTTGTAAGAACATCATTAATTCTTGCTGTTCTCGTGGTTTAATTCCCTTCATTCTTTTCTTCCCAAAATCAAGTTCAAAGTTTTTCTTTTTGCCTTTTTTGTCATCACCTCTATTTAATTTTAGTTCTCCAGCATCTTTTTTTCCTGCGGTTATAGAGGCAATAGTGTCGCCGTCACCATCTATATTCAAACTTACCTTGGAGGACATTTATTTTTCACCAACATTTTAAAAAAACATAAAAAACCATACAGGTGTAAAAGAGTTAAAGTAAAATTGCGTTTTTTAAAGGAAAAATCTTTATAAGGTAATAATAATTAGAGTAATGAGTTTTACCGCCGACCTCAAATTTGGACAAATTTTTCAAGAATTAACTAAAAAATTAGTTGGAGAAAAAGTTATTCATTCCCCTGACGGAAATTTTAAACCTTATGATTTTAAAACTGAATGGGTCGAGGACGAAAAAACTGGAAATACTACTTATGAAGTTAAAGCAGACCGCTTAGGACATAAATGGGGTTCATTTTATATTGAATTTGAGTGTAATGGTAAACCATCTGGACTTTCAACAACGGAAGCAGATTATTGGTGGTATTATATAGTAAAAGACAACTATTATATGGCATGGGAAATTCCAACGAAAACTTTGAGAGATTCTATACCTACTGCTAAATGTGTAAAAAGTGGCGGAGATTATGGACGTAGCAAAGGGTATATTTTCAACTGGAATAACTTTGAGAATTTCAAGCAAACGGAAAAATACGTCAACTATTCTTCATCCTAATTTTAGGAAAAAGAGTAGTCCTGACGAGAATTGAACTCGTGTTTTCGGTTTCAAAGACCGACGTAATTACCACTATACTACAAGACCAAGTGTTTTTTTTTAATTAACTTCTTCTTTGAAGAATTCCAGCAATAAAATGTAATGCTTCTCTCGTAGTTTGTAGGTCTTTTAGTAATCCTACTATTTCAGAATTACTCATAGCGATTTCATAAGGAACTCCTTGCTGTTGTAATTGCTGTAATTTATTAATAAGAAATCCAGTCCTACTTCTCAATTTTAATTCAGCAGTTTTAACCATACCGACTATTCTTTCAACTGGTAGGGAATTAAATAATGCTTCCATTTATATTTAATTAATAATTTATTCTTCATCATCTTCCCCATACGTGGGAATTTGAACCTTTTGAACTTTCTTCATATAATTTCTTTGAACGTCAGCAGAATGGGACATTTTCTCGGCGTCATTTTCCATTTCATTAACATCATACTTATCAGACAAATAAATATGACGAAGCATGGTCGAACCTACCCTTTTTCCAAAAATCTTATTCAAGAGACGAGTAATTGCGTTGACACTACTAAAAGGATTCCCAGCAAAATCAACAAGGAAGTGGACTGGTTTTCCAGCATTTTTTCCTTTGGTAAGAAAGAGGGGATGAAAGTGGAGGTAAGTTCTCAAAATAGGTTGAAGAGTTGGTGGAATTGGAAAAGTTAATTTCCCATGCGTTTTCTTGGTTTTATATTTATTAAAGACAAAATTACCATCATCCAAAATAATGTAATTAAACTCATCATCTAACGGATTTTTTCTACTAACTTTTAGAAATTGGTAATCTTGATTTCTACGAGGTGGCATTTCAATATACAAACTCAAAAGCATATAATTTAGTAGAACATCCCATTCTTTTGATGTAATTTCACCCTTATTTTCAAATTCCTGAACTTCTTTTTTCAAAGCATCTTGATGTCCTTTTACAACTTCCCAACTTAACCAATTGTCTTCTTGCTTTGAACTCTTTTGGTGGTCATCAGGTTTTTCTTGGTCACTTTTAACTCTTTCCATCATACGATTGAACCAATAGGCATAAATCTTTTTATAACTGGATGCGTCTTTATAAAGGGACAAAGCACTAACAATATTAGACATTAGGGACTTTTGTGTGCTTTCAGCATATTCCTTCAATTTAGATTCAATAGCATCCTTACTTTTCAGAAAAGCAAGATTCTTAAATGGAGTTGAATTATTAAGTTTATATAATGTCTTAATATATTGTGTTGCCGTTGAGTCAGCAACCTTTCTTTCTTCCACCAACTTCTTGTGTAATACCGTCATGTATTCAGTAATTTTCGCCATCTTGTTTATTATTACAATATATTAATTTAATGTGAAAATAACTCATCACTATAATAAATGGCAACTGGTTCTTCTCAAATGGATGTTGATGTTAAAGGTTGTAATGGCACAAATGAACCGACCTCGAAGGCAATAGAAATTCCCAAAATGCTTCCTGTTGACTTTTTTAAGAATCCTATACTTCTCCGTCAAGATGGTTATGAACCTGAACCTTATAAGGTGGGAACGTCTTTGGCGTATTCTTATGTAGAACCTTCAAGCAAGAAACCTCGAATTGAAGGTAAAGTTTGTAGTTTTGATTGTATTATGTGTTTGGCACAAGCATTAAATCTTGAAGAGACAAAACCTAACCTTTACGAGAAGAAGTAAACCTTTCCTTAGAAAGAGAAGTTCCTAAATAACCATTCCAAGCACTATGCCATTCCTTATTCAAAGGCGTATTAAAAACTAAATTTGCCTTTGTAATAATCACAAATCCAAATCCGCCGTGTTCACCTGTATTTGCTGTTCCGTGGGAAACTTTTGGAGGAATTAAAATCATCGCATTTTCATCTGACAAATCAAACGCCATTTTGGTTTGGTCATTAACGAAATAACTTTCCTTGTCTTGTCCTACTTTGCTCCACATAATGCTTTCCGTAATACCTTTAATGCCTGAATCATCGTGTAATGCCGAAGCAAAATTTTCGGACATACCAAGAGAAGTTGCTGGTAAATCTTTCAAGGGAACTCCTGGAATCGCTTGTGCTTTTTCAACTTGTTCTGCTTTCATTAATCTAAATTTAGCAACAGCAGGGGCATACCTTTCTTCTAACATATACAAGGCAGCGTAAGAAAAGATTAAATTATAAAGGAATTTTTCATCAAAAGACGCCTCAGGTTTTCTTGGGTGGTAATCTATTACTGCTGAATGATTAGGTGCTGAATAATATTTAATTTGTCCATCCAAAGCATTAAATCCGTAATACCTGTCAGTTTTCTCGACATTTGACATATTCTTTTTGAATGCTCTTTTCTCTTTTAGAGTTGGATTACCTTTCAATAAAATTTTGTCGTGCGTATAAAAAGTTGCTTCTTTTCTTGGGTAATATTCGGTGAATTGTTTACCCAAATCGTATAAGTGTTTGGCAGATTCGCTTAATGCTTTGTCATCTTTTCCAGTAATATAAATAGTCAAAATCTCGCCATTATGAACTACAATACAACCTTTATTAAACATTTTGAACCCTTCCTTTTTCATAGATTCAAGTGTGTGAAAAATAACATCTTTTCGGACATCTCGTTTTCTTAAAGTTTCGACTTCAATAATAGGCAAATCAATCAAAACAGCAGGAACATCCTTCACTGGATTTTCCCCCCAAAAAAAAAATTTGCTTTTTTTTTCTGACATTTTTTTATATGGAATCTTTGAAATCTTCTCTACATCCTTTAATGCTTGCCTAACAATTTCCTGCGGTGCTTCAAATCTATTACGCCTAACATTATTAACTTTTACATATTCTTTTGGAGCATAAACTCTTGGCGGTTTTACACCGCCAAACTTCATAACTTCTCCATCTTGTCCTACGATGAATTTACGAAAAGAAAGTTGGGGGAATTTTTGCTGTAAGTATTCTTTTAATTTTGCCATAGTTTCCAAGTGAATGGCAACATCATCATCTTTTTCTAATCCAAATGTTGCCTTATACATTCCGCAATCCAAGTGGTCAAAGCACCAAACTTCTTTAATTCCGTGAAGTTGAATTCCAAGTCCAAGATTGTCTAAAAATGCTTTGTCCCATTGGGTTTCCATAACACCAGCAGAAGCACCAGCAAGAGTAAATAAGTCAAAGTTGGCGTGGAGTTTTTTGTCTTTGAGTAAAAATTCAAACACATCCGTAATATAGCGAGGGTCAATACAAGTTAGAACAAACACATTAGCACGTCCTTTTTTGCGGTCTTGGTCTGCCTGTGAGAATCTACCACTTCCATAATTATAAAATCCAGTTCTCATATATTTCGTCGCATTTGCTTGTAGATGATTCAATGGTCTGCTTATAATACCAGTTAATTCGTCTAATGTTGTCAAATACTTATTAAGAATTGCTTTATACACTTCAAGGGTCGGTATTACATCTTCTTCTAAATCTACCACAGGTAAATAATTAGGGTCATTTGCTCTACCTACTTTCAAATCTTTATGTAAATCAAAACACCACTTAAAAGCAGAATTTAAATCATCTTCCGTAGAAGACATAGGGACATCTTCACCTTCACCATAAAATTTTTGTATTTCTTCTTTAAAAGCATCTTCAATAATTCTTGTTAAAAAAAAATCATCAAAACTACCTCTCATAAATCTCGACAATTCCATCATTTTAAAAAGCGTTCCGTCTTCAAAATCAGGTGGAGTTGTCCCATAAAAAGCAGTATTAAAATCAGCAACTAATCCTGCTTGAAAAGTTGATTCTAAAATGCCTAATAATCTTTCCATTATGTTTACAGCAGGGGTGTATGTTTTTTTTAACTTCTTAAAAGACGCTATTAATTTATTACGAAATACGAACTCCTCAGCATAAGATTTCATCTCTGCTTGCTCACGTTCATATTGTCCTATTCCTTGAGACATTTGTATTTTAGTAACAATTTTTTATTGGATTTTATGACTCCTTCTACAAGTAGGGCAATCCCATTTAGTTTTACCTTGTGCCTTTTGGGTTTGAATATGTGCTTCAATACATCCTTTACAATATTTATGACCGCAAGAAGTAATGTGTAGATTCTCGTGTTCTATGAAATCCATACAAATGGCACATTCCCATCTCTTTTTAAGAGTTTTTGCCATTTCTACAAATTCTTCTTTCATATGAATAGGTAGTTCACTTTCTACTTCTACATTTCGAGTAATGGTTCTATACACTACCCAATCACTCATCAACGCACCACTTTCCGCCTCAAAGTATTTCGCCCAAGCATAAGCACGTTGTTTATTCATCGCATTCAGTTTTGCCTCCATCTCTTCTTATACTTATATATAACTGGGTATGTGTAAATGGGTTTTATATAAACTTATTATGTTTATAAAATACCTGTAAAGGCACAGCAATATATTGTAATTTACTGAAAAATAGTTAAAAAGTGAATAGTTGTTTTTTGTAAAAGGTATATTTCAAAAGGTCATAGTAATAAAACCATGTTCTTTTAAAAGAGAACGGAACATTTAAAAAACTATATACTTATGAATATTAGAAAAACAAAAAAACATTATTTCATTAACTATTTATTCCTTATTGAATACTATTGAGATGCTATTATTAGCATTTTTAGTCCAAGTAGAAGTTTTAAAACCCTTCTTAAAGGGAACTTTCTTGTCAAGGTCTTTACATAGTTCACGATGTTGTTTAGCATCGCAAGTTTTAGGTAGAGAATTCATAATGTCATCAAACTTCTTACTATATGCTTCTTGTTGCTTTTTCTTGTCAATTAGTTCTTGCTTTTCATCTTGAATTATTTTGTCTCGTATTTTTTGATTCACATAAAATTGTAGAAGTTCGTTATAGCAGTTTTTTAGAACGTGATTATAAAATTCCCTCCATTCATCTTCATTTTTAGGACATACAAAACCTTTTTCATCATTGTCAAGAAAACGAGGAACGTCAAATCCAAAATCAACCTTCAAACATTTAATCCCAAACTTTGCCCTAATCTTAGCAGTTCTCACATTCATCTCATCAATCTTTTTTGCTCTTTCAATTTTGAACTCATTTGGGACTTCTCCTCCATAAACCCAGTTAAAATCTTTCTCTATAAAATTAATTGATTCTTTGTCTTTCGCATAAGCATTTGCCAGTTTAATAACATTAACTTGACAAATTCCAAATTCCATATAATCTTTTACACACGCAGGGAAATCACCGAAAGAGTTAATTACTTGGGAACTCATCTTCTTGTTATACTTATATATAACTGCCTCCGTGTAAATGGGTTTTATATAAACTTGACAACAATTAAAAATACACATAAATCGCTGTCAAAGGCACAGCAGAAATTAAACGCTTTTATATGACAGCAACCCCTATATTAGGGGGTTTTTGTGTGTTTTCGTTTCCCTTTTTTATGCACTCAGAGTTGGATTTCTACTTTTGGGAAACATCTTGTTCTTCTATTTCATCTTTGACTTCTTCAATATGTTCTTCAATAGGCGTCATGTCGTCCATTCTTTCATTCCATTCTTCGTGTTCTGCTTCTCCCAAATTAATTTCTTCGTGCCTATTTTCCATTGCGTTCTTAACTAATGCTTTCCATACCTTCTTTTTAATTTCTTCATCTTCTCCTTCCATATAATTATCCATAAAGTCATCATAACTCATCGTGATGCTTTTAGGAATCATAATAGCAAAGGTCAAATCAAATTTGAGTTCTTCTTGACTTAGGACGCTCATCTTGTTGTTATACTTATATATATCCACCATCGTGTAAATGGTTTTATATATGTTTCTATAACGCTGTGTTTTTCCCTGTGGAAAATCAGTAAAATTATATATAATTTTACTGATTTTCCACAGGGAAAAACACAGCGTTATAGAAACATATATAAAACCATTTACACGATGGTGGATATATATAAGTATAACAACAAGATGAGCGTCCTAAGTCAAGAAGAACTCAAATTTGATTTGACCTTTGCTATTATGATTCCTAAAAGCATCACGATGAGTTATGATGACTTTATGGATAATTATATGGAAGGAGAAGATGAAGAAATTAAAAAGAAGGTATGGAAAGCATTAGTTAAGAACGCAATGGAAAATAGGCACGAAGAAATTAATTTGGGAGAAGCAGAACACGAAGAATGGAATGAAAGAATGGACGACATGACGCCTATTGAAGAACATATTGAAGAAGTCAAAGATGAAATAGAAGAACAAGATGTTTCCCAAAAGTAGAAATCCAACTCTGAGTGCATAAAAAAGGGAAACGAAAACACACAAAAACCCCCTAATATAGGGGTTGCTGTCATATAAAAGCGTTTAATTTCTGCTGTGCCTTTGACAGCGATTTATGTGTATTTTTAATTGTTGTCAAGTTTATATAAAACCCATTTACACGGAGGCAGTTATATATAAGTATAACAAGAAGATGAGTTCCCAAGTAATTAACTCTTTCGGTGATTTCCCTGCGTGTGTAAAAGATTATATGGAATTTGGAATTTGTCAAGTTAATGTTATTAAACTGGCAAATGCTTATGCGAAAGACAAAGAATCAATTAATTTTATAGAGAAAGATTTTAACTGGGTTTATGGAGGAGAAGTCCCAAATGAGTTCAAAATTGAAAGAGCAAAAAAGATTGATGAGATGAATGTGAGAACTGCTAAGATTAGGGCAAAGTTTGGGATTAAATGTTTGAAGGTTGATTTTGGATTTGACGTTCCTCGTTTTCTTGACAATGATGAAAAAGGTTTTGTATGTCCTAAAAATGAAGATGAATGGAGGGAATTTTATAATCACGTTCTAAAAAACTGCTATAACGAACTTCTACAATTTTATGTGAATCAAAAAATACGAGACAAAATAATTCAAGATGAAAAGCAAGAACTAATTGACAAGAAAAAGCAACAAGAAGCATATAGTAAGAAGTTTGATGACATTATGAATTCTCTACCTAAAACTTGCGATGCTAAACAACATCGTGAACTATGTAAAGACCTTGACAAGAAAGTTCCCTTTAAGAAGGGTTTTAAAACTTCTACTTGGACTAAAAATGCTAATAATAGCATCTCAATAGTATTCAATAAGGAATAAATAGTTAATGAAATAATGTTTTTTTGTTTTTCTAATATTCATAAGTATATAGTTTTTTAAATGTTCCGTTCTCTTTTAAAAGAACATGGTTTTATTACTATGACCTTTTGAAATATACCTTTTACAAAAAACAACTATTCACTTTTTAACTATTTTTCAGTAAATTACAATATATTGCTGTGCCTTTACAGGTATTTTATAAACATAATAAGTTTATATAAAACCCATTTACACATACCCAGTTATATATAAGTATAAGAAGAGATGGAGGCAAAACTGAATGCGATGAATAAACAACGTGCTTATGCTTGGGCGAAATACTTTGAGGCGGAAAGTGGTGCGTTGATGAGTGATTGGGTAGTGTATAGAACCATTACTCGAAATGTAGAAGTAGAAAGTGAACTACCTATTCATATGAAAGAAGAATTTGTAGAAATGGCAAAAACTCTTAAAAAGAGATGGGAATGTGCCATTTGTATGGATTTCATAGAACACGAGAATCTACACATTACTTCTTGCGGTCATAAATATTGTAAAGGATGTATTGAAGCACATATTCAAACCCAAAAGGCACAAGGTAAAACTAAATGGGATTGCCCTACTTGTAGAAGGAGTCATAAAATCCAATAAAAAATTGTTACTAAAATACAAATGTCTCAAGGAATAGGACAATATGAACGTGAGCAAGCAGAGATGAAATCTTATGCTGAGGAGTTCGTATTTCGTAATAAATTAATAGCGTCTTTTAAGAAGTTAAAAAAAACATACACCCCTGCTGTAAACATAATGGAAAGATTATTAGGCATTTTAGAATCAACTTTTCAAGCAGGATTAGTTGCTGATTTTAATACTGCTTTTTATGGGACAACTCCACCTGATTTTGAAGACGGAACGCTTTTTAAAATGATGGAATTGTCGAGATTTATGAGAGGTAGTTTTGATGATTTTTTTTTAACAAGAATTATTGAAGATGCTTTTAAAGAAGAAATACAAAAATTTTATGGTGAAGGTGAAGATGTCCCTATGTCTTCTACGGAAGATGATTTAAATTCTGCTTTTAAGTGGTGTTTTGATTTACATAAAGATTTGAAAGTAGGTAGAGCAAATGACCCTAATTATTTACCTGTGGTAGATTTAGAAGAAGATGTAATACCGACCCTTGAAGTGTATAAAGCAATTCTTAATAAGTATTTGACAACATTAGACGAATTAACTGGTATTATAAGCAGACCATTGAATCATCTACAAGCAAATGCGACGAAATATATGAGAACTGGATTTTATAATTATGGAAGTGGTAGATTCTCACAGGCAGACCAAGACCGCAAAAAAGGACGTGCTAATGTGTTTGTTCTAACTTGTATTGACCCTCGCTATATTACGGATGTGTTTGAATTTTTACTCAAAGACAAAAAACTCCACGCCAACTTTGACTTATTTACTCTTGCTGGTGCTTCTGCTGGTGTTATGGAAACCCAATGGGACAAAGCATTTTTAGACAATCTTGGACTTGGAATTCAACTTCACGGAATTAAAGAAGTTTGGTGCTTTGACCACTTGGATTGCGGAATGTATAAGGCAACATTTGGATTAGAAAAAGATGATGATGTTGCCATTCACTTGGAAACTATGGCAAAATTAAAAGAATACTTACAGCAAAAATTCCCCCAACTTTCTTTTCGTAAATTCATCGTAGGACAAGATGGAGAAGTTATGAAGTTTGGCGGTGTAAAACCGCCAAGAGTTTATGCTCCAAAAGAATATGTAAAAGTTAATAATGTTAGGCGTAATAGATTTGAAGCACCGCAGGAAATTGTTAGGCAAGCATTAAAGGATGTAGAGAAGATTTCAAAGATTCCATATAAAAAAATGTCAGAAAAAAAAAGCAAATTTTTTTTTTGGGGGGAAAATCCAGTGAAGGATGTTCCTGCTGTTTTGATTGATTTGCCTATTATTGAAGTCGAAACTTTAAGAAAACGAGATGTCCGAAAAGATGTTATTTTTCACACACTTGAATCTATGAAAAAGGAAGGGTTCAAAATGTTTAATAAAGGTTGTATTGTAGTTCATAATGGCGAGATTTTGACTATTTATATTACTGGAAAAGATGACAAAGCATTAAGCGAATCTGCCAAACACTTATACGATTTGGGTAAACAATTCACCGAATATTACCCAAGAAAAGAAGCAACTTTTTATACGCACGACAAAATTTTATTGAAAGGTAATCCAACTCTAAAAGAGAAAAGAGCATTCAAAAAGAATATGTCAAATGTCGAGAAAACTGACAGGTATTACGGATTTAATGCTTTGGATGGACAAATTAAATATTATTCAGCACCTAATCATTCAGCAGTAATAGATTACCACCCAAGAAAACCTGAGGCGTCTTTTGATGAAAAATTCCTTTATAATTTAATCTTTTCTTACGCTGCCTTGTATATGTTAGAAGAAAGGTATGCCCCTGCTGTTGCTAAATTTAGATTAATGAAAGCAGAACAAGTTGAAAAAGCACAAGCGATTCCAGGAGTTCCCTTGAAAGATTTACCAGCAACTTCTCTTGGTATGTCCGAAAATTTTGCTTCGGCATTACACGATGATTCAGGCATTAAAGGTATTACGGAAAGCATTATGTGGAGCAAAGTAGGACAAGACAAGGAAAGTTATTTCGTTAATGACCAAACCAAAATGGCGTTTGATTTGTCAGATGAAAATGCGATGATTTTAATTCCTCCAAAAGTTTCCCACGGAACAGCAAATACAGGTGAACACGGCGGATTTGGATTTGTGATTATTACAAAGGCAAATTTAGTTTTTAATACGCCTTTGAATAAGGAATGGCATAGTGCTTGGAATGGTTATTTAGGAACTTCTCTTTCTAAGGAAAGGTTTACTTCTTCTCGTAAAGGTTAGGTTTTGTCTCTTCAAGATTTAATGCTTGTGCCAAACACATAATACAATCAAAACTACAAACTTTACCTTCAATTCGAGGTTTCTTGCTTGAAGGTTCTACATAAGAATACGCCAAAGACGTTCCCACCTTATAAGGTTCAGGTTCATAACCATCTTGACGGAGAAGTATAGGATTCTTAAAAAAGTCAACAGGAAGCATTTTGGGAATTTCTATTGCCTTCGAGGTCGGTTCATTTGTGCCATTACAACCTTTAACATCAACATCCATTTGAGAAGAACCAGTTGCCATTTATTATAGTGATGAGTTATTTTCACATTAAATTAATATATTGTAATAATAAACAAGATGGCGAAAATTACTGAATACATGACGGTATTACACAAGAAGTTGGTGGAAGAAAGAAAGGTTGCTGACTCAACGGCAACACAATATATTAAGACATTATATAAACTTAATAATTCAACTCCATTTAAGAATCTTGCTTTTCTGAAAAGTAAGGATGCTATTGAATCTAAATTGAAGGAATATGCTGAAAGCACACAAAAGTCCCTAATGTCTAATATTGTTAGTGCTTTGTCCCTTTATAAAGACGCATCCAGTTATAAAAAGATTTATGCCTATTGGTTCAATCGTATGATGGAAAGAGTTAAAAGTGACCAAGAAAAACCTGATGACCACCAAAAGAGTTCAAAGCAAGAAGACAATTGGTTAAGTTGGGAAGTTGTAAAAGGACATCAAGATGCTTTGAAAAAAGAAGTTCAGGAATTTGAAAATAAGGGTGAAATTACATCAAAAGAATGGGATGTTCTACTAAATTATATGCTTTTGAGTTTGTATATTGAAATGCCACCTCGTAGAAATCAAGATTACCAATTTCTAAAAGTTAGTAGAAAAAATCCGTTAGATGATGAGTTTAATTACATTATTTTGGATGATGGTAATTTTGTCTTTAATAAATATAAAACCAAGAAAACGCATGGGAAATTAACTTTTCCAATTCCACCAACTCTTCAACCTATTTTGAGAACTTACCTCCACTTTCATCCCCTCTTTCTTACCAAAGGAAAAAATGCTGGAAAACCAGTCCACTTCCTTGTTGATTTTGCTGGGAATCCTTTTAGTAGTGTCAACGCAATTACTCGTCTCTTGAATAAGATTTTTGGAAAAAGGGTAGGTTCGACCATGCTTCGTCATATTTATTTGTCTGATAAGTATGATGTTAATGAAATGGAAAATGACGCCGAGAAAATGTCCCATTCTGCTGACGTTCAAAGAAATTATATGAAGAAAGTTCAAAAGGTTCAAATTCCCACGTATGGGGAAGATGATGAAGAATAAATTATTAATTAAATATAAATGGAAGCATTATTTAATTCCCTACCAGTTGAAAGAATAGTCGGTATGGTTAAAACTGCTGAATTAAAATTGAGAAGTAGGACTGGATTTCTTATTAATAAATTACAGCAATTACAACAGCAAGGAGTTCCTTATGAAATCGCTATGAGTAATTCTGAAATAGTAGGATTACTAAAAGACCTACAAACTACGAGAGAAGCATTACATTTTATTGCTGGAATTCTTCAAAGAAGAAGTTAATTAAAAAAAAACACTTGGTCTTGTAGTATAGTGGTAATTACGTCGGTCTTTGAAACCGAAAACACGAGTTCAATTCTCGTCAGGACTACTCTTTTTCCTAAAATTAGGATGAAGAATAGTTGACGTATTTTTCCGTTTGCTTGAAATTCTCAAAGTTATTCCAGTTGAAAATATACCCTTTGCTACGTCCATAATCTCCGCCACTTTTTACACATTTAGCAGTAGGTATAGAATCTCTCAAAGTTTTCGTTGGAATTTCCCATGCCATATAATAGTTGTCTTTTACTATATAATACCACCAATAATCTGCTTCCGTTGTTGAAAGTCCAGATGGTTTACCATTACACTCAAATTCAATATAAAATGAACCCCATTTATGTCCTAAGCGGTCTGCTTTAACTTCATAAGTAGTATTTCCAGTTTTTTCGTCCTCGACCCATTCAGTTTTAAAATCATAAGGTTTAAAATTTCCGTCAGGGGAATGAATAACTTTTTCTCCAACTAATTTTTTAGTTAATTCTTGAAAAATTTGTCCAAATTTGAGGTCGGCGGTAAAACTCATTACTCTAATTATTATTACCTTATAAAGATTTTTCCTTTAAAAAACGCAATTTTACTTTAACTCTTTTACACCTGTATGGTTTTTTATGTTTTTTTAAAATGTTGGTGAAAAATAAATGTCCTCCAAGGTAAGTTTGAATATAGATGGTGACGGCGACACTATTGCCTCTATAACCGCAGGAAAAAAAGATGCTGGAGAACTAAAATTAAATAGAGGTGATGACAAAAAAGGCAAAAAGAAAAACTTTGAACTTGATTTTGGGAAGAAAAGAATGAAGGGAATTAAACCACGAGAACAGCAAGAATTAATGATGTTCTTACAAGAAGCACATTCAAGAGGTATTCCACCTGAACATCTACAACATTCTAATCCTGCTATTATTGATTTGTATAAGGGAATGATTGGGGAAGCAGAAGAGAAATCAAATTCTAATATTGAATTACCCCCAAATTCTACTTTTCAATTAGTTCCTTCCGCAGATGCTAAAAGACGTGAAGTTTGGTATATAGCAGGAGCATCAGGGTCAGGTAAATCTTATATAGCAAAAGGACTTGCTGAAAAATATAGAGAATTATTCCCTGACAGGCAAGTTTATTTGGTTTCTAAACTAAATGATGATGAGACATTAGATTCTATGAAACCTAAACTTAATCGCATAAATATTTCTAAACTTGTTGAAAAACCTCTACCTGATTTAGAACCTTTGAGAGAATGTATGATTATTTTTGATGACTATGACACATTCCAAGGAAAAGAAGCAAAAGTAGTTCAACAATTAATTGATGACATCGCGATTCAAGGTAGGCATACTATTACCACAATGCTCTGCCTAACCCACTATTTAAGCAATTATAAGAAAACACGTCTACTACTTACGGAAGCAACCCACTTCGTTCTTTACCCACAATCTACTGGTTCTCACGCATTAAATTATTTGCTCCAAACCTATTTGGGTATGGCAAAAGAAGAAACAGCAAAATTAAGAAAAACTGGTTCAAGATGGGTATGTATTCACAAAAATTACCCCCAATATGTAATCACAGAGACATCAGCATGGATTATGAACCAAGCAGAAGATTTTGAAAAGGAATAGTTAAATAATGAATAGTTGTTTTTTGTAAAAGGATTTTTTCAAAAGTCCCTCTATAAAAAGGCATGTTCCTAAGAGGGGGAACAGAACATTCAAAAAACTATAAACTTTCTAAAAATCAAAATACAAAAAAACACTAAAACACTATTTATTTATTAAATTATATAAAACCATTTACACATACCCAGTTATATATAAGTATAACAACAAGATGAGCGAAGAAGTAATGGGAATCATTGATGAAGACCTGCGTGTTAATTTTCGTATTGTTCGTGCTTTGATTCTAACTGACCCTACATTTAGAGTTTATTGTATGCCTCGTTATGTAGTGCCTGAAAGTTGGAAAGAAATGATGAAAAGCGATTATGAATTTGAATCTCACCAATCCCCTGATGAACTAATACCTGAATTACCTACAAATGAAGATGATTGGTTAGTTGCGTATAATAAAAAACTTCAAGAAGCAGTCCAGAGTATTAATGAGACGATTTTTATGCTTACAAATTAATAAATGAAGTTATTAAGTATTTTAAAATCAAGAGACGGAACGCATAAATATACCGCTTCTTTTCAATTAGAAGATGGTATAAAAAAAGTTAGTTTTGGTGCTGTTGGGTATGACGATTTTTTGCTTACAAATGACAATAAGAAAAAACAAGCATATTTGCGTAGACACCGAAAGAGAGAGGATTGGAATAATCCCCTTTCTGCTGGTGCGTTGAGTAGATGGATTCTTTGGAATAAACCTAATTTTTTAGAAAGTGTTAATTCATTCATTAAAAAATTTAACCTTTAAGAACTCGGTTTACCGTCGCTGCCGAAGTTTCAAGTTCTTTTGCTAATGCTCGTTGACTCATAGTAGGATTTCTTGCTTTTAGTTCCCTAATCGCTGTCTCCAAGGTTTTACCTGCGGACACTGGTTTGTCTCTTTTCTTGCTTTTCTTTCCAAAAGTATTCACAATCCAATCACTTGGAGTTTCTACCTTGTCATAGTTAAAAACCACGTTCTTTTTCATCGTAGAATCTTTGGAATTCTTAAAAGGTCTCTTGTATTCTCCATCGTGGTATTGGTTATTTTCTGCCAGCATTCGCTGAATAAATCCTGAATTACGACTACTACCTCTTGGTTTTCCCATTCCACTAAAAAATAAATCAAGAAATCCACCTGCTACAATAGGGTCAAATCCACCTTGTCCTTGCTGTGCCTGATGGTATGCCGTAGTTAGTTCATTTACAAGAGTTTGTAATTCAGCAGGATTAGTTAGACCTTGGATTCTTTGAATTAATGCGTTATTAGGTGCTTGTCCTTGTGCTACTGCCAAAGGATTAATTTGACCTAATGCTTGTTGAATCACTGCTTTCTTTGGAGCAAAACCACGAACCTTTTTTAGTCCTTGACGAGTTAAAGCGTCAATACCAGTTCGTAATTCTCCAACTTGTGCTTGTGGAACAATACCCTTTTGTCCAAGATGGAACGCTAATTCCTTCCAGTTTCCTGAACCACGCTGTTTCATCTGTTCCACAACAGCACCATCGCAACGTGCTAAACAAGAATTTCCATACGTTCTACCATTTGTTGCCGTAACTGGTGCGTAGTTTTTGGGACACATACATTGAGGTTTTTGCGTTCTATGGAGCATTTATTCTATGAAACAGATTTTTATTCTTCAAATAAATCTTGGTCGTGTTTTTTTGAACCATCTAAAAATGAATATACCCTTGCCATTGCCCATTGTTCCTTTGAAAGTTTTTTACTCATAGGAGCAATCCCTTTCTTAAATGTTCCTTTTATTCTTACTGATTGCGGATTTGTTTTATAAGCACCAATTCCACGATTATAAACTTCTTGAAGAATCTTAATAGGAAATTGAGTAATTTTGCTTAAATCTTCTAATGAATACCCAGTGTCTTCTAATTTATATTTTTTAAGAAAACTTTTACGATGAGTTTTACCTTCACCATGTAAATGTTGGTTATTGATTCTTCGTAAATAATCTTTCACATCTTCCCAATTTACTAAAATAGCATACAGCAAAATAAATAATGCTTGAAGGGTAAATTCATTAATAAATTCAGTTGCCGATGTCCCACGAGGAAATCCTCTTACAACTTTGTCTAACCAATTTGGAAATGAACGTCTTATTCTTTCAGTAGCATAATCAATAATTTCTTGCCGATGTTCTTGCGTTGGTGGAAGCATACGAGGATTACCAACAACAACTAATCTACCTAAAAAATCCCTGAATGCCATACCAGTAGTAGTCCCAATTAATTCAGTGCCACCTTCTAATAATTTTTCCATTTCATTTTGTATTCCAGTTCTATAAAGTTGATTCAAGAAATCAATTCCAAAAATACTAACAATTAACGAGACAAAGAACAGCAAATTGCTTTCAATAACATAATCAATTGCCCTTCTAATTTGTTCTCTTTCCATTTATAATTTAATGAATTTTTTAAATTAAGTAAATCCACCTACGCCACAATTGGGTCTTCCATCCTTACGTCCTTGAACGCAAACTGGGTGCATATTACCAGCATTTCTACAAAAAGAAGGGCAACCACTCTGAGCAATTCGTCCACCTTTTCTCCCACCTAATCCCATATTAGAACTTGGAGCAAATTCGGTAAAAGGTTCACCACGTATTTGACGAATCATTCCAGTATTAGGGTCATAAGGAGTTCCGCCAGTATAGTTCATTCCATCATAAACAGGACGAGGTCTTGGTCTTGGTTGAGGCATTCCAAACATAGGGGGAGAAGGGTCATAAGGTCGAGGCATAGGTGTGAAATCTTGAATAGGACGAGGATTATAAAAATCAGGAGTTCCACCAATATAGACAGGTGGATTATAAAAATCAGGAGTTCCACCAGTATAATATTCAAGTTGAGGTTGCTGTTGAATTAAACTACCAAAAAATCCACCAGTTAGTTCTGCTTCGGCATCATTTTCTACATCATCTAAAATTTCTGCCTTTGTTAGATTAGCAATTTTTTGTGCGAAATCCATAGTCATTCCCTTTCCACGACGATGCTTTCCAAATCCAATATTTAGATTTACCCCTCCTGGAAGGGATTGTTGTGCTGCTGCGATTCCGTTAATTGCCTTGGCACCTGCTAATGCCACTTGTGCTTGGGACATTCCTGCTGCCGTTTGTCCAACTGCGGAAAGTGCCCTGAAAACAGCATTAGAACCTTGACCTGCTGCCACGGAAACTCCTGGAATTGGTAGAAGACCAAGAACCAGTCCAGCAACATCCGTAGGGTCAATCTTGCGTCCTAATGCTGCCTTTCCACCAATAGTTACTGCTGCTCCTGCTGCGGAAATTAGTGCTGCGTTGGCACCCATTAATGCTGGTCCTGCGAGACCAAATGAAGCAATAGTTCCTGCGATGGTAAGAACTGATGATGCTACAATAATCCAAACCATAGGGTCTACGCTCTTAAACCAAGTGTCCGTAGCATTTCCAAATTTCTCAAAAGCATCTTTTAGTGGTCCAAAAGTTCTTTCCATTTCTTCCTTGCTGAATGCTGATGCCATCTTATTACCAAAATCTTGGAATGCTGCCTCTGTGTCCTTACCAAATTTACGGAAAGCATCTCCAAGTCCATTCTTATTAGGGTCAAATGATTCTTGTAAAAATTGTTTGACTGGTCCTTCTAATGCTGATTTAAGAACTTCTCCTGCTGCCCCAACACCTCTACGGAAATCGCTGTTAGGATTGTCAAATTCATTTGCTACTTTTTGGAATGCTACACCTACACCATTCTTGTTAGGGTCGAAGGCATTTTCGGCACCACGTCTCATCACGGAATCAGGATTGGTAAATTCATTGTCTATTCTACGCAACGCATCCGCAGTTCCAGCACTGAGAACGGAATTAGGGTTAGTAAATTCATTTGCTACTTTATTGGCAGCGTCAGTTACTCCTTTTGCGAGAACGGAGTTAGGGTTAGTAAATTCGTTTGAAACCGCAGCAACTGCTTGATTGACTGCTTGTGCTACACCATTCTTATTAGGGTCAAAAGCGTTTGCTACACCATTCTTATTAGGGTCAAAAACATCCCACCAATTTCCACCTCTCATTCTACTACCACCAACACCTCTTTCACTGGCAGTTTTAATTTTACGACGTCCTGAAATTTCTGCTACTCGATTTTGTGCGAGATGGAGTTTGTCAAGTAGCATTTGACGACGCATAACACTTTCGTGGTGTAGGCGTTGTTGTTCCGTGAAATTTTCCATAGAAGGCATAGCACGTTCTTGGATTCGTTGTGCTGTTCGCATACGAAGTTCTTGGCGATGTTCCATTTTATATTCTTATGTAGTTTTTATTTCAATTTAATTCTACACATATTAATAAATGTCAAGAACCACACAATACATTCGTGGTAAACAGCGTGAACGAGGGGGTGAAACAAGCAGATTTATGACTGATGGATTTGACAGATGGGCGGAAAGTGAAACACCAGCAAGTTTTAATTCTTTGGAAAAAAATCCCACTGAACTAACAAAAGGAACAATGGCAAGTGGTATGCGTTATGGACAAAATCTTGATGGTATGGTAGGTTCTTCTCGTAAGCGTAAGGGTAAACACACAATGCCTGATGGTTCTGTAATGTTAGGTTCTAAACATGGTGGTGGTATTTATGATGATTTTTTGGCAGGGTTTAATAAAATTTCTAATGAATTCACTAACCCTCAATCATACCTTCAACAAGGTGTAGGACAAGTAACGAACGAATTTACCAATCCTGATTCTGTGCTTCGTGGTGATTATTTACCCAAGGTTGGCAATGAATTCACTAATAACGAATCCCTACTTCGTGCTCAATATTTAGGTCAGGCAGCGGACGGAGTTGCCAAGGCAGCACCAATTCTTGACATGCTTGGGGAACAAATGGGACTTGGTAAGGGTGTAGGAAAAACTATGGCAGAAATTCTAAAAGGTGCTAATGAAGTAAATAAGGCAGCGAAGGCAGTTGGTTATGGTAAGCGTGGTGGACGCAAATGTTGTATGGGTGGTAAGAAAGGTGCGTTGGATTATGTAAGTGAATATGTGCCTGAAAGTAGAGATGCTATTTCTCAAGCAAAGGGTTATGCTCCACTTCTAAAAATGCTTCTAAAAGGACAGGCACCGCAATATTCTTCTTATATTGACCAAGGTGCTGACATGCTTGGACTTGGACGTAGGGTTGGTGGACTGAGAATGCGTAACCCAGCGGTAGACCCTCGCCCTATGGAAGTTAAATCTTCTCGTAAACCTTCTGCTCGTAATGAAATTGTAAAGCGTGTAATGGCAGAACGTGGTGTTTCTATGCCCCAAGCATCAAGCATAGTAAAGCGTGAAGGTTTATATTAATAAATAAAAAACCGCACAAGAATATAAAATGACTATGCCTTCGTTTCCTAACTTACCAGTGTTGTTTCCTGATGAAGCAGTATTTCTAAATCAGCGTGGATTTCGTCCACCTATGGAAACAATACTGCCTCCACATTTACAATTTTTCACAAATCCTGAAGACCCTGCTGAAATCGTTAAAAAAGGTTGGGACGCACAATCTCGCAAAGTTGTAATGGATTCCCTCGCAAATAATAAATCAAAGGAATTAGGTATGCTTGGACGTAAAGGAAATACTCCGAATTCAACCTTGACTGGTGGTGCTGTGACCAAAGCAGGAAGAAGTATGGCAAGACAATTTTTAATGACTCGTGCTGAAAATAAAGCGTCAACAAGTGAATCTTCTTTTTTTAGTCCTACCGCACAAGTTAGAGGAACTGAAGTTGCCCCACCTGACACTCGCACACTATACATTACACTGGTTTCTATTGCTGATGAAATCCAAGTTGGAAATATTACAGAAGGCACACTTTCTAAATTAAATAGTGCTATTGGTTCTCTTCTTCAAATTTCACCAAATTTAAGTGGAAAGCAAATGGGACAAATTCGTGATTTCCTAACTACTATGGCACAATCTTGTAGAGTTCTTCTTACTCGCCAGCAATTAGACGCATCCAAGAGAAGATTAACTGCTTCGGCATTAAGTCAACTTGAAAGAATGAGTGGAATTATTACCCAAATGGCTCAAACTTCATCACCTCGAGAACGTGAAATTATTGGACGTCAAATGTTCACAAGTTTGGGAGTTGAACCTCTTGAATCCGCATTAAGTCCTCTATTTCGTGAAAGACAAGTTCCTAATCGACCTCTATTTGAACCACCACTCGTAGCACCTTCTGGACGTCCACGTGGGAGACCTACACTTGAAGAACAAGCACAAGTGGCACCTCCTGGACAAAGTTCTCTTCTTGATTGGTTAAAGAGAGGTGAAGCGAGAAGCACGGCAACAGGTTCAACTGGTAATCCATTAGCACCTTTCGGTTTATTAAGTCCTACATCCGCAGCAGTTGAAGAGGCACTTGCTTCTGCTGGTTCTCCAAGTGGGACTACAAGAAAATTACGTCTGCCTCCAACTCCAAGTCCAAGTGGAGAAGGACGTTACGGACGACGTGGTCGCAAATATTAGTTAAATTTCTCATTAAATTATAAATGCCTATGCCTGATGAATTGCGAGTTCTCCAAGTTATAGCAAAACAATCTTATAATTTAACTGACCCTATACAGAATGTTGATGGTTGGCAATTAATAAGATGGACTCCAACTATGAAATTTTATATGAAAGGGCAAGATGTAATTGTAGGAGTTCGTGGCACAAAAACGCAAGAAGATGTTGGGACTTGGTATACAATTCCTTTTGATTTACTTTATTCAACTGGTGTATACCAACGAGATGAAGCAGAATTAAGGGCATTTCAGCAAGATTACCCTCTTGATTTATATAATTATTATGCTGTGGGGCATTCTCTTGGTGGTGCTATTATTGACAACCTTATTAAAAAAGGTTTAATTCAAGAAGGGACTTCGTATAATCCAGCAATAGAATGGTCTGACATTAATAGAGGATTACCAAATAGAAGAATTTATTATGGGAATGACCCTTTGTATAGAATTATGGGTTGGTATGACAAAAAAAGCGAACACAGAGATTCTAAATACGGACAATGGGTAGATGTATTAACTGCTTATTCACCAATTCCTGCTGCTATTCTTGGATTAGAAGCACACAATCTAAAAAATTTTACTGGCGGAAAAAGTTGTTGTTCTTCTTGCGAAAAAGGTTCGTCCTGTGGTGGCAAACTAAAATTTGCTAAGAAATACTTGAAAGGATGCGGTATGCCAGCATCAAAAAAGAATGTAAGTAAAGTTTTAGATGCTATGGATTCCGAAGGAGTTGTCTTCGAATAATATATAAAACCATTTAAACATAAGGCATTATATAATATTAAATGGAGAAGACAACTGCCGAGAAGCATTATGACAACGTCCAAAAAGCAGTAAAAAAATATTATGAGAAGAATAAGGAGAGTATTAACGAAAAAAGACGTCAGCGTCGAAAGGAAAAACGGCAAGAAGTTAAAGTAGAAATTGAAGCACCTATTCCTCCTGCGAACTAAGTTCATTTTCACTTATATTTTGGTCTTCCTCAACTTCTTCTTGTTCCTCAATAATCTCTTCCTTCATCTGCTCTTTTAATCGCTCTACGATTGAAGAATAGTTGAGTGAGTATTTAATTAATTTCCATGCTTCTTCTTTCAAATCTTCTTCGGCATCGCAAGTCAAAGCATTCATACAATCAGCACCATTCCAAATTTCTTTGCGTTCAGCATAAGGTAAAGACATTAGGAAAATAAGGAAAAAATCTTCAATTTCGTCCTTGACACTCATTTGTATTATATAAAGCAGTATTATTTAAACCTTAAATAGTTAGTTAATGAAATAATGTTTTTTTGTTTTTCTATATTTTACAAGTATATGAAAATTTAAATGTTCTGTTCCCCCATTAAGGAACATGGTATTTCTACTATATACTTTCTCAAAAGTTCTTTTACAAAAAACAACTATTCACTATTTAACTATGCTATTTATATAAAACCATTTACACATACCTAATCATATATAAGTATAGAAGAAATGTCCTATAATACTCCTGACGTTGACAATCACATTGATGCTCTTTACAAACTTGCGGAAGAAAATGGTATTGAAAGAACACATTGGTCTTACGATGATTATGACAATGAAGTAAGGGATTTTACCCAACCTCATAACTTTACTGCGAAATATATTAATGCTGGTTGTTGTGAAGAAGAAAATTGCTATGGTTCTCTTGATGAAAATTTTAAACCTTGTCAAAAAACCCTTCTAATTGGTTCTACTTGGTTAGATTTGTGGAAAAGTATTGAAAATTATTGCCGTCAAAAGAAGTGGTGTAATCATATTTTTATTGAATGTATTGAACAACGAGGAGACACTTTATTTATTGCTTGTGGTTCTTAAAGAAAAAAATACAAAAAATTGAGATTAAATAATCCCAGTTTTTTATATTATTATTTTTGCTGTTTAAAATTCTTTAATTTCCTTAGCAGTATGCGGACATAGGACTATGCTTCTTTCCCATCTTTCCTACATGCTTGGCAGAACCAACCATACGAGCAAGGGAATCAGGGGCAGCAACCTGAGATGCTCCAAGAATGTCCGTCTCCGTGAGAATACCCTTGATGATGCGAGAAGAACCCTTGATGGTCTCGAAGAAACCACTATTTACCGCTACTACATAGATGCTTACGTTTGCCTGAGCAGCACCAGTAGTATTCACAATACGTCCAGTAAATTGGAAGGTGAAGTTGCCTACGAGTCCAGGTGCTTGTCCGCTTTGTAGAGGGAAATCACGTCCAGGACGGAGAACAAGCGGACCACCTACCGTCGCAAGTTTCTTACCAAGTCCTGACCAACAAGCACCACTCCAAGTTGCCCAATCTAAATCAACTCCATTACGCCAAGACATCTTGTATAGTTGTTGCTGAGTGTGAGAAGCAAGGAGACCTGAAAAGTTGTCAAAATTGACAGAAATGTTAGAAAAGGGTAATACCCAATCACCATAGGTAGAACCAGTGTATGACTGAGGTTTTACATAAATCATTAGCAGGTCAGGAATGGAAGGAAGTGTGATGGTTTGAGATTGAACAATAGTTTCAACAGGAGCAAGGGCAGTTCCACTCGCAGCGGTAAAAGAAGGGGAAATATACCGAGGAAATTCCATCCAAGGAACTACTGACTTTGCTGGTAGGTCAACTTCAATTGGGGGAGTTAGAAATTGGACGTTTAGGAGAGGTTGTTCAAAGGGAGTTGCGAGAGTTGTGTTGTAGGTTACGGTAGGAGCAACAGCATAAGTTCCACCAAGAACATCCGTAGGGGCAAAACGAAAAGCACGAGCAGGAGAAGGTGTCATGTTTACCGTGAGTTGAATGTTTTGAACGCCAAAAAGACCAGTGGAAAGTTCATATTCATCTCCGAAAATAAAAGGAGGTAGCACAAGTTTTTCAGTAGTTAACCAAGAGCAATTGATTGAATAAGCGGTGTCGCCACCTGCTTGAGCAACAGGTAGACCTTCAAAACCAGCAACGGCAAGGGAATAATCGCTTCCAGCAGTGCGTGCTTCAAAGCGGAAATCTGGCCAAGAACCACATGCTACATCTTCAGTAGCACCAGCGGATTGACCATAACCACCACCAGCAGAAGCAAGAACAGATTGAGGGGTTAGCAAATAAGTATTTGTAGCACTTCTATACCCTACCGTCTCAGGCACTGAATAAAGTTTGTCAAGTTGAGTAGGGCAAGTGCGTTGCTTACGAGCAGCAGCCATGTCAGAAAGACGAAGAATTTGTGGGAGAACGTCAGCAGTGTTAATGGTCACGGTAGAATCGTTAATTGTAGCAGACATAGTATTAACACATTGGTGAGAAGGGAAAGGAGCAAGGGACATATTTACTCCAGGAATTAGAACAGGTCGGTCATTAGTGCTACCAGCAGAAAGTGTAAAAGAAATTACAGCATAAACACGTTGCGTCCAATCAACTGCTCGGTCTACGAAAACATTTTCAGAGGGAACTTGAATGTTATAGGTCTGAGAAGCAATTGAATTTGCGATTGCTGAATATTTACCATTCGTTAGGGACAAAGCACCCTTTTCAACCGCATAAGAAGGACGCTGTTGGACAATGCGAGGGTCAACAACTGCTACTTTGGAAACTTCACTTGTCGACATTTTATTTAATGGAGAGGTTTTTTTTCAACTAAACAATACACGCGAGATTTTTATTCAACGTCTCGGCGTTTGAAAAGAAGGCGAACACTTACAGAACCTTGGTTGGGAAGAGTCATAGGAATTAATTGATTCGTTAGACGATGACGCCAATAAACTCTTAAATCAACATTAGTAAGTCCATCTCGGTCATGTCCTAATGAGGTGAAAGAAGGGGTATTTGGAAAGTAGTGAATTAATCCCCTAAATGACTCCGTGTCAATTTCATCTGCGGAGGTCTCGATTAAAACTTTTTGGAATGCGTTAGTTGTAGCAGAAGTTGTCCCTATACTTGCTGAACCATAAGGGATTGTGCTAACAGCATATTCATTTCTTACTGGAATATGGGTTGTTGTAATAACAATAGAACTAACAGGAGACCACATAGTTCCAATAGAAGACATAGTTTCCTTAATCTTAAAATACTCTGGAAGATTATTTGTTGTTAATAATGCTGGAGAAACTCCTACACCTGAAGGAAAAGTATAAGTAGCACCACTCCATAATGAACCAAAAACATAAGGTTGAAGAGAAGAAGGGTAAGAAGAATCATTTGGTTCAGGGACTGGTAGAATTTGAACTTCAGGGTAATAAATCGTAGCAGTTTGTCTCGCAGCGTAAGTAGTAGCAATTGACTCCGTGCCAAGAGGACTTGCTAATTTAATTCCACCAGCAACCAATTGACTATTACTACCAAAATATTTAGAAGGTAAATTAGCAATTAACTGGGCGAGATTCGTATTCATACCATAAATAGCATATTCACTTGTATTATATTCGGCACCTGCGCCTGTTTTTGGGTCTTGAAATGGACTAAACGCTGACATAGAACGATTAAATGTAGGAACAACTTGTTCTATGGTATTCAAAGATGTCAAATTTCCACCAACAGGAATATTCATGTCACCCCAAAGGGAAAAGGTGTCTGCTAAGAAAACAAATCTCTTTTCATCGCCCAAATACATAAACATAGGCGGTTTAGTTCCCATTAATAGTCCAGGAGCAGCACCAGTTAATAGAGCAGCGTTTTTACAATCTAACCACGCCATTCCAACAGCATTATTAAGCATTTGTAAAAACCAATCAATATTGTAGCAATAATAATAAGTTGAAGGTAGAGAAGGTGAACCACTTGAAGGAACTGGTGTCCAAGATTCTTTATTTTCAGTTTCCCATTGTAGAAAGCGAGTAGATTGGAAATAATAGTCAACATTTAGAGAATCTGTTATTTTAATCGTGAATGTAAAACTATAAATTGTGTTATTAACATTTACAACTGGGGTTTGAATCTCAGGAATAAAAACAGGTAAATTTTTTCCACCTCCATCAATTTTAAAGTTTTCAACTGACACTACATATTCGCTCGAATCAGTCATTAAGGAAGACGCACGTGTGTCACTATATTCAATCGCAGGGTCATCAGCAAGTTGTGTTGTTGCTGTTGAGTTGTTGATGATTGATGCGTTGTAATACAAGTAATCAGGGTCAGCAAGAGAATTACCTCTACGAATAACAGAAGAACCAATATTCAGCATTTATTATTAAGTGAGTTAATTTTCTAATGTTTACTTTCGCATCATATTAAAGGTAAAAGCACTTACGAAATCATCTGGACTCATTCCTGAATCTATAACCATTTGCGTATATTGAGGTAAGGACAAATGTTTAAAATATAATCTTGTGGCACAATGTCTTCCACACGTATTTATGTCTTGCTTGTCTTCTTGAAATGGTGCTTTGCTATATACTACCTTATACCCTGAACTACCTAACATTTTAGTTAAATGGTCTGTGTCTTGTCCGAATTGTTCTAATTTGTCTTCGGTCAACCATTCCTTTTCTTCATCAGGTTTATAATTTCCATAAGGGTCAAAGTATTCAATTTTATTACCCCTTTTAAGCAGACAAACCCAATGCCCTGTGCTTTCATCTTCCGTTAAATAAAGAAGCATTAATCTGCCTTTCTCATCTAATACATCGTCAATATTGTCGTGTTCTAATAGTTGTGGGTAAGACATAACTTTTAGAGTTGGAATAATTTGTTTGATGTCATCTTCGCTTAAAGAATAACTTTTAATTTCATCTGCCGAACCACCTTTAAGAATAGCATTTCTTTGCTGGACTGCCCTTTCTAATCGCACAGGTTTGCGACTTAATGGAACTCCGTTAAGGTATGCCCTAACACCATTCTTAAAAGTTTTTAATTGTAGCATTTATGTATTACGTGGATTTTAAGCAGGAAGTTTAGGACTTGGAGGTAAAGTAATTTTTAGTTCTTCCTTTTTTTCAGGTTCAGGTGGCGTAGTATTTTCTACATCTAACGAAGCAACAACTTCTTTCCCACAACAATTACTCCTTATGCGTTTGTGATTAATATAAGCAAGAATACTTCCGCCAATGGAAATAACTATTGAACCAATAGCAAGTGCCGATGAAGTTGTAGAATCCATTTATATTTATTCACCATTTAATTCTTTATGCTTTTTAGTCGAGCAATGTTGATTCCAGTGTTGTCTTAATAGAGTTTTATATTCGCATTTTTCACATACAAATTCAGTATTTCCTTCTGCCTTGTTTTTGTGCTTTGTAGTTCCCAAATGGTTGTCATATTCAAGTTGAGTTCTTGATTGGACGTCGCATATTTTACAAAACCACATTTTTAGTTTTTGCTTTCTTTTATGTTCTACATCATAATTAATATGGTAATCCCAATTGCTATAACTGGTTGTCTTATACTTACATTCTTCGCAATAATGTTCTACTGCTGGTTTATTTTCCATCTTTTTAAGTTGTTCCTTAATTTCCTTAACATCTGCTTTAATTTCCCCAACATCATTTTTAACGCTTTTCAAATCTTGCTTTACTTCAACAACATTTTCTTGAAG
>Ga0181355_1000039_pt1 | contig 41739 bp, 40 predicted proteins | sample Fa13VDMM15DN_FD_130099 | JGI IMG/M metagenome (GOLD analysis project Ga0181355, IMG submission 130099) | Freshwater viral communities from Lake Michigan, USA - Fa13.VD.MM15.D.N | ecosystem: Environmental > Aquatic > Freshwater > Lake | place: USA: Michigan | collected 2013-09-23 | reverse complement strand
ACAAGAAGCGGAGTTAAATATCCCGGGAATGAACATATTGGGTCTTTTGGATGCGATAGTTATGATATATCAGCAGTAGTTGGAGGCAGAGGGTCTAATGGTTCTTTGCACGGTCTTACTAAATTTAATATGGATGATGCTCCTTCAAATGAATTTTTCTTAGAATACATAGCAAGACCTCAGACTGCTGAGATATTCTTTGAGGAAGTTCTTATGGCTTGTGTTTTTTACGGTATGCCAATTCTAATCGAGAACAATAAACCTCGACTGCTTTATCATTTTAAAAATAGAGGGTATAGACACTACAGTCTAAATAGACCCGATAAGCAATATAATAAACTAACAAAAACTGAACGTGAACTTGGAGGAATCCCTAACTCATCTGAAGATGTAAAACAGTCTCACGCATCTGCAATTGAATCCTACATAGAGAAATATGTTGGAATAGATTTTACAGGAGATTATAGAGATGGAGGAGATATGGGTACTATGCCATTTACACGAACATTAGAAGATTGGGCGAAATTTGACATAAATGATAGAACTAAATTTGATGCATCCATAAGCTCGGGATTAGCCATAATGGCTAACCAAAAGCATTTGTATGTGCCGGAGAAAAAAGATTCAAAAATAAGTATTAACTTCGCAAGGTATTCTAATGATGGTTCAACAAGTCAATTAATCAAATGAAAAACGTAACAATAGATATTACATCGTCAGCCTTTCCAAGTCAGTTAGCTACTGATGCGGAAAAAGCATCCGAACAATTTGGGCTACAAGTTGGTCAAGCTATTCAATATGAATGGTTCAGAAAGGATGGAAATAATTGCAGATATTATGGTCAATGGAAAGAATTTCATAGGCTGAGATTATATGCAAGAGGAGAACAACCTGTTGGTAAGTATAAAAATGAGTTATCTATTAATGGAGACTTATCGTACTTGAACTTAGATTGGACTCCTGTTCCTATAATACCTAAGTTTGTTGATATTATAGTTAATGGTATGGCTGATAGGTTATTTAAACCAAAAGCTTATGCTCAAGATGCAATGTCTCAGTCAAAAAGAAGCAGGTATCAAGATATGATGGAGACTCAGATGGCAGGGAAAGAGATACTTACTAAAATACAAGATTTATCAGGAGTTGACCCATTTATGATGAATCCTGATGAATTACCAAATGATGATGAAGAATTATCATTATATATGCAGATGAACTACAAGCCTGCAATAGAAATAGCAGAAGAGACAGCTATCAATACTGTTTTCGATGAAAATCATTATGATGATTTAAGAAGAAGACTTGATTATGATGCTACTGTGCTTGGTATTTCTATAGCAAAACACGAGTTTCTTCAAGGCTCAGGAGTTCAAATATCTTATGTTGACCCGGCAAATGTAGTGTATAGCTACACGGAAGACCCGTACTTTAAAGATTGTTTTTATTGGGGAGAAATCAAAACTCTTCCAATTAGTGAGTTAATGAAAATTGACCAAAAGCTAACCAAAGAAGATTTACAAGAAATAACGCAATATAGCCAAGGATGGTATGATTACTATAATGTAGCTCAGTTTTATGAAAATAGTGTATTTTCAAGAGATACCTGCACATTAATGTATTTCAATTATAAAACTACTAAGAAAGTAGTTTATAAAAAGAAAATGCTTGAAAATGGCGGCTCAAGAATAATTCAAAAAGATGACACTTTTAATCCTCCTACGGATATGATGGAAGAAGGCAACTTTGAGAAAATAGAAAAAACAATTGATGTTTGGTATGAAGGTATTATGGTTATGGGTACTAATATTCTTTTACAATGGAAGTTATCTGAGAATATGGTAAGACCAAAATCAGCATCTCAACACGCTATACCTAATTATGTATCTTGTGCACCAAGAATGTACAAAGGAGCTATTGAATCTACAGTTCGTAGAATGATACCTTTTGCTGACCTTATACAAATAACTCACTTAAAACTTCAACAAGTAATTAATAGATTAGTTCCTGATGGAGTTTTTATTGATGCCGATGGTCTTAATGAGGTTGATTTAGGTAATGGTGCAGCATACAATCCTGAAGATGCATTAAGATTATACTTCCAAACAGGTTCTGTTGTAGGTAGAAGTTTTACGCAAGATGGAGATTTTAATAATGCTAAAGTTCCAATTACTCAATTAACATCAGGTTCAGGCTCAGGAAAAACACAGATGCTTATTGGAAACTATAATCATTATATGGATATGATTAGAACAGTAACCGGGTTGAATGAGGCGAGAGATGGCTCTATGCCTGACCCGGATTCATTAGTTGGGTTACAAAAGTTAGCTGCACTAAACTCAAATACGGCTACAAGACATATTCTTCAAGGAGGTCTTTATATTTATAAGACTTTATCAGAGGCTATTACTTATAGAATAGCAGATATTTTAGAATACTCTGACTTTAAGGATGATTTTATAAACAAAATTGGAAAGTACAATGTTTCTATTTTAGGAGACATATCAGAACTTTATATTTATGATTTCGGAATATTTATTGAAGTAGCTCCTGATGAAGAACAAAAAGCTCAACTTGAAGCTAATGTTCAAATGGCATTATCTAAAGGAGACATTAATCTTGAAGATGCTATTGACATACGTGAGATTAAAAATATTAAACTTGCCAATCAATTATTGAAGCAAAAAAGAAAACGAAAAGAAGATAGAGAAGAAAAGATGAAAATGCAGCAGCAAGCAATGCAGGCTCAACAGCAAATGCAGTCTCAGCAAATGGCAGGACAAATGGCTATGCAGAAGTCTCAATCAGAATTTGATATGAAAATGCAATTAAAACAAATAGAGACCGAATACAATATTAAGACTATGCAAGTAGAGGCTGAGTTAAAATCTCATTTAATGGCTGAAGAGTTTAATTACAATTTAGAGTTAAATAATATGGAAATTGGTAAAATATCTCAAAGAGACCAATTGAAAGAAGATGCTAAAGATAAACGTGTTAGCCTTCAAAACACTCAACAATCTCAACTTTTAAATCAAAGAAAAAACAATTTACCTCCATTGAATTTTGAGTCAAACGAAGATAGCTTAGATGGCTTTGATTTAGGAGAATTTGACCCACGTTAAAAATGTCAAATATTTTGTATAGCTTTGTAAAAAATTAAATCAAATCAAATGGAAATGAAAGTAAGATTATTAGATGGTACAGAAGAAAAAGGAGTTGCTCAAGTTGAACAAGAATTAATTGAGAAACACGAACAACAATTTTCTGATGTTAAAATTCCCGGGCAAGAAACTATTGTAGTAGATATTCCCGTAGTAGATGTTCCTGTAGTAGATACTGACAATGAATTAAGTGAAGAGCAAGTTCTTTCATATATTGGAAAAAGATATAATAAGCAGATTAATTCATTAGATGAATTAACAGCTCAAAGGGAAGAAGCCGAGGCTTTACCTGAAGATGTTGCTGCTTATATGAAATATAAAAAAGAAACAGGTAGAGGTTTTGAGGATTTTTTGAGTCTTAAAAAAGATTTTGACTCAATGGACCCTGAAAGTTTACTTAAAAATTATTTATCAGCAACTCAAGAAGGACTTGATGCTGATGACATTGATTCTTTAATGGATGATTATCGTTATGACGAAGATGTTGATGACGAATCACACATTAAAAGAGTTAAGCTTACAACAAAAAAGGCAATTGTCGAAGCTAAAAAGTTTTTTAATTCTCAAAAAGAAAAATACCAAGTGCCGCTTGAGTCAAGCACTGCATTTGTTTCAGATGAGGAAAAAGAAAATTACGAAAGCTATAAGCAATATACCAAGCAATCGAAGACTATTGAAGAAGAGAATGAAAGAAAAAGAAATTGGTTTAACCAAAAATCTGATGAAGTGTTTAGCGGAGAGTTCAAAGGTTTTGAGTTCAATGTTAATGACAAAAAAATCACTTTCAATCCCGGAAATGCTGCTGACCTTAAAAGAAACCAATCTACTCCTGCAAACTTTATTAATAAGTTTTTGGATGAGCAAGGTTTGATTAAGGATGCCGCAGGTTATCATAGGTCATTAGCGGTTGCTATGAATCCTGAGAGCTTTGCCCGGTTCTTTTATGAACAAGGACAAGCTGATGCAACTGAAGGTACTATGAAAGGTATTAAGAACATTAATATGTCTGAACGTAGAGCACCTGAAGTTACAAAAACAACGGATGGAATGCAGGTAAAAGCGATAAATCCTGATTCAGGTAGAAGTCTAAAAATTCGCAGTATAAAAAGAGTATAAATTTTAAATTAAGAAAAAATGGCAAGTGCATTATTAGCAAATCCTACTTATCAACTACAGCCAAGTGCTGAACAAGTAGCATTACAGACCAACTATATTACCAACTTTAACTTTTTGAATCAGTATCTTCCTGATACTTACGAAAAAGAGTTTGAGCGTTATGGTAATAGAACCATCGCATCATTCTTGAGAATGGTAGGTGCAGAGATGCCTTCTAACTCTGACCAAATCAAATGGGCAGAACAAGGTCGTCTTCACATTAAATACACCAACATCACTTCTGCGGCAGCAATTAACGCTAACACAGCAACTTTTACTGTAGCTGATGCAGGTGTTACTTACATCGCAATTAGAGTAAATCAAACTGTGATGATTCAAAACAACACTACAGGTGTTTTTAACAAAGCAGTCGTTACTGCTGTTCCTTCTGCAACTACTTTTACAGTAGCTTACTATGAGGCTACAGGTCAAGCATTTGCTGTATCTACTCAATGTACTGTATTCATTTACGGTTCAGAGTTCAAAAAAGGAACTCCCGGAATGGTTGGTTCTTTGGAAGCAGAAGATGAAATCTACTCTAACAAGCCTATTATCTTAAAAGATAAGTATTCTGTTAACGGGTCTGATATGGCTCAAATTGGATGGGTTGAAGTTACTACTGAGAATGGTGCTACAGGTTACTTGTGGTATTTGAAATCAGAGCACGAAACTCGTTTGCGTTTTGAAGATTACATCGAGACTGCAATGATTGAAGCAGTTCCTGCTGAAGTAGGTTCAGGAGCAATCGCTGCATTAGGTCAAGCAGGTGTTGCAAATTCTGCAGGGTCTCAAGGTATCTTCTACGTTGTAAACAACAGAGGAAACGTATGGGGTGGTGGTACACCAACTTCATTACCTGATTGGGATACAATCGTTTCTCGTTTGGACAAACAAGGAGCTATTGAAGAAAACGTAATATTCGTTAACCGTGGATTGTCTTTTGACATTGACAATATGTTAGCTACATTGAACGGTTATAACGGAGCAGCTGTAGGTCAATCAGCATCATTCGGTTTATTCGACAATGACGTTGATATGGCGTTGAACTTAGGTTTCACAGGATTCCGTAGAGGTTACGATTTCTACAAATCTGATTGGAAATACCTAAACGACCCAACTATGAGAGGTGGATTGAACAATGCTGCTGCTACAGCAACAGGTACAATCACAGGTCTTTTAGTTCCTGCCGGTTCTACTTCAGTGTACGACCAAATTATGGGTAAAAACGCTAAGAGACCTTTCTTACACGTTAGATACCGTGCTTCAGAAGCTGAAGACCGTAGATACAAAACGTGGATTACAGGTTCTGCCGGTGGTGCTCAAACATCTGACTTAGATGCAATGGAGGTTAACTTCTTGTCTGAAAGATGTGTATGTACTTTAGGGGCGAACAACTTCGTATTATTCCGTTTCGGATAATATATACTAAATCGGGGAGTGTCTTCAAAGACACTCTCCTTTTTATATTTTAAAAATTAAATTAAATTAAATTAAATCATTATTAAAAATGGCAACAATAGTTTCAGTAAACAAAGTTTACAAATTGACAATAGGGAGTCCACTTTCCTATAGTTTAGCATCAAGAAATCATCCAAGATTCCCACTAATGTGGTTTGATGAAAAAAAGAATCAAAACAGAGCTTTAAGATATGCAATGAACCAAAAGTCTCCTTTCGAGGATGAGCAAGATGGTAATGTAGTTATTGAGCCAATTATGTTTGAAGATGGCTTTTTAAGCGTTCCAAGAACAAATCCTGTATTGCAAGAGTTCTTGCATTATCATCCTTTAAACGGAAGAATATTCGTTGAAGTAGATGATGAAAAAGATGCTGCTGACGAGGTTGAAGATTTAGATATTGAAATAGATGCATTAGTTGAGGCGAGAAAACTTTCGATTGAACAAATTGAAACTCTTACAAGAGTTATGTTTGGCAAAGACCCTTCAACAATTTCAACAGCAGAATTAAAGCGAGACATATTAGTGTTTGCTAAAAATGACCCAAGAGGATTTTTATCTACATTGAATGACCCTGAGCTACAGTTTCAAGCTAAGATTCGTTTATTCTTTGAAGAAAAATTATTAGCATTACGCAATGGAGAAAAAGAGGTTTGGTTTAATACACCAACTAACAAAAAGAAAATGTTATCAGTTCCATTTGGGGAAGACCCTTATGATATGGTAGCCGGATTCTTATCAAGCGATGAAGGTATTGATTCGCTTAAAATGTTAGAGGCAAACTTACCTCAATAATAAATACAATACATTATTTGAAAATTAGCACAGAATTATTTCTGTGCTTTTTTTTATGTATATTTGTAAAAAGATTTAAAAAATGATAAACGAAGTTAGAAATACAGTGCTATCCGTATTGAATAAGAACAATTACGGATATATTTCCCCATCAGATTTTAATTTATTTGCTGAAAATGCACAAATGGAGATATTTGAAGATTACTTCAAAAATTATAATAAGGCTATAAATGCTGAAAATGCACGCACAGCCGGAAGTGATTATGCTGAAATCGAAGGTCCTATAGCTGAAACTCTCGAAGGCTTTTTAGTTACAAATTATTTAGCACATTTGGGCTTTAATAGATACTCAGCACCATCTCTTACTACAACAGGAGATGATGATTACTATATTCTTAAAATGCTTTGTCATACAAGAAAATTGACATCAGGATTAACTACAGCAGCAGGTGCAAATACACTTGTAAATTCTACAGCAACATTTTTATCTGATGGTCTAACAGCAGGCGATGTTGTTGTGAATGCAAATACAGGAGCTGTATCTACTATAATAAATGTTGTTTCAAATACTTTGATAGCATTAAGCTCAAATATTTTTACAGCAGCAGGTCAGCTTTATAATATTTATTCTAAAGCAGTAAAAGAAGCTGACAAAGTAAGTGTTGGAAAAATAACAATGCTTAACGCATCGAGCTTGACAAGTCCAACTGAATTTTATCCATCATATACTCTTGAGGAAGAAACAATTAAGTTATTTCCCGACACTATAGATGCTAAAGGAAAAGTTGAATGTGTTTATTTTAGATACCCTAAAGTTCCAAAATGGACTTATATTACCTTAGTAAGTGGGGAGCCGGCATTTGACCAATCACAACCCGACTATCAAGACTTTGAACTTCCTTTTTCAGATAATTATGTATTAGTAATGAAGATACTTCAATATTGTGGAATTTCAATTCGTGAAACTGAAGTTGCTCAATTTGGAATGGTTCAGGAACAACAAATAAATCAACAATAAAAATAACGAGAAATGGCATATATATCACAATATGAATATTATGACAATAATGGTAATACACCTCAAGATGCAAATTGGGGTTCGTATCAGTATATTAGTTTAGATGATGTAGTCAATAATTTTTTATTGATGTACGCAGGCAACCATTCATTAGTAAATAACGAAGAGAGATATAAAATAATCTTTCACGCAAAACGAGCCATACAAGAGCTTAATTATGATGCGTTCAAGGAAATCAAGATATTAGAGTTAAGCGTGGCAGATTCGCTAAGATACGTGCTTCCATCGGACTATGTGAATTGGGTTCGTATTTCTTTATACAAAGATGGTTGGTTAAGACCATTAACTGAAAATATTCAAGCAATATCTTCTAATGCGTATCTTCAAGACCAACAAGGAAATATATTATTTGACCAAAATGGAAATATTCTTAGACCACAATATTCTGATATTGACTACGATAGATTGATGGGGTTAAAGAAAAGCATTTACTTAAACCAAGGGAATCAATTCCACGGTCAAGCAGGATGGTGTATGGATGGGATGTGGTATTTTGATTATAATGTAGGTACGCCTTTTGGATTAAATACTGAGACTGCAAACTTTAATCCTACTTTTAAAATTGATAAAAAAGCAGGGGTTATAAATTTTGATTCAAGTATGGCAGGAGAACTTTGTATTCTTGAGTATGTATCAGATGGTATGGAAGGTGGAGACAACTCTTTAATCACAGTTAATAAGTTATTTGAATCCTATATTTATGCTGCAATTGAATATGAACTATTAAGCTCTAAATTCAATGTTCAGGAATACGTTATTAATCGTTGTCGTAAAAAAAGAAAGGCTTTATTAGGGAATGCAAAAATAAGAATTAGTAATATCCATCCGGGAAGACTCTTAATGAACTTACGAGGTATGGACAAAGTAATCAAGTAATATGGCAGATGTAACAAGAAATTTTTTAGCAGGAAGAATGAATAAAGTCGTTGACCAACGATTGCTTCCTGATGGCGAATATATTGATGCTATGAATGTTAGGATGGGTTCAACAGAGATGGCTGAAGTAGGGGTTATTACTAATACAAAAGGTAATTTATTTTTAACCTCATTAGCCTATATTAACGGAACTCCATTAAGTACTCAGGCGAGAACAATTGGGGCTATACAAGACAGTGCTAATGAAACAATCTATTGGTTCGTTCACGACCCTGCATTTACTGTTGGAGCTACAGGTAAACTTGATTTAATTGTATCTTTCAATGTACTAACCAATATATTGACCTACCACGTTATTAGTATAAATGATGGTGGAGGTGTAAATACTACGTTGAATTTTAATCCTACTTATCTTATTACAGGAGTAAATTTAATTGAAAATTTAATATTTTTTACAGATGACTATAATGCTCCAAGATTTATAAATATAAACCCTCCAACAAATCGATACCCTAACCCAATCGCAAATATTGACCAAGTATCAGCAGAGGCTTTACTTGTTATTAAAAAACCACCAACGGAGTCTCCAACTGTAACGCCTGTTATAACAAGTGGTCAAGAAAACTTTTTAGAAACAAGATTTATATGTTTTGCTTATAGATATAAATATGTTGATGGAGAATATTCTGCTACATCTCAATGGTCAGAACCTGCATTCGTGCCTCAACCTTTTCAGTTTAGCAGTAACAGTATGCTAAATGAAGGTATGGTAAATTCTTGTAATACTGCAATAATTGAATATAATTCAGGAGGACCTCTTGTAGTTGAAGTAGATTTGTTGTTTAAAGAATCAAATAAAAATATAATTAAAGTTATTGAAAAACTTAATAAGGCAGAGGATTTAGGGGGTGTGAATAATCAAGTTTTACAATATTCATTTAATAATAGTAAAATATTTACAGTATTAAATGAGGCTGAAATTTTAAGACTTTACGATAGTGTTCCTCGTTATGCTAAGGCTCAAACAATAATGGGCAATAGATTAATGTATGGTAATTATTTAGAAGGATATGATTTAATTGATAAAAATGGTCAGCCTACTAAGTTTGAATACACAACACAATTATTATCTGAAGAGATAGGACAGACCACTCTTATTGACTCTACAGGTAATGGTGTTTATAATATAGACCCAACATCAACAGGAGAAGTTATTAATTCTTCTATTATGACATTTGATTTAGCAGGAATAACTTTATCAGAAGGTTCTGCTATAACTCTAAATATGACAATAGTACATTCGACTTTTACAGGAGGACTTCCTTTTCCTGTTGAAACAACTGATTTTATAGATTTAGATTTTATATTTACTTTAACAACAAGCTACCCATCTGTATATGCATTGGCTACAAGCAATGAATTTCAACAAGCTATAGGAACAATAGCTAATATAAAACCTGTGTATAGTTCTAATCCTTTAACTGAAACTTCTTGTGATGGTACTACGTTTACTGACCAATTAAACTGTTTATTGCCTAATAATTTAGATGCTCTTATAAAATATGGAAGTGGTATAAATGCTATATTACAACCAATAAAAATAATTTCAACTCCTGCAAGTACTATAATTGGATTACAACTTATTGCTATGGAGTATGTTAACTCTGTAACAACACCTACTCAAAGAGTTTACGAATATTATAACTTTACATTTGCAAGAGCTATATTTCAAGAAATATCAAACCCTTCAAGTCTGCATAGCAATAGAGGTTATGAAGTTGGTATTGTATATATGGATGAATTTAATCGTTCAACTACAGCTTTAGTAAGTCTTAATAATACAGTATTTGTACCTTGTGGATATTCTGCAAGTAAAAATACAATTCAAATAACTATACCATTTGAACAAAGAGCACCTTCTTGGGCTAAAAGATATAAGTTTGTAATAAAACCTGATGCAGAAAATTACGAAACAATATATGCAAATATATTCTTTACTGACCCTGATTCAAATGATGTTTATTTTCTTCTTGAAGGAGATAATATGCGAAAAGTTGAAGATGGAGATAGGCTAATTGTTAAGGCAGATACCTCAGGTCCTACTACAAGTTGTACATACGCTACAGTTCTTGAGAAAAATGCTCAAGCAGCTGATTTTATTATTCCAAAAGAAGGAACGGAAGCACTTGCGGGTCTTTATATGAAAATGAATCCAAATTCTTTTAACCTTGTAGTTGACCCAAATGCAATTATAAACCCGGGGATGCGTTCTGATTTCACAGGTATTACAAATAGAACTAATTGTGCAGTAATACAATATCCTATGAATATTGCAGGCACAGACCCTTCTAATCCTTCTTGGACTTTTGTTGATTATACTGTTCCTTCCGGTAGTAGAATAAAAATTTACGCAAAAGGAAATCGTTCAGGAGGTAGCGGTGGTTGTGAATGTAATGGAACTTTATGGGAAGTAACTTTTACATCGTCAAGAGATTATGATAATATGTATGATTGGTGGAACGGAGATAACGTATCGGCTGTATTAGATAATCCTAATATTTCACAATGTGGAGGTGCAACTCTTGTATATCAAACAGGATTAGGACAGCCAAGTTGTTCATTTAATACTCAATATTTTAGATTTAATAGAGATGTTACTACTAACAGACTTTGGCTTAATTATACTGCCGGATGGGCTTGTTCAGGAGTAGGTGCTGATTATAGAAGATACTTTATAGACCTTGAGGTTACAGTATTTAGAGCTTTAAATACTATTATATGGGAAACACAACCTCAAGATTCTTTACCTGATGTTTTTTTTGAAAATAATTTATCATTCGCTATTGATGTCGATGGTAATCACGCAGGTAATGTTCAGAATCAAAACATTGCAACAGGTACTCCCGCTATAATAGATACAGGTTTTTATAATTGCTATGCTTTTGGAAACGGAGCAGAAAGCTATAAAATACGTGATTCATTTATTGGTAAATCTTTTAATTTTGGAGAAAGAGTAACCACGGTTGCAGCTCAAGATTACAAAGCTGCCGATAGATTTTCTGATATTACTTATAGTGGTATTTACAATGGAGAGTCAAATATCAATAAACTAAATGAATTTAATGCAGGTTTGTCTAATTTTAAACATTGTGAGTCTTCTTTTGGACCAATTCAATTATTAGATGGTAGAAATACAGATGTTCTTACTTTACAAGAAGATAAAATATCTTACGTTTTAGCTGAGAAAAACTTATTATCGGATGCAAGTGCCGGAGGTATTATTACAGCCACTCCTGAGGTCTTGGGAACTCAAATAGCCCGTACTGAAAAGTATGGCATTAGTTTTAATCCTGAGAGTTATGTTCAATGGGGATTTGATAGATTTTTTGCAGATGCAAAACGTGGAGCTGTTATTCAATTAAAAGGAGGCGATAGTCAAAATGAGCAGTTAGTAGTTATATCAGAGCAAAGTATGAGAACTTGGTTTAGAGATAAATTTAATGCTTCATTTAATTTTCAAAAACTTGGAGGCTTTGACCCTTATATGAATGAGTACGTGTTGTCTATGAATGACCAAGAGCTACCTACAAACCCTCAATGCTTAGCTTGTGGTACTTCTCAAACATTTACATTCTCTATTGATACAGAAGTCTCAAAAACATTTGAGTATTGCGTTGACTTAGGTCCTCTTGTGGGTACTTCTGAGATAACTTGGTCTTTTACAACTATATACCCGGGTACAACTTTAAATGTAAGTGTAAACTACAATGGAACTGTTGTAAGTTCAGGACCAACAAATGTAGATGGAAGTATTTTCTTCGACAAGAATAATATCTTGGTTGAAACAGCAGATGTAACTCTTACATATACGGGAGATATGGTTGTAGATGTACTTGCTGACTGTTGTCAAGCTGAACCAATGACTATAATTGAAGTTGTTCTAACAAACAATTCAGAGGCAGGACAAACAATCCATACTCAATACAGATATACTGATGGAGCTTTTATAGGACCTCTTCTTTCTAACTTAGTTTTATTTGGAAGCGGAACAGCAAGTCCTCTTGTATCAAGATATAACACAACTTCAGGGTTTGTAGGTTCAGGTGCGTTTCCTACTGAGTTTAGTACTATGAGATTGTCAACAAATGCAATATCTCCTGATAGTTTTGTGTTTAATATAGCTCAAGATAAATTTAGATATTTAAGAAGTGTTGCTTTGTACAACAATACCAATGTTGATATGAACGCTTTATTAGTGGCTTCTACTGTAGCTATACCTAATGCAGGTTCAGCTCCATTGTACTATGCAGATTTCATAGTTCCTGCAAGTTCAGTTGGACAGTATCTTTATTTAATTTGGGATTTAAGAGATGCTATTCCTGCCGAGTTATGCTTTGGAGGAACTCTTAATGATTCTTGCTGTAGTTGTGTTTTGGGTAATTACTATCTAAATGCATCTTTTGATACAGCCACAGCTATATTTAATGACATTAACTTATCTATACCTGCAACTAATGGGTTCTACTCAACAGGAGGAATTGTTAGAGAGTTACAAGATGGAGTTTTATTACCTGCTCAACCTTGTAGTTCTTGTGGAGTTGAAGTATCTTTGTGTTTTGGCACAAGTGCTGTAGATGTATGTTGTAATTGTGATTTAACGTGTGATACTCCTTACAATTACTATGAAGTAACAAATAATGAGGCTTTTGATACAACACTTTATTTTTATGACCAAGAAGGAATACTAACAAGTTTACCTTTATTAGCTTCGGCAGTAGGAGTAGTATATTGTTCTATTGGAGAGCCTTATGCTGACACAAGTATAACTATTATAAATGTTCTATGTGATTGCGTAGTATAATTTAATTTAAAAAAAATATGGCAATAAATTCTCCTTTTTTCTTAGATGCTGTTGATTTAGCTACAGCTACAGCGGTATATTTAGATTTATCATTAACAAACATAGCTCCTGATGGATTCTATGGAGATGGAACTATAACAAGAGAGCAGTCATCAGGAATACTTTTGACTGCTGAGGCTTGTGCTACGTGTGGAACTTCTTGTGGAAGTCCTATTTCAGGAAGTGGGGGTCAAGGTATTTATCAAGTAAATTTAGATACAGGAACTATTGATACAGGAGCTATAGTAATTAGATTTGACCCTCAAAGTGTGCCTGATGGTTTCAGAGCAACTTACGATGGAGTTGTATATAATAAATTATCTTCTCCTGTAGATGGTTTACACGAAAGTACAAATCCCACTCATTTTACAGTAGTAGGAAATACAGGAAGTGATTGTGGATTGGCAGGAAATACCACAAACTTACCCTCATTAACTGAATATCTTTATAATGGAACTTCATTTGTTGCAACAGGAAATACTCAATCAGTTACTTTACTTCCCGGAGATATTTCTTTAGGAACCTCTCCCGGTTTTTGTGTTATTGTAATACCAAAACCTACAAGCACTCCTAACAATGTGCTTCTCGAAATGCTTGGTCCTTGTTTGGGTACAGCTTGGGATTTAACAGCAGCTTGTCCTGTGGCTTTGCCTTCATTTTCAAGTTCAATAGAATATGAATCTTCATCTATATTTTGTAGCGAACCTTTAACTGAGACTTACTATTTCGCAAAAGTTCACACAGCAGCAGATACTTTTGTAGGTTTATATGATTATGTTTTTTCAGATGCAAATGGAGAATTTCCTCTTGTTAATGGATTCTATTTAACAAATAATGTAGCGGTTCCAAATCAAGTTTTAACTGTTCAAAACGGAATTGTAGTAGCAATAACAAACTGTATATAATTATGAATTACACATTATCATATAGCGAAGGGGTTGCCGGTTGGGTATCTTTCTATTCTTATTATCCTGATTGGATGATTGGAATGAACAACTATTTTTATACTTTTAAAGGTGGGAATCTTTACAAGCACAATGTAAATAATTTAAGAAATACATTCTATCAACCTTGGTGGACTCAGTATATGCAGCCTGCAAATGCTTTCACACCAACATCTATTCAAACGGTATTTAATACTGCTGCCATTGAAAATAAATTATTTAAAACCATAAACATAGAAGGAGATGCCCCTTGGGGAGCAACTTTAGAGACTGATTTGCAAGTTTCAGGATTTATAGACCAATCTTGGTTTGAGAAAAAAGAAGCGGCTTATTTTGCGTTTGTTAGAAATAACAGTATTGGAGAATTTGCACTTAGAAGTTTAAATGGAATTGGTAGAAGTTTTCAAGTTACAGGAGGTGTTGTAATTAAGTTCTCAATTAACCCATTAATATCTATAGGAAACATAATTAGTATTGGAGATTTAATTTATTTCTTTCAACCTCCTGCAAATACGCCTTTGCTTGCAGGAAAGGTAACAGCGGTTACAGTTGATTATCCAAATAACTTAAACCAAATAACAATTACAACCGTAGTTCCGGGAGCTATAGTAACTCCAATAACTACGCAGAATGCTTATTTCTTGTACGTTAAAAATTCTGTAGCTGAATCTCACGGTGTTTTAGGACACTATTGTACAACTACATTATCTAATAATTACAATAGTAAAATTGAGTTATTTGCAGTTGAAGCTAATGTAATGAAAAGTTTCCCTTAAATTTAATATCTTTGTATCAATATGAAGTTAAATATTAGACCTCTTAATGAAAATGATTACGAAGAAATTCTTGTAGAATGGTGGAAACAATGGAATTGGGAACCACCTGCTAAAGATTTTTTACCTGATGATGGCAAAGGTGGTATAATTGTTTACGATGGAGATACACCAATTTGTGCAGGTTTTATATACGTTACAAATTCAAAAGTGGCTTGGGTAGATTGGATTATATCTAACAAAGAATATAGAATAAAAGATAAAAGAAGAGAGGCAATTAAATTACTAATAGAATCTCTTACTAATATTTGTAAAAACACAGGAAGCAAATACGGATATGCATTGATTAAAAATAAAAGTTTAATCAAAACATATACAGACCAAGGTTGGTCTGAAGGACAAGGATATACAAGTGAAATGATTAAAATACTATAATATGGGAGTAGCAACAGCAGTAGCGATAGGTGGTTTAGCTATATCAGCAGGAACCACAGCAATGTCCTTTATGGATGCAAGTGCTCAAAAAAAGAAAATGAGAGAAGCCGAGGCAGAATCAGCGGCTGCAATGGCAGCGGCACGTAAAAAACTTGAAATTAATTACACAGACGAAATGGCTATAAAGAAAGAGCCTTATGAACTTGAAAGGGAAGCTATGCTTTCCGCAGGAGCTCAAGCTATTCAGGCAGGTGTTGAATCAGAAAGAGGAGGAGTTGCAACAGCAGGTAAGGTTTTAATGGCTCAGAACGAAGCTCAGGCAGGTATAAGAACTGAAATGGGTAAAGAGCTGACTGACATTGAAAACAAACAAATAGCAGAGCAAAGTCGTTTAAGAGATTTAGGAGTTCAGTTAGATTTGGGAGAAGTAGAAGGTGCTAATAAGGCAGCAGCGGATGCAGAAAGAGCAGCGGCTCAATCAACATCTGAAGGATTTCAAGGGCTAACATCTACCCTTCAACAAGGATTAGCTATGGTTCCTTTATTTGCAGGAGGAGGTCTAAAACAAGGCAAATTAGGAAAAGCTCAACTTAGTAATGAACAATTCCAAAAAATTGGAAATGTGCAAGGAGGAAGTATGGGAGTTGATGGGGCAACAGGATTTACTAATTTAGATTTGGATGCAGTAAAAAATATGAGTAGAACTCAATTTAAAAAATTCAAATCAGACTTAACTCCGGCTCAGTCTGACCTATTAATACAATATATGAATTAATACAATATATGAAATAATATAAAAAATGGCTACATACTATAAATATGCAGATAGGGATGCAGATTCCCAAGTAAATTGGGCAGCAGTAGGTAAGGATATGAGTGATATGCTTGCGGAAACTAATCGTGTCCGTGAGGAGAAAAAAGCCGCAATAGACCAAGCTACTCGTGAATCTTTATTACAATTAGCTCAATCTCCTCAAGGAGAAAATGAGAACGCAAGGTCAGAAATATTAAGATATGCGAGTAATGCTTCTGAAATGGTAAAAATCCAAGACAGATTACTAAAATCAGGAGAGCTTAGCTTAAAAGATTATACCATATTCAGACAAAACTTGAATGATGGCACAAACTTGGCTTTCAATGCAAATAAAGCCTATCAAGAGCAGTATGCTCAAGTAATGAATGACGACACTCTTTCTGATTTAGTTAAGCAAAATTTTGCAGAAGTTGAAGGTTATGGTAATTGGAATCAATCAGGGCTGTACATAAATAAAAATGGTACGGTAATGGCTGCATTGAAAACCAAAAAAACGATTGATGGAAAAGAGGTTTACACAATGGATGATACACCGGGTAATATGCAAAGCGTTGATGCTATCAATCAAATGATTTATGGTAAAATAAAGAAATTTGACTACGTAACACCAACAAAAGAATTTGCTGATAATTTAGGCGTTGAGGAAATGTCTGTTGTGAGTAAAAGTGGATTGTTTAAGCAGGGATATGTATTAAAAACAGATGACATAACAAAAAGAACTGACTTAACTGAAGATGAAAAAAGTATTTTATTCAAATTTGCTGATGCTGAGAAACAAGCAATAGAAGCTATGATTGGTACAGATACCAATTATGCTACTTTGCTTATAGATAGAGTAAATTACAATAAGGACAAGAAGCTTTATGAGACCACATATAGCAAAGAAGAGGCAGATAAAAATCCTAACTTAATTTTAAAAGTATTCGACCCGAAATCAGGTGGACATAAATATGAAATATCTGATGCACAAAAAGAAGAAGGGCGTGAGTTTATGAGAAATCAAATGAGAGCTCAGTACGATAAAAAATCTGATGTTAATATGTCTTCTCAATTATCAAGAAACGATAAGCCTGTTGCTAATAAAGATGCAGATGATAAGGATAAAGAAATTGTAAACACAGCTCAAATGATTGGCACTCTTTGGGGAGGAGCTAACGGTGCGACTATCGCTAAAGCTACTACAGCATTTAGAGATATTAACCCTAATATAGAGAAAGTAGATAGAACCTTAAAAGGTGTAATTGTTACTCTAAAAGGTCCTGATGGAAAACTACAGAAAAGAGAACTTCCTTTCTATGGCACAGATGGAAAATTAATGACTCAAGAACAATTTATTTTATCGGCAGGTCCATTATTAGGTGGTAATGCAGATTATTTATCAGCAGTTAAAAGAGGTGGATTCATTAAAGGTGCCAAATTTAATGACAAAGACGAAGAGTTTTCTGAAGTAACACGTGAAGCTGCTCCTGTAAAAGCTAAAACAGTAACAGTAACAGATGACTTATTTACAGACTCAGATGAAGACGATTCTGCAACATCAATGCAACAAAAATTAACAACCGCAGGTTTTGATGTCGGAAATGTAGGAGATAAGAACAAATGGACTGTGGAAAATACAGGAGGATTTGATGATATAGTTACAGTAACTGCACCAAACGGAAATGTTTTTAAATATAGTTCCGATGGAAATGCTGAAAGAAGAGCAGCAGATAAAGTAGGACTTGCTCAATTTATAAAAGACCAACAAGCACCATAAAATAAATTAATATGAACGAGAAATATTTACAAGACTTATATGCTTTGATAAAACAAAAAGACTCTTCCTATGAAGGAAGATATTCTTACGAGCAATTCAAAACAAAAATTCAAGATGATGCTTACGCTGAGCAAATGCACAGTTGGCTTTCAACGAATGATGAGTCTTTTAAGCAAAAACCTTTAGAGACATTTATCGGAGAAGTAAAAGGTGGTAGAAGACTTGTTACAGCTCAAAAAAAAAAGTTTTCATTGGACTCAGAAGTACCTCAGCAGGGAAAAGCAGCTTCTACGGGATTATCCTCGGGAAATGGTTCTTTGGCTACTCAACCTACGAGTAAAAAAGTTTTTGCGGCAGATAAACGTATATCAAACAGTTTATCTACCATCAACCAAGACCTTATGAACGACACGGAAGAGAATGTCGTTTCCAAATTATCTAAGGACAAAAACTTTAAAGAGTTAGGATTTTCTTTTGAAGAGTCAGGTTTTATGGGAGACTATATGACTGTTACTGCTCCTAATGGGCAGAAAAAAGAAATTTCATTAGACAATTTTTTAAATAGCAAATCTGCTGCACAATCAGTAGAACTGAAAAATTTCATAAATAAGAATACCACTAAAGAAAAAAAGGCAAATCTCGAAGAGATTGCTTATATAGAAGATACTAATGCTCAAAAATTACAGTCCGAAAAGAAAAAACTTGGTCAGCAATTTGTTAAAGAAGGTGCTAAACCTATTGACAAAAAAAATAGCAAATATCTTAACGACAGATTAAAAACTATTGATGCTAAATTGATTAATCAAAATGAAGAATATATTGTTCCTCAAATGAATTATCAGTTTGGAGATTTAGGTTTTAAATTTGAAGAGTCAGGTATGACAGGAGACTATATGATTGCCACTGCTCCTAACGGAAAAAAAATGGAGATTTCTTTAGACCCTTTTATGAGTTCTAAAGCTGTTTCTGAATCTTCAAAACTACAGCAATTTATAAAAGAAAACACTTCCGATAAAGGACTTTATATTGTTGAGAAATCAGCAAACGAAGGCTACCAAAAAATAGAAAATCAAAAACAAGTCGATACTTCTATTAAAAAAATATCAGATGAAGCCAATTCTTTGAACAATGATTTAAAGGCTTTTCTTTCAAGAAAAAATGCATTAGATAGTACTTTTCAAAAAGGAAGCGAAGGATATAATAAAATGCAAGCAGAGTTAATTGCAGAAAGAGATGCTTTAATTAAAAAACAAAATAATCTAAAAACTAAGGAAGTTCTTCTTAAAAAATCAGTTGGAAAATATACTGAGATGAAATCTCAACAAGGTACTTATTTAGCAGGTACTTGGAATGCGTTTTTAGATGCGTATGCAAGTGCATCAGCAGGACTTGCTGATTTATCAACTGATATTATGGTTGAACTTACTCCAACTGAAGCACTAATGCTACCTGAAGATTTGAAAAATGAATCAGTTGGTATTGCTAAAAAATTAGGTATTAAAGGTCCATCTGCTAACCAAACTTTTGCTCAATGGAAAAAAACTTTAACAGAAGACCAATTGGATGATGTTGAAGATGAGATTGACGATGCTGCAAAAAAATATGCAAAGAAAGATTTAATTCCTGCTATTAGACAAGGTAATAGACAGGTTTTCGGAAGCTCTACTGCTACTCCTGAATGGGAGCAATTACAATCAGAGGATTTTTGGGCAGGTTCTTACTTTGGTCTTGTAAAAACAATACCTGCACTTGCAGGTGCGGCAGGACCGGCAGGTTGGACACAGAGAACAGCTACTATGTACTCAATGGTAAGTGATGGTATTAGACAAGAGATGGATAAAAATCCTGAATTTGCAAAGGTTTCTGAAAATGAAAAACTTGCAGTAGTATTACCTATTGGTATAACAGGAGCTGTATTGGAAGAGTTTGGTTTGAGAAATATAAAAGGAAGTACAGGTTTAATAAATAGAATAGCAATGAGTGCTCTTGGTAAATCAGGAACACGAACTACTGCCAAGTCATTTAGAGAACTTGTAGAAAACGAAGTTGAAAGTAAGTTAGCCAAGGGAGTTCTTACTATTACATCTGCCGGTCTTGCTGAGTTTGAATCAGGTGCAGGTCAAGAACTTACCGAAACAGGAATCAAAGAGATATACAATGTAATAAAAGATAAAGAAATGTTCAATACTCCTGACAGCATAGGAGACTTGATTAACAACGTAGTAAAAGCAGGTGCACAAGAGGCTGTTGGTGGTTTTGTATTGGGTATGCCTACTGCTGTAAGTGCAGCTTATTCTCAAAAAGGATTTCTAAATATGGATAATCAAACTTTTAGATTATTTGAAGATGCGGCAAACGATGAAAATATTCAAAAAGCATTTATAACTGATTTAAAAACAAAAATAACTCAGGGAGTTATGACTACAGCTGAGGCTAAGGAGCAGTTAAATGACTACCGTAACTCAATTGGTTTATTTAAGTCTTTACCTGAGGGGCTAAATACTCAACAAAAAAAGGAAGCGATGAATCTCTTGAAAGAAAAAAGAGATTTAGAAAATCAAGTAGATGGCAAAGACCCTTCTTTAGTTGTAAAATTAAAAGAAAGAATTGGTGTTATAGACGCTTCTCTTGTTGGAATATCTGAAACCGCAGCCAATGACAAAGCAGTAGCTGAATCAAACAGAAAAGAGTTTGAAGACTTACCTGATGCAGAAAAAACAAAACTAAAAGAAGAGGCAGGGAAGAATATAATGGATATGATTGGCGATAGAAACGACCAAGATATTGAATTAGATGATGAAACATTAACTGAGTTTGCTTTTAAAGATTTTGTAAAACAAAAGGAGAACAATAATAGAATAGCTGAAATAGAGGCTACGCTATCTCCTGATGCTGAAACACCGGTTGTAGGAAGAGCTAAAAGAAAATTAGAAAAAGAATTAGGAAAACTTAAAAACACACAAGATGCCATTCAAGAGCAAAGCACAACAGAGATTCCTGTACAGTCAGAAACCGGAGTTAGCGAAACGATGGAGGGAGGAACATCCGAAACAAAACCTGAAATCATTACCGAACAAACTACGCAAGGCGAAGTAACTCAAACTATCATCGAAAACATTAAAAATGATTTTGAAAATAACAATCTAAACAATATTGAATTGACTCCAACAAGAGAAGGTTTTGATGGAGATTTTCTTAATGATTATGAGTTTTTAGCAGAAGGCAGCGAACATACTGTATATAAAAGCAAAGATGGTAAAACTGTTATAAAAATAGGAGAGCCTTATAGTAGTAATGATGGGTTTATGCCAAGGGTAGAAGATGCTATATCTATAAATAACTTAATAGGGGATAATAGTTTAGAACTAATAGGTTATTATGAATATAATGGAGTTACAAATCCTGTATATCAACAAAATTATATAGATGGTACAACTCTTACTCAAGCAGAAGCTACTTCTCATTTAGAATCAAAGGGATTTACTAATTTAGGAAATGATAAATTTGCTATAAAAGTAGGAGATAAAATATTTGAAATATCAGATACTTCAGATAATTTTATAAGAGATAATAACGGAAACATATCTGCTATAGATGCAGGTATAAGAGAAATAAATGAAAGTGATTTAACCGAAAGTCAAAAACAAGAAGTGTCTTCAAAGACACAACCAACAGAAACAGTAAATGTTGAAGCACCAAAAACTACATCTGTTAAAGATGTGTCTGTACTTATAACTCCTGCTACAGTGCGTGGATTCAGTCCACTTACTGAAAGGATTAAGAAGTTGTCATTAAACTATGACAAACTTGTTAAGCAATACGCTAAAAAGAAAGACCCTAAGGTTCTTGCTAAGATAAAGAAAATTGAATCACAAATAACTGATGTAGCAAAACAAGAGATTATTGATGCAGTAGCAGACATAAAAGGAGTAGAAGTTACATTTAAAGATACCAATCGTGGATTATGGGATGGTAAATTTGAGCCATCTTTTAATATGAACTTGTCTATTAGCCCTGATGCAGATACTCAAAAGGTTAGTGATATGCTTTATGATTTTTCTGAAAAATACTCTCAAGATGCATTTATATTAGAAACTGAATCTGAATTACACGATGAATGGATTAATGGCAACGTAGATATGCCTCTTACTGAATTTTATGATAATGATTTAATGCATTATCCAAAAATTATTTATACCTTTGCTGAACCAATAACTGACGAACAAGTAGCAGACTTGTCTGTATCGTTAGAAAATGAGGGAGTTGATGCATTTAGCATCAATAATAATCAAGTTGAAGTATCAGTAATTACCTTTTTACCTGAAAATAATAATCTAACTAAAGATGAGCAATACAATGAAAAATTTAAAGACTTCCAATCAAAATCAAGTGCAACCGCAAATGCAATCGGGCAAACACTCGGAAGTAATGCGTTGGATGGACGCAATGTTATTATCAAAAAATCTTCTTACCAAGGAGCAATCAACGAAGGAACCGAAGACCAAACAAGACAATACGATAGAAGTAATGTTCTTGAAGCGTTCCAAGAACCAACCACAAAAGTAGAAGAAACTACAACTGAAGAATTAGGTACACAAGGATTATCTGAAGCTGAACTACCGGGATATGACCGAATGATGGGGATAGTTGATGGTATAACTCAGAAGATACTTAAAGAAAGAGGAGGAACAAATGAAAGAGCATTTCAAGCAGCTCTTGATTATCTTCAACAAGACTCTAAAGTTTATGAGAATGCTACAGATGTTCAGAGAGAGGCTTTAGTTCGCCAATTGCGTAAGCAATTTGGTATTAAAGAAAAGAGAGCACCATCAGTAGCAAGAATATTTGGTAAATTGAAAGACATTAGAAAGGTAATAATGACTGAAAGAGTTGCACTTAACAAGCAATTTAAAGACCAAATTAGAGGTGGTAAATATGCTGTTAAGGCTGTAAAAGAAGCTACTCAAGCCTTAATAAAAGAGGTAAGAGAACTAAGAAAGTCAGGTAAAATAAACAAGATTCAAGAGCAAGCCATTCTTAATAGATTAGGAAATACAAATGTGCTTAGTGAAAAATCTACAAGAAGATTTATTGAATATGCAACAAAGGTATATAACAATGCTGACTACGCTCAGAAGTTAACTGATGCTCAAAAACTAAGAAAGAAAATCAGAAGTTTATCTCGTGATAAAACAAAAGATGCTAACCTACGTGATTTAGCTGCTAAATTTGGAAAATTAGACCCTTCAATTGCAAAAAGCATTGAAGTTTATAATGATGTGGCGGCTAAAATAAAAGAGGCTATAGATGGCTCTAAAATAAGCGGTCAGAATGTAAGGTTTGCAAATACTGTGAATATTCAAGATGCCACTGAATATATTAATGTAGAAGAGAAATCTCAAGCAGATATAATCCGTGATGAAAGAATTGCTGATTTGCAAGACTTGATGGGTGTAGATGCTTCTACTTTTACTGAGGCTGAAATGATGGCTCTGTTAGAGGAAGATAAACCAATGACAGATAAAAATGAGGGTATAGTAAGAGACACTATTAAGACAGCTTTTGAGATTTATTCTGCAATGATACAAAACAGTATAGATACCGGAGTAGATGCGTTCACAGGCGAAGATGTTGAATACACTAAGAGAGAAAAAGAAATCATCTCTAAGTTTATGGCTATGGACCCGAACAATATGACCACTAAAAATGCCCTTGCAGCAGTTGATGCACTTGCTAATTTTATAGAGAATAAATCAACAGCTTCTATGGATGCTGTTACATCTATATACGAAGGAGACCAAAACGCTGAGATTGTTTTAAGAAAAGGAATTAAAGCTATTCAGATTAAAAAATATTTTTCTAAGCAACTTGGTAGAACTTTCGCAGAACAAACTACCAACTTAAATATTGTTTTTGAAAAAATGTTTAAAGGGTTTAATCGTGGTGGCGAAGTTCAAGATTTAATGGGATTAACAAAATTGATTAATAAAAAAGCATTCGCACAAACGCAATCAAATAATATTATAAATGATTACGTTAAAGCGTTTTACAATAAAGATGTACGACCAAATGGGCAGAAGTTTAATACAGCAGAGAACAATACCGAAAGAGGTATGGCTGCGTTTATGCTTAGAAATGTTATTGGAACTGAGCAAGAAATGCAAATCGAGTTCGGAAGAAGAAAAGGATTAATAGAACAATCTATCGCAGCTTTAAGAAAAGGAAACGAAAAAGAACAAAAGAAAGCAGAGCTATACCAAAAGGTATATGAAAAGGTAATTGGCAATTCAGCGGATATTCAAGACATAAAAGACAATACTGACCCTAAAAACTTAGAGGCTATTGATTTTTGGCACAAGCAATGGGATAATCAATTTGATAGATTGTCAGATGTAGCTCTTAATGTTTATAACAAAACTTTAGATAGAGACTTAAATTACTCCCCTGATAAATACGTTAGAATGGATAGTGCTCCACAAGATGTTGATTTAACAAATAGTGATTCAGCATTTATATATAATACAAACGGTGTATTGTACAATAAAAAAACAGGAGTATTAGAAGATACAACAGGTACAAAAAATCTTCCAATGAATGCGAAGAAAGATGTATTGAGTTATATTGACTTATCTTTTGATAAAAACAACTCTAACTCTATGTACGATGCACTTATAGATATTGAGACCGCAGCTTCAATTAGACAAGTACAGGCATTCTTAAATTCTAATAGCTTTAGTAAAATAGTTCCAAATACTGAGGATGCAAAGCTACTTACTAACAGAGTTCAATTGTATGTTGCTAACACAAGAAACAAAAACCCTTATTCAAACGATGAGCTTTCTAAGGCAGTTAGAAGACTAAATAAAATAGCGACACTTGGTGTTGGACAAGCCTTGGGAGGACCTACTCAGGTACTTAAACAATTTGTTCCGGTTGCTATGAACACTTGGGTAAATGCGGGAACCTTTAGTTTAACAGCATCTTTCAATTCTGATTTTAATAATTGGATTTCTCAGTCAGGATATGCCATTGCCAATAGAGGTATTGAATCTCAAGCAGAAGTTGAATCAATTAATAAATTAATTGAAGAGGCATCAAACTCTAATGCAAAAAGAGCGATGGAGCTTATTGAAGAGGCAAATAGAAAATGGTTAAAAACATTCTTAGTTAGACCCGATGTTGCTGTAGCAAGAGCTTCTTTCAAGGCTTACTATGAGAAGTCTTTGAAGCAACAAGGTAAAGACTATAAGGATATTGATTACTCTGACCATACACTAAATGAGACAGCAGCAAACTATGCTCAAAGAATGGTAGATAGACAGCAAAACGTATCTGACCACGATTTAGCAGGAAGTTTATTTTCTTCTAAAGAAACAGGTAAGCAAGTGCTTACTAAGATATTTATGGCTTTTGCAAGTTTTAGAATGAACCAATCATCAAGATTAGGTGCTGACCTTTCAACATTAGGATATTGGGGTGTTTCAACTAAAGAAGATAAAGTTATTGCAGCAAGGTCATTAGCGGGTTATGCAGCGGAGATGGCTACGTTTAGAATGATGTCAGCCGGTATTACTATATTAATAGGATATGCTGCTGCTGCTATAATGGGCAAAGAGGAGACAGAGGAAGAAGAAGATAAAAGAATTGATGGTGTATTAAAAGGTCAAGCTACATCTGTAGTTACAGATATTTTTTCTCCACTACCTATTCTTGATAAACTTGTTCAGACCGGAGCTGCAAATTTCTTATCAGAAGTTCAAGATGCTTTAGATATGGATGAAGAAGATAGATTATCTTTGTACTCAGCCAAGCCTGAGGAGTTTATAAAATACCTTGGGATGTATGGTATAGCTCCTGATAGAGCGATGCAGTTTTTCGGAATGGTAAAATTATGGGCTACGGGAACATATAAAGATGATTTCAATAAAGAACACACAATATCTGAACAAGATAGAGAAGCAGTAGGGGTTTTATTAGGTCCTGCTTTCTTGACCAACATTGGAATATTCCCTCCCGAAGTAGCAGGTGCTATTAGAGGTTCTATAAAAATGGCTAAAAAGAAACAAACATCTTTTGAGGAAAGACAAGCTAAAGAACAAAAGAGAGTTAAGAAGGAAGAGGAAGATGCTAAAGAGCTAAAAATACTTGAGGAAATAAGTATAGATACTTCTGACCCTGAAAAACTTGATTTAATACAAGACCAAATCCAAAGACTTTCTAATGAAACAGAAGCCGAGGCTGACGAAAGAAAAGCTAAGAACAAACAAATCAAAGAAGAAAAAGCTAAACTTTTAGGAGATTATGCAAACGAAACGCAGATGAAAAGGTATGACCGACCATTATGGGAGGATACTTTTGGAGATAACTCTGAGTGGTATAATACATACAGAGAAGAAAAACTACTTCAAAAAGAAGTAGATGATGCAATGCAAAGAACTGAAGATGAAGAACGTAATTATACTCCTGTAGGAAAAGAAAAGTATAGTTTTGGACCTCAAAGTAAAAAATCTAAAAGTAAAAAATTTGGATTTGGACCTCAAAGTTTTGATAGCCAAGAATCAGATAGTGATTATAAATTCGGACCTCAGAAATAATCAAACAAACCTAACATACTTTAGAGCTTTTTGTTTATCGTAGTAAATCATTAGCTCATCATCATTAGAGGAGTTATCACGTGGGGGTCTTCCACCCCACTTGATTTCTCCTTTTAATTTATCAATCTTCCCGTAGATTATACCATCTTCACACGACCATATCATTACGGGATTAAGTCTTTTATCTACTAACTTTACAGCTTTTCTTGCCGCTACCGGTAAAGGGTATGCGTTGTGCATAGTTCTTATTCTACCTTTTACCTCAGCGTATGCAATTAACTTACCTGCTTTATCGAAGACTTTGTAATCAATGTCGTATGGGTCGAGTTTTTGGAACGAACCTCCAAAAGTATTTACGAATGTAGTTATTGCTTTGTGTTCTCTTTTTAAATCTTGTTCTGTTTCAAAAGTCATCTTCTTCTGTTGATTTTAGTATGCATCTTAATTCCATAATTAGAAACTGTGCTTCTTTTCTAACTAACTTAAAATCACGGTCAACCAAGCCTTCATAGATACTATCTAATAGCGAATGGTATTCATTTGTTCGATACGCAATTCGGGAAGCTCTCTCGTCTTCACTATCTTTCTCTTGGTCCATACATTACTTTTACTTGTTAAACAATTGTAGTATGTGATGCTTGCATTCATAAGAATTTGGCAAACGACCTGTTCTTTCTTCGTAGTCCTGAATATAATTGAAAAACTCATCTAAAAGTTTTTCTTTAATCTCTACAGCTTCTTGAAGCTCGTTTGTCAATCTTACTACAGTTACATATATATCTACATCTTTTTTTATTTGTTCTGAAATAGAATTTTTCTTTTTGATGAAAACATTTTTACAAGCAACATATTTATCTCTTAGAATTTGGTCATAAGATAGTAGGTACTCTATATTCTTTACATAGTGAATTATAGTTGCGTGGTCTTTGTTTATTGTTTCCCCTATTAATTCATAACTATATCCACTATCTCTTAGAATTTTAGAGTAAACTTTACGAGCATCAACCACCACTCTTTTACTGCTTTTAGTCTCTATATCAACTAAAAAAACTTCATTTATTATTTCTTTTAATTCTTGCATTTAATTTAATTTATAGTGGTTTATAGACCTCTGCTTTAACTCCGTGCTCAGTAAGTTCTTTTAGTCTAAAATCTTGTAGGGGAGATGTTTTCCCATTTGGGGCTTTAACCTCATAGAACTCAACATCTGAGTTAGGAGGAATAGCTATAAGGTCAGGAATGCCATTCTTGTTGGTCTTAATCAACTTGATAACATAATACCCCTTAGCCTCAAGCTCCTTAATTTTTTTCGATTGTATTTGGCTTTCCTTCATTTACGTTTTTTACGGAATTGATACGTTTGTCTCCTTCATCAACTCATTAACTGAAAAAGTAATGTGGTTGCACTCTTGAATAAACTCAATAAGTTTGTCAAGGTCTTCTTGCCTAAACGCAAATCGGTTTGCAAGGAACCACGTGTAGGGGGAACAACTATCATCAAGGTCAATCTCGTTGAGCTGAAAGGCTAATTGCTTTTGAGGAAGTACAGTCATACTGAATAACAAAGTATATTCTCTACCTTTTTGTAACCATTTCTCATTTGGTATTTGAATTGGTTTGTTATTGTCATTTATGCATAAACACTTTATCATTTCTTACTTGATTTTCCGTTCTGACCATTTCTACCTCTGTTGGATTTCATATTCTCCTTGACAATAGTTCCAATTTTAGTATGGCTCATATCCAAGTTATCATTATTTCCATAAGTACCGGCATCACGATTGGCTTTATTAAGCTCTACCCTGTAGTTCTTACGTTTTTCAGTAGCTTGATACTTCTTATCATAAGCTAACTTTCTTTTTCTTTCATCATTAGACATATCTAATTTGTCATAGGAAGGGTGTTTTCCCGCTAATTTGTTTTTCATCTTGATTGTTTATTTAGTTGTCTCCTTCGTATGCTTTAGCACACTCTCTGTTACAAAATTCTCCTTCAGAGTCTTCTCCGCAATATCTGCAAGTGCACTCTTTTTCTTCAGGTGGATAATCCCAATTCATAATTGTTTAGTTTAAAATTAATAATAAGCAACCGTACAAGGCGGCAAAAACTGCTACCCAAAATAATTTGTCAATAATTTTATTTATCATAAGTAAAAATCTTTTTTAAAGTGAGCTAACGTGTAGTCCTTCTTTTTTGTTACTGCTTTGTAAATCTGCTCTTCAATTCCTCCCTTGGAGAAAATCCAAAACACTTCATTCTTTGGTCTGTCCTTGGTGGTCATTCTGTCTTTGGATTGCCAATAACTCGTAGCACTAAAATCAATATTGTAATACACGAGGTACTCTGCTTTCTTTAGCGATATTCCCTCACGCCCTGATACAATCTGCAATGCTATGTTCTTGTAAGTGTCTTCAAAGACACTAAGCTCTGTCGTGAGTTCATCTCCGAATACTTGCTTCAAAGCCTCAAGCTCTTCTTTAAACTTGTAGAATATACCTATCTGACAACCTTCCCACTGAGCCTTTATAAACTCTGCTTTAGTGGTGTCGATAACCATAGACTTACCGCTTTCAAACTTCACAGTTCCTGAGTACAGCTGATGCATCTTACTCATTAGCTTTACGGGAGTATCTCCTAAGATAACTTCTTCCTTTCCTTGGACAATTAAATCCCTGCTCAACTTTTTAATCAACTTGTATGTTGATTCTTTTAGCTCGACCTCAAATACTTCTTCAATAGTCTCGGCTATAAAACCGGCTTCTGCTTGAGTATAGTTTATCATAAATGGTTCCATTTCTTCAAGTATGGTGTACATACCATTAGAATAGTCGTTCATTGATAATCCATTTATCATTTTGGTCTTAATAACTACAAATTTACTACAAAATTTATAAAAAGTTTTATACTCTTTGAAAGGATTATTTGGTATCCCATAAACCTGATGGTACATCTGAGAGTATGACTCAGGAGTAGGTGTTCCCGACAGCAATATAACATTGGCTTTTGTTTTAGCTATCAAGTCTTTTACCTGAACTGCTCTCTTACTTGGTTTAGCAAATGCACCCATCGAGTGAGCCTCATCACATATTATTAAATCCCAAGGAATATCAGGGTCAATCTTATGTAAGCTCTCGTAATTTGTAACACATAAAGAGTAAGATGGCTTGAATAAATCAAAATCATTAGTAATTGAGCTAATTGCTTTTTTCTTTGTCAAGAACAATACGTTGCTACTATTAATCTTTTCTGCTATCCCAAGGCTTGTCAGTGTCTTTCCTGTACGAACTTCCATAGCAAGGTAAACAAAGCCATACTTAGTAACTATCTCTGTGCCTTTCCTGATTATGTCGTTTTGGTAATCTCTGAATTTGATTTGATTATTTCTTTCCATATCCTTTAGGTGTAATTGTTTATAGTACTCACAGCTATTAACTATTCGCTCTCTAACTTCTTTAGGTGTGTCGTGCTTAAATGTTTGTAAAACTCTAACCTGCTTACCTCTTCCAACCTTAGTCTCTATGGTCTGAAAAATAACGCTTCGTAGCAACTCACATTGTTTCCACATCTCCTCGTTGTTGAACCCTGAATTTCTCTCGAGTACATCTACCATATTAAATAAGCTACTGCTCCAATAAGAATTACTGCACATATCCAAGCAACTACTTCTACTATTTTGTCTTCTTGTTTTGGTGTCATAATTTCTCTATTTCTTGTTTAACTTCTTGCCAATATTGGTCATTTAAAACATCTTCAAATAAAATTTTATTATTTTTTAATATTTCATCAACTGCTATTAATGCACATTGTTTAGCAACATCAATATCGTAAAACCACCCTATTCTATCAAGACTTTTTTTTGTTAACTCAAGATAAATACCTGTTAATTCTATTGCTTTTTCTTTTGGTGTCATATTAATTTAATTGAATTTGTGTATCGTTATCTGCTCTCTTCTTAATGATAATCCATCTACCGATGTGGTCTCTATCTTCCTCAGGCATAATTCCCTCTTTGTAGATAGCGTAAGCTACCAACCATTTGTAGAATTTAGTTCGGCTAATGCTCATCCTACCTCTAACTCCATAGTCAGGGTACTCATCAACAAAGTTGTTATACAACTCGTTCTTATAAAGTCTTACGTTTGTAGGTAACACAGTGCTTCTATCGTTGTTATCAACCAATCCGCACCACTCGATAAATTCGTGGCAACTCTCTGCTGATAGCTGACGAATCTTTAAGTTCACAAATTTAGATTTAACCAATCCGTTTGCAAGGTAGAATCTCAAGCAACCAATCATATAGTTGTCAAACTCGCACCACTCATCATCGTTCCAATCTCCGAACATCATCTTGCCGAAGTCATCTCTCGGTGTAAAGTTCATCGTGTAGTACTGATGAAGTTCAAGTTCCCACTTTCTTCTTGCAAATGAATTACCCGCACCCTTGATAGCATAGTTAGTTGTCAAGGTAACTTTAGGAGACTTGCTGAAAGGAATCTTGATAGCATCCTTGTTTTTCTTCTCCAATGTCAATCCCTCTGTTATCACGCTGAACAATCTCTCGAAGTCAAAGTGTTTCTTCACATCATCAAAGCAAAGTATCTGAGTATCTGCTGATACTAACTGATAAGGAAATGACTTTTCAAAGTTGAAAGATTTACCATCAATCACTACGAGCTTCTTCATATTGCTAAGGGCGTTCATAACCAATCCCTTACCTGTTCCTCCCTCAGGGTTATCACTGATAACCTCATCATTTAGAATCACTGCGGGGCAAAAAGATAAGTTCTTGTATCCGTGTTGAAGGAATCCTATAGTACTCTCCATAGTCTTAATTCTACTCTCATCTCCTCCGTTGATATTACCAATAAACTTTCTAAAATCACAGTCTCCCGTAACCTCGCAAATATTAAAATTTCTATCAATCACGTGGTCTTTCCAAACGTAACCTCCCAAATCCACATAGTCAATGGTAAGGATGCTGTCTTTCATAATCTTAACAGCACAATTTTTATAGTATAAGTACGCTGAATCCTTGGTGTCTGCTATGAAGTATATCTCAATGGTTGAAATCATTGAAAGAAAATCATCTCTAAAGAATCTCGTATTGTCTGCGAAGTAATTATAAACGCTGTAATCATCTAACTCTAACAAGTGAGCAAGTACAAAGTCTTTAATCTCTTTCTCAGAAGTATGGTCGATGAGGTTGTTAGTAACCTTTACAAACACATAGTTCCTGCTCCCCTCAGGACAGAATTTATAGAATCCTGAATCCTCTAAAAAAGTTTTGAATAAGATATGTTCAATCTTGATGACCCCTTTATCGTTCTTAGTCCAAAATGTCATCTTAGAATTTTCATCCTCGACTTTATTTAAGACTGCATCGATAGTGTCGCTATCCAAATTGGAATCTTGTAATTGGTAGCGAATCTCTTTTTTTGATACGCCTCTTCTTAGCTTTGCACGAATCTGATTAATACGCTCTTCGTCTTCGTAATACTTGGTTCCGAAGTTTGCTGTATGTCTGTAGGCTGAATCAATCGTTGTTGCTATCTCACTTATTGAGAAGTCAGAAGTAGCAAACTGATTTAAGATATAACCCGCAAGGCTTTTGTTAACTCCAAAGTCATTGAATGCCATCGCAAGTATGTAAGCGTTGTGGTTTCTTTGACCCTCTTGCATCGGGTATTTCTTTTCCCACCACTTAACAAGTATCTCAACAATCTTATTCTCATCTGATATTGGAATAGTAGCTTGGTCTCTTACTCTGTTTATTTCGGTGTACTCAGGCTCTTCAATCAAATCCCAAATCGATGAGTTCTCATTAACGTGAATTAAAGGGTCGTAAGACTCATAACACACTCTACTGATGTTCTTACTCGTTTTATCGAAATAAGGGCTGTTAAAATGCTTTTCTAAGCTATTGAAGTAGTTTGTATGGTTCTCTTCATCTGCGGGAATCTTAACCAATACTTTTAATCCATTTCCTGATGGGGAAATAAAGACTGAAAATACATATTTGTTTTTCGATATAGTCTCTTTGTCTTGTAGTAATTCTTTTTGTTTTTGGTAGCCATCAAAGTCTAAACAAATAAGTCCTGAGTGTTGGTCGAGTGCATTATCTAATCTCTTCTTAAAAGTACCGCTGAAACAAATAGCGGGAAGTAGTTTCTTAATCTCGTTTCTCTCTGCTTTATTCTTCTCTTGTCTGATACGCTTAACAATGTCTTTGGTAGCCCCTGCTCCATCCTTAATTCTATCAAGGATAACGTGTACATCACGGAAGAACGGAGTGTCCGTATCACGTATGTTTTGAAAGATTGTTACGTTATGTGTCATTATCTGTCGTTTTTATGTCGTTTTAATGTCGTTTTTAAATATCTAACTAATTGATAATCAATACTACTGTCTTTTATGTCAATTTTTTTACTAAAATATTAAAATAAAAAATAATAATAATATAGATTTTACATAGAGTAGTAATAGAAGTGTTGAAAATGGTGTTTCCGACACGCCTTAAAGGTAAAAAAAGGGGGAATAAATCCCCCATTTTACATAGGCTTGGTCTCTTAGAATGGAAGGTCATCATCCTCTTCTTCTTGAGCTTCGTTGAATTGGTTTGCCATATCTCCGTTCATCTGTGGAACTGATGGAGGTGGCTTAGCTTTAGCTTCGTACTTGTCAACTGCACTTTCTTTTGGAGAACTATCATTCTTTGCCTCAAACGTGTCGAGGTCAATGTAGAAGTTTCCTGAACGAGCTGTCTTAACCCCGAGGTTAATCCAACCATTCTTTTCGTGCTGTCTCATAAATGCGATAGCATCTTCAACTTTAATTGATAATCTCCCCACTACGAAGTCAGGAGCTTTTTCGTTTCTCTTGAATAAGAAACCATCTGCGAAAATCTTTTCTTGGTCTGCCATTGTAAATAATTTTTTAGTTTGCCTCAGTCTATTTGAACCGAGAATAACCCCCTGAGGCTAAGGTTATTTCTCGGTTTATTATTGTGTCTTTGAAGACACTAATTAAATTGATTTATCATTTTAAATAAAGCATCAAACATTGGTGTTTTATTTTCAATTCTTTCACAATGTAGAACAATATGTTTTATTTTTCTATCAATAGAAATAACTTTATATGTTCCATAATTATGTTCAAATACTGTTCCCTCAGGCATTAAGAAAGGAGAACATCTGTGGGAAAAACCAAAATCATCCGCCAATACATATTCGACAAGATATTTATCATCTTCGCCATCTCTAAAATCTGTTAATTCATCAAAATTGTCTATAGTAGTCATTTTTTTTTAGTATAAAAATTCGTCAATAAAGTAATTCTCGATGTCGTCTGATGGGTTTTCAGAGAAGTATCTCTGATACATATCGATTGCTCTTGCAACCTTAAATGCCCCTCCATCTACAAACTCTTGAGTAGGCTTGAATACTGCTAATATACCTGTTACCTTATCGATTACATAGAACACTAAGGGCTTACCGAATAAGATTTGGTATATGTAACACTGAGAGTCATAGTTGTACTTCTTAGCGTTCCACTTGAACTTCTGAATGTCGCTTGTGGTCTTCAAGTCGATAACTGCATCCTTTGTAACGATGTCTGCTTTACCTTTCCACATCATCCCTTGTATCTCCCCAACAGCGGGAACTTCAAACTGATTTCCATCTTTGTAGATTTCCTCGAAGAAGAAGATATTGCTGTTGATAATCTTTACAAGCCCTTTAATCTCATCAATTTCTTTTTTAAGCAAACAGAATGGTAGTTTGTTTTGCTCACAGAATGCCTTGTACTCCTTCGTTGTACGTGTAGTAACATCTACAAACGGTACGTTTTTAATCTTCTCAGGCTCAAGGATTGACTGATGAAAGTATCTGCCTTCGGCAAATGCCTTGTTATCCTCACGTGGTTTTCCAAACTCCTTTGGGTTTTCCAACAACGTACCAATGTCTGAATTAGATAAATAATTTTTACCAACTCCTCCGTAGTACTCTTTGTCATCTTTTAATAACTCAAGTACTTGATTGTTTACTGATGCCATCTTTATTCTGTTATTAGTTTAGCGATTTCTTTTTTAAGTGTCGGACTGATTTTGTACTTGCGGTTTAATTGCTTTCCAATTTTCTCCATTCCCAACTCCTTATTTGCTGTAACATAAGCAACTACTTTATCCCAATTCTCTGTACCTTTTTTAAGGTCAGGTAGTTCGGCAGTCTCTTCCTTTTTAAGATTGATTGCTGATGGTGGTGCTGTAGGTGTAGCTTGAGTCGGTGTCTCAGGCAAGTCTTCTCCCGCATAGATATAGATACCCATACCAAACATAGCAAGGTTCTTAACCAAGCATCGCATAATAGTTTTGTTGATGTCGAATGAAGTCGCAGCCTCGCAAGTCTTCTCTCCATATCTCGTTGTGTATGAGTAGGATTTCTTTAGCATTGATTTGTTTGCTCCATCCATTACGGGAAGCCACATTTCTAATGTCTCTCCCTCGATTGTTACCTCTGTGTGGCACATAAACCCAAGGACTTCATCGTAGTCTGTTTGCCCGATTTTATAGGTTGCATCGGGGCAAGCCTTTTTAGTTTCACTCCAAGCCCAAGCCCAAGATAGGTAGGTCAAGTTACTTTTCTTTTCAACGTGAGCGTTCACATTGATAGCTGACAATTTCTCGAATGTCGATTTTTTTAATTCCATTTGATTTGATTTAAGATTTGATTATATAAAAACTGCTTTGTCGATGTCTTTGATTATTGATAGATAATCTCTGTCTTCGTTTACTTTATTCTGAATACTATTTATTCCGTGAATTACTGACGAATGCCCAACTTTATATCCATTCTCTTCCATAAACTTTTGAATGTAAATAATCTGCATAGGTCTCTTAGCTGATAGGTAGTAAATTAGGTGTCGAGCATCTACAAGTTCTCTCTTCTTTGACTTAGAAAATAAGTTTTTCTTTTCTATATTGTACAGCTCTGACACTCGGTCAACATACTGATTAAAAACATCTGATTTCATTTTATTAGATTTTAATTAATTAAAAAACAAAGATAGTAAATATGTCTATACGTTGTTCATTTTTTTTAACTTTTTTTATTAACAATTTTCGCACCATAGTTTCTCTGCGATTTCTCTCCACATTTTATTCTCAACATCATCAAGGACTTTACCTTTGATGGATGAGGTGTATCTGAATGTTCCTGAACCCATTACCTGAATGTATCCTTTGCCAACATACTCAATAACCTCACTACAAGTAGTAAGTAGCTCTGCTGTTGGATTGTCTTTAAGAAACTCGGGCTTAGGTATGAATTTACCCGTTAACCTCCACTCATTTAATGTCAGTGTTTTTCGGTCTAATATCTTAGTCAGAATTGATAATAATAATTGATTAGGCTTTTCTTTAGCCAACTCGGTGTCGTAATGTTTTTGGATTGTTCCCATTTTTTATTTATTATATGATTAATACTCGTACAAAGATAGTACAATTTTTACTTATAAACAACAAGGTCTGTGTATTTAACGTAAATAAAACCCTCGTGGGTTATTTTATCTGCATTATCCCAACTCTCTTTTGTTATAATGTGTCCATCGGGGAAGTTTGGATTTGTTTCCAACTCTGATTTCAACTTCTCCAAATGAATAGTAGCATTCATTAACTCCTCTTGTAGGCGTTCCATCCACTGAATAAGTGTGAGGTCATTTTTTTCTTGCTCTACCTCTGAGCGTTCTTGATACTTATCAATAACTGATTTTACGATTGGGTCTTGTTTATCCCTCTTCGCTTCTTCATTAGCTTCATAGCTAAGGTTGTCAAATGTTTTCATACTTGTATTTTTTAATTTATAAAGGTATTAATTTTTAGCCGAACACGACTTCCCCCATCGCAAGGTATTGAAAAACTACATCACTGCTGTCTGCATCGCCTTCGCCTCTGATTTCCCTTTCCAATGCCCACTTTGAACTATCATCCTCCGATAGCTTTTGTATGCGTTCCTGAATAGTTTTCTTGCTTATGTAACCAAGCACTTCATCCTCATCTTCTGCATCGCTGATAGGTACTTCAACATTGTGGTCAAGTATCGCCTTGAGTATTGCTGTACTCAAGTAAGGGTCTTCGTTCTTAGGCACTGCTTTCCTGATTAGCTTTACTGCTCCATCTGATAAGTAATACCAATAATTGCTACCGCCCTCAAGGGCGGTAACACAAACATTCTCAAGCACCTCTCTCGGTACTATAGTCTCAATTTTGATTTCCATTAGTCTCTACGTTTTAAGTTCATACTCTCTGCTTCGTAACTAATAGCCATCCAAATTTGCTCGAATGTAGCTTCATTGCGAAATACTCCATCCAAGATTTTCTGAGCTTGCTCTTCGGTACAATCGTAATTGATTGTTACATCGCAAGTCTGCCAAAGGTTATCCACAAAGTAGCCCTCGCTTTTTAATAATTCTTTTGCTTGTGCAATTTCGATAGCTCTCATCGTTTCTTTCGATGGGCTTAGGTCAACGAAGTCGTGAACCTCGATGTCATTGATTTTTTTTGTGTCCATTTTGATTAAATTTAAGTTTAAAAATAAGCTCGTCTTTCCGAGCTGTCAGTCTTATTGCAATTTCAGTTTTATGAGTGTATCGTGAAAATAAGTTAGAAAACACGATACAAGGTGGCAACCAAATTAACCATTAGCATTGCAACTGCCTACATTACCGACAAGTAAGGATTTCCGAGTGCCACCCTATTAAATCGTGATAAGTTCAAACTCTGTAATAAACTCAATTTTTTTTCTTGGATAACGCTCTTGTAACGCATTGATTAAATCTTCGTTATCGTATTCGTCTCGCCCAAATCTTTCTTCTTGCACAATAGGTTTTATTACCTCTACAATCTCTTCTTCTGTAAGCGTTGTGAGTATAAAAAAATCCTCCTCTTTGTACGCTGTGGTGTTAACTCTAAATACTTTCATAGTTTTTGTTTTAGTTATTTGCATAAATATAATAATCTTGTCTCACTTATCAAAGGCTTTAATAATTTTAGTGCCTCTTCTTTGTCTTCAGGATTGGTCAACAAGTATCTGTGTAAACAGAATACATTTGAAGTTTGCCCCCAATGACTTATGAATTTTATGTTGTTTTTTTTAAGTATTTTTTTGGCTCTTGATAACTCTTCAAAACAATCATCCGAATGACAAGGGCTATCTTCATAAGTTCCCGTATCATTTGCTCCGCAAACCGCATTGATTGGCTCGTAATACCCACGCCATCCATCGGTGCTAACATACTTCATTTTCTTGCTTATTGTCTTCATAGTCTATTCGTTTAAAAAGTCTCTTAAATCTTCTCGTAACCTATCCTTCATTCTTTCAAACATCATTTGCTCCATTTTTTGCTCCACTGATTTTGTGGCAAGGAATAAAATTTCCTCGTAGTCAAGCGTTTTGTGAATCAACTCCGACAGCTGACTCATCTTGTTCAAACTATCATCTTCGCTGTACCACTTGATAACATCAAAAACTCTTTCGTTAACTTCTTTCCCATTGTGTTCACAACCAATAGCCTTGAGGGAATCTTTTTCGCTGTGGTCAAATTTTAAATAGATTTTCATAATCTTTTGATTTTAGTTTCCGTTTCATCCTTTTGGAATCGTCAGTCGAGACAACTATCTCGATACGGAGAGAGTGTCTTTGAAGACACTCCCTAAGGTACTAAAACTTTCTCAATACATCTACTTCTGAGTGCCACGTGTTACATCCACTGCAATAGTAGTTATTGAATCCATCGAACACTAAGTCGTTGTAGCAAGCAACACACATAGGTGTCTCGTTCTTTACATCAAACTCATCTACCTCTTCTGCAAACCAATCCTGAAACAACTTCGGGAGCGGGCTTGTAGGCTTTGCTTTTGCGGGTATGGTATCATATCTTTTTGGGTATGAACTTTTAACGTAGCGGTACGGACTTGTTCCGTAACTACCAAAGGTCTCATACTTTGGCTTAGCCTGAACAAAGGACTTGTGAAATATTTTGTTATCCGCAACTTCCTTGAGGTTAAAGTAAATCCAACAAAGGACTTGCTTGCCCTTGATTGTGATATTGATTTGCTTTCTGCAATACCATCTCGGATGCCCCTCTAATTGGTCTAAACTTCTTAGCTTTGAATCCGTAACCCTAAACACATCTACATCCACATTGTGCCCTAAGCCCTTGTTCTCGATGAGGTAAGGCAATCCGCTAACTACAAGCGGGTACTTGTCCGTAGTCGTTCCACTGCCTACAAAATTACTCCCTGATAGGTAATGCCAATAGTTTGAGTAACCTTTCTTTAGTGTACCATAAACAGCAACATAGTTATCTTCAAGCACATTCTCTTTGCTGTACCAAACGCCATCTTTCTGAATCCAATCCTCTCGGTTGTAAATCTGAAACGATTTGCTTTGTACGTTAATCGTAGTGAATCGGCAATCGTATTGAGCCAACTCTGACTTCCATTGTGTACGTGGTATAACTCCAAGTTTTTCGGCTAATACCTTTGAATCGCTTTGCTTCATATTGCCAAGCCCCTTGATTGTACCATTCATCATTAGGTACTCATTTTTGTTATTGCCACACTGAAATGGATGTGTGTTTTGTCTGCCTATAGCCCCGACTGTGGCGTATCTAAAATGGGCAATAAATGGGCGGTCTGTGTCAAGCAATTTGTATTCTGCTGAATTGTGGTAAGTAACCTCAAAGGTGTCAAGCCACACAATCCCTAATCCGTGAGGGTTAATCCTTGCGGATGTTTTTGCAATTTCCTGAGACACTTGATAACCTTTTTGTTTGATAATGATAATACACATAATTTGATTTGATTTGTGGATAGTGTCTTTGAAGACACAGAATCCTGATTAATGAACTGATATTCGACAAAGGTACGACAAGTAATCGACACTGCCAAATTTATTTTGAATTATTTTTTAGTACTGAATTTTTTTCTCTCGAGGGTCGGGTGTTTCTCTATGTACAAATAGAAAACTTTGTCTATTGCCTCGAACCCGCTGTGGGCTGTTACGTTCTGAACGTACACTCCATCGTAGTAAATGCTAAATGATTTAGTTGGTTCCATCTGATGCACAAATAAGGGCGTAAACTTCGTCTAAGGTTTCTTTGCAATACAGCACATCTACCATCGCTTTTTTGTAGGTAATTCTTGTGCCTCCGTACCCGCTTGATTTAGCTGAAATCATTTCATTCGTGTTGAATAAAATAGTATGCTCGCTGTCTAATCTGTCGTTGTCAATTCCCGTTTTTGTCGGGTTAATTGTTTTCCAATTTTGTTGTGTGATTTTGATAATGCTCATCTTGATTTGATTTAGTGATTAATAATATAAGTCGGGAAAATGACAAGGGTCTTCGCTGAACTCACAATGAGGGCAAACTATAGCCTCATCTGTTACTCTGTGCAAAATTACCTCGGCACACATTCCACACGATACGATGTTGATACCTGAACTCTGTACAACTTCTTTCTGTAGGTCTGCTTGGGTCTCCTTGGATGGTATTTTACCTACCTCGATGCCGATGTCCATTCCGTTCTCAAGTGCCTCAAGCAATTGAGAGTAGCCTTCGATTAGGGTCTCGCTGTCATCATCGTATAGGATGTACAAGTCGAACAACCCGCTCATAAAAATTTCACGTGATTTGTCTGTTACCAATAACCACACGAAACTATCATCTTTTGTGATTTTAATACTGCTCATTTTTTTTGTATTAAGTTAGCTGTTTCGCCTTGATAGGCTCGTCAGTCAAGGCAATTACCTTGAGACAGCGAGAGTGTCTTTGAAGACACTCCCCTCTTTTTTACCCTTGGTATGGGGCTAAAACAAATGATATTACTATTGATATTAAAAATATCGCTACAACTCTTTTCATCTTGATTTGATTTATTGATTAATAATTTTTAAACTGCTCTGTGTGTATTCCAATATCTGCGTTGTTGTCCGCACCTTGAGGCACAACTTGAAACAAGCATTGATGTCATTAGAATAATGTAGATAACTAAAACTGCATAAGATTTTGAATTTTTCATTTTGATTAATTTTTTGATTGAACCCATTTTTTGAAACTAACAGCAACACACTTGTCATCTATATCATCTTTGAGCGGTTGCAAGTCCTCGAAAATGTATTGAGCAATAGCTTTGAAATTGCTCGGTTCTGTAAGCCCTATTTTGTCGAATAGGTCTGTTAACAATCCTGAAATTTTTATGTAATTTTCCATTTGATTTATAATGTCTCTAAAGAAACTTTGGTTAAAAATTGTTTTGCTCTCTCAAACTCTGCTACGGGCACAACGATAAAGTGATTAGGCTTGTACTCTCCATCGGTATCTGAATACGTTTTTGTGGTAGGTATTCCGATAGCACTTAGCATAAACTCAATCTGTAGAATCTCTGCCTCTGTGTGTGTGTGATACACTGAATAGATTGGCTTGCTGTAGTTACCTTTCCACTCGCTTGTGATGTCGAACTGCACTACCTCTTGCGGGGTCGCCACTATTCCGTTATTCTCATTCACGCTTGTCCACTCGCCTTGCCAAAAATTGCCATTCAAGTACCAATTCCCCGCTCTTTGTTGGATGCTAACTCCCGTTAACCCGTTCAAACGCTCCTTGGTTGTTTTGCTCTGCCAACCCGCATCGGTTATCCAAATTCCATCCTCTCGCCATTCTGCGATTTTGTTTCCGAATAACCAAAGGCTTGTGCCATCGGTTTCGCTGTTGCTCAATCTTAACCTTGTGCGTTGCTCAAATGCTTCGCAAATGTGTTCTGTTATTATGCTCATTTTTTCTTGATTTTGTGTGTCTTTGAAGACACTGATTAATTGATTAATTGAACTAAATTTCGACAAAGGTAGAACGAACAATCGACACTACCAAATAAAATTTCATTTATTTTCATTTTCCCTTTGTTTATGGGGCTTGGCGGGGCTTAGTAATCGCCCCATCCACCCCACGTT
>Ga0181355_1000035_pt1 | contig 42427 bp, 45 predicted proteins | sample Fa13VDMM15DN_FD_130099 | JGI IMG/M metagenome (GOLD analysis project Ga0181355, IMG submission 130099) | Freshwater viral communities from Lake Michigan, USA - Fa13.VD.MM15.D.N | ecosystem: Environmental > Aquatic > Freshwater > Lake | place: USA: Michigan | collected 2013-09-23 | reverse complement strand
GATGTTGAAGGATTACCAGTCCAGTAATTTTGTGGTGGTGTAAGTGGTGCTTTTCTATTTGGAAATGGTTCATTTGAATAGGTTGGACCTGACTTATATTCCATATCTCGCTCATATGTGATACCCAATCTAATATCAAACCAAGGTGATTGTGGAACTGAGTATGGCATAGTATAGTAACCAGAACCACAGTGCATATGATCCATTACAGTTCCGTTTAATGCCAGTATCATCGGATAAAGATAAAATAAACGATATCTTCTATCTCTATTCCATGGAACTCCATGACCAAGATTGTCGAATGTTGTACCTGGAACATATTTCCATCTCAAAGGATTTGGGGCAAAGACATAGGAATAACTTGGATCTCTTGTTATAAACATATTATTCCAGAAAGGCATTCCGTCTAATTGAAGCCAACCACCTTGCTGGTCATTTACTGGACTTTCATTGAATATTATTTCACCCAAATCACTTGTTCCACAGACACCCATTCCCCATATACTTCTAGAATATGTTAGCCCGTGTTTTCTCTGCCCTAAAAGCATATTGGATGTTCCAGTAAACAAATCCATTGCAATATCGTCATCTAAGCAAAAATGTCTTGGTGCTGGATCGCCAAGATAGCGACTCTGTTCTCTATTGGTATTATCTGAATAGTATGCATCATGTTTAAAATTATACTGACCAAATGTCTCAAGACCTATGAACATTCCTTTATTTGGATCTGGTCCATTAGTTCCATCTGGAAGATATGCTCGCTTTTCCTTGAACCAAGACACTGGAATATTTTCAACAAAACTTACACCATCTGGATATATGTTTGACCATGTTGTTAGCCCAGGTCCACCATACATGTGATATGTTCTCTCCATTGGAGCAGTAGCATCTATAAAGATATGTGGATATCCGTCATGTGGAGATTTAAATTTTCTCTTCCACTGATCAACAGAAGCTTCTAATCTCCATTTAAAATATTCTACATTTTCTGGTTTTCTTGGATCTTTGATTAACATCCAGGGTATTGTTATTTCTTGATTTGGTCCATATGGTAGATTTCCCATATAACCTATAAATTCAATTTTATCTCCCCAATCATCACTTAATTTGTCAAGATCGCTTATCATCTTAGAACCATGGGAAAAACATAATCCCTGTTCTGCTCCTATAAAACTATTCCAATAATTTGCTGGTGTTCCAGTGACAAAATCTGAATTTATTACTGGTGGATTTATTGATTGTGTCAATCCATTAGAGTGTATTAAAGTTCTGTTGTTAAAATTATAAGTTATTCCGTATCCAAACCAACCAGTTGGATTTAACCACGTAATTCCAGTTGGAAATTGAACCCATGGAGTTCCAACATTTACATCCTGTGTAAATCCACCAAGTCTATCATAACTCAAAGCAATTTGAACTGATCCCCTATCGAATGTTCTACCTCTCCACAATGTATTTAAATAGATATCACCTAGATCATTTGTTCTTCCAGAAATTGTATCTGGAGATATCAACATATCTCTAAGAGTTGCATTTTCCTGTATTTTTAAATATTGATCAAATGACCAATGATCTCCAGCATATCTGTCAGTCATCCATGGGGTAGAACGCCATCCACCATCTCCACTCTTGGATGTTGGCATTACAGTATTAAAAAATCCATATGGAACATGCAAAAACATTCTATGGATTTTATTTTTGTAATTTAAATCTGGATTTTTAGATAGAGCACTTTTTCTGAGATTTGTTCCATCAGTAAAATACGTAGGATCATCGTGTGGATAATTTCTAAAATCTTTTCCAGTACAGAAAAATGTATTTGAAGGACCGCCTTTATCGTAAAATATATCCTGAGCGATACCATTCGAATTGTAATCTATAAATTTTAAATTTGCAGTTACAGGTGATCTTGCACGTTCAAACACAGCATAAGCTCCCCGAACTGCGTTGGCGTATAATCTGGGATGTGTCAATGGATCAAACCATCCAGCAGAAGCACCAGGTGTGCTTGAATACGCAACATATTGATATGCATCTCTGGTAACTCCACCAATTAAAAATGGATTTTGTGGTGGAGATACTCCCAATAATTGCATTGTAACATTTTTTCCAGCAACATCATAAAAATCAGAAGAAGCTGACCAACCTGGTTCGTATTTATTCATTAAATATTTAAATACAATATCAAATTGATCATCAAATGGAATGCTCTGATTTGGTGGTTGTGGAACTCTCAGATATCTTGTTGAATCCATAGTAAAGGATAACTGATCATAAACATCATAGTTTAAAATTGAAAATTGTATCAGTATTTCAAGAGTTCTGCCTTCAAAAGTACTTGTAATATTTTTTAATTTTATTCTTGGCTCATATCTCTCCAAAGCGGTGGCAATTGTATTCTCAACATAAAATGAGAAATCCGCTGGATTCTCGAAAAGACCACTCAGCACATTTGTACCAAACTCTGGATCAAATGGTCTTTCATGGAATAATGTAAGAATAATATTCTTTATGGAGTCCTTGATCGCAAGTGAATCTTTTCTGATGTTTAAGTCTCCAGTAAATGTATTTCTACTGAAGAACATTGGCAGATCCGTAAATACATTCTTTAATATCTTCATAATTTTCTTGAACAATCCTTTCAGGAATTCTAGCATTATAAAGTATTTATCAATAGAAACAGCCCCCTGTTCGGGGGCTGTCGGACCTGAGATGCTATCTCAAGTGGGGCTATTATTATGTAGTAAGATCCACGATCTCACATTTGTCTCCAGAACAAGCAAATGTCTGGGTTCCAGTTGTCTTGTCTTCCTTCTCGTAATTCCTCAGAAGTGACCAGTCTACATCCCGTGGCATCTTCGCCAGCATTTCCTCGTATTGCTCCTTGCTACAATCCTGGTATGGAGCCTGACGATAAGAATGGTCTGAATGTGGTAGGAAGGAAATACCGCTGATCTCATCGAAATGCTTGTACACCCACGCACCAACTTCCATCCATTCGTGCTCTCTTACAGTGATTGTAATTGATGGCTTATGCTCACACCAGTGACGCTGATACATCAACCACAGTTCAAGGTGTTCGATTGCAGTCATGTCATTTCTGGTAACAGATCCTTCTGCTTTCATCGGAAATGAGAATACCATAGTATGATCTGGTTTCATGACACATGGTTCTGCTGGGAATCCCATTTCAATCATCATCTGGCACAATGGATCCTTACGATCTGCACGAACGGTGCGAATGTAATATTCGTTGTGTCGTGCATGAATACCAGATGCCGCATCAGTGAGTTGTGAAACTGTACCTGAAGGTTTGATGCAAGTGATTGCAGCAGCAGGATTGATACCAATCTTAGCAGCCCAATCCTGGTTAGTCTTGATTGCCTTCTCCTTGAGTGTTGCCAGAGAATCAGCAATATTCATGGAACGCATCATTTCATTATCCAGAATTCCAGTCAATGACACACCAAGAAGTGCTTCCTCTTCACAATTCTTTTTCCACGAACTTGAAAGATATGGGAAGTTTGTTAGAGAAGCCTGCCATGTTCCAAGGATAGTTGCCAGCTGAATCTTTCTGAGCAGACTCTGAACATCATCCTCTTTTCTCACAACAACTTCTGTAAGATTGCAGAACTCCTTATCACGGAGAATGATCTCTGAACATGGATTAGTTCCCCATTCGTGATTTGGATTTCTACGATCACCTAACTTCGAGACAGTCTTCTTGCAAGCATCCCGATTGAAGATCCCTCTTTCCCCGCTCTTGGACTTATAGAGAGAGATCCATTCTTCCATAAAAGTTCCAATTTCTGGCTTCTCTTTGAAGGCAACCGAATTGTTTGCCAAGGCTCGCTGAGGATTCTGCTCCCACCAAGATCCAGTTTTAGCTTCGCGCATTCTTTCGTCTGTGAGGTTTGACAATGAAATAAGCGCACTGCGACGAACGCCTCCGACAACGACAATCTCCGCGATCTTGCAAACAATATCGTGACATTCGATGGAAGTAAGTTTTCTTCCCGCCGCTCTTCTAAAAGTATCAGTGGTGAAGAAAAACAGATCGTCGAGGGGTCTTGGCCCAGAAGCCCTACCACCAAAGGTCTTGAGTCTAGCCCCAGCAGGACGTATCTTAGACATGTCCCATTTTGGAACTTGACCTCCAACAAGAAGGGATACCAATTCTCGGTACGCTTTAGCCCAACCAGTTTTACTGTCTTGTACCACAATAATGGTTTCAGAATCAGTGAATTGTTCAGCGATTGAAGGAAGTTTCTCAACATATTGTCTCTCCACGGAGAATCCAACACCAGTTCCACACATCAAGATGTAAAGAATCTCATCAAATGCACGGATATTATTTACTGCTACATAAGAGCAATTATATCCTGCTGTATTATCTCTCTTCAACGCCTCTCCAGCCGTCATCAATGCTCTCATGCTAGGCATGATTTCAAGATTTAGAACAGCCGTTTCCAATTCTTCCCGAAGTGTCTTGGGAAGTTTATAGCCGCGATTCTCTGCGAGATGATTCTCAAAGAAATCAAAGTAACGCTTCACCGTCTCTGGCCAAGATTCTCTGCGATTTTCACTCTCAATCCATCTAGAATACCGCGACTTATAGATGAACTCCTGATACAAACTTGGTAAATTATTCATGCTTCTCCTTTAACTGCTTCATATTTAGTCTCCTCGACCAATGCTCTCCAAGAGACTGGATACAACGGAGAAATCACTTCACCGATGGCTTTCGCAAACTCCTGAACTTCCCATTGGGCATGTGCATCGATTCTTTGCTTATACACTCTGGCATATCCAGCCAAAGATCCAGTCCACCACCATTCGGTGTATGTGGATTGTGGTAAAACTGCTCTTGCCTGTTCTGGTGCTACCCCCTGCTTTAGCAGTTCCTTATAGACATCAAGGGAATCGTAGCAAACAGTATCATACATCTCGGTGATGTATGGATTTGAATACATGAATCCAGAACTTCCCTGCTTTGCTCCATCCGTTGGGGCGGATCTCCATTTAGGGATGTAGATCTCTGGATCATCGGTAACATACCTACGAGATACTTCATTCATGACAAATCCCACTTGATGCTTGCCAAGTTGTGCTCGAACAAACATAGGAGCCTTGATTCTGAGAGTAATCTGTGGATGTGCAAACGGAGTCCAATGCTCATGCTTCGCTAGATATGAAATAAGTTTACTATCACGTGGAAGAAGAGTCTTATCAATTACTCCCCCACGCCAATCTCGCTCCTTGTCCCACTCACTTTCTTTGTTAAAGGAAACTCTAGCGGCATTTACAACTGTGAGATCATCCCCCATATGGGAGACGTACTCAACATGACCAAAATCAAGAACCTGTATCTTCATCAGTATCCTCTTCCATGTAATGCATTATTATACCAGGAACATCTTCTTCAGTAAAGGTCTTTGCATAATCAACTGCGCGCTTGAATAATTCCTTATCATTCTGGCTGATGTAGTGTGCAAAGTGTGAATTAAAAACCATCACTGAGTTGAATATTTTTTCAACCAAAAACATTTCCTCTGAGTCAGGAGAATCTTCACCATCGCTATTTAAATCTTCATTTTCTTCCATGTATTAAATGCCATTCTGGCCTTAAGGCCACTAAAAGTATTATCATCAATTATCTTCTGCACATCCAAGCCATTCATCGCCATATCATTTAGATCCTTGAATGTTATGCTGCTTGGAAATATGCACACCGTTTTACCAGAATCAATCAACGAATCCAGTATCTTCAAAGTCTCAATCTTGAATGGTTCGTTATCTATGACATAAACTGCATTCGTATCATCCATCTTATCTGGAACATGCTGAAAATTCGCAGATCCAAGTGTTGCAATAGAATTGTCGATGAACATTGAATTGATTGGACCCTCTACAATATAAAACTTTCTAGAAGTATCCACATGATTCAATCCGTAATAGCACAATTCATCATCGTGCTTTATGGTGAAATACTTTAGTCCTCGCTTTGTTTTTTCGCTGAATGATCTACACTGAAAACCACAGATGCCAGCATCATTGCGTATAACAATGACAAGCCGATCTTCCTCTTGAAACCTATCATTATATTTTTCATCGAACTCTCCAGCAAGTGCGCTTACATTCTCAGTGTATCCAATATCTTCCCATTTACTCGTTGGAATCCCTCTACCAACAACATATTCAACAGCCTTATGATTCTCTGGGAGGTCTGAGAGATACGTGAAACTATAGTGCTTAGGCTTGACAGCAGAAGTAGGATAGAGATTTTCCAAGGTAGGCTTTGGATAATTTCCGCGATTTTCACCATGAATGAATCTCTCCATTGAGTACTCTTTACATAGAGACGGTGAAATATGCTGAAGGAAATTATAGACACTATGTCCAACACCACAGTTATGACATTTATAAAAAAAGTTATTATTCTTGACAAAAAAATATCCTCTTGCCTTTCCCTTGCTTCTCGAAGAATCTCCACATATGGGACAACGGCAATTGGCCAAGTTGTCCTTCTTCCACTTGAACTTTGGAAGCATCGGTGAAATGAGATTGATATACTTCTTATCTATGTAGGTTGACATCACATATTCCAGTCTTGAGTCGAGTTCTTCTTATTCCTATTGAAGAAGTTCTCTGGTCCGCTTTTTCGTGGACCAAGAGCAACTGCATTCACAGTGGATGAATCGCTGTTGACATCGTACAATTTCATCTTGGCTCTGTTGATTCCGACGAGGAACTTCTTGTTGCCAAGACGTTCATTATACCTGTTCTTCAACTGCTTTACCATAATATTGTTCATCTCTTCAAGTTCATCGGTGCTGATAAGAGCGACCATGAAATCCGCAGTCATCGGAAGACCAAATGACTCTGAAGTGTTAGTAAGATCAGGATCAGTATTCGCAAATCCCTCGCGGTTTGTCTGGGTAGCAGTGAATACAGGTACGTTATACTCCACTGCAATTCCCCGAATCTCTTCAGCAATAGCCTTGATATACTCATAAGAATTAACTTTACCTCCCTTAATTCTTGAAGATGCACAGATATTCAGATAATCAATGAATATGATATCTGGAGTGAACTTCTTCTTCAATTTGAGTTCATCCAGCAGAAATCTGAAATGATTTGCATTCGCAGTCGATGTTGGATATTCCTTGATGATAAGTTTACCCTTGAATCCACCACAAGTATTGTGGATCTTCTTTTCATAAACGCTGAGAGGAAGATCCTTGATGTCCTTAATCTGTATGTCTAGAATGTTCGCATCGATTCTTTCTGCAATCTTCTCCTCAGACATTTCACACGTGATGTACAGGACATTCTTGTGTTGCTTGAGACAACTTGCAGCGTAATGGCATAGGAACAATGATTTTCCAACACCAGTTCCAGCCATGACAATCGAAAGAGTCTTCGGCACTATTCCACCAGCGGTGATCTCATTGAATACTTCAAGATCAAAAGGAATCTTCTGCTCCACCTTGTGATAGAATTCATATCGCTTCTGATAGTCTTCGATGTAATCATGTCCGATGTGAGTGTCGAACGAGACTGCAAGAGCCTTTGACAAGATATCTGGAATGGCAGTAGTAGGTGTCTGCTCCTTACCATCAATGATATTGATTGAATTCATGATTGCATTATAGACTGCCTTCTCCTTGCAGAATCCTTCAGTCTCATCAAGAAGCCATTCGAGCGAAGCCTCCTCATAATCCTCATATACTGATTCGATGAGAGACAATGCCTTTTGATATTCATCTTGTGCAACTGTCTTTCTCTTATCCATCGATATTACAATAGCCTCCTGTGTGGGAAGCGTATTGTATTCGATAATGAAATCATGTATCAGTGAAAATACGAGTGAATCAATCCTATCGTGAAAGTATTCCTTCTTAAGGAATGGAATAACCTTTCTAGAGAATATCTCGTTCTTCACCAGATTCTGGAAGATGACTTTTTCAATGTTCATTTGAACCGTACTTGAATTCCTTACTCGCAGCCTTTTCTAGTTTCTCAAGAACTTCCTTAGTGAAGTATTTCTCTGGATTCTCGTAGATGTTCTTCTCGAAAGCAGATGATCCATCTGGCAGGGTGATTCGTGTGCTTGTCTTGGTGAATACACCAGACTCAAGCGCAAGATCCACAAGACCATAGTAGCGATCAAGTCCAGTATCGTAGTTCAACTTCACTGCAACTGATTTGTTTTCCTTGGTGAAGCGAGACTTGTACAACTTGCAGTTGATGATATTTCCCACAACATCACCATCACCATCTTTGTCCTTCTTCTTGGAGAGATAAACGATGGTAGATGCAGCGTACTTCAAACCAGTTCCACCACCCATTTCTGTGGTTGGAACATACGATCCAACAACAGCATATGTGTGATTAGTCATGATCATTGGAATCCTAGCCTTACCAAGCTTGAGAGTCAAGACACGGAATGTTGCCTTGATGATCTGAGCACGGGTCATGTCTCGGGTTTCCTTACCTTCTGCTGTATCGTTGATCTCCTTTGATGTTGACAACATTCCAAGTGAATCAAGGACGATCATCATAGGCTTTCTCTTTGACTCATCTTCATTCAGATATGAATCCACGATGGTAATAGCCTGATGACGGAATTCCTCAATCGTTGCAACTGGAAAGACTGCAACCCTTGATGGATCCACACCCCTGGACTTGAACATCTCAGAAGTCACGGCCTGTTCAGTATCAAAATACAAAACAACACCATCTGTATTGTCTGCCAGGAATTTGGAGAGAATTCCAATGGTGAAATATGTCTTTCCTGTAGCCGCCTCTCCTGCCAGGGCCACGATCTTGTTGTTTGCCATTCCACCGTAAAGAGAACCAGATAGCAGTGCATTGAACATCAGGCTCCCAGTGTCAGTGAACCCAGTTACATCGCTACCATCCAGACCATCCTTTACCACGGAAGCGAATTTGTTTCCCGATTGCTTAATGATATTTTTTAGAAAATCAGACATAATTACCTCAAATAAAAAGTGATTCCAGTGTACTCTTCTCTTCGTAGTTCCATCCAATTGTCTCAAGAATGGTATTCAACGGATCGATGAATGCCTTCTCGAACTGCAATGAATAATCAACATATGGACCAATTTCAAATTCCGCTGGAATCTTCTGCGGAAAGGCGATGACACAATCATCACCCTTGTATCCAGCCAATGGATTTGGCTTCTTTAGATAAAGAAACTTTATCTTCTCACCCTCTGAGATCTTGCTATACTTCTTCCCAAGATTCTTCTTGTTGATGTAGTGATTATACAGCAAAGAACCCTTCACTGCAATAGGAGTTCCCTTCTTGTATATCTGCTGCTTATCAGCATACTTGCTCATTCCATTCACACTCCGTGGGAACGCAATATCCTCTGGAGGAAGAGAGAAGAATTCTTTCTTGAAATCCTCCACGAACAAAACAAGATCGGATTCGTCCTTGTTGAGGATAATGTGAATAGAATCCTTCAGTTTCTTGCGAACTACCTCTGGAGTAGAAGATCTGGTGGTTTCAATACCCATGATCTTCTGCTTTGGCTGAGAATATCGGATTCCTTCCGAATCCCACACATTCATCATATACCTCTTCTTGGCAACCCAGATACCCTTATCGGCAATGACTTCTCGTTCCATTGAGATGCGATTCTCATATGCGTTCATATGAGTAGCTAGTTTTGAGAATTGCTTCTCAATGAATGGTGTCATGACCTTCTTGCAGATTCCATCGATATAGTCGATCTTCTCCGAAGTGGTCTTGTTCGCACAGAATTTATTTACTATCGCCTCCATATTGAGATAGATGGAGTCCGTGTCTGAATAGACGACATAATCAAAATTCTTGGTCCCAACTGCATCGTTTAGAAAGTCATTGACTTGAAATGCGATATACTGAATAATCAATTGACCAGTCAGTGTAACGGCCTCGGCCAGTTCTGTGCTGTAGTATCTAAAGAATTCATTTCCCTAACCTACTGCGCCGTAAGCCGAATTCAATTGAATCTTTCGTACCAATTGAAAATTATGGTACTTAGATACATCGAACTGCAATTGCTCACGAAGCAGCAGAAGATCCTCTGTATTTAATTTTGAATAATCTTGCATGACCAACCTTTAGCTTTACCCTTTTTAACTATAGTGTTTTCTTTACTGGATTTCCATATTGTAGTGTATGGTAAATTATTTTGCAAACAAAAATCTTGCAGTCTATTGGTTTTATGAATGTTTTTATTTGGATCTATAATTTCAAACCACGAAGACAATCTGTCTCTCATCAAATTTTTATTTTCAGCCCAGATATTCTTCATATACTGATGCATGAACTTACTATGGTTTGGTTTTTTTGATCCTGTATTTTTTGCTGTTGCTTTTTTTAAGTTTTCATTAGCAACATCAATATATTTTTGTTTATTTTTATTTTTTGTTTCTTTAACAGCATTCACACATTTATTCTTTATAACTTCATTCTTCATTGGATTTTTGTCACCAATCAATAAATTATTATTGTTCACATAATCCCATCCACCAATCCCACCATATTTTATATTATAACACAATTCATTTCCGAGGAAAGAATTAATTAATTTTTTTTCCTCATTAAACATTTCTTCAGCGTTTTCACATATTAATAAAATTTCTCTTTTAAAATTTTCCTTTCCATATTTTTTTATTGCTTTATTCAAGACCACACCACTTCCAAGATAATTATCATTTATATCCTCTGTTTGATGTGCCCCAATATAAAATTTATTATTTAAGAGATTTGTTGTTTTGTAAACAAAATATATTTTCATACAATTATATATGAAAATATTGATTGCCTATATCACTAATTATACTGCTCTTTATCTTCCTTCAAGATCCTTGGAGTAACTCTCTTCACATCATACCCCTGGGGATTTACGGTATGATTCCTTCGCCAATCATCTGCCTCCTTCTGGGATTCCCAGATGGAAATAGATTTATCACTCTCCCGCATCCAATCCTCATCGCCATTTGAATTTGTAAAGTGTAGACCAAACTTCATTTGGCCTATTATACTTCAGTTAATTCTGTTGTCAAGGTCTTTTTGATTCTAAGTAGTCAGTGATGAAATCCACAACGAACTCAAGACCCTTAAGTCCCATGTAACCCATCATGAACGCCACTGCATACTTACCCTTCTCCTGGATTGAGGCTGGGGCAAAATTCAAAATAAGAGGCGTAAGATAGTTCGCGCAAATGGTCCCAGCAAAGATGCAAGCAATTGATTTGCTCAGCTTTTGTTTCTTTTTCTTTATCGAAAGCAACAAAGCCCCGAAAAATCCAGATAAAAGAAATCCTATGTCGATGCCGTACTTGAGAAGTTGCGTGTGAAAATCTTCGTTATTTTGCATAAAAGTTCCCTGACCCCCGTGTAAAAAGAGATACTAAAGCAAAACAAAAAATTCATCCCGCCATCCTAATTGTATGTATAAAAAAATAAACCCACTATTACTAGTGGGTGGTCAATTCAGATGCGGGATGACCAATCCCCACTGCTTCAAGCAGCCATCCGCATTGGTGCGGCATTTATGTTGCCAACTTTGGTATTTAACGAGGGTTGTTGACTACCTCTCGGATATCTCCCTAACGCTCACTTCCCCTTGTCGATTCTATTCGACCCCGTAGTTTATGACACTATGATGGATTACACCATCTATCTTGCTTTGTCGGTCAATTACTAGATAGACCGTTTTACGCAAGCGCATCTCTTGTCAAGACCGCGTTTCCGTCAGAACGCCAATAGTGTCGAATGGAGTCGGGGGGATTTGCACCCCCGTCCAAAAGGGTTGATCACGCATATCAACGATATCATTTTTATTTATCAGATCACACAGAGCAGTTCTTGGTATTTTTGTCGTTATTCTAATTCTGGGAGTCAAGTGTTGGAAATAGGCCATGAGAATCAATATTGAAAAAAACAAAAATACTTTGGATATCTTTGTTTTTTTATTTTGCTCTTCCTTTTCAGAATCGGCAAGTCTCTGAAGGGCATTTGAATAACGATCTAGAATCTCTCTATGTCTAGTCTGCTCCATGTTTGATGGCCACCTTGTCCATCATTATGTAGTCAAGTGGCCTCACAACAGGCATAGAAATATCATAATCATAACAAATCCAATTATTCATTTGAATTAATTCTTTCATTGCTTGGATTTGGTATGGCTTGAATTGGTCGAGAATAAATCTATTGTTCTGAATAATTGCCACATAAATTGAATGCTCAATATTATTGAACCAAGAGGCAGAATACATCTCCTCCGAATATCCAGCAATTGAATCAATAGTAATATCAATTATGTCCTGAAATCCGAGAGTCATTTTTCTTTACTTTCTTACTTTTCTTTTTAAAAATTCGGTCGTAATTCTCCGACCACTTCTTATAGTCAACTGGGCGTAGAGAATCTCCCTTTCCAGCAGAATGTTGTCGTTTATCTTTCATAAGCTCCCACCCAGGATCGAACTGGGTTCTCATGATTACAAATCAAGGGTAATGCCATTATACTATGGGAGCAAACTGTCTCAGTGGGATTCGAACCCACATCCTCCGTGTTGCGAAGATAATTCCATTATACCATGAGACTCTACCAATTCGCGTTCTTCTACGGATTACGCACCCCTCCGATAGCGTAGTGGGGGACTTGAACCCCTTCTCAATTGCAATGTACATTGCAATCCTAGCTGAGCCTCCGAGTGCGCTACTCGACTGATACTACGCATAAAGCAGATAACGGGATTCGAACCCGTGAGAAAAGTTTGGAAAACTCTTATGTTGCCACTACATCATATCTGCAAATACCCTAACGGGGACTCGAACCCCGACTCACTGCCTTGAAAGGGCAGGGATTTAGCCAGTTAATCTATTAGGGCTTTGAATGCTCAACTCTATGGCAGTTGGCGCACAGTATTATACACTTTTTTATCTCTTCGTCAAGCACATTCTGAGGAACTCCAGATCTTGCTATTCTGGATATATTATGCTTCTTATCCTGCAAGTGATGGAATTCCAATGCTGCTGGATGAAGTTTATATCCACACTTTGAGCAACCATTGTCAATCTTGATCTTTGCAATATGCTCTGCGTTTTTCTTCGCTTGCTTAAGATCTTTTTTCATAGGTACATCATCTATGATTATTTATCATGCTTCTTCTCTCAACATTCGCTGCCCTTCCTCCGATTGCTTCCACTCCTCAATCTTCCGATGGTTGCAGGAACAGACCGTTGCCTCAATCGTTCCTGGTCCTACGAGCATATCGTCCCACTCGCCGCACCAGTGCCAACCCTGATTGTACTCCTCCTCGGTAAGTCCCTTGCCGCTGTTGTCGAGTTCGATGTAGCGTTCTCGGTTCATCGTCGCCTCCGAACACCAATCATAGCAATCCCGATCAGCGCAAGTGCCGATGGAGCAGGGACAATCGTATAGTCAATGTTGTCGATGGCAAGATGAGTACCAACCCCTGCACCATACACCTTGATTTCCGTGATGTTGTTCAGCGGACCAGGGTAGACATTGGAGATTAGGAGTTTCACTCGCTGTGCCGTGGAAAGTTGTGCTGTGTATGTGAATACACCCACCCCATAGCGGTAGCCTTCGATAACCACGGTCATGTTGTTATAGATTGATGTGACTTCAAGGCTGTTCAGCCTCCACAACTCATTGCGGTTGATGCGATAGTCGTAGGAGGAATTAGAAGACCACGGAGTGAAGAGCGCACGATCTCCGACGATGCCTTCGTCGAAGCCAAAATATCCTGATCCACCAACGAGGTCGTAGTATGCCCACTTGTTGTTCAAGAAGGAATATACATTGTTGTTGGTCTGATATGCACTGGTGAAGTTGAATCCTTCGTAATTGCCCACCGCGCCAACATAGAATCCTGAGTTGCCCTCGGCTAGCGTGGGAGCAGGAAGGTTCTCGAAGGTGCAGAGTTCTGCGTGTGCCGAAGTTGCGATTAGGGTTGTTGCGATTAGTGTCTTAATCATTGTGTGTTTCCAATCTTGATTCCCGACCCTGGTGCTTTAACCGAACCTTCCGCAACGGGTCGAATGTCTGCGGAATCGGTATCGCCGCCCATGTTCATCACAATCACGATGATGAGGAGGACTGCAAGGGTTGCTAGTACGATTATATTTCTCTTGTTCATGGTATTATCCTAAATCCTGTAGGTAGTCAGTGTTCTCCTTGAAACAGTCCCATTTGTTGCGGCGCATTTCAGCGATGATCTTGTCTTCGTTGAAATTACTGGCGAGATACAGTCTCCTCGCTTCGTCGCGCTCCTCCCGCATCGCGGCAAGTTCGCGCACGGCTTGCTTCAACATGTCGCCCTCTCGGCTGTTTGGAAATGCGTAGGTTCCGTCCGTCTGTGCGTAAGCATGGTGAATATTCCCCAAGAAGATTGATCCGCTCATGCCTTATCCTAAATCCTGTAGGTAGTCGGTGTTCTCCTTGAAACAGTCCCACCCCTGCTGCTGTGCAATCAGTTGCATCGCCGCGTCGATGTCCTGCGATTCCCATTCCTTATAGTTCGAAGGCAATGCCGTCGCGCAAGCGCAGCGCCGAGCCTCGTCGCGCTCTTCCCGTAGTCGCTCAATGGTTTTGAGATCTTCCTCTGAATGAGCCTTCAGGAACTCTTTGAAATCAGTTACCGATGGCGGAAACTTTTGCCACTTTCTTTCATCATTGAAGTAATCCCAACCACGGGAGATGGCATAGTCACCCGCAAGGAATCCCGTCAAGTGATGAAAACCACAGACTTCCCACCTTGCTTCGTCGCGCTCACGGGTCAGTTCCTCGCATTTTGCAACGAGTGATTCAACATGGTCGATGAGTTCTTGCTTTGTGGGTTTCTTACTCATTTATCATCTCCATAATGCTTGCGAAGCACTTCGTATAGTTCACGGGTTTCCTCTGCACCAATCGTTCCGACATATCCAACACCATCAGACACACCGATTTCCCCATCACTCCAAAGTGAGATGTAGTGTTGTTCCCATATGACATGACGATCACTCATCCGATTCTTCCTTTTGATAGAGTCCACCCCAACCCTTCTCCGCTGCAAGGTCGAGAGGGTTTCCTGCTTCGCCACGCTCAAGTTCGATTGTGAATGCCAACTCCTCACAGTACAGGCGACGAGCCTCGTCGCGCTCCTCGCGCAACTTCTTGTTCATCCCACCAACGGGTTCACAAGCAGGACAACAGCCCTCGAAGCCATTCTTGAGATCTTCGATTTGCTGACGAAGAGCTTCGTTCTCCAAAACAAGTTGCTCATTACGCATGAGAATGTCTTCAATTTCCATAATACCAAAGGTGGGAATCGAACCCACATGCCGTTAGGCAATTGATTTTGAATCAATCGTGTATACCAGTTCCACCACTTTGATGTTTTTTACCTTTACCTTTCCAAGTATCCGTCAGAGCATGACAGTTTGGACAAAGCAATTGTAAATTATCATATTCATTATTTGTTCTATTACCATCTTTATGGTGAACCTCTAATGGAATAGAAGATTCACGCCAGTCTGTTAATCCACACAATTCACATCTATGCGATCTTTCGGTGATAAGATGTTTTTTGGAACTCTTATATGAGTTATATTGCGACCAATCTTTTAATTGTTGTCCCTTACTCCATCCCTGTCCAGTCCAATGGGAAGTATCTATCTGGTATTCTTGTAAATATTTTTTAACCACATGATAAGAACCACCAGCTTTATTGCTATAACCAAGTTTTTCCAACATTTGTGCTATAGAAAAAACTTGATTTGCGTATTCCTGAAATTTATCTTTGCCTAATTGTTTTATTCTATTATATCTCATAGCAGACGCTCCTATACTATATATACTTCGTCTGCTTTTAAATGGGATTGGTGGGATTCAAACCCACAGTGTTTCTTAAGTGAGGCATTTTAAGTGCCTTGCGTTTCGTCAGTTTCGCCACAATCCCGTATTACCCCGCCTAGATTCGAACTAGGACAAAAAGAATCAGAATCTCCTATGCTACCGTTACATCACGGGGTATCCTATCAATTCTTCAATGCAAGCTTTCGTGCTCGACGCTTCTTGCTGCCGATCTTTCTTCGTCGTCGGCACTTTGTCCGTGCTTGTGGTCGTGACATGTGCTACCTCCTCCCAAATTATATCAATGTTCATGAATCCTGTCAAGTACATAACTGCAATATGAGTGCATTGCAATACCACTTGCAGTGCCTACATTCAGACTACGAACACTTCCATACTGTGGAATGTAGACCACATGATCGCAAATATCCAGGAGTTCCTGTGGAATTCCATTCTTCTCCTGTCCAAACACCATAACAGTATGGGTATGCTCATCCCATGCATAGTGATTGATATTCGTAGCCCTGTCGATATTATCCATCCCAACAATGCAAATGTTCCCATGCTTCATTCGTAGTTCATTCAATGCATCATGAACATTATCAATTGTCTTCACATGCTTTAAATTTGTGTAATGATGGGTTCCAACCGTTCCACGGCGATCATACTGCTTGCGACCGTAGATCCAAACCTCTGATGCCATGAATGCATTTGAATTTCGAATGCATGTGGCGATATTGAAATCATTCTCAAGATTGCTTGCAATCACGGTGAAATTGTTGCGCTTAGTGTTGAGATCACCAAGAATCGCAGTTGCTTCCCAGTCCTTGTAATAGTCGATCACATTCATCATAGACCCCTTCGCTTGATCTCTGCCTCGACTGCTTCCAACTTCTTCTTCGCGTCAAGCATTTGATTCTTGTACATCTTTCGTTCCTTGAACATCTTATCCATCAGTTCTGGGAGAAATCCGTGCTTCTCCGTTGTGAAGCAAGCACCATTTGCGGTAAGAGATAGATTATTATCCCTACACTCAGCAAATAGATTCTTCATGCTTTCCGATGGATTGATTATATCAGTTGCCTTCGGTCTTGTCGAGATCTGATCCACAAATGTCTCTGGTGAGATATTGTATTGCATGATCGATGATGGATACATGCTTGCAATGTCAAAGGAGACTACCCAGTTGTGCATTCCAACGATTGGCTCCTTGACATATGCACCAGCATATTGAGCATCCTTGGAACTAATCTTCTTCGGTGGAACAACCACACCACGCTTCATCAGATGGTTGTAGATGATGACATCCCATGTACGAACCTGAGAGAACACATCATTGAAATTGACACCAGCAGAATATGCAAGTGCAACCGCGAGTTCCATCAGTTTCATCTTTTGTTCCAGTCTCTCGACCAGAAGAACATCCTTGATGTTGTATTCGATGAACTTCTGAAAATTCTTCTTATAGAAGTCTGAGATGCTGTCATACTCAGTATACGAGATCTTTCTCTCACCCAACTCCACCCAAGCAATGTGATCAAGACGATAAGATTCCTGATTCACATAGGTGAATGTCTTGTAGAGTTCATAGTAGTCAATGATGGAAATTCCAACAACATCGTATGCAAGGTATTCCTTTCCACTCTTTTCAATCTTCTTCTCCTTGAGAATATTCCAAGGTGAGAGACTTCTGGGATCGATATCGATCTCCTTTAGACGATTCACAATGTATGGAATATCAAAGAATCGAACATTCCATCCAGTGATGATATCGGGTTTAGTGTTCTTGAAATAATCAACGAAGTCATAAAGAAGTTGAGATTCATCATCATACTCCCTTACATTGATAGTTGGATCTTCTGTGGTGAATTCCCCCAGACAGAAAACCATCTTTCGATTGTTCATCATGCAAGTGATGGCGATGATCTTTTCCTTGGGATTTGCAATCTCTGGGAAGCCATCTTCACATGTGGTTTCAATGTCGATGTACATGATGTTGATCTTGGAGAAGTCATACTCGACATTCCCCTTATGTACATCCGCGATGTATTGATACTCGACACCGATGTCCCCGTGAAGATCAAACCCAGAGACATTATCGTATGTCTTCTTGAATTCACTCATCTCATAGAGATTGGAGAACTCCATCTTCTCTGCATTCCTACCATCGATTGTCTTGTACTTGGTTTCCTTGTTTACTGGAACAAACAAGGATGGGCTATATGAAAAAGAATCGACGGTGTGTCGATTATCTTCAATTCCACGATAACAGATTTGCTTGCCATCGTAGAATACATGGGTGTAGAATTTCATATGGTGTCGATTGTATTTGGAACAACTCCACCCTTGGAATACATTCCGTATGCATCCTCTGGCAGTGGATTGTTCAGTTCGACTATAGTATACTGCTTTCCGTTCTTCTCTTCAAGGTATGAATAGAGTAAAACTGAATAATTGATGAGGTCGAGAATGGTGTCCCGAAGCTTCTCATCCTCCACCTTGAATTCCTTCGAATCCATGAATGATGAAAGACGACTCATCTTATCAAGCATCCTGACCATCATTCCTCTTTCGGTTGTGGTGATTCCCATTGCCTCTGCACGTGTGAAATTGGCAAATGGTTCCACGCCACTCTTTCCAGCGTAGTCGTGGTTCTTACGCTCCATCAATGATAGAGCATCCTCGCATAGATTTTGGTGTATCTTGAATAGTTCATTGCTGGTCATATTAAACTCCAGTGGATCCGAATCCACCATTCCTATCACTCTTTCTCTGTGGCCGTTCATTCAGATATTCGAATGTTGCCTGTGGCTGGTGAACAAGTTCACCCTGAGCAATTCTATCGCCACTATAGATCCTGACTCTCTCTTGAGAGTTGTTGTATATTGGAATGAACAATTGCTCCACATAATCACAGTCAATTATACCAACACAATTGATTAGATTCAATCCCTTTTTACTAGAAAGACCAGATCTTGGATAAATCTTAACACAATGTTGGTCTGGAATATCAAGAACAAGACCAGTAGGAATGAGTATTCTCCACTCGGGTGGAAGATCAACATATGCTTTTCCGTGTTGATCTTGAACACCAAGAACTGTTATTTCTTTGTTATCGGTTGAATATGTTTTGAATGACTGCTGGTAGTGAAAATATGCTGATATGTCAAAACAAGCAGAATTTTTTGTTGCATAATTGATGTCTTGGACATCTGAATATAATTTATGGAGTTTAAGATTCATTTTGAATATTATAATCTATTGATTTGTTTGTATCAAGGAGTTTCTAGTAAAAATGCGTCTATTTCTTCTTGTGTGGTAAAACTCAGCAATTGATTTCTTTTGCTCCTATATAAAAATATTGCCTGTTGCACAAGTTCAAAATTAGAACTCTGTCCCTCAAATTCCTTTACTAGTTCTTTCTGAACTATCTCATATGATTTTTGATCAAGCTCACCCAATAAAGTATTTTTTCTTTCATCTACAGTTAGATTGATAACAGACCATATTATTTCAACTGGAGTCTTTGTCAAATCAAATGAATGAAATCCCCGTATTTGTCTTGTTGGGATCAATGATGGTTGAATTTCTATTGCTTCTCTCCAATCACCAACTGCATTTTCTGGTAGATAATCCAAACACTCAATTACTTCGTTGTTTTCAACTTTAACATATTTAGCCATGACATTCTCCAGTTATTTTTATTTAAGCTTTTTATCTTTTCTTCTATCTTATTCAACACACATTCCAAATCATCCACTTTCTTTTGCTTGAATAATATTACAGACTTGTAATACGGACTTTCATCATTCTGAGATAACCAATTATAATTGCAAAGAAGAGGAGTTATTGCCCATGTTTGTACACCCAAGGCTCCAGACAAATGTGACACACTTGAACTGGTGGATATAATGATGTCACACAACTCTATATTTTTCACCATATCCATCCAACTATTTATTTCTGGTTTTTCAATAAATTTTGAATATTCAAGTTCATTGTCCTGTAAACAAATAAAATCGTACTCTGTATTTTTTAAATTATTTAAAAATGAATTGAATAATAATTTACTATTTTGTTTATTATTGCAATAATTATCATTCAAGCACAATCCTATTTTTTTTCTTTTATTTGTTTTATTTCTACTACTTTTAATATAGCTATTTTTCTTTATGTTATTGAACTCATAACCTAGAGGTAGTAGTACAGACATAGATGGAATCCAATAATCATGATAAATTCCACTCACGGAAAAATGACTTACAATCATACTTACACCAGAACACAATTTTGCTATGTTAAATATTTCTGGCGAACATACAACAATAACCTCACAACCCCTTTCGATTATGTCATCCACATACTTAAGTGCATGAATCTGATCACCTATATCACCCTCTAGATAATATAAAATTTTTCCTTTACTTTTTCCGTCCCATATCTCTGTTGGAATATTTGGTTTTGGATTGCCAAAACAATTATCATATCTTCCCCTCGCAAGACATTGCATACCTTCCTGTAATTTATTTTGTCTTATCAAGTGCCAACCAATGTTAAATGCTATTCTATTGCATTCTGGATTTTCTAATTTTGCTTGCGTTAGAATATAAAAACTATCTTCTATTTTTCCTTCCGCCAACAATTCTATTGATAAATCCAATTTTTTCTTTTCTATTTTTATTGTGGAATCTTTCCAGAATTTAGGTTGATCAAACGAATCAAAATAATACCCTAGAACATCTTTGCTACTTGTGCTATTTTGATATTCCAGTTTAGATGATATCTTATGGAGGTTTGGAATACCCCAGGCTTTTTCATCATTCTCTGCTACAACATTTGTATCGATTTCCTGGAAATTATATTCATACTTATCCAGTCCCAAAAAATCATGTATTCTATTCATTTCTGCCTGTGGATTTGCAATAAGATCGTCATAGTCAACAAAAAGAATACTCTCTGGAAATTCTTTGAATCCAGCAGAAAGTAGAGTGTAAGATGACTTCAGATGTTTAATCAAAGAGGAATTTGATAAAAAATCATTCATATCATCTGGCTTTGCTACACGAACAAATGATGCAGCACAATCCGTGGTCGATCTAACGGTAGCTATAATTTTAGGTGGTCTTCCTAAAATTTCACTCATAGTTTTCATTATTATTGGATTCACCCATGCTCTACTTTTATCGACAATTACTGGCTTGGATATATGCTTATATTTACTTTCCATGACGGATTTCAACATTCTATGAGCTTCACTTTTATCAGAGCCTTGAGCAACAGTGGCAGGAGAAGACTCCCATGTAGTGCAAACAGCACCCATGATCTCAACTAAACCACTTGTACTTGTGGAATATACTTGCGGATGTTGATTCAATAACGAAGAAAGAACAGTTGATCCACTGCGTGGCAAGCCACTCAAAAAATGCATAATCATAATAAATTAAATACTAGTTCTAGCAAATGCGTGTTCTCTACCAGCACTAATGAGTCCCCAACTATAACTAGTTCCTATCTGTGTTGGAGATGCAACATATGCCGAAGTGGTTCCATTACCAACTTGACCATTTGTGTTTTTACCCCAACCCCATAGAGTCCCATCGCTTCGTAATCCAATACTGTGATAATAACCAGCACTCACATTTGACCAGTTTGTCGCTGACCCAATCTGGACAGGAGAATATCTGTATGTACCAGTACCATCTCCGAGTTGTGTGCTGCTATTTCTTCCCCATGCCCACAAGGTTCCATTTGTTTTGACAGCTAGGGTATGATCTCTGCCACATGAAACCTTTGCCCAATTTGTATCAGTTCCAACCTGAGTGAATGTTGTTCTTGTTGTAGTATCACCAAGACCTAGTTGTCCTGATGCATTTCTTCCAGTTGCCCACAGGGTTCCGTTTGTTTTTATCGCAAGCGTTGAGAAAGATTTTGCCGACACCTCTGCCCAGTTAGTATCACTTCCAATTTGTGTTGGGGTTAAATATTGATTATATGTACCATTTCCAAACTGACCCAAACTTGAAATTCCAAATCCCCACATTGTTCCATTTGATTTTATTGCCATTGTATGTACAGCACCACAGGCAATTCTAGTCCAAGTTGTATCGGATCCAACCTGAACAGGTGATGTTCTTTGAGTATAGTCACCAAGACCGAGTTGACCGTATCCGTTGTATCCCCAAGCCCAAAGCGATCCAGTTGTTTTCAGTGCAATTGTGTGCCTCTGACCATAAACTTTAGACCAATCTGTGCTAGATCCAACTTGGGTGGGGGTTGTTCTATCAGTAGTGTCCCCAACCCCGAGTTGACCATTTGAATTTCTGCCCCATGCCCATAGCGTACCTGTTGTCTTTACTGCAAGTGTACTTAAAGCAATTGACCCAACATATTCCCAATTTACATCAGATCCCAGTTGTGTGGGTGATGTTCTCTGTGTGGTGTCACCAAGACCTAATCGATATAAGGTATTAAGTCCCCAACCATATAATTTTTTATTTACTACTGCACTTCCCCTAATGAAAGAAAAAATGCCAGCTTTAAAACTTGGAATTATCATGCCGTTAATCCACCAGCGATATTTACTAAATTTGTAGCATATTCAATTATACTTACTGCTGAATATTGTCCTGCCATGAGAGTTTTACCAGCAAATGTATTCAGAGTCACACCAGATGCAGCACTAAATCCTACTGGTCCTGTTCCCAATTGTATCACAGAACAATTGAATCCGATAGGTAATCCTGTTGGAATTTCAAATTTTTGTAGAGATGCATTTGAACTTGTAATAATTTTACCATCATCTCCGACGAGCAAAGTATATGTGGTTCCAGTCAATGTTTTAATTGCGTTTGATGTGACTCTGTAACCACCTTCAGCACTCATATAAGTTCCACCAGTGATTCCTCCACTAGCAGATATACCAGAAGAACTTCTTATCAATCCACTGAATGTTGCCCCAGAAATTGTAGTTGGAACGGTTATTGCACTTGAACTAAATGAAATCATATTGGAACCAGTGCTACTGATTCCATTATAAAATGTTAAGGTTCCATCTGTTTGATTTATAAAAGTATTTAAATTTGCAGTTGTACTATTTCCAAGTTTAATAGCACCACTTCTTGCTTGACCTGCTGTTGATACTTTTAATGCACCAGTGGAGGAATGCTGAACAAAAAGTGGATCTATATTTGCAGTCGAATTTGTAATATAAACAGTTGCGGCGCTGAATGATGAACCAGCGGAGGCAGAAATACCCTGACTAAATTGCTGAAGAGTAGAAAAAGGAGTTGTTCCTGTATATGTTGCAACTCCAATTATAGAACCAGTTTCACCATTTACAGAAGATACTGCTTCAACTGCGCCAACAAAACCGTTTATTGAATTGACGATATTCGGCGCGTTGATATTTGCAGCAAATGTTACACCTTCATAAAAAATAGATGGAGAATAAACAGAAACTAATCCACCACCATCAGATTCTTCATTGTGGATATGAATATATTTGTTCGAATAATAATATTCAAAATCCCCAAGATACAAGTCTGAATTGTTGATTGTACTGGAAGTCGGAACTCCACCGTCATTAATGTATAAGTATACTCCAGCAATTTGGTTCGTAGCATTTATGTCATTTGTATAAACGGTGTTCGTAGTGGTAAATGTATTTGCGCTTATGTCTGACCCAGAAGAAATATTGCCATTCACATGTAATGTGTCATTAAATGTTACCCCACCAGTAACATTTAGTCCAGAAGAGAATGTTTGTAAAGCTGTAAATGTATTTGTTTTATTTGTAAGAGCAAAAGTAGAATCATAAGAAACTCCTAATGCATTATATGTGACTCCACCCCCAGCTAATGGAGAAATAGTATTATTATCAACATAATAATTTGCAGATAATCCAGGTTCATATTGTAGTCCAAAAAATGCTATATTTGATCCAGATGCTCCAGTATAATTAATTGTTCGTTCTAAACTAAATCTATAAAGAGGAAGATTAATACCATTTTTAACAAAAATTCTAGTCCATTCAGTATATGTCAATCCACTGACAGAAAGACTTACTGTTCCATTTCCTGATATAGTTCCAGTTCCACCAATAATTTCCGCGTAAAAGGTAGATCCAGGCCCAACAGGAATATATCCCTCTGTACCAACACCAAAGGAAGAACTAGTAAAAGTAGATCCTTCTATTGCCCGTATATAAAAACTAACAGAACCAATTGGAGAAACTATATTTGAAAAATTTTGCCCTAAACTTGATGTACTATTAATTACATTTCTGGTTAAAGTCCATGCATTATTTGTAACTCCAAATGGATCTGTAATATTTTTTGATAATGTTAATCCACTGAAAGTCCAAGGAGATTCGTTTATATAATTACTTTTTGCTGCGTAATTAACTAATCCATCATTGAACTTTGTAGCATAAAGATAAATATCATCTCTATATAATGCTGGCAGTTCTGCAATTTGACCAGTCATTCCCAACACAGAAGTAACTACATTTTGTTGGTCGTAAAGAGTTACTACACCTTCTACCGCATTGCCAATGAATATCTTCTTATCGGTAATGTTTATTGCTACTTCACCGAGAGATAACCCAGCGGGAGCTAATCCAGAGGTTAGAGAATTCTTAATCTTAATTTTAGCCATATCACGTTCACTTGCTCTTCTTAGTATTTAGTTGTACTTTAAGAGCGTCATATTCTTCCTTAAGCGTAATCAATTCCTTGGCCTTGAAGTCAAGAGCCGTTTGCATCTGTACTAATGTTGAATTAAGAATACGTATCTCTTCATTTTTATCTACAACTTCCTTATCACATGATGATTTCAGAGATCTATATTCAGCCAGTGCGCTGTCCTTGATGCTAATTTCTCTTGATAGCTGTGATTGTAGTTGATCGACTTTTTGTGAAAACTCATTCTTTTCTTGAATGATCTTTGATCTATCATCCATACAGGTTTTAAATTCCTGATTGATATGATTGATCTGAAGATCTTTTCTTTCCAAGTCCAGTTTCAGATTATCAATCTGCTCAAACTCAGCCTGAAATGCACTTGCAGAATCTTTACCTCTATTCTGCTCAACTAATAATTTTGCTTCAAGTACCAGATTTAAAGATAATAGATCCTTACATTTCTTTTCAAGAAATGGTAGAATTACCTTTTCGTTATAATTCACTTCTTCCATAATAAACCTCCATTATTTTATGTGTAAGTTCCACCGTCTACTACACCGATTTCTACAGTTCCCGAACCGTTGTTTGTAAATTCATTTGTTGTGAATGCAAATGTACCAAAATCTATACCAGTGTTTACTTTCTGTAAGTTGATACCAACACCAGCAGTTTCTGTACCAGAGTTGGTTATTACTAACCCAGCACTCGTTGTTGCTACTGTAGCGACATAATTACCAGTAGTGTCTGTACCGAGGGCAACCGAGTTAGCAGCGATTGTTGCAGTAATATTGACATCGGCAGAACCGTTAAAGGAAACGCTACCAGAGACATCACCCGTAAGACCTATTGTTCTCGCAGTTTGTAGGGTGCTTGCGGTTAAAGCATTACCAGTTAGAGTAGCAGTAATTGTGCCAGCACTAAAGTTACCAGAAGCATCTCTTGCTACTATTTGTGATACGCTATTTGCAGATGTAGCACCAGAAGTAATTACATACGAAGTACCCTCACCAGCCGAACCAGAGATGGTAAGACCAATACCAGATACGCTTACATCGGCAGCGTAATTTCCTGTGGTGTCTGTACCGAGTGCAACCGAATTGGCGGCGATTGTTGCAACACCATTGGAGGCAATGGTGATATCTCCACCAGTTATCTTGGCAAATATATAATCCGAAATTGTTGAAGCTGTTGCTTTTCTATTTGTTTCAGTAGCACCATCATCAACGATGAAAAGGTCGGTATCAGTAAGCGCAGATCCAATATCAGTGGCACCATTAATATCAAGAGCGGTGAGGGCAACTTTATTTAATGTAGCAATTTGTGCAAGTTTTGTATCTACGATTCCAGCAGCAGCATTGATATCACCATTGACGATTGTACCGTCAGCAATCATGGTTGATGTAACGGTTTGAGAGTCACCTGTAGTGATTATGGTTCCAGATACATTTGGAAGAGTATATGTTCTAGATCCCGTTAGAGCAGCAAGAGTTAATCCACCGATATTTGTTCCGTCTGTAGTAAGATATAGTGATTTGAACTGAGCATCGCCTGCATTACCAGAAGTTACGGTGTCACTTACAATCGTGGCAACTGGAACGAAGGTGAATTTAGATGCACTTGCATCAAAACCCATGAACCCTGTTCTACCAACAGAACCATCAAAATATGTGAACGCTATACCGCGATCTTTGCCACCATCTGTAACTGTGATTGGAACACCACCAGATGTACCAAGCAACATAATTGGATCATCTACCGTTGTAACATCACTGTTAACGGTTGTAGTAGTTCCATTGATTGTAAGATTTCCAGTAACTGTTAGATTGTTTCCAACGTTTAGGTTATTGCTAACAGTTACATCATTTGGAAGACCAACAGTTACAGTTCCAGTACCAGAGACTTCAATTTCATTGGTGGTTCCAAGAATTGAAACTACACCCGTGTTTCCGATGGTTAATGTATCTGTTCCAGCATTCGTGGTGAGAGTAATACCAGTACCAGCTGCGAATGTAAGTATATCACTGGAAGAATCTGCTGTAAGACCAGGCTGACCAACAACTCCTATTTGATTAAATTGATTTGTACCCGACGCAGATACAGCAGTATCGACGTATTGTTTGACGGCATTTTGCGTAGGTATCTTATTATCACTTGTGCCGAGATTAATATTTGTATCTACTTCGGCACCTATTCTAACAGATGTACCAACATTGTTTGTCACATAAAATGATGTTATACCCTGTACGAATGCCAATTCACCAAATGTAAGACCAGCTGGTGGATTGGGTGTGAGTGTTCTCTTGACTTTGATTGTTGCCATGTTTGTATCCTATTAATATTCCCCGCCGTCTAAATATACCCCATCGACTAATTCTAAATCCGAATCACCAGTATATCCCTGGAATCCAGTTTTTGTTATGACTAGTCCGTCAACATTAAGTTGACCCAATATATTTATATTTCCAAGAACGTCAAGATTGCCTTGTATCGTTACATTCTCTGGAAGCCCAAACACAAAATTTGGGCAATTTTTTGTTATTTTTATTTCATTTTCGGTACCAGTTATGCCAATATCACCAGTACATCCACCAACTGATTGAATACCAAAAAAGTTACCTGGATCTCCCTTTTCACCCTGTGGACCAATAGGTCCAGTTGGACCCATCTTTCCCTCAAGACCAACTGGAGTAGCAGTCAGAACAACTGTATTTGTAGTATTTGGAATTATAGTTGTAAGATTACTCGGGGTAATCTTTATCTCAGATTCCTTAATTTGATTGATTACGAGTACTACCTTCTCGTTTGATGGCATTAGGATCTCGTTATTTCTCTTGGAACCTCAAATGTACCCTCTATGAGTCTGACTACTTCGCCAGCCGCATTCTTTATTTCCATATCATAAAAATGCTTGCCAGCTGGAACGTTTTCCATTGTAGTTGCATCGATTTTCATCAGAATGCCACCAGTTACTCCAGAGGAACCATCAATTCCAGTATTAAACGATATTCCACCAACACCAGCTATACCATATCCAGATAAAAATTCACCAGTTATTCCACCACCCGTTATCCCGTTTTGGGTCAAAAACAAAAGAATTCCATTGTCTTTGCTGGATCTTCTGACCTGTAAGGCTCCAGTATAATTTACCAAATTAATGCCAGTGGCTCCCTTATAGCCATACTGCATATGCAATTTAAAGGTTGCTCCTTGCTCTGCGTAGATGTCGTATCGTGCCGCTGACATATTTTCTCCTATATTATTTAGGATATACTTATTCTTTCTGGTAACGCTAATCTAAGAGTATAATATGTACTTTGAGCTTCAATCCTATTGATCACCCCAGAACTATATTCTGGTAGATTTAGAAAAAAATATGCACTGCTGAATATAATATCGTCTACCATACTACACCTGTGTCAGTAATGCTCTTACTGTAATATTATTTGGTAATGTATCCGCTGTATATCTTATGTAATTTCCTATAGCATCTGCCGAAGAACTCCAGTTTGCCCATGTCACACCAGAATTTGAAGAATATTCCCAGTCACCAGAACCAGAAATATTTACTGTATCGTCAAGAACCAAGAACTCCGTGGCGGCATTATAAAGACGAAGTTGAAGGTCTGGAATGCCACCAGATAATCCCCATGTCTGAACTTGCTTCCATGCAAATTGTCTGCTTGCTGCTGATGAATATGTAAGCGATGGTTGGTAGTGTGAGTCTTGCGAACCATCTTCATAAAGACAAGCAATGGAATATATTCGTGTTGGAACGCAGATTTCACCCATGACATCGAAAGCAATCTTGAACTGGATGTAGTTTCCAACAGAAGCGGATGTCAGATCAGCACCAACACCAACTTCAGTCCAAGCTCCGCTATTGTCATCTATACCGCTTGTGCGATACCACAACTTGTATGATTCAACAGGGAATCCGAGTCCATAATCTCCTGCATACTCTTGATGGTCTAGATAAACATGATATAGTTTTGTTGCGTTCGTAGTCGCCAACTTCGGCGTGATGATGTGTTGGTTCGTCGTGCTGTTGTAGTAGGCGTCCGCAGCGAACGGAAAGATGTAAAGCCAATTGCTCGTACCCGTTGAAACTGCAAACATCCAACCATCTTCCGTCCAAATGTGCAAAGTTCCGCTTGGGAACAGACCGTCACTAGCGCCCGATGGAGTTCCTCCTGCCTTCACACGATTCAGTTGCGCTCCGATGTACTTCTCGAACTGATTGTTCGATGAGTTGTATGGAGTGACATAGGTTCCGAACCGAGCGGCGGTGTTTGTTACGAACAGCCTGTCAATCGTCGCAGAATAATCAACCTGCGACATACTGCTCAATGCGGAGTATACGGTTGTACCCCCAGGCGGATTCTCTGACATCGAATCGCTAGCCCAACTCAATGCTCCCGAGGTGAGGTTGGCAACAGGCGCACGAAACACCTTTGTCGTTGTGCAGAAGAAGAGGCTCTTCACTCCTGCAACACCCGCACCCCCGTGGTTCGGGGTGAAGATTCTTCCGCTGTTCAACTGCGATACAGTTCCTGTGATCGCATATGGGGCGGTCTTGAATACGAATGCGCTTGGACTCGTTCCCGATGCGGGTCCGCCTGTCAATGCACCGACCGTCAATGCCGCACGGAGATTGTATTTCGTAACCGTGACTGCTAAGGTTGTCGAGGTTGCATTGACTAGGTAGATGGGATGATCCGTTTTACTAACCTCGTCATCCAAGGCAAGCGTTGCAGCGAGCTTGGAACTTCCGCTATGCACGGTGTGTGTTCCCGATCCCGCTGCCGTAATACTAGCGATTGCTCCATTGTAAGATGTGGAAACGGAGAACTGATTCGCCCCAAGATTGGTGCTGATGACATAGTACGCCGTGTTGGCGGAAAGACCCGTTGGAAGAGTGGTCGTGGTCGTGAAGTACACGACATCGCCAACGCCAAGACCATGACTGCTGCAAGAAAGGATGTTCGTAGTGCTGTAGGTGACGGTGGCGGTAGCAGCACCCGCAACGGCAGCATCGGTCAGTAGGTAGACCGCACGGATGTTGTCAACCGTGGTCGCCTCGTTTATCGTTGTAGGAGTTGTACCAAATACGCCTGGATGGAGTCCCTTGACAAGATGAACGCCACCATTTATCAAGGTCGCATTCGTCGTTGCATATGCAAGTCGCAGTTCCTCAATCACATAAGATGTACTACCCGAGAGCGTGACGGGTGAGTTGATGACGAGTTCGGTGTTGCTGTTGATGGCGGTGATCTCGTACCAAGTGGTCACTTGGGTCGCATCTGTTGTTCCGAATCCGATCCTCGCACCGACAGCGATTCTCTCGCTCTGAAAACCACTTCCCGATCCCGTGATCGTGGTGGATGACCCACTTGTAGATACCGTTCCCGTTGTGTGGCGGTACAGGAGCGCACGGAGGCTTCTCGTGGTCTTGTTTCCTGCGACCGTGGTTCCTGCTGCGGTGATATATCCATTGTATGTGATGGTCGAAGTCGTTGAGTCGAACTGAAACATCGCTACGAATCTAGTCACCACATTTGTTGTTGCCGTTGACAAGAAGATCCAGTAGATGTTGTCCGACCACTTGACGACATGAGGCATCTGATGGGGTGTCGATGCGACGAGATCGGTGATGTTTGCAATGGCTGCGGGTTTCGTAGAGACGAACTTGTCTTCGATGGTCGCACCCGTTGCCTGACGAAGCAAGGATGCGATCATGGTTTTGTTGGAATCATATGTTCCACCAAGAGATTCAGTCGTTCCTATGAAGTGATGATCTACTGCTACTTTCACGATGTTCTCCGTATCTTAATAAACAAACCTACACTCTTAATTCCAGTATTACTATTTATTACAAAATCAATAATGTCTCCAGCAGATAATCCAGCCCAAGCAGTTATTCCTGTGTTTGAGTTTTTCATCTGCGATATCAATTCTGGATTATCTGTACCAACAATTGATGTGGTTGTTGGATAAGAAGCAAACGAAGATTTTTTTACATCAAATTCAATTGATCCAGTTTGTCCTGCCAAGACATACCACTCTATTGGTTGACAATCGTATGCAATTTGTTTATATCCTTTATTTCCAGTGGATATATCATCTGGTGTTGCATCTATGAAAAGAGTGATGTTATCTTCAGTTGGACCTGTTGGGCCAGTTACACCAGATGGTCCAATTGCCCCAGTGGGGCCAGTGGCTCCTGTAGCACCAACACCACCACTTATTGTAACAGCACCAGTCTGACCATTTACAGATATCACATAAGAGCTTGCTGTGTTTAGAAGAGTTCCAGTTGTCGCTGGAAGAGTATGGATAGTATCTGATGCAGCACTTGCATTTGCGCGGATGTCCGAGTTGTACGGATTGACCAGTGCATCTGTACCAACAATCCTAACAACTGCACTTTCTCCACCAACTCCAGCACCACTTCGTTGTACTGTGATTCGACCAGCAGTGGATGAGAATGTTGCTCCACGAATTGGAACATTGAAGTTAGCATCAACTGAGTTCAATGTCATCAATTGGGGAGCAGCAGGACCAGTTCCGTTGATGACATAGAAGGTTCCCGTGGAAGTATAGAGAAGATAGTTATATTGTGTTGTGCTGCTTCTGCCAAAAAGAATTCCACCAATAGAAGAAGGACCACCACCAATACTACGTGCTACTCGTAAACCAATACCATCTGTCGATGCAATGGCATCTATAGTATTGGTAGTTGAAGATGCGTAGATGGTACTGAATGTCGCTCCACCAGAAACTTGAAGGTTTGCTGTTGTGATTCCAGCACTCATCACCTGTCGAACAGAGAATGTATTTCCTTCATTTATTCTTGCAACATTCGTTATCGCACCAGTTGACCCATTAATGGATACAACATAATCTCCAACTAAACCACTTCCACTTGTTACTCCAGCTGGACCTATTGGACCTGTTGGACCTGTTGGACCTGTTGCTCCAAGATAACCAGTGGAAGTTGAAACTCTATCCCACGCGGAGCCATTCCACATCCATGTTATTTTTCCAAACACATAGATCTGATTAGTAGAGGGATTGTTAGGAAAGTTTATGGACATTAGACTAGTTCAAACCATGAGAGATCGCAATAAGCATTCAATCCGTCTTCAGTTGGTGTTAGTGTTAGAACAAATGTGTCCGACACACCTTTTTGAGTTCTTCCAAGTTGAAAGTTAAAATCATTTACATTCGAAACATCAAGTGATCCGCTGCTGCTGATGTATCCTCCGATGATATCGGTTCCACCAGTTATAGCGGTTGCTGTTATATTGTAATCGACATTTCCATTGAAATGCGTTGACCACGTTCCTCCAGTTAGAGTTGGATTCAAAAGTATTCTATATTGGACTGTGACTGGCTTGTTGTTTGTTCCTGGTTCAAGAACAACGCTTATGTTTGATGGAATTATCACCGAATCAAGACGATTTGAATTCAACCTGATTGCCATCATAGGATACTGAACATCCTGAGTTGTTAATGTAGTTGGATTCGAACCATTCTTGGCGATGTTGTATCTTCTACTGAATCCTTCGTATCCACCTTCACTCATGACCGTGGTGCATATTTGGTGCAATGTACTTCCACTTGCCTGTGCTGTCAAATTTTCAAGTTCATATCTACATGGAAGAACTGCCGTGGTCATGTATGTCGTTGGATGCATATTGTCATTGTGGAATGTGTGTGCCACAACTGGTTTTCCATCAACAAAGAATCCTGAGCGAACATCACCAACGCCGAGCCATTCTATGTCTGACCAGAAAATGTTTCCCTTCGTTACATCAATTGTTCTGCCTGATGCACCAGCTCCATCGAACACATCTCCATTCCAAGATGTTTGCTCCACTTTGGTGATGGTATTCAATGACTGACTCGCAAGACATATGGATAGGGTTAGCCCATCCTGCTGCAAGTAGACTCCATTAGCAGGAGTTCCGAACGTCGCTCCACCAGATATTCCAAAGTATCCAACCCTCTGTAGCAATCCGTCCTTTGGTTCGTTCATTACGAATGTGTTGATCACCAACAGGGACTTTCCTGGCTGATATGCAAATACGCGCTTAGTCTCTCTAGTGACTTTGCTACCCGCAGTTATTCCCACCATCATATGAATTACGCTCTCACTCAACGAAAATGATGCAGTTCCACCAGTGACACCAAAGGTATCCCACTTGTCATTCGCCTGATATCTGTGCTGTGAATCAAACAGAGTGAACGGTTGAGAAACCTTGAGGCGATTGAAGCCATCCACTGCATTTGGAACAAAGCCAACCTGATTATTGAAAAGATAACTCATATGATTCTCCATCCATTCCTGTAGATAATCTGCAATGCTCCATTGTTTATATTAATGATAGCACTGCTATGACTGTCTATCATTTGGCCAGATGAACCCTGTATAGTGATCTGTCGATGAACTCCGTCTCCTGCATGACCAGATTCATCTTTTATTACCATTTCTTTACCCATGACATTATTCACTGGAAGAACAACAGTGACAGGACCAGGATAACTTACTCCGATATAATAATCATTTCCCGATGCATAATATGTAGCACCAGTAACACCAAATGTATTATAAATTGCATTAAGTGTTCCTGTTCCAATAAAATCAACCCAAATAATTCCAGAATCATCTGTGACAGCATGATACAATACACCAACATCAGTATCAAACCACATGTCCCCAGCGATCATTCCTGTCGGTGCTTCATCCTGCTCATAAAAATGAACTGTTGTGGATTCGCCAAGATCCAGTTTTTTCCATGCATAGCCAATATATTCCCACGTGACATCACCAAAGGAATAGGTGACACCAATCGAAGCTACTGACGGAAAATTAAATGGCATATCGATTATTTATCTAAGAAAAAAGGCTCCTTTCGGAGCCTCTTTTATTTACGTTGTTTGAACTTTTTCTTCTTCTTTTCCTGCTTTTCCTCTACTGGTTTTTGCGGCTGAGGTGCATTTTGATACATCTGCTGCATCTGAGCCAGTATTCTCTCGTACTGCTCCAGATTTGCCTGTATTCTTCCAACCTCCGACTGTGGAACTCTGTTCTCGCTGAGAAGCTTCTTACAGGCCATGTGGCCTATAATTGGCTGACCAGCATAATAGGCCGTAGCAGCGATCTCATCCAGGATTCCAAACTTGTAGATGATATCTGGAACGAATAGAATATCATTCGCTGGGAATGGAATCTCAGCAGCCATCTTGGCAAACAGGTATCCGAGTGCTGGTTTGTTGAACTTGGTTCTGTAGATTTGGGCTATATGGAACAATGGTTCGGCTCGAATTGGCCGTATATTGAATGCATCAAGAAAAGCCTGCTGGATATCTTCCCATGACTTGTTTTGCATTGCCATGGTGATTGCCACTCTGTATTGTGAGTAGTAGACTTCCTCTTCCCAACCACCCATCGTGACGCGCTTTTTATATGCCTCTTCTGCCTTTTCCCATTGCTGGGAATCGAAGTACGATTGAGCAAGATAGAATTGGTATCTTGAATTTGCTGGCTCAGACTCCAGAGCCTTCTCAAGAACATCAGCATCCTTCTTATATTTCTCAGTTGGTGTGATTCCAACGTTTCTAGCACCTTCGGTTCTTGCCACAACACGGTAGTCTCCCATGAGCCTGCCAAGGTTTGGTTGTGGCTTCTCGCACATGGCGTATTCGTGAAGAACACCAACATACTTCCAGTTGGACTCAAGTTTGAAGATCTGTGATCTCCACCATGAGAATTCCTCCCTACCCATTCTAACAACATATCCATCGACATTGAGATCTGGTTTGAAATCTAGTGATCCGACAAGATAATCGTCGGCATCGATCATGAATGCATAGTGAGCCTTACCCTTGCATAGGTCAAGTGCCTCTGTTCTATTGTGTCCGAATGATACCCATGGTCTGTCGTGAATTTCACCTGGGATATTCTTTTCCTTGAAGAAATTGGTGATTATTTCCTTGGTGTTATCAGTTGATCCAGTATCAACGATTACCCAGTAGTCAATTTCTTTCCAAATTGAGTTTAAGCATTCGTGGATGATATGTGACTCATTCTTCACGATCATTGACAGACATAATTTATGCATTATATAAATCCTTTATAATTTTACTGAAAAGAAGATCCTATTTGGCTATGCCGCTATCATGCACATGAAGCATAAAATCTCTGCGTCCAAGTCCAAAATCATGGTCTACCATCATATTTATAAGCGCATCTATATCAACCTTTGGCTCCCAACCAAGTTTTTCCTTTGCTTTTGTTGGATCACCAAGAAGTTGATCAACCTCAGCTGGTCTATAATATTTCTCATCTATCTCAACATAATTTTTATAATCCATATTATATCTTGCAAATGCTTTTTCACAGAATTCTCTAACTGAAATCATTTTGCCAGTGGCCACAACATAATCATCTGGTTGTTCCTGTTGAAGCATCATCCACATGGCTTCGACATAATCACCAGCAAATCCCCAATCTCTCATTGCATCTAGATTTCCAAGGTACAGTTTTTTCTGAAGTCCTTGGTAGATTCTGCCAACCGCACGTGTAATCTTACGAGTAACAAATGTCTCTCCTCTTCTAGGGGATTCATGGTTGAATAGTATTCCACATGAAGCATGAATATTGTAAGACTCTCTGTAGTTTACAGTAAGATAGTGTGCATATACTTTAGCACATCCATATGGTGATCTTGGATAGAATGGTGTAGTTTCCTTCTGCGGAACTTCCTGAACCTTACCAAACATCTCACTGGATGAAGCCTGATAGTATCGTATCTTCTTTCCTGTGGTGTGCTCATATGAACGAATTGCTTCTAGAACATTCAAAGTTCCCATACCAACAGTCTCACCAGTATATACAGGAGAATCAAATGAAACTCTAACATGGCTCTGTGCTCCAAGATTATAGATCTCATCTGGATGATGCTTGTTTATTAGCTTTTCTATTGTCGTATAATCAGTAAGATCGCCATAATGTAAAAATAAAGTTTTATTATACACTTCTGGATTTTGAATATGGTGCTCTAATCTACCTGTATTAAAAGAAGAAGATCTTCTAATAATTCCGTGAACTTCATATTCCTTCGACAGTAGAAAATCAGTAAGATATGATCCGTCCTGACCAGATATTCCCGTTATAATTGCTATTTTTTTCATAAATATTATTTTCTCACATTATCGTAGTTATTAACGAAATATTCAATAGTTTCTGTTAAGCCAGTTTCTATCTCTGTAAATTTAAAATTATAAAAATATTCTTTAAATAAAGTATTATCTGTATTCTTTTTTAAAATACCTTCTGGTTTATTAGAATCAAAAATAACTTTTCCATTAAATTTTAAAATTTTAATTATATAATAAACAATTTGTTCAATAGAATATATTTTTCCATCTGATATCAACATCAAATCTGGTATTTCATGTTTTTTGTCTATGTGAATATGTTTTAATATTTTGGCCATGTCATTTGCATATAAAAATTCACGCTCGGCTTTACCAGAACCCCATACTATAAAATCAGTGTTTGTTTGTTTTGCCAAATAACATTTGTGTATTAAACTTGGTATCACATGTCCATTATCTATATTATAGTTATCATTTTTCCCATACATATTGCATGGAATAATTGATCTAGTTTTTATCGAATATTGTTGATTCAAACATCTATTTCCAACCTCCAACATTCTTTTTGCATATGCATATCCATAATTAGTTGAATGCGGCTCTCCTTGATGGATATAATTTTCTACCAATGGCAAATTAGCTTTATGTGGAAAAATACACGTAGAAAGAAAAAATGTACTGTTATTTAATTTAAATTCTTTACATGCTTTTAATATATTTAAATTTATTTCTAAATTATCATTAAAAAAATCAAAGATGTATTTTGTGTTTGCATTTACACCACCAACTTTACCAGCAGCATGAATAATTTCCGTTATATTATTTGTTAATATATAATTAGATAATTTTTCATAATTTAATAAATTTAATTCATTTTTACTTGGTTTGTGTCCAAACTCAATAGCTTCACCAAGCAATCCACCACCACCAGTTATTAATATACTCATTTACTTAATTCCAATAATATTTTTTGCCACTCTATTGTTTTAATTAATCCCTGTTCAAAATCTATAAACTTTAAGGGGGGAGAAGAAAATTCATTCATATATTTTATATTACTTATATTCATAGCTTTAGGATTACCTATAGCTCCAATAGAATTATTTTTAGGCACAGAAACTGGTTTATTTAGTAAATATCCTATTTTATTTGCTAATTCTAATATACTAAATTCATGAATACCACAAACATTATATACATCATCTTTGGAATTCAACATGATATTGAATAACATCTCTACTACATCTGTAATATAACAAAAAATTCGTCTAGCAGATCCATCATCAATTAATGTTATTGTATCCTCAAGTAATGCTTTTTCAATTAAACTATTTAATACTCGTTTATCATTTACTCTAGTACCTGGACCATAAGCAGAACTTACTCTAGCTATTTTTATATCATGTCCTAATTCTTTGTAAGCATAACAAATAGCTTCTCCTGCCCCTTTTACTTTCAATATAACAAGCTCTTGGATGATTTGTATTTGTATTACCAATTAAATTTTCAGTTATTCCTTCTACTGTCAATCCACTATATAATTCGCTAGTGCTAATAAACAAAAAAGTTCCATCTTTTTTCAATTTATTGAGAAGTTTAATTGTGGAAGATGTATTCAATTCTATTGTTGTTATTTTATCTTTTAAAAATTTAGATGGTTGTGCATATCCAGCTGCGTGTATTATAAAATCAAATTCATGTAAATTTTTTATTATAGAACTATCAGTAATATCACCATTAATTATATTACAGGTTTTAAAAAATTCCTTTGCGTTTATATCTAATTCAGATTTAATCCAACAATATATGTTAATATTATATTGTTTTTGAATTTGTTTTAGACAAGAAACCAAATGAATTCCAATTAACCCAGATGCTCCAGTTATCAAAATAGATTTATTTTTTAATTTAATAAAATCTATATGTGATATAGTCTCCAAAGAATCATTTTCAATTATGCTATACATTGTTTAAATCTTTCAGTTAAGGCTTCAGTATTTAACATGAGGTTATTATCATGTTCTTTTCTATTTCCATAGTTTATTAAAAATTTTCTAGGAATTCCAATATTAAATAATTTATATTTTTTACCTTTGAGAGCAAAATTTATTATATGATTTGTTGTTCCCTCATAAAATGGTTCACAAATAATTAATGTATCATTAAAATTATCGATTAATGTTTTTTCATCAAACGGTATTATAGTTGAATAATATATTATAGTAACATTCATATCCTTTGCTGCATCATATGTCGATTGAAGCATTGGTCCATAACAAATTATGGTGGCATCTGATCCTTTTTTAATGATATTTGCTTTACCATATTGAATATTTATTTGTAATGTATGTTGATCTTCACTTATTCTTGTATATGTTGGATTCTCATTATTATAAGTAGATTTTAACAGTACATCTAATTCATGGGAATTTCCAGGCAATAATATTTCCATGCCTGGAATACCACTCATTAATAATATATCAGCTGGACAATGATGTGTACATCCAAGTGCTGCATAGTCATATGATGCACCAACACTAATAAAATTACCACGCAATTTTTGATATCCAAAATCTATTTTTAATTGCTCATATGCTCTCTCAACTAAGAATGGAGCTATAGTATGAACAAAAGGTATCAATCCACTTTTTGACATACCAGCAGCGACACCAATCATTGTTTGTTCCAGAATACCTATATTGTAGATTCTATCTGGTATATTATTGAATTCATTTCTAAATGCAAATACTCCAATATCACCTAACAATAATGTTGTATTTTTATCATTATATAATATTGATTGCAAACTTTTAACAAATTGCTTTCTCATATCAAATCTTTCATGAGTTCATTATATTCATTTTCATTTGGAATTTTATGATGCCATTCTGGATTATTTTCCATCAAATGACAACCTTTTCCTTTTATTGTATTACATAAAATAAAAAGTGGTTTACTTGTTTTAAACAATATAGCCAACTTAATTTCTTCAGTATTATGGCCATTTATTTCCAATGTATCCCACCCAAAACTTTTAAATTTTGCTGTTATATCATTAATATTTAATGCTCTATCTGTAGAATGATTATTATCCATCAGACATATTAAGTTATTCATTTTATGATTTGCTGCCAATAATGCTGTTTCCCATATAGTTCCTTCATTAGCTTCACCATCGCCAATTAAAACATATACAATTCCATCATTATTTTTTATTTTTTTAGATAATGCCATACCAAATGCAATTGGCATACCATGTCCAAGTGATCCTGTAGATGCTTCAACATTATCAATAGAAATTGTTGGATGTCCACCTAAAACTGAATTAAATTTACAAAAAGAATTAATTTCAACAGTTAATAAATTAAAATGCTCAAGAATAGCATACAATCCTAAAGATGCATGGCCTTTAGATAATATGAAAATATCTTTTTTTGACATATTTTCATACATGCAATATAGAATATCCAAAACAGATAACGAACTTGGTATATGTCCTTCTTTGTTTAGATAGGATACTTCTATTATTTTTTTTATTATATTTTTCATGTTAAATATTATTTAATAAATTAACAAGTCTATCAATATCATTTTCAGTTATAAATTCATTATTTCCGACATATAATCCATTATCGTGGATAAAATTCGAAATAGTATCATTTCTAAAAGTATTAACACTTTTCATCATAGGATGTCTAAATAAATTTCCAGCTATAAGAGGTCTATTATCTATTTTATTGCTAGTTAATATTTCTATTATATTTTTTATGTTTTTATTTTTTGTTATAATTGGAAATGCAAATAAACTAACACCATCACTATTAAAATCAGAAATATATTTTTTTCTATTAATTTTATTTAAATAATATTTAAAATTTTTCTCTCTTATCGATATTGCTGTTTCCAATCTTTTCATTTGTTCTATTCCTAGAACAGCATGTAAATCTGTATTTCTAACATTATAACCAGAGCATAAAAATGTAAATCTTTCATCAATATCTAACACTTTTCTTTTTTGTTTTTCCAATTCTGGCAATTCTCTTAAAAGACCATGAGATCGTAATAATAAAAGATGATGATATAACTCTTCATCATCTGTACAAATCATACCACCTTCTATTGTTGTTATGTGGTGTCCATAAAAAAATGAAAATGTAGATGCTTTTCCAAATGTTCCCACTTTTTTATTTTTCCATGTGCTGCCATGAGATTCGCAACAATCTTCAAATAAAATTATATTATGTTTCTCACATAGATCTAATAAAATATCACTAACAGATGGAATTCCCAATAAATGGGTTAAAAAAATATATTTTATTTTATTATCTAAAATATATTTTTTTAGTTGTTCAATATTCGGTCCTAATGTAGAAAGATCTGTATCTGTTAAGTATACACCAGAAGAATCTTTTTTTAATTGTAATATAGGAGCCACATTTGTAGCCCATGTACAACTCTGCGCTAGCCAATTTCCATGGCCATATAAATCATGAGCTGCCTGCACAATTAATAAATTGGCAGATGATCCAGAATTTACAAATACACTATATTTACACCCCTGCCACTCTGACCATTTTTTTTCAAATTCTTTTACTTTTTCTCCATATGATAATTTTTTATTACTAAGAATAAATTCACACATTTTTTTACGATCATTCGAAGTTATCGCATCATCATGCATCAACTTCCATTCTAAGTTCTCAGTATTCATGTTTATTTTTTATATAACCAACTTGTATCTTCAAATAATGCATTTGGCATTTTATTATTAAAGCTATCAAGAACTGCTTTTCTTACAGTATCCCATGACCAATCATGTCCAGATATTATACCATTTTTTTTAACTTTTGGATACCATATTTTAATATCTTCTATAACAGAAGTGTATTGATGATTTCCATCGATATAGACAAAATCAACACTTTCATCTTCTATTTTATTTACATAATCAACACTAGAGCATTTATTTTTTATTATATTTTTATAATTTATTATAATTTTATCAAAAATTATCTCAGCTTCCTGCAACTCCAATGCTTGTCTATTTAAATCATATGTATTACCCTCTTCGGTATAACTTTGCCATGGATCAACTGCATTAATTTTACTATTAATAAAATTATTTGCTATTATTTGTGTGCTAGCACCACAATATGACCCAATTTCAACTATATTTAAATATTCACCAAGTTCTGTTTTAACAAAAGAACATAGATTATTTAATCCAGAAATACCACTACCTTGCCTCATATTTAATACTAAACTCATTTTGCTCCCTTATTTTTTAGACATGGAAAATTTTTACTTGTACCATTAAACAAACAATGTCCAACAGTCTCATCCCATAATAAGTAATTTGTATATTCGAATAAATCCTCAATAAAGGCTTTTTTTACGAAAAGATGTGGTGTAGATATTTTTGTGTGGTGTTTTGTTTGATCTGAATCACCAATACGAATATCTGTATTATGATTATGGTATAGTTTTATGGATTTACATGGATTTTTAACATAATAGTAATCTATGCTATTAAATGCAATTTTTCCATCTGCTCCTGGTATTCCAAAAAAATAAAAATCATACTTTTCTAACTCGCCTTTAAATTTTCCTAAAAATATCCAACAATCTTGAGATGTTCCATATGGATTGTTTGGATTGTGCAATAATCCATTATTTTCATGTCTAGTTATTGCATAAAATTCATCATGTTTTATAGTTAAAGAATAATTAATGGTATCATCAAAAATAATATCACTACATGCTAAAATATTTACATCATGATCAGAGGATTTATAGCTTATATATTGTAGAATCTCATTTAATTTTAATCTATTAGTTTCAACAAATATAGTATTTTTTATATTATTTATTTTTGGTATAGCATTTTTTTCATAAAATATTGTAATTTGATTAAATAAATTAGATTCTATATTTTTTTGAATGGCTTCCAATATCTCTAAATCTCTTTTTTCATCTGGACATTTCCAATATTCCAAATATAATTTTTTAAATTTAATCATAAAAACCAATTACCTTCTTCTTTAAATTTAGAAATTTTAGTATCAATTCCAATCATATGATTATTATGAATAATATATGCATGTTCTTTTCTATTTTGATTATAGTAAATATTTCCATTTGGAAAATAATCTTGGTTCAATAATGCAATATTATTTTTATATTTTGTTAAAGCTATATTATTTATTAAAATTTGATCATCTTCTATATCATTATTACCACATTCGTCTATTAATTCAGAACATTTAGTTGTATTATTGAAAACCATAAAACCAGAACATAGTAAACTTCCTGGAAGATCACATTGAAATAATATTCTATCATTATTACTTATTACCTCTTCTGGATTTTTTTTAAATACAATATCAGTATCTACCCAACATAATTCTTTATTATTTTTGTAAATTTTTTTGATCAATTTCCATTTATTTTTTACTATCTGTCTAAATCCACTGTATGGATCAAACGACCAGTTCTGGTATTCCATTATTTTTTGCTCATCGAATAAAAAACAATTTTTATAGTGTTTTAAATTTAAATATGATTCTGAATCCATACATGCAATATAAAAATTATCCACATTTATACCAACTCGGTGTGCTGATAATAGCATATTTTTACATATATCAGTACAACCAGAATTTAAAAATGTTAAATATTTCATTTTAATTCCACCACTTT